>Ga0315910_10003197_pt1 | contig 14053 bp, 7 predicted proteins | sample EdamamesoilMG_FD_204470 | JGI IMG/M metagenome (GOLD analysis project Ga0315910, IMG submission 204470) | Garden soil microbial communities collected in Santa Monica, California, United States - Edamame soil | ecosystem: Environmental > Terrestrial > Soil > Garden | place: USA: California...
CCTTCGTCTCCGAGCTGGACCAGCTCGTCCGCAAGTCCACCCTGGAGGCCCTCCAGGGCATCCTCGCCGGTGGCGGCTCCGTGCCCGCCCCGGCGCGCCGGGGCCGCCCTGGGCGCATCGTGCGCGGGCCTGGGCGGCGCCGCGTCGATCTGGGGGATGCCACGGCCAAGATCCTCGCGCACGTCCAGGCCAACGACGGCCAGGGGATCAGCGCCATCGCCGAGGCCACCGGGATCGACCTGAAGACGGCCAAGAAGGCTGCCGGCCAGCTCCTCGCCGAGGGGCAGCTCAAGAAGAGCGGAGCGAAGCGGGGGACCGTCTACCACGTCGGCTCGGGCCGCCCCGCCAAGACCAAGAAGCGCGCCTCCAGGAAGGCGTAGGCCCGTAGAATCCGCGCAGGGAGCCGAGTTTCCGCCTTCCTCCTCGACCGCCAGCTCGGCTCCACAGGGGGCGCCTGCGCTACGAGCGCGGCGCCCCCGCTTTGTCGATGCCGGCCCCCGCGCACGAGGCATCCGGCTGGGCCTGGCGAGACGCTCGCGGTCCAGGTCTACGGGCTCGACAACTACTTTTCGCGCCCGCAGTACACGGTGATCCTGTAGATCCGCTCCGCTGGCGCTGGGCGGAGCGTTGCCCTCCCTCTGGAGGATGGAGCAGCGCCGGTACTGCGTCCCCGGCGCTGCCCCTGCGATGGTCCCAGCCGGGTTCGACGGCGAACTGGAGCTGATGATCCCTCAATGGCCGATCGTCCGCGCATGAGCCACACCCCGGGACCGCTCCCTACCGGTCGAGGCGTTCCCGCGGGAGTTCCGCCGCCTCCCGGCGTGGGAAATCGAGGACGTGCTGTGCATACACGCGAGCCCGCGGCCCGGACGCGCGCCGCCTGAGCCGCCCGTCTGCCAGGCTGGCATAGCGGCGAAGCATAATGCGGCGTCCTACCGCGTCTGAGCCCAGCGGTCGCACTCCGGTAGCATTCCGGTTGCAAAACAGCGCCTCGGACGGGGGGCAGGGGGCCGGAACTGCTACCAGAATGCTACCGCGCGGTCCTCCCGCCGGAGAGGTAGTAATGGCCTGGCGGTGGCGAGAACCCCGATCAGGGGCTCCAAGGCGCGTGAAACGGCCAAACTCGGTAGCACTCCGGTAGCATTCCGGGCGAATTCGGGGGTGCCAGGGTGGCACGTGGGGCGAATCGTGCCAGGTTGGCAGGCCCTGGGTCGCATGCTTCAGGAAATGGATCCTCGCGCACTGTGCTAGCGACAGTGGCAGTTCAGCGGATCATTTCCTGTTGCATCGGACCCCGCAATAAACGCGCTATAAGCAACATTATCGAGATTCGACTAAGCGCTGGCGCCCTGCTTCCTCAGCACGCCTTCTGCGTAATATCTCGATAGCATCATCTCCCGGAGGAATTAGTCCTTCCGCCGCTCTCCTAGTAGACACTCCGATCCAAAAGGTGGCATCGACGCACTCACATACATCCTCCAAAATCCGCATCATGAGTTTCCTCTTGGCCTCGACGACACCATCAAGAGTGCCTAGATATTGTACCCAGGAAGGGAGCGTTATCATGTTCGCATAAACCTCTGCCTTGTCTTCAGCTACGTCGATCGTAGAGTAATGCGTTATAAACCCTGGAGACTCAATAAATAAATGCCACGCTGTCTCGTCATTGGCGAGGCCTTCCGTTTCCCCCGTGTACGCCTTGCGGCCGCCGCTATTCAAGTTTGTCCACTCCTTGTCTGCGTAAACAAGCTCGCCATCTCTGCGGCCATCGATAATGTCTATCATGTGAAACAGCTCATGATGGATGACCTTCTGCTGATAGATGGGGACGCTCGCCCCCCTGGAAGCCTCAAGGAATAGGGTGCCATTCTCCTTATACGATAATCCTCCCCTCGGTAGCCCATCTACGGTCAAATCAGCGCAAAGCACAATCCGCCGCAGCCCCATTCTAGTTACGAGGGCATCCGGATAGAAGGAAAGTTCTCCATACAGTAGGCGCGCATAGTGTTCTAGTCGGTCTGGGCTGGTTTGTCGTCCAGAGATACCCGCTGGCCACGCGGGCAGCGAACTGGTATCTGAAATAAGGTCGAGGCCAACTCGCTCACTCCAGCGTCGCAATCGCCCCAGCATGGGTTCATCAATCTGTGGAGCGCTAAAGTGGAAGCCAAAAGCCACGGCACAGAGAACAACAATAGCCATACGGCTGAGCGCGGAACGACGTTCCTCTAGCCAGCTAGCGGGAGTCTCTGGGCTCTTGGAGAGTTGGGTCTTCAATGAAGCCTGTCAGTCTTGTATGTGCGGATGAGTCTTCGCCTGAAGCCAAGACATCTTAGGGACGATCGCGATCTGTGCACGACAATCCACAGTAGGATGGGCCATGAAGCTCGACCTCAAAGGGTTGGCCACCTTTTCTATCCTCCCCGGAGGTCGGATCGTAGTACTCCTTGCCGTCATCCTTGGAGAAGTTGTAGTACTTCCCGTCCTTCAAGTGGACCTTGGGGTGTTTCCTTTCCTTAGGGGGGCGGCTTGCTGCCTTCTTTGCCTCTCTTTCAAGCCGAGCCTCACGCCGCTTGTCCCTCTTCTTCTTTTTTGCGGCCTTATCCTCAAGTTCTTTCGCGAACTTGTCCAAACCAGACAGCCCTTGCGCAGCAATTTGCTCAATGGTCTGCACCTGCTGCCACGCATTCTTCAAGGGGCTGGGAGCTGGGTTGGTTGGGCTCGGGGTTCGTTGCTGAAGCCCTGAAGGATCGGTGCGGTTGATCGGGTTGGCTCCGCAATAAGCCTTGGGGTTGCCAAAGTTAAGAGCATCGGGCCATACGCCAATTGGATCCCGCTGCATAAAGCTGCCGTCCTGGCAGTCGAGGAATCTAGCGCGAGCAAAATAGAGAGGGTCATAGTATTCCTCGAAGCGCAAGCCCTTGAACAGGTACGGATTGCCATACTCCGACTGCACAACACTCTTGGGCGCGCTGGCAGGCGTCTCGAAGAATGCGTTGCCGAACACGCCGTAAGTGTAGCGTTCTACGACATTGCCTCCCTGGTCATGGATTGCGAGGACATCCCCAGCGGAGTCCTGCTCGTAGAAGTAAATCCCAACAGGGCCGGAGTAGAAGGCGAGCTTCTCGTAGGCGACGAACTCGTCGAGGTCGTCCGCGTAATAGAACCTACGCAGGCACGTTCCGGTGCCATCAAACTCCTCAATGACGTGCTCGCCGTCGTGCACGAACTCGGTGACCGCGGGATAGCCCGACAGCCCTGTGACCTTGGTGCGCACTCGGCGGTTCTCCGCGTCGTAGTCGAACTCCACCTTGTCCGTACCCTTCTCGATGACGCGGAGGCGGTTGAGGAAGTCGTACTTGTAGACCGCGTGGGTGCCCTGGTCGGTGAATGCGGTCTTGTTTCCATTCAGGTCGAAGGCCTGATTCCACTCCGTGAACTGGGGGCCTGTGCCCCGCTTCTTGTGCACGTAATTGTGCACGTCATCGACCGTGATCGCAGTCGGCACAGGAACCTGGCTAGCGGAAGTCTGTCGCGTTGTCTTGTGCCGGCTGTGGGCGCCGTCGAGGAAGAAAGCATGGCGAGCATCGAAGCTGTTGCCGCCAGGGACGCCAACCGCAGCCGCGGGCACGTTGCGCTCCCAGGACTCAAGCCGGTACAGGCTGTCGTAGATGAAGTTGTCGCCCTTGGAGTTGTTGTGAACCCGTCGGGTGTAGAGGCGGTTGTTTGCGCGATCGAAGCCGTGCTCGATGCCCGACACGAGGGCACCGGTTGCCACTGTGATGAACTCAAGCTTGACTGGACGCCTGCCGCCGTCATAGTAGGCAGTGTCGTTCCAGGTGCCGTCGTGATAGCGCTGGACGACCCCGGCGTAGTCCGTGCGCTGAAGGAGCCGACCCTTTCCGGCGTAGCAGTAGGTGGCCAACTGCACGCCCTGGGTAACGGAGGTGACCCGTTCCAGGGCATCGTAGGCGTACTGGACCGTAACGCCGCTAGGATGTCCGATAGAGGTTTGTTTGGATTCCTCTCGCCAGGTCGATGTCACCGTGCGGCCGTTCTGGACCTGAGTCTTCAACCGATCGAGGGCGTCCCACGTGTACTCGTTGATCCAGTCGTTCGGGTCAAGCGTGGAGTCGATGCTGTCCGTTGACCTGGTCTGGCGATCCAGCCCGTCATACTCGTAGCGCAGCTTCGTGGTTCCAACGACCGTGGGCGGTACCGCGGCGTCAACGTCGGTCAATCGGTCTCTGTCGTCGTAAAGGAGCGTAGCGCTACTGCCGACCGCATCCTGCCAGAACGTTACATTGTCGTTGCGATCGTAATCCTGAGAAAACACAGTGCCGTCCGCGTACTCGATCCTACGCAACCTATCGAGTTGGTCGTACTCGTACTCGGTCGCATTGCCCGCGTCGTCCGTTGCAAAGCGGAGGCGGGAGTTCATGTCGTAAGTAAACCTGCGGGTAGACCGCCCGTCCGGGTTGTACTGCGGGGCGTCGATAGCGCCATCGCCCGTGCCGCCGACACGCAGGTCCGATTCCTCGATGACGACTCGACCGAAGCCGTCGACGTGGATCGAAGTCGTGTTCCCAGGATCGTTGATCTGCCGGCCATTGATGTACTGCCCAGACAGCGAGGCGACCGCATCGCTTCGGTGGACGACGAATCCGCGGGAGTCGTAGGCGAACCGCTCCGTATGGCCGATGTTGTCCGTAGAGGACAGAGTGCGATTTAGGGAGTCAACAACGTGGTATGTCTCGAAGTCTCGATACGCATCATCTGGGTAGATGTCATGCTCGACCAGCTTGACCAGGTTGTCGTTGTCGTCAAAGAATGCCTCGACGATGTTGCCGACGGGGTCCGTCTCTTTGAATGGCCGATTCACGCCATCGTAGAGAGTCTCCGTCATGCTCGTGTCGTCATCAATGACGTACACGGCTCTGCCAAGGCGGTCGTAGTTGAAGACGGTCGTGACCTTGCCGTCCGCGGGAGTAAGCGACCCATCTACGAGCGGCGTCTGTGGATCCTCACGGTCCAGGCGAACCTGGCGATCTCTTGCGTCGTAGGCATGCAGAAACCGGCGGAACTCAATGATCTGCCCCGCGGGATTGCCGGCGGGATGACCCCAATGTTCTCTACGCAGGATGTTTGACTGCGGGTCGTAGGCAAGACGTTCCTCGGTGCCCAAGGGTTGGACGATCTTCGTAGCTCGGTCGTGCCCGTCGTATGTGACAAGCGTGCTGTTGTTGCGCCCATCAGTCGATTGGAGCAGGTTCCCGTTGCCGTCGTAGTAGAAGGTCGTCTGGGATGCATTGCTTGATCCCGCTCCGCGAGTCACAGACTTTACCTGGTCGCGGAAGTCCCACGTGAAGGCCGTGGAGTTGCCCTCGGGTTTGGTAACCCACTCGCGATTCTCGTTCTGGTCGTAGTCGTAAGTCCATGCAGCAAGCTGCTCGCCTGCAAACCCCCACTCACGCTTTTCCGTTCTAACGTTATCAAGTATATCGTAGGTCCAGTACACCTCCCAATGGTGCTCCGGTGCGCCAGACTGGGCGACTCCATCGGTTTGTCCGCCGGAATTCTGGGTGAAGTGAGCTACGACGTTGCCGTTCTTGTCGAAGCGCCATAGTTCCTGGAAAGCGAACGCCTGTCCGGCGAGGTCCTCGGTGCTGCCGTTGATGCCGCCCGCGCGCGTGGAAGCTGCTGAGACCGACGTGCCCTTCTGTAGCCTCCAGCGTTCGTCGAGTTCGCTGACCGCGTACTCGTACCTGACGCCGCGAGGATCGGTAAGCGAGACGAGGTTGCCGCTCGGGTCGTAGAGGTAGTCCGTGATCTTGTGGACAGCCGGCGGGTTGGTGCCGGAGTTCCGCCCGAGCGGGGTTCCCCACTCGATCACCCCTGCCAGTTGTGGATCCGGGTGGGGGAGGGTGGTGTCCTCCACCATGCGTCGCAGGTAGCCGCCGGTCATGGCGTCGAGGTTGGAGCCAGTGCTCGGCACTCCGTCGCCATCGGGGTCGACCTCTGGGTGGTAGAGGTAGACCGTGACGTTCTCTTCCTCGTTGGTTTCGGAGGTGATCTGGCCGTACTGGTTGAAGGTTCGAGTGAGCTGCGCCTGCTGATTGACATCGCCCTCGAGCTGTGCGAGCGGGGCGCCTCCGGTGCTCGGGATGATCGTGAGCGGGTGCTCCACCAGGATGACCCGACCGCTGGCTACGGGCTTCTGGCCGTCGCCGTTGAGGTCTCCATTGAAGAGCGGGACGTTGAAGGTCGTGAGCAGGTCAAGGATCTGTGAGCGGTCGTAGATGCCCAGCAGCTCAGCTTCGAGCACGGCCACGACATCGGTTGGAAAGCCCTCGGAGTCCCCGCCTTCTTGGTAGTCGTTCGAGTAGGTAGTCCAGTTTGCGTTGAAGTCTTGTGCCCGGATAAGGTTACCGAAGATGGGCTCGTATTCGAAGGACAGAGTTCGTGTGTCCTGATCGCTGGCGATGGGGCCTCGGTGGTGGCGGACGGCCGAGGCGCTGCCTTCTAGGTGTCGGAACCCGGTCCAATAGGACGTGGTCGTGTAGTTGCCCCGTGGCTGAGTGATCTTGGTCAGCTCGCCACTGGCGTTGTACTCGTTCGTCGTCGTGAAGGGCGTGGAGCCCTCGTAGTCGATGACCTGGATGACGTGCCCGTTTTGGTTGACCACGTAGTCTGTGATGAACCCCTTACGATTGGTCACCCGAGCCTTGAGGCGGCCAACATTACGAGCGTTGTCATCAAGAATGGGTGTCGTATAGTCGAGAACCTCGTGCGCGTATGTGATCGTCCCTCCAGCTGAACCCGCCGCGTTGGTCCCGCCCAGGACCTGCGCCACGCACCATCCGTAGAAGATCGAGTTCGAGTCAATGTCGTACTGGAACTGGACCGCAGGGGTGCCGTAGGGCGGCGTGCCCTGGGTCACGTCGTTCGGGCGAACGATCGAGGTGAGCTTGTGGGCCAGATCACCCGTGGTCTCGGGGCGGTAGGTGTAGCGCTCGACGCGGCCGTCCGGGAAATCGTTGAACCCCCCTGTCGAGGCTACGGTCGGCGACCTGACGCCGGAGAGGTTCCCGGCCGCGTCGTAGTAGTACTCGACCCGCCGGCCGCGGAAGTCCTGGATCGATTCCAGCCGTCCCTGCGCGTTGTAGCTGAAGTCGATGGTTCGCCCCATCGAATCGATCACGTAATCGATCCTGCCGGAGCCGTCGTAGAAGAACTTGAGTGCGTTCCCGGCGGCATCCTCGATCCTCGCGACGCGGTGGTTCGACGCACTGAAGAATGTCTTTGTGCCCTCTCGATTACGAAGGATGTAATACGACGGGGCCTCGTACTTCAGGAGCGTGTAAACGCCTGGAGGAGAATCATATACCTGCGGGTTCCCGGTTGCCTGGATGTAGACGTCCTCTCTGCCATTGCCGTTATGGACGACCGCCTGGCCCAAGGCTGCGTTGAACTCGATGCGCAGGTTGTAGCGGTGGTCCCAACCGAACCCGAGCGGGCCGTCGGTCGCGGAGTCGTGCGAGCTGTAGCGACGGTCGAAGGAGAAGTGGAGCCCTCTCCCCTCGATGAACAGGTCGGTTGCGCGGTGGCTGACCATGCCGATCGTGGGCACGACCGGGTCGCCGGTGTCCTGGTAGGTCTGATGGTCGGCGATCCGGGCCAGCGCGCGCAGCTCGGCCTGGATGGGGTGCTCGCTGCCGTTGTCGGTCGGGAGCGGCGGGTCGTCCTTGGCGGGGACCGCGTTCCTGGCCGGGGGCTGCTTGGGAACCAGGTCGTTGGCCCAGACCGGCTCCTGCTGGGCTGCCAGGGCTGGCGCAGATGCGAGCGTCGTGACGATGAGCGCAACCAGCCAACGCGCCAGCGAAGCAGGGCTCGACGAAAGCATGGCCTTCCTCCTCAGGAAGCCGAGTGGGGGGACTGCGGACCTCTCGTGCCGGAGCCTAGCCACCTCTCCCGATCCGTCAACCCAGTTCCTGGGAGATCCGTTCGAGGGGAGGAGGTCGTGGCTCACGGCGAGAGAGAAGGAACCCAGATCGCCCGCAGCGTTCGCGGGAACTCTGCGGAATCTCGATCGATGCGCCCAACCCGTTGCCGAGGAAGGAGTTCGTCCTGAGCGGGATCCTGATCAGGTCCGGCGCGCGCGCGCCCGGCTCGCTTCGAACGGTGGCGCGGTGATCGCGACCTCGGCCGCCATGCCTCGGCGAAGGCGTTCTCGCAGGCTCGTCGCGCGGACACGACAGCGCGGATCCCGGGCCCAGTCCTCGGCGCCCTTCGTCTCGCCGAACGCCGTCACCCATACGACCGGCCCCGGCCTCCCGGTGTTCGAGGGCGTGGTGATCGCCTCCTCGGGGCCCCAGCCCTTGCGCAGCCGGAGGATCAAGCCGGTCATGGATACGGCGCAGCGGCGGTCGCGAGCCCAGGCGGCGGGGCCTTTGATCTCGCCGAGGGCCGCGACGGTCCACCTCGGCTTCCGCGACACCCGGCGCTTGGCGCGCCTCGCGACCTCGCCTTTCGGGACCCAGATGCAGTTCCCCGGCCCGTAGTCCCGGCCGCGATCCCGGCGGACGAGGCACAGCCCGCGGCGGTAGCCCGAGCGCAGGGCCCAGGCGTGGAACGCCTCGAAGTCATCCTCCCAGGCCGGCACGACGCGGATGCCGCGCGCGCCGACCTTGGGGTAGTCGGGATGGGCCGGGCTCCGGCAGCGCTCGCGCATGCTCTGCCAGGCCTTGCGGAGCGCCCGGCCGTGCAGGAGTTGCATCCAGGTTGCGCTCTTGCGCGGCCGCAGCCAGCCGCGGTCGCGCACCCCGTGGTGGATCGTGTGGTAGCTGACGCCCAGGAGCCGGGCGACCTCGGCGATGTCGCGGTGCTCCTCGACGTAGCGCCTGCGGACGAGGTCCCAGTCGATGACGGTGGGCTTGGCCCGCCGCCGGCGCCGCGGGCGGGGGACCGTGACGAGCCCGCGCTGCGAGAACCTCGGCATCGTGATCGCCCGCTCGGGCGAGAGGCCGCGCGCAAGTCGTTCGAGCAGGCCCTGCGTGCCGACGGTGCAGCGCGGATCCTCGGCCCATGCGTTCGCGGACTTGGTCTCGCCGAAGGCCGTGATGCCCCACTTGGATCCGCGCGGTCCGTCGAGGATGCCGCGCTCGATGTTCTGGCTGCGGGTGATCCAGGAGCAGTTCAGCGGGTGGTAGCCGAGCCCCGGCACGTCGAGCCCGAGCGAGAGCCCCGGCTTCCAGCCGGTGCACAGCGCCCACTCCCGGAACCGGGCGAAGTCGAGCCACTCCTGGCAGACGCGCACGCCGCGGGCACCGTAGCGCTCGTAGAGCGGGTCGGTCGGCCGCGTGCAGCGGCCGATCATCGAGCGCCAGGTGATGTGGAGCCGGCGGTCCCGTTCCGTCGCGACGGTGGCGCGCTGCCGGCGGACCCGCGTGCCGGTCCTGCGCAGTGCCCGGGCGATCGACGGCGGTCGGGACCCGAGCCGGCGGCCGATCTCGACGAGGGAGAGGCCCTCTGCGAGGTGCAGGCGCCGCGCCTCCTCGACGTCGATGGGGGGCTTGGGGCGGGGGACCTTCACCGCGGCGGCCTGGCTATCGCTGTATCCGGACGCGAAGGGCTGGGTTGGATCCACCGATCGCGAACCGATGGCCGCCGACCTGGAAGTAGGTCTCGCCATCTAGCCCAATCAGTCCCTGGAACTGCTCGGCCACCACACGCTGGAGTGCATCCTCATTCCAGGCCCCGCTGCGGACCAGGGCTTCTACGGCCTCTCCAAGCCTCAGCACGGTCGGAGGTGGAGGTCCCGGATCGACAGGCGCAGGTGGAGGAGTCGCCGCGAGGTCGACCACGAACACGAGCGTGATGGCCGTGACGGTGGCGCGGAGCAATCGATCGATCGTGTGCGGCCAGAGTCGCTCCTTGCGGGCATCCTTGAGGTCGAGGATCGAGTACCACGCCAGCGCGAGGGCGAGGCCGGTGGCACATAGCGTGACTCTGGTCTCGTCGCGATCTACGTAGGACCACATCGAGAAGCTGACTACGACCACGAACAGCAGGGGGACGGCCCAGGAAAGGTGTCGCCGCATCGGTCCGGTTCGCGCGTCTCGCGCGCCTCCTCAGGTGGGGGATTCTACGCCCCGTCGCCGAGCCCGTGGGGCTTCCTACGAGGGCGGGTTCTGCGCCCCTGAGGCGTGTCGCCTCCGCGCAGCTTGAGCCGAGAACGCGAATGCCGCGAGCCAGGCTCCAGCGACCCCGGCGATCAGGGCGCGGAGACCGAGGCCGTGCACGGACTCGCGGAGCCCCATCAGCAACCCAAAGCCAACGACGCCGAGCAGGAACTGGGCGCGGGGGCGCGTACGGGAATCGGCCATTCCTGGAGTGTTCCACGAAGACCCCATCTCGTCGAGGTCTCCGGGGGTCCGGAGGTCCACGCGGGCGCGGATCCTCCGTGTCACCCCCGTCGAGCAGCCCGGGAGGCCGCGGTGGCTACATCGTGGCTGTTATTCGCGCCCCTCCAGGCACACGGAAGACCATCCTGTCCGGCCGTATTCGCGACGACGGTCGTGGTGTCCGCGCTCGCGATCCCCGTGTAGGTGGTCCAGCGAGTTTCTGACGGCCGCCAGGGCCGATTAGCCCGCCGTGGCGACGAGCGGCCCCGCCTGCCGATGCCCCGCGCGGTGCTGCCGACCCACGAAAGCTTCGGCGACGGCGACCATCCCCTGAGGATGTAGACCCCTACCCCTGCACGATTCTCAGCTCGCCGTCCTCGTCGAAGTCGGCGACCTTCGACGGCCCGCCGTCCGAGGGCTCGAGGAGTACGGACTCCCGACCATCCGAAGGCGCGTCCGCCTCCGAAGCTCCACGAGCCCTAGCATCGCTGGCTTCGTCGCTCGGCAGGTACTTCTTCCGCAGGTCGTCCATCGAGACTCCGCGCACGGCCTTGCCGGCCGGGATGCCCGTCGAGCCGTCCGCCGCGGGCTCCTGCTGGCGTGCGAGCCGCCAGCCAGGCAGCTGCTTCTCGACGGCCTTCGCGACCGCCTCGATATCTACCTCGTTCCGCTTCTTCGACTTGGCCATGTTCGATCCCTTGGTGATTGCGAGCGTGCCGTTCCAAGCTCGACTACCATCCTAGTCCCAGGCACGTGAACTGGGCGCGGTTCTTCAGGCGTCGCGCCTGATCGAGCGGTTGGTAGCGATTCGCAGCCAGCAGCGCGCCGTAGTACTGACGCGCGCCGAACAGTGCCTTCGAGGCCGCATGTTCAAACCGTGCGAGCATCTTCCAGAAGGCCTCGTGCAGCGGCGCGGCGTAGTTCTCGTCGGGATCCGGGTCGGGACCGGAGTAATGCGCGCCGGTGCAGCCGATGAAGGCGTTGGCGCCGGCCTTGAGGTACGACAGCGCGATCGAGCGCTCTGCGACGCGCGGCGCCGGAGCGCGTCCGGGCATCGCATCCACCGCTCGCTCGCTGACCGTGAGCGCTCCCCAGCAGCAGCCGCTGAACACGACTCCGGAGAAGGCCCTGGGAACGCGATCGATCGTGAAGGCGCGGGTCGAACCCCCGACGTCCGTCTCGCCCGTGAACTCCGTCGCGTCGACGGCGTCTCCGTGCAACATGAAGTACTGGTAGGACGACACCGCGTGCTCGGGTTTGACATCCGTCGAGAGGAAATCCTCGCTTACCTCCAGCCCGCCGTCGCCGCTGACGCTATTCCAGACGTCGTTGGCGAAGGGGCGCGCGACGTTCCGCACCCCGAATCGCTGCGCCGGACGAGGAGGTTTCGCCTGCAAGGCCGTCAGGAACAGCGTCGCGTCCCGTGCATCGGGCACTCGCGACACCGGTCGCTCCGCGATGTGATCGCCGTCGATGTCCCCGAAGGGCTCGTCGCTCCACACGAGGAAGCGATCGTGATCGCGGTCGGCGTTCGCCCCGAGCTCGCGGCGGAGCCGCGGCGAGAGGACGTCCACGATGGGCGCGGCGACGACGTCGTACCCTCCGAGGATCACCACCCCGGCCACGTTCACGTCGCTTCGCAGCAGCGCCCTCACCGTTCGCGCGGGGTCCCCCGGCGTCGTCGCGAGGTCACACAGCGGCTGCCGGGCCGCGCGGATCGCCGACAGCGCGACCGCCGCTTCGTCGCTACCGATGTTGTGCGCCAGCCGCTCCGAGTTCGTCACGAACAGGAGGCGCGGGAGCGCGCGGCCGCCCGCGAGCGCGATCGAAGGCGGCGCGGGTACCGGTGTGCGCCGCCTGGCGGGCTCGTCGTCCGGTCGCGCGGGAGCCGGAGCCGGCCCCGTGCCACCGCCGCGGATCTGCACGCCGGCAACCGTCAGATCCACGAAGTGGTCCGGCAGATTCACGATGATGACCTGCGCGCCGCCTTGCCGGGCCGGGGGCACGGCGGCGGCCGCGGGCGCCGCGGGCTCGGCGACCAGCGGGTCTTCGCCGTTCGGCGTGAAGTTGTTGAGCCGTCCGCGGGTCACCTGAACCGCGTCCAGACCATCCAGGTGCGGGCGCACCGTGATGCGGCCGTTGCGGTCCGTGCGCGCGAACGTGATGCGTGGTCTCAACGCCTTGAGCATCCCGAGCGTCCCCGGATCCGGGTGCGTGGCGTCGTGGAGCCCGCCGCTGTGGACGACGAGCGCGGGCTCGCCGAGCTCGCTCAGCAGTCCGTCGTCCTGCCCGTTGTGGCTCGTGTGGTGCGTAGTCTTGAAAAGGCGATAGGGCCCTGCGGCGACGACGCGCTGCCGCAGACGCGCCACCTCGTCAGCCGCCCCGGTGACGTTCGGATCCGTGAACTGCATGTCGCCCGCGAGCAGCGCACGAGCGCCCGGCGGGCCGAACGCGAGCGTGATGCTCTGGCAGTTCATCCCGCTGCCGCGCGGATTGCGCACGTCGTCGAAGGCGTCCAGGTCGATCAGGCTCCGGTAGAGTCGGACGTCGCTAAGCCCGGCGTCGCGTTTCAGTGCCTCGCTCACCGCATCCGCTGCGTCCTTGTTGGTGGAAGCGATCTGCGAGGCTGCCAGCACGAGTTGGTCGCCGGACGGTCCGAGCAGGGTCATGTTCGTCGGCCTCATCAGCTCGACGAGTTCGCTCGGCAGCGAGCGCCCGCGGTACTCGATGACCCGGACGCCCTTGTTGCGCAAGTCGCGGACCATGGCCCGATACTTCGACTCGACGGTCTTGACGGTGTCGATGAAGTCCTGCAGCGCAACGTCGTCGAGGTCCGACGCGTCCTCTTCGCGCAGCGCCGCGGCGAGCGCGCGCGTCCGCTCGTCCCGGAGGTCGGGCGCGTCCGCATCGTCCTGCGAGCGGCCGAAGCCGAGCTTCTGATCCGTGATCAGCGCGAATCTCGGCCGTATCACACCGGCCGACACGAGCGCGGGCAGGCAGCCGATGTGATCCGCGTGGCCGTGGGTGACGACGAGGAGCGAGATGTCGAACGGAGCATCGTGGCCGAAGATCTCCCGCAACTGGTCGGGCACGGAGTCGTAGCCGTCCTGGCCGTCGAAGTCCTTCTCGTGGCTCCCGTCGATCAGCACCGCGATGTCGCCGAAGCGCACGAGCGTGCACTCGCCGTACTTCAAGGCGCCGACGTCCAGGAAGTGATAGACGCCTCGCGCCGCATCGTCCGCATTGCGCGTAATCGAATTGGTCATGGTCCCCTCGTGCTGTCCTCGGTTCATTGCCCCGGCCGCCCTCACGCTGCCTGTCACGATACCCTCGATCCCTCGGCGCCTGTCAAGGGCCGGCCAATCAGGTCCACCTCTGGCTCGGCCAAGCTCGTCCACCCTGAGGCGCGCGGAAAAGTGGCGCGGGGGTGGTCGGCACAGGCGTGGCGAGCCGCTGGGAAAAGGCGTGAGGGACCGCCTGGAAAAGTCGGGGGCCTGGTTCGGCCAAGCTGGTCCACCACGCGGGTACGGCGAGCGGGTCGGTTTGCACTCGAGACCCCGAAGCCACGGAGGACTGCCCTTGAGCGGCTCCTCGCGCCGGCCAGCTCCCCGCGCCGGCCAGCTCCCCGCGCCGGCCAGCTCCCCGCGCCGGCC
>Ga0315910_10003198_pt1 | contig 14050 bp, 11 predicted proteins | sample EdamamesoilMG_FD_204470 | JGI IMG/M metagenome (GOLD analysis project Ga0315910, IMG submission 204470) | Garden soil microbial communities collected in Santa Monica, California, United States - Edamame soil | ecosystem: Environmental > Terrestrial > Soil > Garden | place: USA: California...
CCGGGGGCCCGGGGTCACCCGGGGGGGCGCGCCCCCCGCCCCCCCCGCGCCACCGCCGAGCGTCCGGGGGGGGCTCGGCCGGAGGCCTCGCCCTACCTCACGGAGCTACTTGCGGCCGAGCCGCTTCTTGATCTTCGCGAGGTCCGGGTTGCCCCGCGCGCCGGGACAGTCGCAACCCTCGTGTTCGCGGCCGCGGCGCGACCACCAGCGCCACACCAGCCACGCGACGGCCACGGCCACCACGCCCAGGGCGAACCAGCGCTGCACGTCGGCGCTCATCGCATCGCAACCGGAAACCGGATACGCCGCCTCATGCCCAGCCGACGAGCCGGCCCACGAGGTGGATCACCAGGCACGCGACGTAGGCGGTGCCCGTCATGTAGGCGATCTGGAAGAGCGGCCACTTCCAGGAGTTGGTCTCGCGTTTGACGACCGCGACGGTGCTCAGGCACTGCATCGCGAAAACGTAGAACACCATGAGCGAGAAACAAACCAGCGGCGTGAAAAGCTGCCGGCCGTCGGGCCAGCGCGCGGCGAGCAGGGCCTCGCGCAACGGCGTGGTATCCTCCTCGTCCACCTCCTCCACCCCGAAGATCACGCCCATCGAGCTGACGAACACCTCGCGCGCGGCAAACGAGCTGATCAGGCCGATGCCGATGCGCCAGTCGTAGCCGAGCGGCTTGATGACCGGCTCGATCGCATGGCCCGCCGTGCCGGCGAAACTCTGCGCGATCTGCTCCTGGGAGGTCGCCTCGGGGTCCTCGTGCTTCGGGTACGTCGTGAGCGCCCACAGCACGATCGAGAGCGCGAGGATGATCGTGCCGGCCTTGCGCAGGAACATCATGGCGCGCTCGGTCATGTGCAGCGCCACGTCGCGGATCCGCGGCATGCGGTAGGGCGGCAGCTCCATGATCATGAGCGGCGGCTCGCCCTTGAGCAGCGTGCGCTTGAAGAGCCACGCGAAGGCGAACGCGCCGAGCGTGCCCAGCGCATACATCGTGAACATCAGCCCGACCTTCGCGCCCGTCGACACCGCCTCGCCGGGCAGGAGCGCGGCGATCATGAGCAGGTAGACGGGCAGCCGCGCGGAGCAGCTCATGAGCGGCGCGACGAGGATGGTGACGAGCCGGTCCTTCGCATCCTCGATCGTGCGCGTGGCCATAACCCCGGGGATGGCGCAGGCATAGGAGCTGAGCATCGGGATGAAGGAGCGGCCGTTGAGTCCCACCTTGTTCATCAGACGGTCCATGATGAACGCGGCCCGCGCCATGTATCCGGTATCCTCCAACAGGCCGATGAAGAAGAAGAGGATCAGGATCTGCGGCAGGAAGATGACCACGCCACCCACGCCCGCGATCGCGCCGTCGGTGATGAGGTCGCGCAGGTCGCCCGGTGGCATCACCGACTTGACCCAGTCAGCGAACGCCGCGACGCCGCCGTCGATGAGGTTCATCGGGTACTCGGCGAAGCTGAAGATCGAGAAGAAGATCGCGGCCATGATGCCGCCGAAGATGGCCCAGCCCCAGAACGGGTGGACGACGACGCCGTCGAGCCGGTCGGAGAGCGGCGGGCCCGCGCGGGAGTCGCGCGTGACGACGTCGCCACAGATGCGCGAGATCGCCTCGTAGCGGGAATTGACGAGTGCGCCCGACCAGTCGATGGCGGCCGCGTGCCAGCGGGTTTTCCACTGCTCGAGGATCGCGATCGTGCGCGCGCTGTGCGGCGCGGATCCGGCGACCCGCAGGGGATCCTGGTCGGTGAGCAGGAGCAGCGCCTCGGCGCGGGCGATGAGCGGCTGGCGCGCGTCGTTTTGCACGAGCGAGGCCTGGAGCTCGGAGACGGCCGGTGCGATCGGCGCCGGGATATCCCAGCTGTGGCGCGGCAGCGGCAGGTCGGTGCGGCTCATCGCGAGGCGGATCTCGACGAGTCCCTTGCCGTGGGCGGCCTCGCAGGGGATCACCGGCACACCGAGATCGCGCTCGAGCCGGGCGACGTCGATGGTGACGCCGGCGCGCGCCGCGACATCCATCATGTTGAGCGCGACGATCGTCGGCCGGCCGAGGTCGAGCACCTGGTGGACGAGGTAGAGGTTTCGCTCGAGATTGGAAGCGTCGACGATGCAGATGATACGGTCGGGCTGCGGTGTGTCGCTGCGCCGGCCGAGGAGAACGTCGCGCATCACCGCCTCGTCGGGCGAACGTGCCGCGAGGCTGTAGGCGCCAGGCAGGTCGATCACCTTCATGGCGCGCCCGTGCTGCGAATAGCACTCGCCGAGCTTCTTCTCGACGGTCACGCCGGGGTAGTTGCCCACCTTCTGCTTCAGGCCGGTGAGGGCGTTGAAGAGCGTGCTCTTGCCGCAGTTCGGATTGCCCACGAGGGCAAAGGTCGGGGCGGCATGCGCCGGGCCGGCTCCACCCGACGCGAAATGCCCGGGGAGCGGAGACGTGCTGGCAGAACCGGATGGGGGGAGGTCCATGAGCGCGATGGCGGCGGGCGGGCTAGCCGCCGGTGGTTTCGACCACGATCTGCGCAGCCTCGTCGCGCCGGAGCGAAAGATGGTACCCGCGGACCTCGATCTCGAGCGGATCACCGAGGGGCGCCGTGCGCACGAGTTTCACACGAGTGCCGGGCAGGAGGCCCATCTCCCGCATGCGCAGGAAACGCGTGCCCGTCGCCGGTAATTCACGCAGGATCGCGCTCGAGCCTGGGGAGAGTTCGGAAAGCTTCATGGCCACGCGACGCGGAGCGTCCCGTCGATTTTCGACCGAGGCGCCGCCCTCACAGCGTCGCAGCAAGCGGCTCCACGTGAATGGCTTCGGCCAGGACTCGGTTGAGCGCGACCCGGGTGCCGCACACCTGACAGACCATCATGTGGTCGCTGCCGACGCGACAGATCACGGCCGACTCGCAGAATCCGATCTCGCGCAACCGCTGGCAGGTCTCGGCCTTGCCATCGAGCCGGGCGACACGCGCTTCCGTCCCCGCGGGCAGGCGGCTGAGCGGAATCGTCGACGGGCGGACCGGGCGGAGATGCATATCGCCGGGAAGGAGAACGAAACTGAGACTCGATTTCAATTGGAAATATCTCCGGAGCGCCGCCCGAACCGTCCAGTAGCCGGACACATCGCGTGAAGAAGAAACCCTTCCGGGTTGGGATCAAACCGGGCGACGGGTCCGTTGACCGCCCGGTTCAGGGTCTTCCGAGTGTAGGCTGCCCGCTCGCGGGCGCCCTCCGGGTGCGCAGTCCAATGGCGTCCGCGAGCGGACGGCCGACGCGCAAAGCGTTCCGCGCGTGAGCACGGTTGAGGCCGAATCCTAGACTCCGGCCCGGCGCCGCATGGCCGCGAGGCTGAGATCGAGCGTCGCGTCCGGCGCCGCCGAGGCGATCAGCTCGCGCGTGGCCAGCGACACGCTCCGGCGCGCGTCCTCGGAGAGCCCGCTGGCCCGCAGCTCCGCATCGCGCGTCTGCGCGAGGGCGCGCGCCTCGGCACTCTGCGCGAGTGCGGCGCCGAGCGCCGCCACGCCGTCGCGCCCGAAACCGAAGACGAGCGGAAACACCGCCTTGCCCGCCGGCGCGATGCGAAACAGCAGGCCCGCGGCCGGCACGCCAAGCAGGTCCGCACCGCAAAACGCCGTCGCTCCGGCCCCCGCCCCCGTCGCCAGCCCCCAGGCCTCGTCATCCGCCACGACGGCCGTGATCGTCCGAGCCCCGGTGGGCGCGGACTCGCCGCCCCGGAGCACGCGCCACGGCCGGGCGTCGTCGGCGATCGCACAGACCAGCTCGACCGGGATGTCCATGTGCGAGTTGTCGAAGTCGAGCAGGCCGTGCACCGCCGGCTCGAGCCGCGCCGGACGACCCACGTCCGCGACTCCGGCTGGATCGGCACTCGAGTCAAATGGCGTCGCCAGCAGGAAAACGAGAGCCTGCGCCATCCAGCGATCAGTCGCCCAGCCGAGCGTGCGTCCGTAGCGACCGTGCGGCAGCGGTGCGACCGCCCCGCCGGCGGCGCGCACCGTCGTCTCGCGCAGGAACGGCAGCAGCGTCCAGGGTTCGCCGGCATATCGGTAGCCGACGAAAAAATCCTGCGTGCCCGCGCCCGCCGGGTCCGCCACGAAACCGCCGGCGACGCCGTTGAGCCCGAGCAGCAGGCTGCCCCGCGCTCCCGGGGACGCATGGTGCGCGTGGTAGCTGTGCTTCATGACTCCGGCGAGGACAGGGCGGCAGGCGACGCGGCCGCAGACGGCTGCGGCGGCGGCGCCGGCGCCGGCTCCGCGACCGGATCCTCCGCGACCGCGGCATCGTCGGCCTCCTCGAAGGCAAACTGCGTCTGCGCGCGTTCCGCCTCGGGCACGGTCCGGAGAAACGTCGAGACGAAGAGCTTGCGGTGGTGCACGCCCGGCCCGAGGGCAAGCAGCGCGGCGCGATGCTGCGGCGTGGCGTAGCCCTTGTGGCGGGCGAAGCCGTAGCCCTGCGCCTCGACGTCGAGCGCGTCCATGAGGCGGTCCCGCGTGACCTTGGCCACGATCGAGGCCATGGCGATGGCCAGCGACTTCGCGTCGCCCTCGACGATCGCCTTGTGCGGGAAGCCGAGGTTCCGCACCGGCTTGCCGTCGACGAGGATCCTCCAGTCCGAGATCACCTCGCCGGCGGCGAGCGCGGGCGGGTTCTCGTAGGTGAAAAGTGGATCCGGCGCGTGCAGGCTCACGCGCCCGCTGGCGAGCGCGGCCTCGATCGCGCGGCGCATGGCCAGGCGGGTGGCGCCGAGGATGTTCTCGTGCTCGATCTCGGCCACGCTGGCCGTGCCGGCGGCGAAGATGATGCGATGCTCGCGCCGCAGCCAGTCCATGCGCTCGTAGAGAAACTCGCGCTGTTCGGCGGTGAGCTGCTTGGAATCGTTGATCTCCGGCGCGTGCCGGCGGCACCAGTCGCTCTCGAGGAACGCGCGGTTGACGAGCACGGCGCCGGCCACGACCGGGCCGGCGAGCGCGCCGCGGCCCGCCTCGTCGACGCCGACGAGGCCGTGGCAGTCGCGGAGCATCCGCAGGTCGTGCGCGCGCAGGCGGCGTTTCTTCATCGTGCTCAATCCTCCGCCGTATCCGCGCTCTTCGGACGGCCGAACGTGCCGGTGTATTCCCTCGGCTCGGGCAGCGGAAACTCCGCGAGCAGCCCGGCCTCCTTCACCACCTCGTAGGCCGTGCGGAAGTGCAGCTTCACGAAGCGCGGCAGCGCGGCCACGCCGAATTTCGCGATGATGTCGTGCGCCTGCTTCTTCACCGCGGAGCTCGCGCCCTTCTGAAGCTGGAATCCCGCCTCATCGGAAAGCGTGCGCATCGCGCGCACGAACTCCGCACGCGCGCACACCGACGCGGCCGCGACGACCGGGTCCTCCTCGGCCTTCGTGCGCATGCGCAGGTCGAAGTCGGTGACGCCCTTCTTCTTGAGCTCCGCCTGCGCGAGGGGTTTCTCGGAGAACTGGTCGAGCAGGCCCCACGGCACGCGCTTGTGCTCGAGCGCGCGCACGAGCCCGGTGGCGTGCTGCCAGCCGAGCAGGCGGTTGAGGTTGGCGCCCTTCTTGCGCATGAGCTCGTTGTACTTCTCCATGCGCCAGGTGAAGACCTCGACCGCGACGCCGCGCGTGTTGCGGATGATCGCGTCGAGCTTCATGATCTGCGCGTCGGCGATCTTCTTGGAGTCCTTCACGCCGGCCTTGATCCACGCCTCGATGGCCGGGCGATCGGCGATGACGCACGCCGTCGTGACCGGCCCGAAGAAGTCGCCCTTGCCGCTCTCGTCGAGACCGGCGTGCGACTCGAACCAGTCCGGGTGGTTGACGTCCTCATAGCCGAGTCCGGCCTGCTTCAGCACCTCGGGCTCGAGGAAGTTCACGACGAAGTCCTCCGTCTCCTTGCCCGCGACCACGACCTTGCCGCTGGTGTAGGCGGTGACATTCACCTTCGCGCCCTTGTAGGCGAATTGCGCGTAGGCCACATCGAAGCGCTCCCACCCGCGCTCCTCGCAGTGCGCCTGCACCTGACGGATCTGCTCGTCGGTGAGTTTGGCGGTGTAGCTGGTGATCTTCTTCGGCGCGTCGTCGTCGCCCGGCGGCGTTCTGGGCATGGGAGGAGATGGCCACAAAAAGGCGCGCGAAGACACGAAAAATCGCGGTGATGAGTCGGCGCACCCGCACCTCGGGGCTGCCCGCCGGGGCTTCGGGCTGGTTCCCCCGGACAATCTCGTTCTCCTTGCTGGTCCTCCATGCCGCGCCCGCCTCACGTGACCTTGTCCGCCCTCGACGCGCCCGCGTTCCGGCGCTCGCTCGCGGCCTGGTTCGAGAAACACCAGCGGCGGCTGCCGTGGCGCGCGGAGCGCTCGCTCTACCGCACCGTCGTGTCGGAGTTCATGCTCCAGCAGACGCAGGTCGCGACGGTGCTGCCCTACTTCGAGCGGTGGATGCGGGCGTTGCCCGACTTCGCCGCGCTCGCCGCCGCCGACGAGGCGACCGTGCTCAAGCTCTGGGAAGGCCTAGGCTACTATCGGCGCGCGCGCTTCCTGCACCGGCTCGCGCGCGAGATCGTCGCGCTGCCCGCGCCGCCGCGCACGGCGCAGGCCTGGGCCGGGCTCACGGGCGTGGGTCCCTACACCGCGGCCGCGATCGCGAGCCTGGCGTTTGACGACCCGGCCGCGTGCGTCGACGGCAACGTCGTGCGTATCCTCGCCCGCATCACAGGCGAGACGCGCGCCTTCGCCGATGGTTCGGCGGCGGTGAAGCACTTCACCGCGCTCGCCGGCACGCTGCTCGATCCGGAACATCCGGGCCGGCACAACGAGGCGATGATGGAGCTCGGCGCGACCGTCTGTTTCCGCCGCAACCCGCTATGCACGGTCTGCCCGGTGCTCGCGCACTGCGGCGCCGCGCGCGAGGGCACGGCCGCCGACATTCCGGCCATCGCGCGCGCGGCGACGGAAAAACGCGAGGTCGACCGCGTCTGGATCGAGCGCGACGGTGCGATCCTCCTGCATCGGATCCCGGACGGCGCGGCGCGCATGAGCGGCCTGCACGAGCTGCCCACGGCCGGGCAGGCCGGCATCGCGCGCGACGCCCTCACCGCCGACCGCCTGCGCGCGACCCACCGGCGCGCGATCACCCGCTACCAGATCACCGAACGCATTTATGCCGTCACCCGCCCGCGTGCGCTCGTGAGCGAGAAGGCAGCGCGCGCGCGCGACCTCGTGTGGGTGGGTCGCGAGGCGATCGACGCGATCACGCTCTCCGGCCCGCACCGCCGCTGGGTCGCGGCGCTGCTGGCCGGCCGGTAGGGCGCGTCTTCCGAACGGGCCGCGTCCGCGAGCGAACGTCCGCGCGACGAACGGGAGGAGAGAATCGGCGGCGGTTTCGGAGAAACCGCCCTAACCCGACTCCGCCGGCTTCGTCGCCGCGGAGGCGAACACCTTCAGCAGGTGATCGCGCGACTCGACGACCTCGGCCGGATCGAGACGGGGATTGAGCTCGAGCACGAGCACGTGCTCCGGGCGCACGAACCGCGCGATCATCGCGAAGTCGATCTCGCCGCTGCCGGGGGGCATGTGATCCTTGAAGCCGACGACGTCGTGGATGTGAAAGCCCGCGAGCCGCGCCGCGTGCGCACGCAGGTGCTCCTCGTGCCGGATCAGGCCCATTTTCTCCTTCAGGTGAGCGTGCCCGCAGTCATGCCAGTAGGCGATCGGCGCGCCGGCGGGGAATTGCTCGAGAAACGAGAGCATGTCCGCGTCGAACGGCAGTTCGTCGACCTTCTCGCGGTTTTCCGCGCCAAGCGTCAAGCCGGCGGCGCGCGCGTGTTCCAGCACCCCGGAGATGCGTTCGACGAGTCGATCCATCGGCGCGCCGCGCTTTTTCGCGATCCTGGGCATCGCCTCCTCGACCGCAGCCTGGAGACGGTCGATGTCGGCGGCGGTCGGCCGTCGCACCTCGGCGAGGCGGGCGACCTTTTTCGCGGGATTGATCCAGCCGTGCGAGACCACGCCCATGTGGGTGACGAGGATCGACGCGCCGACCTGGTTGGCGAAGTCGATCGAGCGGCGCGTGTAGCGCTCCCATTGCGTCGCCTGCTTCTCGTCGCCGGTGGTCGGCACGAAGAGATTGGGCGAGGCGGTGTTCACGCCGGGCGGCAGCGGGCAGAAGTTGTGCGTCGAGCGGATGCGGACGAGTTTTTCGCTCAAGGCCTTCACGATGCCCGGCACGAGCGAGAGGCGGATGCCGTGGCTCAGCTCCGCGTATTCGAACCCGAGGGCCGCGATCTCGGCCAACATCTCGTACCCGTCGGTGTGACGGGGCGAGTTCCAGCAGGTCGAGAGTGCGATGGGCGGCGACATACGGCGTCAACGAAGCGAAGCGCGGACGCAGGGGAGTTGAACCACAGAGGGCACGGAGGGCACGGAGAAAGACCGATCGGCCGCAAAGAGGCGCCGAAGGCGCAAAGAAGAGACCGCTGGAGAGCCGCGCATGGGTGCGAACCGCGGTTCAATCCTCCGTTCTGGCCAAACCCCCGACACGCAGAAAAAACAAAAACCCGCGCGGCGGTGCGGCGCGGGTTGTGGGGCAGGCGCGGCGGCCTGCGGCGATGCGATGCGATGCGACGACAGTGAGCGCGCGCAGGCGGCTCAGCTGTTGTAGCGGGCGCGGAGCATCGCGGTGAAAGCGGCGACCTTCTCCTTGCGACGGCGCTCCTCGCAGGGCTTCTCGTAGTAGCGCTTCGCGCGGACGTCCTTGATGACGCCTTCGCGGTCGAGTTTCTTCTTCAGACGGCGGATGGCGCGGTCAACAGGCTCGTTCTTGCGGATCTTGATCTCAATCGGCATGGCGGTGGTGATTGGCGAAAGGGGATAAGGAGTCCACGCCCCGGCCCGGCGGTCAAACCTAATTTTGGGAAAGACCGGACGATGCGGCCCGAATGGCAGGGCGAGGCCTCCGGCCGAGCCGCAAGCGACTTCACCTCGCCGCCACGGCTCAGGCTGAGGCGTCGCCCCACCCCAATCCGCACTTAGCCATCCGCAATCCGCAATTTCGGTTGCTCCCCGTCGTCGCGCGTCGTCCTTTTCGACCGCATGTCCGGCTCCCCGTCCGACTTCGTCCACCTGCACGTTCACACCGACTACAGCCTGCTCGACGGCGCCTGCAAAGTGGACGTGTTGATGAAGCGCGCGACGGAGCTCGGCATGAAGGCCGTGGCGCTCACCGACCACGGCAACATGTTCGGGGCCATCGAGTTTTACAACGCCGCGAAGTCCGCCGGCATCAAGCCCCTCGTCGGCTGCGAGCTCTACCTGGCCATCGGCTCGCGTCTCGAAAAGACCGGCAAAAGCGAGGAGGGAAAGAGCTTCTACCACATGGGCGTGCTGGCCCGGAATCTCCAGGGCTACCAGAACCTGCTCAAGCTCGTCTCCGACGCCCACCTGCGCGGGTTCTACTACAAGCCGCGCGCCGACCTCGAGACGCTCGCCCGCTTCGCCCCGGGGCTGATCGGCTTCACCGGCTGCCTCGCTGCCGAGATCCCCCAGCACCTCATGGCCGGCCGCTACGACGAGGCGAGAAAGGCCTGCGGCCGCTACGTCGACATGTTCGGCCGCGAAAACTACTTCGTGGAGATCCAGGACCACGGCCTCGCCGAGCAGCGCAAGATCATCCCCGACCTGCTCAAGCTCGGCGCCGAGTTCGGCCTGAAGGTGATCTGCTCAAACGACGTGCACTACGTGCGCGCGACCGACGCCTCGCCGCACGACGCCCTGCTCTGCATCCAGACCGGCGCAAAGCTCGCGGAGACCAACCGCTTCAAGTTCGATTCGACGCAGTTCTTCCTGAAGTCGCGCGAGGAGATGCTCAGCATCTTCGGCGAGGTGCCGGAATCGCTCACCAACACGCTCGCCGTCGCGGAAATGGTCGACCTCGCCATCCCCTTCCCGAAGGGCTCCGAGCGCTACCCGCGCTACCCGCTGCCGCCCGAGGTGAAGGTCGACCGCCCGGAGTACCTGCGCCAGCTCTGCGTCGAGGGCCTGACGCGCCGCTACGGCGTGGACTACCACGCCGTGGCCAGCCGCCCCGTGGTGCAGGAGCGGCTGGAAAAACTCCAGGTGCCGGCCGGCCAGAAGCCGCAGGCGCCCGACTACTCCGGCCTCGCAACCGAGGAGGAGCTGGCCGTGCGCATGGGCTACGAGCTCGCGATCATCAACGTCACCGGCTTCGTCGACTACTTCCTCGTCGTGTGGGACTTCATCGCCTGGGCGAAGCAGCAGGCGATCCCGGTCGGCCCGGGCCGCGGCTCCGGCGCGGGCTGCCTCGTGGCCTACCTGCTCGGTATCACGAATCTGGATCCGATCCGCTTCAAGCTGCTCTTCGAGCGCTTCCTCAATCCCGAGCGCGTGTCGCCGCCGGACTTCGACATCGACTTCTGCATGCGCCGCCGCGGCGAGGTGATCGACTACGTGCGCAAGAAGTACGGCAACGACTGCGTCGCCAACATCATCACCTACGGCACGCTCGGCGCGAAGATGGTCGTGCGCGACGTGGCCCGCGTGCACGACCTGCCCTTCGCCGAGGCCGATCGCCTCGCCAAGATGATCCCCGACGAGCTCAACATCTCGCTCGAGGACTCGATCGCGAAGTCCGCCGAGCTCCGCGGCGAGATCGAGGGCAATCCCGTCGCGAAGAAGATCATCGAGGCCGGCCGCGTGCTCGAGGGCATGGTGCGCAATACCGGAAAGCACGCCGCCGGCATCATCATCACCGACAAGCCGCTGGACGAGTTCGTCCCGCTCACCTCGCAGGAAGGCGACGTGACGGTGCAGTTCGACATGGCCGCGGTCGGCAAGCTCGGCCTGCTCAAGATGGACTTCCTCGGACTGAAGACCCTCACGGTCATCTCCGACGCCGTGGAAAACGTCCGGCAGACGGCGAACCCCGCCTTCGACATCGAGACCATCCCGCTCGACGACCCGAAGACCTACGAGATGCTCAACGCCGGCCGCACGATCGGCGTGTTCCAGCTCGAGTCCGGCGGCATGCAGAGCGCGTGCAAGCAGGTCGGCGTGACCGACATCAACGACATCAACGCCATCTGCGCCCTCTACCGCCCGGGCCCGATGCAGTTCATCCCCGACTACGCACGCGGCAAACGCGACCCGCGCACGGTCAACTACCCGCACCCGCTGCTCGAACAGTCGCTGCAGGAGACCTACGGCATCATCGTCTACCAGGAGCAGGTGATGGAGTGCGCGAAGATCATCGCCGGCTACACGCTCGGCGGCGCCGACATGCTGCGCCGCGCCATGGGCAAGAAGGACGCCGAGGCGATGGCGAAGGAGCGCGTGAAGTTCGTCGCCGGCGCGAAGGAGAAGCACGGCATCGGCGAGTCCAAGGCCAACGAGATCTTCGACCTGCTCAACAAGTTCGCCAGCTACGGCTTCAACAAGTCGCACTCCGCGGCCTACGCGCTGGTCAGCTACCAGACCGCGTATCTGAAGGCCAACTACCCGGTGCAGTTCATGGCCGCCGTCCTCTCGGCCGAGCTGGGCAACGCCGAGAAGGTCTCGCACTTCATCGACGAGGCGCAGGCCATGGGCATCACCGTGCTCGGCCCGGACGTGAACGAGTCGCGCATGAACTTCACGCCGGTGTTCAGCAAGAATGCCGAAGGGCGAATGCCGAATGCCGAATCGTCGGCAGGTGCTGGTTCATTCGGCCTTCCACATTCGGCGCTCGGCACTGCCGGGGCCGCTCCGGCCGAGGCCTGGATCCGTTTCGGCCTCGCCGGGATCAAGGGCGTGGGCGAGTCGGCGGCGGCAAAGATCATCGAGGAGCGCACGAAGGGCGGGCCGTTCACCGATTTCCGCGAGTTCATCAACCGCGTGGACGCGAAGGCCGTGAACCGTCGCGTGCTCGAGTGCCTCGTGAAGACCGGCGCGTTCGACTTCACCGGCGAGCCGCGCGGCTCGATCTTTCACCGCCTCGACGAACTCATCGCCGAGGCCGCCGAGCGCCAGCGCGACGCGCTCGCGAAGCAGGACTCGTTTCTCGACATGCTCCAGGCCTCGGCCGCGCCGGCCCCCGGCAAGGCCGGGCACGCCGAGTCCCGCGCGGACCCGACGAAGGCATTTTCCCAGGCCGACATGCTCCAGTTCGAGAAGGAGCTCCTGGGTTTCTACATCTCGGGCCATCCGATGGACGCCTTCGGCGGCCTCGCCGAGGCGATCAGCACGGTCCGGGCCGAGGACCTCGCCTCGCTGCCCGACCGCACCGACTTCCGCCTCTGCGGCGTCGCCACCGGCATCACCAAGCGTCTGTCCAAACGCGACAACCAGCCCTGGGCGTTTTTCTCCCTCGCGACGCGCACCGGCACGGCGCAGATGAACTGCTACTCCGACGCCTTCGCCACGCACGGCGCGAACCTCGAGAACGAGAAGCCCGTCATGGTCATCGGCAACGTGTCGAACCGCGACGGCGACGTGCGCTTCATCGTGCGCGAGGTGCACGCGCTCGAGCGCGCCCTGCCCGCGCTCGTGAAAAAGATCACCTGGGTGCTGCGTCCCGGCCCGAGCGTGCACAGCTTCTTCCACGAACTGCGCGCCGTGCTCGACCGGCAGAGCGGCGACACGCTCATGGAGATCGGCCTGCTCGGCGAGGACGACTTCGTCGCGGTCGCGGAGGTCTCCGGCGCCTTGAAGTGGCGCATCGATCCGGCCGAGTTCAAGAAACTCCGCCGCCACACGGCATGCGCCGGTTTCGTCGCCGAGACCAAGGCCATCCCCGCCGCCGAGCCCAAGCGCTGGGGCAAGAAGTTCGCGAGCTGAGGCGGACGGATGAGGCTCCCGTCGTGCTCAGGGCGTATCCGGGAGCAAATACACTTCGCCCAGGGCGGTTCCCGGTGCGCCCCTCGCCGTCCTCACATGCATCGTGTAAAGCCCTGGATCCAGCTCGAGGAGCAGGCACGCGTCGCGACCGCCTGAGGCCAGCCCGAAAGCGCTGACCCGAACGCGAGCCGCCGCGATCTCGGAGGCATTCCACGCCTGGCCCCAGTCGTCGTTCGATGCGACGAGGACACCACGCCTGTCGTACACGTCGATCCGAGGATCCTCGGCCGGAGTGGCGACTTCGAACCGGGCCAGCTCGGGACCAACACCGCGACACAGGATCCTGCAGCGCTGCCCTCCCGTGATGACGAACCCGACGATCATGCTGCCGTCGCGTTGATCAATGTGGCCTCGCGTGGAGATATTCACCAGCGACGGGCCTCCGTCGGCCACGAACAACTCGGCGAGGCCCGTACCGGCCTTGTTTGGGGCAGACGAGGCGTGCATGGTCCAACTACCCGCCGCCAAGGAATCTGAAGCCACCGCATCGAATCCGTCGTCCGGCAGCCGGAAGGCTCCGAGCGCAGTCTCGAGCCGGCGGATCTCGGCAGGATCGCTCGAATCACCGATCCGCGCACCTTCCTTGACCAAGGACGTTCCCTGCATGAGCCGAATGGACGCGTCCTCGGCGCAATCCGTCACGCCGAACCGTCTGAGCGCGGGCCCGACGCCCCTCATGAGGGCGTCCGCCCGACCCGCGCCTTGAAGCACGACGCCTGCGATCATCGGTGGGCCGTCGCTGGGAAAGTGACCACGCGTCGACACGTTGGCCAGCCGGGCAGGCTCCCCGGACGTGTCATAGACCCAGGGCTCTCGTCCATGAGCGTAGGAGTTTCCCGTGAAGAACAGGTCGGATCCGACGACAACGATGTCCTTTGGATCCAATCCGAGGGGACCGGATCCTGGAGCCGGGACCGGAAACGTTCCCTCCGCTGAGCCATCGCTCCGCCAGAGCTGCACATCCATGCCCGTGGAACCCTGCGCGGCGAGGAAGTAGGTCACCTCCCCCTGTTCGACTGGCGCCAGCATCGAAGGGAAGCGCGTGCCTTCGAGCCCGGGCGTAAGGTCCTTGAGCAAGAAGGTCCCGTCGCGCCGCCCATCGGTGCGCCAGAGTTCCTCTCCGTGCTCCGCATCCCAGGCCGAGAACAG
>Ga0315910_10003199_pt1 | contig 14048 bp, 7 predicted proteins | sample EdamamesoilMG_FD_204470 | JGI IMG/M metagenome (GOLD analysis project Ga0315910, IMG submission 204470) | Garden soil microbial communities collected in Santa Monica, California, United States - Edamame soil | ecosystem: Environmental > Terrestrial > Soil > Garden | place: USA: California...
CGAGACGAAGTACATGCATGGCAAGCTGCTGTTCGCCGTGATCGTGATCGGCCTGCACCACGTGATCGGCGCTCGCGCCAAAGCGGTGGCGGCGGGTCGCCGCAGCAGCCCCGGTCCGGTCGGCGTGCTGGCCTTGCTGCTGCTCATCTCGGCCGTGGCTGCCACACTGTTCGTGATCCTGAAGCCGTTCTGATTCCCACGAGCGGGCCGAATTGTCGGGCCTGCTGAATGGCGAGGCTTGCTGAGCTCCGGACGCTTTCTAGATTCCCGGGCGTTGTTGGCGCAGGATTTCGGGTCAAGTGGCCGTATCTGTCGGGGACCGTGATCCGGGGGTGGGCAAATCGGCATGATGGCTCCACAGGCGAGCGGTGTATCCCGCGCGAAGAACGACCAGCGCGTGCTCGCGACGACGTGGCAGAAGTGGGGCGGTGGTACGATGACGTGGGGGCGGCAGCCACCCAGGTGGCTTGACCGGGACCGACCCAAGGTCCTAAGTTCAAACGAGAAGCGCCGTATTGTCGTGGCGTATCAGCGAGGCGCTATTGGCGTTTGACCGCGAAAAGACACTCCAGCTCGCTCAGAAGTACATCGAGAAACGAAAGTACGATCGAGCGATTCTGGAGTACCAGAAAGTCGTCGAGCACGAGCCCAACGACGCGCGCACGCTGCTTCGCATCGGTGATCTGCAGGCGCGCCTCGGCGCGTACGCGGAGGCGATCGCGACCTACGATCGCGTCGCGCTCTACTACGCAGGGCGCGGCTTCTCGCTCAAGGCCGTCGCCGTCCTCAAGCAGATCGGCGAGCTGATCGAGCGACACGCGCCGCAGCTCGCCGACCAGTATGGCCACGTCGCGCCGAAGCTGGCGCAGATCTACGCCGACCTCGGGCTGACCAACGACGCGCTGGCCACTTACGACGCGGTCGCGCGCCGGCTGCAGAACCGCGGGCGCGATCGCGACGCGATCGAGATCGTGCGGCGCATGGTCGCGCTGGATCGCAACAATCCTCTGCCCTACCTGCGCCTCGCCGAGGCGCTCTGCCGCGTCTCGCACGTCGACGAGGCTGTCGAGCATTTCTGGAGCGCGGCGCAGCTGTTGACCCAGCAGGGGCGCCCGGACGACTCGCTCAAGGTGCTGGAGCGCATCCTGCACTTCCGCCAGGACGTGCGCGTCGCCCGCGTCGCCGCGGAGCTGTACCTGGCCAAGGCCACGCGTGAGGCGGGGCTCTCGGCGCTGTCTCGCTTGCAGCTGTGCTTCGAGGCAGATCCGCGCGATCTCGACACGCTGACGCTGCTCGCCCAGGCGTTTGACGTCATCGGCCAGTCCTCGAAAGGGGTCGAGGTCTACAAAGAGATGGTGCGGATCGCCGGGGAGACGGGTCGCAAGGACCTGCACCAGCGCTACATCCAGCATCTGCTCACGGTCGCCCCGCGCGACGAGCAGGTGCGGGCGCTGGTCGCCCAAGGTCTCAAGGTCAGCGAGCGCCCGCAGGCCGCGGCCTCGCGCTCCAGCATCCCGCCCGAGTCGCTGACCGAGGACGACCTCGAGTTCATCGACGACGAGCCGTCGATCAGCACGGCGAAGCAGCAGGCGAGCGCGCCTCCCGCGCAGCGCAGCGCGCGCCCCGAGCCGCCGCCGGGCGCCGAGGCCCGAGCCCGCGCGCTCGCCGAGGCCGACGCCCTGCGCGCTCGCAAGCAACACGCCAAGGCGGCGGCCACGCTGCGGACCGCGCTGGCGGCAGCGCCGCAAGCGCTGGAGCTGCGCGCGGCGCTGCAGCAAGTGCTGCTCGACGTGGGCGACACGAACGGCGCCGTCGAGCAGATGCTGGCGGTGGCCCAGTACTACGCCGAGCGCGGCGCGCTGCCGGCGGCCGAGGCCGAGCTGTATCACGTGCTGGAGCTCGTGCCCGATCACCCCGCCGCGGTGGCGCTGCTCGAGCAAGTCGAAGCGCTGGCGCAAGGTCGTCGTCGCCCGTCGCCTGCGGGCCTGCGCCCCGGCGAGCACGAGGCGTTCGAGCTGAAGCGCGTGTCCTCGCCAGCGCCGCCCGCGGCCGAGAGCGACGAGGAGCCGCTGCCGGCGTACGAGCTCGAGGACGACGAGATCATCACCGTCCTGCCGACGAATCCGCCCGTGCCCCGCCCCGCGCTGGTGCCGGCGCCCGCGACCCCCACCGAGGCCTCGGTCCCGCCTCAGGCGGCGCGCGGGAAGGACGAGCCGCTGCCGCAGTTCAGCCTCGACTCGGGCCTGCACGTAGCGCCCGACGCCGAGACTCCCGAGAGAGCGGCGAACGCCTCGGCGCCGGCCATGTCGGTCGCGCCCAACTCGGAGCCTCTGCTGAGCGAGCGCAGCCAGCGTCAGCGCGAGAGCGTGCGCGCGGCGCTGGACGAGGCGCAGTTCTTCACGTCGCGCGGGCTCTACCAGGACGCCTCGATCGTGCTGCGCGATCGCTTGAGCCAGTACCCCGGCGATGCGTCGCTGATCGAGGCGCTGCGCGAGCTCGAGCCGAAGCTCAACGCCGAGAGCGGGACGCGCGACGTCGAGCGCCTCCGCGAAGGCGCCGAGCCGCGTAACGACTTCGGCGACGAGGAGGCCACGGCGCGCTCCGCGCTGCCCTCGCCCGAGGCGCTGGGCAAGGAGCTGCGCGTCCAGTTCAGCACCGAGGGCAAGACCGAAGCCCGCAACATCATCGACGCCGACGCCGCGCTCGATCTCGTCGAGTCGCTGGAAGAGCCGAAGCAAGAGCAGATCGACGTCGACGAGGTGTTCGCCAAGTTCAAGCAGGGCGTCAAGGCGCAGGTCTCGGACAACGACAGCGCCACGCACTACGATCTCGGCGTCGCCTACAAGGAGATGGGGCTGGTGGCGGACGCCATCCGCGAGTTCGAGGTCGCCGCGCGCGATCCCAAGCGCGAGTGCAATTGCCAGGCGATGATCGGCATGATGCACCGCGAGCGCGCCGAGCTCGATCGCGCGGCGGAGGCGTATGTGCGCGGCCTGAGCGCGCCGCACAAGACCGTGGCCCAGGAAATCAGCCTGTATTACGAGCTGGGCTCGATCTACGAGCAAAAAGAAGACGTCGACGAGGCCATCTACTACTACCAGCGCATCACCCGGCGCGATCCGACGTACCGCGACGTCTCTCAGCGGCTGGCTTCGCTGCTGCCGCGTTCGCGGCGCTTCTCACAACCGGCGCGCGCGATCAACGACGACCAGGATTTCGATCGCAGCTTCGACGATCTGTACAAGCGGGACTAGGCGTCACTCGCCGAGCCCGTCACTCGCCGAGTGGGGCGAGCTCTTGCAGCTTGTCCGAGATACGCCGCTGCCAGCGCCGGTTCATGGCCTGATCGCGCACGGGTGACGAGGCGTACGCCACGAGCGCTTCGGAGAGCACGCGCTGCGCGCGCGTCGTCTGGCCCGCGGCCTCGCAGTAGTGGGCGAGCGCCAGACGGTGGTTCGGGCGGCCCGTCTCCGCGACCATGCCTTCGAGCAGATCCGCCGCGTCCAGGTCCCGACCCGCTCGGTGCAGCGCCTCGGCGTACTCGAGGGCGGCCGCGTAGTTGCGATAGCGCGGGCTCGTGGCCATCAACGTCTCGTACACCTCGATCGCCTCGCGCGTCTGCTCCAGCTCGATCAAGCAACGCCCGAGGCCGTGCAGGCTGCGCGGGTCACCCCGCTGCTGCTCGAGCGCGCGGCGATAGAGCGAGGCCGCCTCGTCGAAGCGGCGCTGCTCCTCGAGCCCGTCGGCGATGTCCAGCAGCGCCTCGGCGTCCGCTCCGGGAGGAGCCTCGGCGGCCGCGACGTCTTCGTTCCCCGCTTCGCCCTCGGCGACCGCGAGACTCGGCGCGACCCGGGCCGGAGCCGCGGCGCGGACGCGGCGATACTTCCGCCACTTCATGTACACGAGGTAGGCGAGGCCACCGTACGGCTGCACCAGCAGGATCAGCACGACCCAGAGCGGATTACTCTGGCGTCGCAGAGCATCGGCCACGAGCCAGAAGCTGAAGGCCCAGATCAGGCCAGACAGGAGCAACTGCGACATGGGGGTGCGTGAGCTCGAGCGCTCGCGCCACCACGACGCATGCACCCGAGAACCCGGCGGATTCTATCCCGGTGTGCGAGTGCGTGAAAAGGCTCTCTGCGCCGCCGATGTGGGGCACGTTGTCATCCGGCGCTCATCCCGAGGTCACTGGAGTTGGTCGCCCGGACTCGCTCGGGCGCGACCGCTCGAATTGTTGCCCCTGGCTCCGGCGCTCACCTACAACCACCGCGGAGGTAACCGTGAGGCTTCTACGTATGCCGTTTTACACGCTCACCGCCGTCCGTGAGCGCTGCTGGCTGGTGGGTGTTGCGTCGGCTCTCGGCGCTTGCCTCGGTACCGCGCCCGCGTGGGCAGAGAGTCGCCTGGTCGGGTCGGACTATATCTCGCGGCCGCTGGTGCTACCGAAAGGTGTCGTGCGCGTCGACGCGGGGCCGCGCCGCCCGTACCCGAGCGGTCAGCTGATGCCCGCGGGCCAGCTCCAGTTCTTGATCAACAAGGATTTCGACGACGTCGCATACCTGGTCCCGGGCGCGGGCCTCGGCGTGGTCGACAAGCTCGAGCTCGGCGCGGTTTGGCCACTGCGGCTCAGCCCCGATCTCGATCTGTCCGATCTCTCCGTGTACGGAAAGTACAGCCTCCAGCGCGGCGACATCGAGGTCGCCGGCTACGGCGAAATCCGCATTCCGATCGAGAATGATCTCGAGCTCACCGGCGGCGTGCCGGTCTATCTGCACCTCGACGGCGCCCGGCTGGAGACCGGCGGATTCGTGCGGCTCGGATTCGGAGACGACACCACGGTCAACTTCGAGATCCCGTTGAGCGCTCCGATCCAGGTGTCGCCCGAGGTGTTCGTCGGACCCGAGATCGGCGTCCTGATCTTCGACTTCGACGAGGTCGCGATCCCGGTGGGCGTCGTCGCCGGCTACACGCTCGGCGGCGGCATCAGCTCGGTCGGCGATCTGCTGGCTCGGCTGACGGTGGTCGACATCACGAACGGCGCCGATTCGATCCGCCTGGATATCGGCGCCGAGCTGTTCTTCGACGCGTTCTGAGGGCGTGCTGCCGAGCTGACGCAGGCGGCTCTCTCGGTGCAGAGACCGCCTGCGGGGCGCACACGCGTTACTTCTTGGCGGGGGCCGGCGCGGCGGGCGCGGGCGTTGCCGGAGCTGCCGGCGCGGGGGCCGCCGAGTCGCCGCGGTTGTACAGCGTGATCACCCGATCGGTCAGGTCGAGATCGGAGCGGAAGTAGGTCGCGGCCTGACGCTCGAGCACCAGGTCGTAACCCTCCTGCGTCGCCAGCCGGCGGATGAGGCCCACCGTCTTCTGCACGATCGGCTGCGTCAGCTCGTTCTGCTTCTGCTGCAGCTCCTTGTTGTACTCGACGAACACGGCCTGCACCTGCGCCATCTCGCGCTGCCAGTTCTCCACGCGCTTGGCCATGGCTTCGGTGTTGATCTGGGCGCGGTTCTTCTCCAGCTCCTCGCGCTCCTTCTGCAGATCCTTCTGCTTCTGATCGAGCTCGCGCTGGCGCTTGTCGAACAGCTTCTTGAGCGTGGCCTGCGCACGGAGCCCATCCTCGGACTCCATCACCGCGCGCTGCGTGTCCACGACCGCCACGCGCATCTGCGCGGACGCGCTCGGGGCCGCTGCCAGGACGAAAGCGGCGAGGAGGAACGCGGCGACGGCGAGCGCCGTTGTCCGAGGGAAGCCCACCGCGTGGCGGGCGAAGCGAAGAAGGGCAGCGAGTCGAACCATGGGCCCCGCAATTAGCCGCGGGGTTAGCGCTGGTCAAGCTGGAGACCGCCGGGCCGGGCTACCGCATCGCGGCAGGCTCGCTCCAGAGCGGGGCAGACCCCCCTCAAAGCCGCCAAAATCGCTCGGAAAAGCCAGGCCACGAAGGGGGCCCGAGGGGGCTCTCGCCGCGGGCGGTGGGAGCGCGCCCGCTCGGCGTCGGCGACCGCGGCGGACGGGACGCCGCGGGCTACCGGGAACGGACGCGCGGCGCCTCGTGCAGACGAGGGCGACGAGCAGGCGCTCTGCCGCGCGGGTGTGAGCCCGGGCCGCACACGGCGCGCTGGCGTGCAGCTCGATGCCGCTCGCAGCCAACCAAGGTAAAGGCGGGCGTGCGATGGGACGTTTGAAACAAAACAAACGCGCGCGCGCTTTCTTTCGACGTGGCTCGTCTCGGCCTTTGCCGCAGGCGGGACCCCGCGTCGGGGCTCGAGCGGCAAAGCGTTTTGCTCGGGACAGGTTTGCGCAGGACAGGTTGCTAGCAGGCTGCTCGAACGACAGTTGGCTCAAAACATGCAGATCGATAAGGTGCTCGGCCGCGTCCCAGCCTAGACTGTGAGCACGGCAGGGCCTAGTCTCTCGGTTGTCGAGCAGCGGTTCCCGAGGCGGCGACAGGAGGAAGCTTGACCAAGACTCTTTTGGCAGTCGAAGACAGCAAGACCATGCGCAAGGTGCTGGGGATCACCTTCGCCAATGACGAGTTCGAAGCAGTAGTCGCCGAGAGTCCGCAGCAAGCGCTGTCTCAGATCGACCAACTCCGCCCGGACATGGTGCTCGTGGACGTGACCCTCGGGGAGGTCAACGGCTACGATCTCTGCCGCCAGGTGAAAAACCGCGTCCCGGGCACGCCGGTGATGATCTTGTCGAGCCGGCAACAGCCGTACGACCCGGTGCGCGGCGCCGAGGTCCAGGCCGATGATTTCATCGACAAGCCGTTCGACACGCAGCAGATGCGGGACAAGGTCAAGAAGCTGTGCGCCCAGACCGGCGCCAAGGCGGGCGCACCGAGGCCCGCAGCCGCGGCCGCCGCACCCGCACGTCCCGCCCCCTTGCCGCGCACGCCGCCGCCGGCCATGCCGCCGCCGCCCGTGGGTGGACGCGCGACGGGAGCGCCGGCCGGGCGCGCGCCAGCCACGCCCGTGCCTGCGGTAGCGCCGCCGGCGGCTCAGTTCCTCGGCAGCGCCGTCGCCTCCAACGGCGCCGCATTGCAGGGCAAGCTGGAAGCCTTGAACCTGACCCCCGAGCAGATCCAGGGCGTGCTCGCGCTCTCGCGCGAGGTGGTCGAGAGGGTCGTCTGGGAGGTCGTCCCGGTGCTCGCCGAGACCCTGATCAAGGAAGAGATCGCGCGCCTCACGCGCGAGTGAGGCCCATCTCGCCGGCGCGTGCCGGGCTCGATTTCGCCGGCGCGCGACGCGCTGCGGGGGCTGCTTCCCACGGAGCCCGCGCCGGCGGGGCCGGAGCCGCCGGCAAAACTGGTGCTTGTAGGATCGGCCTGATCTAAGAAGCGCCCATGACGGACGCTTCCTCGGTACCCGTGGACGCCGCGCCGCCCGCGCAGGCGGCGACGTCGCCGTGGAGACGGCGAGGGTTATCGCTCGCGGGGTTCCTCGCCGGGGCGTTCATCGCGCTGCTCGCCATGTGCGCGAAGCCGAGCCTGCCCGGTGGCCTGTGGCTGGGCCTGGTGGGCACGCTCCTGGCTTCGGGCTCGCTCGTGGCCGCCGCTCGGACCTGGTCGCCCGAGGAGGTCGCGCGGCGGGTCGAGGCGCGCGCGCTGGCGCTGCCGTTCGGGCAAACGCTGGCCGCGCTGCTCTGGCTCTGGCTCCTGCTGCGCTTGGCCGTGGCCGGGGTGCTGCCGGCGCAGACCCCGCTGCTGGCGGTCGCCGTCCCGGCGGGTTTCGTCTGGCTGGCGGCCGCTGCGGCGACGCTGGTGAGCCGGCTGGGTTTTCTCGCCGATCCCGAGCGACGCTTCTGGCAGCGCCAGGGCTTCTGGCTGATCGTGCTGACGGCCCTCGTGCAGCTGCCACGGCTCGGCAGCTTCGGCCTGATCGACCCCTGGGAGACGCACTACGGCGAGGTCGCTCGCGAGATGCTGGCGCGCGACGACTGGATCTCGCTCTGGTGGGCGCAGGACGGCTGGTTCTGGTCGAAGCCGATCTCCAACTTCTGGGCGCAGGGCTTGAGCTTGTCCGCGCTGGGGGTCGAGTGGGCCCCCGATCGGATGATCGCGAGCGTGGCCGCGGGACGCGTGCCGCAGCCGGAGTGGGCTGCCCGCCTGCCGGTGTTCCTGATGGCGCTCCTGGGCCAGCACGTCCTGTACCTCGGCGCGCGCGCTTACGTCGGGCGCTGGGCGGCGTTCTGGGGCGTCTTCGTGCTGGCCACGACGCCGTATTGGTACTTCCTCACGCGCCAGAGCATGGCCGACATGGCCTACGTCGGGCCGATGTGCGCGGCCATGGGGTTCCTGCTGCTCGCGTTGCGCGCGAGGCCCGAGGCGCTGGTGCAGCCCGTGCGGGTCTCCTGGCGCCGAACGGCGGATGCGGGCTGGACGCTGTCGGGCTTCGAGCTGCTGGCGTTTTGCTTGCTGGTCCTCGCGTTGCCGCAGATCTTCTACCTGCTCTCGCGCAACGCCTCGTTCGACTGGGGCGCCGCGGCGCCCAGCCTGCGGCTGCACCTGGACCAGGTGAGCGTCGGCTCGCCCGGCAACTGCGGGCTGCCCGGCAACCAAGCGTGCCGGCCCGATGCGGCCGGCAGCGCTGGAGCGCTGCAGCCCGCGGCGGCGGCCGCCATCTGGGCCGCTTGCGGTGGCCTGCTGCTCTGGTTGCGGCGCGGCGAGCGGCGCGAGAAGCGCCTCTATTACCTGGCGGCCTGGCTCTGCGTCGCGCTGTCTTTCATGGGCAAAGGCGCGCCGGGTCTGGTGCTGGTGCTGGCGACGCTCGGCGGCTTCTGGGTCGCGCGCGGCCGCTTCTCCGAGCTCCGGCACGCCGACGTCCTCGGCTTCGGGCTGGTCATGGCGGCCGTCGCGCTGCCGTGGTTCGTGCAGGAGTACGTGCGGCACGGCGGCGAGTTCTTCGAACGCCTGTTCATCCACGACATGTATCAGCGCGCGTTCTCCCACGTTCACGACACGAACAAGGGGGACGACACCAGCTTCCGCTACTACGTCTGGCAGCTCGGTTACGGCCTCTTCCCCTGGAGCGGGCTGTGCGCGGCGGGCGTGCTCTACTGCATCGGAAAGGCCAGCATCGGCAAGACCAGCTCGGCGCGCGCCGACGCGGCCGAGCCCGAGGGCGAGGGCTGCGTCGAGCTGACGTACTTCTGCGTGCTGTGGCTGCTCGCCGCGTACGGCATGTTCTCGATCACCGGCACCAAGTATCACCACTACGTGCTGCCGCTCGTGCCCGCGGCCACGCTCCTGTGCGGCGTGTGGTGTCGGGACGCGCTGGCACGCCGTAGCGACGCGCGACGCGCGCTGGGCGACGCTGCCGTCGCGCTGGCAGGGGTGGCGTTCGCCGTCCTCGCCGGGCGAGATCTCGCCGTGAGCCGCACCGGGGACGTCGAGGGCGCGGCGCGGCTGCTGTCGCTCTTCACCTATAACTACTCCCGCAGCTGGCCCGCGACGCTCGATTATTCGACGCCCCTGTGGGTCTTCACGCTGGCCGCGGGCGCGCTGGGTCTGCTCATGCTGATCGGGCGCCTGCGGCGCGCCGCCGTGCTCGGGTTCGCCACCCTGTCCGTGCTCGCCGCGGCCTGGGTCGTCGACGTCTATTTCGTCCAGATCTCGCCGCACTGGGGCCAGCGCGAGACGATCATGACGTACTATCGGCGGCGCGCGAGCCCCGAGGAGCCGCTGATCGCTTACCAGCTGAACTGGAAAGGGGAGAATTTCTACACGGGCAACAAGATCCCGGCGTTCGTCTCCAGCGGAAAGCGCTTCACGGAGTGGGTCGAGTCGCAGAAGAAGAGCGGGGTGACCGTGATGTTCTTCACGACCGAGCACTCTCGGGTCGGCTCGCTCACGCGCGAGCTCGGCCAGACCAAGAAGTTCGAGCTGTTGACGACGCCCGAGCTCAACGACAAGTTCGTGCTCGCTCGCGCCGAGCTCTGAGGATTGACGCTTCAGCGCCGCGCGCGCTCGTGCCATGCTGGGCTCGTGAGCGCGGACAGAGCCGGCAAGGTGTGGTTGGTCGGGGCCGGCCCTGGCGATCCGGGGTTGATCACGGTGCGCGGGCGCGAGCTGTTGCGCGAGGCGGACGTGGTACTGTTCGATGCGCTCTCGCACCCCGCGTTGCTCGACACCTGCCCGCCCAGCGTCGAGCTGCGCGACGTGGGCAAGCGCGGCGGCAGCCAGAACCCCTCGCAGGACTGGATCACGTCGCAGCTCATCGAGCTGGCCCGCGCCGGGCGCAAGGTGGTCCGGCTCAAGGGCGGCGACCCGATGTTGTTCGCGCGCGGCGCAGAAGAAGCGCTGGCGCTGGCGCACGCGGGCATCGAGTTCGAGATCGTGCCGGGCGTCTCGTCACCGGTGGCGGCCTCGGCCTACGCCGGCATCCCGATGACCCACCGCGATCTGTCCTCCAGCGTGACCTTCATCACCGGCAGCGATCGCGAGGGCAAGGTCTGGTCGCCCGCGGCCTGGAAGCGGCTGGCGAATGCCACGGAGACCATCTGCGTGCTGATGGGCATGCAGCGCATCGAGGACATCACGCGCGCCATCATCGAGGGCGGCCGCGCGCCGAGCACCCCGGCGGCCGTGGTCATGTGGGCTGCGCGGCCCGCCCAGCGCGCCCTGGTCTCGACCTTGAGCGACATCGCGGCAGCGTCCGCGCGGGCCGGCCTGGCGAACCCGGCGCTCATCATCGTTGGCGAAGTGGTCAGCCTGCGCGAGGAGCTGCGCTGGTACGATCGCTTGCCGCTGTTCGGCCGGCGCTTGCTGGTGCCACGTCCGCGGCAGCAGGGGGCGGGCACCGCCGAGGCCATCCGGCGACGGGGTGCAGACCCGATCCTGTTGCCCACGATCGAGATCGGGCCCGCGCCCGACCCGGAAGCGTTGCGCTCGGCAGCACGGCATGTGGCGGACTACGACTTCTGTCTGTTCACGAGCGCCAACGGCGTCGAACGCTTCTTCGAGACGCTCGCCCAGGTGTCGCTCGACGCGCGCGCGTTCGCGCGCTGCAAGGTCGGCGCGATCGGCCCCAAGACTGCGGAAGCACTGGCTCCACACGGTATCCGCGCCGACCTGGTCGCCGAGGAGTTCGTGGGTGAGTCGCTGGCGCAGGCGATCTTGGCGATCGGTGGGGTGCGGCGCGTATTGATCCCGCGGGCCAAGGTCGCGCGCGAAGAGCTGCCGCAGCTGCTCCGTGCTGGTGGAATGACGGTGGACGTGGTGGCGGCGTACGAAACGCGCCCCGCGGGTGCCGAGCACAAGGCGCGCCTCTCGCGGCTGATCGAGGAGGACGCCATCGACGTGGTGCTGTTCACGTCGAGCTCCACGGTCGACTCGATGGTGGAGATGCTCGGCGCCGACGCGCCGGCCTTGCTGTCGCGCGTGACGCTGGCCAGCATCGGGCCGATCACGTCGGCAACGGCCGCGCGGCGGGGGCTCGAGGTGGCGGTGACGGCAGAGACGTTCACGGTCGACGGGCTGCTCGACGCGCTCGAAAAACACTACGCCACTGAACTCTCCTAGGCGCAGCACGCGGGCCGGAGCAGGCGCGCGCCGGTTCGCTGCGCCATAACGGGGCTGAACGCTGGCGCAGGCTGCCCTGCGGTGCCAGATCGACGGGGAGGTCCGAACACCACACGGGCCGAGTGTGGCGGCGCATTGCCAGGTCATCGCGCGCGAACAAAACCGAAATCTGCGCGACGCATGCGGCCTGCTCCACTCGCGTGCCCGGTGATTGGAGGGCAATCATGTCAAAATTAGGCCGAATTGGCAGTCGTGAGGTGACGCCGTGAGCGTGGCTGCAGCGGATCCGCTGCTTACCTCTCTGACTGCGGCAGAGACCGCGGAGGCGCCCGTTCCCGTCGCTGGTCGGCGCGCGAGCCTCGCCGCTCCAGACTTTCGCGCGACCGTGGTGGAACATTTGGTTCACACCTGCGCCAAGGATCCACGCGACGCGAGCGCGCTCGATCTGTACCACGCGCTCGCGCATACCGTGCGAGATCGGCTGGTGCATCGCTGGCTCGCGACACAGCGCACGCACTTCGAGCAGGACGTGAAGCGCGCCTGTTACCTGTCGTCGGAGTTTCTGACCGGGCGGAGCCTGGGCCTGTGTCTGATGAACATGGGCGTGTACGAGGTGGCGGAGCGCATCGCGGCAGACGCCGGCTTCGACCTCGGCGGCATCCTCGAGTGTGAGGGTGACCCCGGCCTCGGCAACGGCGGCCTGGGGCGCCTGGCGGCTTGCTTCATGGACGCGCTCGCCACGCTGGAGCTGCCCGCGATCGGTTACGGCATCCGCTACGACTTCGGCATGTTCGAGCAGCGCATCGACGGCGGGCAGCAGGTCGAGCGCCACGACAACTGGCTGCACCTCGGCAACGCCTGGGAGCTGCCGCGGCACGAAGACACGCAGACGGTGCGTTTCTACGGCCGCGTCCAGTACTACACGGACGAGCTGGGGCGCACCCGCGTCGGCTGGGTCGACACGCGCAACGTGATCGGCCTGCCCTACGATTCGTTCATCGTCGGCCACCGCACCAACACGGTCAACACGCTGCGGCTCTGGGCGGCGCGCGCCACGCGTGATTTCGACCTGACGTTCTTCAACGAGGGCGACTACCGCCGCGCCGTCGAAGAGAAGATCGACACGGAGAACATCAGCAAAGTCCTCTATCCAAACGACCACAGCGACGAAGGCAAATTCCTGCGCCTGAAGCAGCAGTACTTCTTCGTGGCCTGTTCCATCGCGGACATCGTGCGGCGCTACAAGCGCATGCACACCACGTTCGACGCGCTGCCAGACAAGGTCGCCATCCAGCTCAACGACACGCACCCGTCGATCGCGGTGGCGGAGCTGATGCGCGTGCTGGTGGATGAGGAGCTCGTGGACTGGGACACCGCCTGGTCGATCACCGAGCGCACGATCGCGTACACCAACCACACCTTGATGCCGGAGGCCCTCGAGCGCTGGCCGGTGCGCATGTTCGAGCAGCTCTTGCCGCGACACCTGCAGATCATCTACGAGATCAACCAGCGCTTCATGCGCCAGGTGCAGACGCGCTGGCCGAGCGAGCCCGAGCGCATGGAGCGCATGTCGATCATCGAGGAGCACCCGCGCAAGCAGATCCGCATGGCGCATCTGGCGACGGTGGGTGCGCACAGCATCAACGGCGTCGCCAAGCTCCACAGCAAGCTGATCGAGAGCATGCTGCTGCGCGATTTCCACGAGCTGTGGCCCGAGCGCTTCAACAACAAGACGAACGGCGTCACGCCCCGGCGCTGGATCCTGCACGCCAACCCGCGGCTGACGCGCGTGATCAGCGCGCGCATCGGCTCGTCGTGGATCGACAAGGACCTGTCGGGCCTGCGGGCCTTGCTCGACTTCGCCGACGCCGAGACGTTGCTCGACGACCTGCAGCAGGTCAAGCGCGACAACAAGCGCGAGCTGGTCCAGCTCATCCAGCGCAGGTGCGGGGTCGAGCTGCCGCCGGACGCGATGTACATCGCCCAGGTCAAGCGCATCCACGAGTACAAGCGGCAGCTGCTCGCCTGTCTGCAGATCGTGTCGCACTACATCAAGCTCAAGCGCTCGGAGGCGGCGGACGAGGTGCCGCGCGCCTACATCTTCGCAGGCAAGGCCGCGCCCGGCTACACCATGGCGAAGCTGCACATCCGGCTCTTGAACGACGTCGCCGCCGTGGTGAACGCCGACCCGATGATGAAGGGCCGCCTGGCGATGGCGTTCGTGCCGAACTACGGCGTGTCGCTGGCGGAGCGCATCATCCCGGCGTCGGAGGTGTCGATCCAGATCTCGACCGCGGGCACCGAGGCCTCGGGCACGAGCAACATGAAGTTCGCGCTCAACGGCGCCTTGACGATCGGCACGCTCGACGGCGCCAACGTGGAGATCCGCGACGCCGTCGGCCCCGAGAACTTCTTCTTGTTCGGGCTGACGACGCCGGAGGTGGCCGCGCTGCGCCAGGCTGGCTACGATCCGGGGCGCTATATCGAGGCGAGCCCCGCGCTGGCAGAGGCGATCGAGCTGATCGAATCC
>Ga0315910_10003200_pt1 | contig 14045 bp, 10 predicted proteins | sample EdamamesoilMG_FD_204470 | JGI IMG/M metagenome (GOLD analysis project Ga0315910, IMG submission 204470) | Garden soil microbial communities collected in Santa Monica, California, United States - Edamame soil | ecosystem: Environmental > Terrestrial > Soil > Garden | place: USA: California...
TGCACTTCGCCGATTTTGTGCGACACACCGGTATAAAACAGGATGCGCTCAGTCGTCGTCGTTTTACCGGCGTCGATGTGGGCGGATATCCCGATATTACGGTAGCGCTCAATGGGCGTGGTGCGTGCCACTGATTACAGATCCTCTTAACAACAAATGCCGCCAGTAGCCTAAATATGTGCTACCCGGCGGCAATCAATAAAAAATACTTAACGAAAACTGCCGCCACAAGCGGCAGACCGCCGCAACTACCAGCGGTAGTGTGCAAACGCCTTGTTAGCGTCAGCCATGCGGTGCGTGTCTTCACGCTTACGAACCGCAGAACCGCGATTTTCAGCGGCCTCCAGCAGTTCGGCAGCTAAGCGCTGCGACATGGATTTTTCGCTGCGAGCGGCAGCGGCTTCGATGAGCCAACGCATGGCCAGGGTTTGACGACGGCTGGCGCGAACTTCGACGGGCACCTGATACGTTGCTCCACCCACGCGGCGGCTTTTCACTTCCACCGTTGGTTTAACGTTATCGAGCGCCTGCGCCAATAATTCGATGGCCTTATCGGCGTCCTTTCCAGTCTTGTCGGACATCTTGTCGATCGCGCCATAAAGGATCTTTTCGGCGACCGACTTCTTCCCACGCTCCATCACCATGTTCATGAACTTGGACAGCATAATGCTGTTAAAGCGCGGGTCGGGAAGAACGACACGGGTGGGAGCGGCTACTCTGCGGGACATATATTTCTACCTAAAAAAGGGGCTATGGGCGATTAGCCCTTGGGACGCTTCGCGCCGTACTTGGAACGGCCTTGGCGGCGAGCAGTGACGCCTGCGCAGTCCAAGGTGCCACGCACTGTGTGATAACGCACGCCGGGAAGGTCTTTAACGCGGCCGCCGCGAATCAGAACAACCGAGTGCTCTTGAAGATTGTGGCCTTCGCCACCGATATAGCTAATAACCTCAAAGCCATTGGTCAGACGCACCTTCGCCACCTTGCGCAAAGCCGAGTTCGGCTTTTTCGGGGTAGTGGTGTAAACGCGGGTACAAACACCGCGCTTTTGCGGGCAAGCGGCCAACGCAGGCACCTTAGTCTTGTAATTAGGCGCCTTGCGGGGCTTGCGAACGAGCTGACTGACTGTAGCCATAAAACCTTAAATACCTGCTTTTACATGCACAAAAACTGCGGTGCGGACCTGAGCCCTAACCACAGAAACATCGGGCCGCCTCGCGGCGGCCCGGGTGTGAATCGCGTCCGGCAATTCGAGATCAATTTGAGATAGGCGAGCCGAAAGAGGGCCACCCCTATCAAGGGCGCGGGATTGTAGGAACCGCGCCTTTGAGTGTCAACCGCAGCGCAATAGCCCTACGTCGACCAACCCCCTTCGAACCCGACTCCCTCTCCCGCCTTATTCCGCAGACGCCCCGGCCTCGTCGGCCACCGAATCCTCGGACTCCCCGATACCGCCGCCGTCCATAAAGCCCCGGCCAGTACCCGTATCGCCCGACTTGCGTCGGCGAGCCAGGTGGTAGAACGAGCCCGTGCCGGCCGGAATTAACCGACCGACGATCACGTTTTCCTTCAGCCCGCGCAATCCGTCCTTCAGACCGCGGACAGCGGCTTCGGTAAGCACGCGCGTGGTCTCCTGGAACGAGGCCGCCGAAATGAACGATTCCGTCGCCAGCGACGCCTTGGTGATGCCGAGCAGAACGGGGTCATATACGGCCGCCAATTTGCCTTGCTCACTAATACGCGCATTTGCGTCGATTACGCGCTTGCGATCCAATTGTTCGCCCTTCAAGAAATGCGTATCGCCGGACTCGACGATCTCGATCTTGCGCAACATCTGGCGAATGATCACCTCGATGTGCTTGTCGTTGATCTTCACACCCTGCAAGCGATACACGTCTTGAATTTCACGAACCAAGTAATTGGCCAACGGTTCGACACCCTGTAAACGCAGAATGTCGTGCGGATTGGGCTCGCCGTCGGCGATGACTTCGCCGCGCTCAACTTGCTCGCCTTCGAACACGTTGAGATGGCGCCACTTCGGAATCAGCTCTTCGTACTTGTCGCCCTTTTCCGGGGTGATAATCAGGCGGCGTTTGCCCTTGGTCTCTTTACCAAAGCTGACCGTACCCGATTGCTCGGCGAGAATGGCCGAGTCCTTGGGCTTACGCGCTTCGAACAAGTCCGCTACACGCGGCAGACCGCCGGTGATATCGCGGGTCTTCGACGACTCTTGCGGGATACGCGCAATGATGTCGCCGACGGACACTTTCGCGCCGTCTTCCAAGCTTACGATCGCGCCAGCAGGCAGCGAATACACAGCCGGAATTTCAGTGTTTGCAAAGGTCACTTCCTTGCCCTTCGCATTCACCAAGCGCACAACCGGGCGCAAATCTTTGCCGGCCGAACTGCGTTGCTTCGGATCCATGACGACCGTGCTGGACAAGCCGGTCACGTCGTCCACTTGGCTCGACACCGTCATGCCGTCGATAAAGTCTTGGAACTTGATGAAGCCCGCAACTTCAGTCACCACAGGGTGAGTATGCGGATCCCAAGTCGCCAGAATTTGACCGGCCTCGACCGTCTTACCGTCGCTGATAGTAATGGTTGCGCCGTAAGGGATCTTGTACCGCTCGCGCTCGCGGCCGAATTCGTCGATCACACCCAATTCGCCCGATCGCGATACCGCAACCCAGTGGCCTTTTTCGTGATGCACGACTTTGAGATTGTGCAATCGGACAGTGCCCTTGCTCTTGATCTCAACCGAATTTACGGCAGCGGCACGCGATGCGGCACCGCCGATGTGGAACGTACGCATCGTGAGCTGCGTACCGGGTTCGCCGATGGATTGCGCGGCGATAACACCGACCGCCTCACCCATGTTGATGCGATGCCCGCGCGCCAAGTCGCGACCGTAACATTGCGCACATACACCGTAGCGAGTAGCGCAGGAGATCGGCGAGCGGACCAATACTTGGTCGACGCCTTCTTTTTCCAAACGTTTCACTAACGCTTCGTCGATCATGATGCCCGCGGCGATGATCACGTCAGTTTCGCTGCCCGGCTTCAAAATATCTGCCGCAACCACGCGACCGAGGACGCGCTCGCCCAAGCCTTCCACTACATCGCCACCTTCGACGATAGGGTTCATCATCAAGCCGTTCGATGTGCCGCAATCGACTTCGGTAACGACCAAGTCTTGCGCCACGTCGACGAGGCGGCGAGTGAGGTAACCCGAGTTGGCCGTCTTAAGCGCGGTATCGGCCAAGCCCTTACGCGCACCGTGTGTCGAGATGAAGTATTGCATCGCGTTCAAGCCTTCACGGAAGTTCGCCGTGATGGGCGTTTCGATAATCGAACCGTCCGGCTTGGCCATCAAACCGCGCATACCCGCGAGCTGACGAATCTGCGCCGCGCTACCGCGAGCGCCGGAGTCCGCCATCATGTAAATCGAATTGAACGACTTCTGATTGACCTTTTGACCTTTGGAATCGACAGCCTCTTCGGTGCCGAGTTTATCCATCATGGCTTTCGCAACTTGATCGTTGGTGCGCGACCAAATATCGACCACTTTGTTGTAGCGCTCGCCATTAGTCACGAGACCGGAGGAGTATTGCTCCTGGATCTCTTTTACTTCGCGTTCTGCGCCGGCGAGGATTTTGCCCTTCTGCAGCGGCACCACCATGTCGTCCACACCGATCGACACGCCCGAGCGCGTTGCATACGCAAAGCCCGTGTACATCACTTGATCGGCGAACACGACGGTTTCCTTTAGTCCCACCGAGCGATAGCAGGCATTGATCACGCTGGAAATCGCCTTCTTGGTCATGTCGCGATTCACGAGATCGAACGACAAACCGCGCGGCAGAATTTCCGACAACAACGAACGGCCGATGGTTGTTTGCACAATGCGGCGACGCGGTTCGTACTTGCCATCGCCAACAGCGACGTATTCGACCACACGAACGCGCACTTTGGCTTGCAGATCAGCCTGACGGCTTTCATATGCGCGATGCACTTCGGCCACATCGCTGAAGGACATGCCTTCGCCCTTGGCGCCGACACGTTCACGCGTCATGAAGTACAGCCCGAGCACCACGTCTTGCGACGGTACGATGATCGGATCGCCATTGGCAGGCGAGAGGATGTTGTTGGACGCCATCATCAACGCGCGCGCTTCGAGCTGAGCTTCGAGCGACAACGGCACGTGAACGGCCATTTGGTCACCGTCGAAGTCGGCGTTAAACGCCGTACATACGAGCGGGTGCAATTGAATGGCCTTGCCTTCGATCAACACCGGTTCGAATGCTTGAATACCCAAGCGATGCAACGTCGGTGCGCGGTTCAGCAGCACCGGATGTTCGCGGATCACGTCTTCCAGAATGTCCCATACCTCGGCGCCTTCGCGTTCCACCATGCGCTTTGCAGCCTTGATGGTCGAGGCTTCGCCGCGCAATTGCAGCTTGGCAAAGATGAAGGGCTTAAAGAGCTCCAAAGCCATCTTCTTCGGCAGACCGCATTGATGCAGGCGCAAGGTCGGACCGACGACGATGACCGAACGGCCGGAATAGTCGACGCGCTTACCAAGCAAATTCTGACGGAAGCGACCTTGCTTGCCCTTGATCATGTCGGCCAAGGACTTCAACGGACGCTTGTTGGTGCCGGTGATGGCGCGGCCGCGACGGCCGTTATCGAGCAACGCGTCCACTGCTTCTTGCAGCATGCGCTTTTCGTTACGCACGATAATGTCCGGCGCATTGAGTTCGAGCAGACGGCGCAGACGGTTGTTGCGGTTGATGACGCGGCGATACAAATCATTCAAGTCGGAGGTCGCAAAGCGGCCACCGTCCAACGGCACCAACGGACGCAGGTCCGGCGGCAATACCGGCAGCACGGTCATTACCATCCACTCGGGCTTGTTGCCCGAGTCGAGGAACGACTCGATCAGCTTGAGGCGCTTGGTCAGACGTTTGATCTTGGTTTCGGAGCTGGTGCCGGCGATTTCTTCGCGCACCTTCACCACTTCGCTCGGCAGATCCATCGACTTGAGCAATTCGAATACGGCCTCGGCGCCCATGCGCGCATCGAATTCGTCGCCGTGCGCTTCGATGGACTCGAGGTACATTTCATCGGTCAGTAATTGACCGCGTTGCAACGAGGTCATGCCCGGCTCGATCACCACGAAGGCTTCGAAGTACAGCACGCGTTCGATTTCGCGCAACGTCATATCGAGCATCAAGCCGATACGCGACGGCAGCGACTTCAAAAACCAGATGTGCGCGGTTGGGCTGGCCAGTTCGATATGGCCCATGCGTTCGCGGCGTACTTTCGATTGCGTAACTTCGACGCCGCATTTTTCGCAGACCACGCCGCGATGTTTCAATCGCTTGTACTTGCCGCACAAGCATTCGTAGTCCTTCACCGGTCCGAAAATCTTGGCGCAGAACAAGCCATCGCGCTCGGGCTTAAACGTCCTGTAATTAATCGTTTCCGGTTTCTTAACCTCGCCGTAAGACCAGGAACGGATCATTTCCGGCGAAGCGAGCCCAATGCGAATCGAGTCGAAGTTTTCGACTTGAGCTTGGGGCTTGAACATCTTCAGTAAGTCTTTCATCTTCAGTCACCTGTGTGAGGTGGGCGAATCTATAACCGTTGTCGATCGAGATACGGGATTTAAGACTCGTGACGCGAAAGCAGCACTCCGGTGGTGCCCCGCGTCCCGTGTCTCTTGTCTCGCTACTTCTCGTCCGCTTCCAAATCCATGTTGATGCCGAGCGAGCGAATTTCCTTCACGAGCACGTTGAAGGATTCCGGCATGCCTGCATCCATCTGGTGATTACCGTCCACGATGTTCTTGTACATCTTGGTGCGACCGTTCACGTCGTCGGATTTGACGGTGAGCATTTCTTGCAAGGTGTACGACGCGCCGTACGCCTCCAATGCCCACACTTCCATTTCGCCGAAGCGTTGACCGCCGAACTGCGCTTTGCCGCCCAACGGCTGCTGAGTGACGAGCGAGTAAGGACCGGTGGAACGCGCATGCATCTTGTCGTCCACCAAGTGGTTGAGCTTCAACATATACATGTAGCCAACGGTGACCTGACGTACGAATTTTTCGCCGGTGCGGCCGTCATACAGCGTCGTCTGACCGCTGGTCGGCAAATCGGCCAAAGCCAACATGCGCTTGATTTCTTCCTCGGAGGCGCCGTCGAACACCGGCGTTGCCATCGGCACGCCGTGACGCAGGTTACCCGCCAAGCCAAGCACGTCGTCGTCGTTCAGCGAATTCAAATCCGCCGACTGACCGCCGCTCTTGTTGTACACCTCGTGAAGAAACTCGCGAATCTCGGCGGCCTTGCGCTGTTCGTCCAGCATGCGGCCGATTTTGGCGCCCACGCCCTTCGCGGCCCAGCCCAAATGCGTTTCCAAAATTTGTCCGATGTTCATACGCGAAGGCACGCCCAGCGGATTGAGCACGATGTCTACCGGCGTACCGTCGTCCATGTAAGGCATGTCTTCGACCGGAACGATGGTCGAGACCACACCCTTGTTACCGTGACGGCCGGCCATCTTGTCGCCGGGTTGCACGCGGCGCTTAACGGCGAGATACACCTTCACCATCTTGAGCACGCCAGGGGCGAGATCGTCGCCCGCAGTGATCTTGGCTTTCTTCTCTTCGTAGCGCTTATCGAATTCCGTACGCTGCAACTTCATGCGCTCGGCCATTTGTTCCAGCGCCGAATTCGCATCGTCATCCTTCAAACGCACTTCCAGCCATTGTTCGCGCGGCATCGATGCCAAGTATTCGGCGTCGATCTTCGTGCCGGCCTTGAGCTTTTGCGGACCGGCTTCAGCGGTCTTGCCCAAGAGCAGCGCGTTCACGCGTTGGAACAAGTCGTCTTCGAGAATGCGGCGTTGATCGTCCAAGTCTTTGCGCACGCGCTCGAGTTCGGATTTTTCAATCGACAACGCGCGCGAATCCTTCTCGACGCCATCGCGGGTAAACACGCGCACGTCGATCACGGTGCCGTCCATGCCCGGCGGAACGCGCAACGACGTGTCTTTCACGTCGGAGGCCTTCTCACCGAAGATGGCACGCAGGAGTTTTTCCTCCGGCGTCAGTTGCGTCTCGCCTTTCGGCGTGACCTTGCCGACCAAAATATCGCCGGCACGAACTTCCGCGCCGATGAACGCAATACCGGCTTCATCCAACTTCGCGAGTGCGGTGTCGCCCACGTTCGGAATGTCGGCAGTAATTTCTTCCGGTCCCAGCTTTGTGTCGCGAGCGACGCAAGTGAGTTCTTCGATGTGAATGGTGGTAAAGCGATCTTCTTGCACCACGCGCTCGGAAATCAGAATCGAGTCTTCGAAGTTGTAGCCGTTCCAAGGCATGAACGCGACCAACATGTTTTGGCCCAGCGCCAATTCACCCAAATCGGTCGACGGACCGTCGGCCAGCACGTCACCGCGGGCGATTACATCACCCGCTTTCACCAACGGACGTTGGTTGATGCAGGTGTTTTGGTTGGAACGGGTGTACTTGGTCAAACCGTAAATATCGACGCCGGCTTCGCCTGCCGATGTTTCGGTATCGTTTACACGCACCACGATACGTGCAGCGTCAACGGTGTCGACAACACCGCCGCGACGCGCGACAACGGTCACGCCCGAGTCGATCGCCACTGCCCGCTCCATACCCGTACCGACGTACGGAGTTTGTGCGCGCAACGTCGGCACAGCTTGGCGTTGCATGTTCGAACCCATCAACGCGCGGTTGGCGTCGTCGTGTTCCAAGAACGGAATCAACGAGGCAGCCACCGAGACGATTTGCTTCGGCGACACGTCCATGTACTGAATCTTGTCCGGCGACGAGAGAACGAATTCGTTCAAGTGGCGGCACGACACCAAATCGTCGGTGAACGAGCCTTTATCGAGAACTGCATTCGCCTGCGCAATCACGAATTGGCTTTCTTCGATGGCCGATAGATAGTCGATTTGATCGGTTACCTTGTTGTTCGCGACTCTTCGATACGGCGTTTCCAGGAAGCCGTAATCGTTGGTGCGCGCATACACGGACAGCGAATTGATCAAGCCGATGTTTGGGCCTTCCGGCGTTTCGATGGGGCAAACGCGGCCGTAGTGTGTCGGATGCACGTCGCGGACTTCGAATCCCGCACGTTCGCGCGTCAAGCCGCCCGGGCCAAGTGCCGAAACGCGGCGCTTGTGCGTAATTTCCGAGAGCGGATTGTTTTGATCCATGAATTGCGACAGCTGCGACGAGCCGAAGAATTCCTTTACGGCAGCCGCAACCGGCTTCGCGTTGATCATTTCCTGTGGCATCAAGCCTTCGGACTCGGCGAGCGTTAGGCGCTCTTTCACCGCACGCTCGACACGCACGAGACCGATGCGGAAGGCGTTTTCCGCCATTTCGCCGACCGAGCGCACACGGCGGTTGCCCAAGTGGTCGATATCGTCCACCGTGCCGTTGCCGTTGCGGATGTCGCACAACGTTTTAATAACGTCGATGATGTCCGAAGTTTCTTTGAGCTCTTCCGCCAGCTTCTTCGAAAATTCGTCCGTACGCTTTGCAAAGTACGACATGTCGTACAACACGCCCGGACCGGTATCGCCGTCACGCTTCACGCGGCGATTGAATTTCATGCGGCCCACCGACGAGAGATCGTAGCGTTCCGGATTGAAGAACAGGTTCTGGAACAAGTTTTCAGCGGCGTCCTTGGTCGGCGGTTCGCCGGGGCGCATCATGCGGTAGATTTCGACCAGCGCTTCCAAACGAGTGCGCGTCGGATCGATACGCAATGTGTCCGAGATGTACGGACCGCGATCCAAATCATTGACGTACAGCACGCGAATTTCTTGCACGCCCGCTTCGATCAACTTGTCGATGATGACGAGCGTCAAAATGTCATTGGCTTTGGCGATGATTTCGCCCGTGTCGGTATTGAACACGTCGTGCGCCAGCACCTTGCCCATCAGGTAGTCTTTTGGAACTTCCAAACGTGTGACGTTCTTTTGTTCGAGCACGCGAACATGACGCGCAGTGATGCGACGACCCTCTTCGACGATTACTTCGTCGCCGACGCGAATCGTGAAGGCGGCGGTTTCGCCGCGCAGACGCGCCGGGATCAATTCGAATTCGATTTTGGTCTTCGCTAAATGATAGGTGTTCTTGTCGAAGAACATGTCCAGCACTTGCTCTTCGGTATAACCAAGAGCGCGCAGGATGATCGTGACCGGCAGCTTGCGACGGCGGTCGATACGGGCGAACACACAGTCCTTGGGATCGAATTCGAAATCGAGCCATGAACCGCGGTAAGGAATGATGCGCGCGGAGAACAGCAATTTTCCCGAACTGTGCGTCTTGCCCCGATCGTGATCGAAGAACACGCCAGGCGAACGATGCAATTGCGAAACGATGACGCGTTCGGTGCCGTTCACTACGAACGTACCGTTGTCGGTCATCAGCGGCAGTTCGCCCAAATAGACTTCCTGCTCGCGAATATCTTTCACCACTTTTTTGGTGGCCGTGGAAGCGTCCTTGTCATACACAACCAGGCGCACTTTCACGCGCAGCGGCGCTGCGTAGGTAAGGCCGCGCAATTGACATTCTTTTACGTCGAATACCGGCTCGCCTAAGCGATAGCTCACATATTCGAGAATTGCGTTGCCGGAATAGCTAACGATCGGGAACACGCTCTTGAACGCAGCGTGCAAGCCGATTTCGTTGCGTCGGTTCTCGTTGGTGTCCGCTTGCAAAAACTTCCGATACGAATCCAGCTGGATCGCCAGCAAGTACGGCACATTCAAAATGCTGTCCCGCTTGCCGAAATCCTTGCGGATACGCTTTTTCTCGGTGAACGAATAAGCCATGTGGATCACCCTCGCAAACCTTTATCAGCCGTCGGCCCGCCCAAAACCGGTTTGGGAGCCAACACAAAAAGGGAATCGAGTTAGCGGTTAACCGCTAACTCGTTCCCGATATGTCCCTTGCGGGACCGTAATGCCCTGCATGCAATGCACGCGGGATTACTTGATCTCTGCAGTCGCGCCCGCTTCCGCCAGCTTCTTCTTGATGTCTTCCGCGTCCTTCTTCGGCACGGCATCCTTGACGACCGAAGGCACGCCTTCCACCAAGTCTTTGGCTTCTTTCAAGCCGAGGCCGGTGATTTCGCGGATGACCTTAATGACGCCCACTTTGTTGGCGCCGAAGCTGGTCATGGTTACGGTGAACTCGGTCTTCTCTTCAGCGGCCGGAGCGGCGGCAGCAGCGGCACCGCCGACAGCGGCGACGGCGACGGGAGCAGCGGCGCTTACGCCCCACTTCTCTTCCAATGCCTTGATGAGATCAACCACTTCGAGCACTTTCAGGTTCGACAGTGCGTCGATCAACTCTTCTTTCGTAGCAGCCATGTTCAATACTCCAAAAAAATTTCAGATATCCGATTCAAATACTGTGCGTTGACGGTTAGCCGCCAGCCGCTTCGCGTTTGTCTTTGACCGCAGCAATCGCACGCACCAACTTGGCATGCGGCTCGGCAATCGTGCGCACGAGCTTGCTGGCTGGGGCCTGCAATACTCCGAGCAACATCGAGCGCGCGGCTTCCAACGTGGGCAAGCTCGCCACTCGGTCGAGGTCTTTGGCCGAGAGCACCGAGTCGCCGAGCGACACTAGAGTCGCCTTCAGCTTGTCGTTGTCCTTAGCAAAGCCTTTAACGAGGCGTGCCGCAGCACCGGGATCGTCCTTCGAGAACGCGAGAACCAGCGGGCCTTTGAGGCTATTGCCGATGCACTCGAATTGAGTACCGGCAACTGCCTTGCGGGCCAACGTGTTCTTCACGACGCGAAGGTAAACGCCGGATTTGCGCGCTTTGGAACGCAGGTCTGTCATTTGCGAGACCGTGATGCCGCGATATTCCGCAGCAACCACGGACTGCGCCTTGGCAGCCACTGCATTGACCTCGGCGACCAACGCTTTCTTGTCTTCGAGTTTTAACGCCATACGTTTTCCGTTTGGCCTCCTGTTGAAGATCGTTAACTACACCAAACGCGCATCCAGCGCGTTCGCCCATGAGCAACTAGGCTCTAGCAACTAGCCGCTAGCCAGAAAACTCTGACTAGTGCCTAGCGCGTATCGCCCAGCGCCTTCTTCATGACGGCGACCTTCACCAGTTAAGCACTGAATCGGGTACCACCATCTGCGCAGGGAATTAAGAACCTTGGCCGTTAGGCACTAGGCGCTAGACACTAGCCAGATTTATTCCTGACTAGAGCCTAGGACCTAGTGCCTAGTGCCTCCGCTCTCCTGCGGTCTTCGATGATGACCGGCCTGTTGCCGACGCTTGCGCGCCGAAATCACAGCCGGCCCTACATCAAAATCGAAACATCAAATCGAAAAACTTAAACCCTTCGTTCAATCGCACTGCGCTTAAAGCGACGATTGATCTACCGGCACGCCGGGGCCCATCGTCGAAGACACGGAGATCTTCTTGAGATAGATGCCCTTCGCAGCAGCCGGCTTTACTTTCTGCAAATCCGCAAGCAGCGCCGCCAAGTTTTCCTTGAGCTTGCCCGCTTCGAACTCCGCCTTACCGATGGTGCAATGAATGACGCCAGCCTTGTCGGCGCGATAACGCACCTGACCGGACTTGGCGTTCTTTACTGCATTCGCAACATCCGGCGTTACCGTCCCCACTTTCGGGTTCGGCATCAAGCCGCGGGGACCCAGGATTTGACCCAGTTGACCCACCACGCGCATCGCGTCCGGGCTCGCGATGACTACGTCGAAATTGATTTCGCCCGCCTTCACCTTTTCAGCCAGATCTTCCATGCCGACGATGTCGGCACCTGCGGCACGCGCCACATCTTGGTTCTTGCCGCCGGTGAACACGGCCACTCGCACAGACTTACCGATGCCGTTTGGCATCACTGTCGAACCGCGCACTTGTTGATCGGACTTCGACGCATCGATGCCGAGATTAATTGCAACATCCACCGATTCTTTGAACTTGGCGCTGGCGAATTCCTTCACCAAGCCGAGCGCATCGTCGATCGGATAGGTCTTGCCGGGCTGAATCCTGGCAGCCCAGGGCTTTTGACGCTTAGCTACTGTGGCCATGTTAGAGGCCCTCCACGTCGACACCCATGCTGCGCGCGCTGCCCGCAATAGTGCGAACGGCGGCTTCGAGGTCGGCGGCCGTTAAATCCGGCTGTTTGACCTTAGCGATGTCTTCCAATTGTTTGCGATTGATACGGCCTACCTTGTTGGTATTCGGCGTACCGCTGCCCTTCGGAATGCCGATGGCCTTGCAGATCAGCACCGAAGCCGGCGGCGTCTTCAATACGAAAGTGAAACTGCGGTCGCTGTATACGGTGATAACCACCGGCGTAGGCAACCCCTTTTCCAAACTCTGCGTCTGCGCGTTGAACGCTTTGCAGAATTCCATGATGTTGACGCCCTGCTGACCGAGCGCCGGACCCACAGGCGGACTGGGGTTCGCTTGGCCTGCAGGAATCTGCAGCTTGATATAGCCAGTTACTTTTTTGGCCATGATTTACTCCGCGGGTAATAACGCCGCTTGCGCAGCTCCCCAAAGCGCTTCCTGCTCGTAAGAGTTTGCGTCCATCGCAAACCGCTAATTTAGCTTCTAGGCCCTAGCTTCTAGCAACTAGCCGGAAGAAGAATCTTCTTCCTGACTAGCGCGTAGCAGCTAGCGCCTAACAGCTCTCTCAAACCTTCTCGACCTGGCTAAACTCCAGCTCCACCGGCGTCGAACGACCAAGAATCTGCACCGCAACTTGCAGGCGACTCTTTTCGTAATTGACGTTCTCAACCACACCGTTAAAGTCGTTGAAAGGCCCGTAGATAACACGCACCACTTCGCCCGGCTCGAACAGCACTTTGGGCTTGGGTTTATCGACGCCTTCCTCAACGCGACGCAAAATCGACATCGCTTCCTTTTCGGTAATCGGTGCCGGTTTTTCCGGCGTACCGCCGATAAAACCCAGCACTTTCGGCACTTCTTTCACCAAGTGCCATGTGTCCTCGTCCATTTCCATTTGCACGAGCACGTAACCCGGAAAGAATTTTCGGTCGCTCTTGCGCTTTTGTCCTTCGCGCATTTCGACCACTTCTTCGGTCGGCACCAGAATTTCGCCGAATTTTGGCTCCAATCCTGCGCGCTTAACACGCTCTTTCAGGCCTTCGGCAACACGGTGCTCGAAGTTCGAATAGGCGTGCACGACATACCAGCGTAGCGCCATCTCAGCTTCCCCGTCCCGTTAACCAACGCGTCAATGCAGCCAAAACCGCGTCCAATCCCCAGAAAAATAACGTGAGGATCAGCACCACAAACATCACGACGCCGGTTACCGCCAACGTGGACGGCGCATCTCGATCGCGCCACACCACTTTGCGCAACTCAACGCGCGAACTTAAAACAAACTGCCAAAAGCTCTTACCCTGATAGGACTGCAATCCCACCAGAGCGCCCAGCGCCAAACCGCCCAAAACCAACAGCCAGCGACCCCAAATAGGCCACGTGCCGAGCATGTAAAAGCCCACTAGACCGGCAACGATAATCACCAACCCCGCAATTAATTTTGCGGTGTCGAGCGGTGTTGCGCTTTCTTGTACTTGTTCAGTCATGTGCGTTCAGTAGCTGTGCTCGTGGCAGGCCAGGAGGGAATCGAACCCCCAACCTGCGGTTTTGGAGACCGCCGCTCTGCCAATTGAGCTACTGGCCTAATACCTAATTACTAACCATTAACGCTGTCGGCTATCACGGCGTTATTCATCCGTGCGCCGCAGTTCTCACCCGACAAAAACGCGGAAGGCATTTACCTTCCGCACCTACTCTTTGCCCACAGCCAGATGGATCCCGGCCTACGCCGGGATGACCACCTTAAGTGGTCACTTAACGATCTTGGCGACGACGCCCGAACCCACGGTGCGGCCACCTTCGCGGATCGAGAAGCGCAGCCCTTCTTCCATCGCGATCGGCGCAATCAGCTCCACCACCATCTTGATGTTG
>Ga0315910_10003201_pt1 | contig 14043 bp, 9 predicted proteins | sample EdamamesoilMG_FD_204470 | JGI IMG/M metagenome (GOLD analysis project Ga0315910, IMG submission 204470) | Garden soil microbial communities collected in Santa Monica, California, United States - Edamame soil | ecosystem: Environmental > Terrestrial > Soil > Garden | place: USA: California...
TGTGCCGGGAACCATGTGCGAGACCAGCAGCAGGTCGTGGCTCTGCAGCGCGCCGTAGCCGGCGCGTATCGCGGCCTTGCCGGATTCAGCCAGTTCCAGTTCCCGCGCCGAGCGGAAGTTGTATTCCAGGGTCGGGCCGTCGTCCGTGACGATCTTCAGGCGGCGGCCCGCCAGCGACTCGAGCATGGCCGATCGGCTGGACGGGCCGGTAGCCGCCGGCCGGAGGATCTGCGTCACCTGTTCTTCGGTGAGGTCCGTGTATGGAATCCGGTGCATCGGCAGGGGCGGGAATGCGCGATCGGCCACGAGTCTCTCCTTCGACAGGCAGGGTCCGGAGAGTAGAACATCCCGGCACCCGCGAAAACGCGGCGGGCAGAGGCAGAAGCCTGCAGTCACCGTCGGGGCAATGGTTGCGGGTCAGCCTGCCGCGATCACCCGATCCGGCCCGCGCTTGCGGAACGCGCGCGGCGACGATCCGACCCGGCGCGTGAAGAACCGCGTGAAGTAGGCCGGATCGTCGAATCCCAGCGCGTAGGCGATCTCGCTCACCGGATTGTCGGTGTAGTGAAGCTGGCGCTTGGCCTCCAGCAGCACGCGGGCGTGCACGAGCTGCACGGGCGATTGCCCGGTGAGCGCGAGGCACGCGTTGCGCAACTGCGATTCGGACACGTTCAGCGCGGCGGCATACTCGGGCACGGGCTGGTTGTCGCGGAAGCGCCGCTCGACCAGTTCGCTGAACCGGGTGACGAGCTTGCGCCGCCGGCCGGTGAGCGCATCCGCCTCGTCGGGTTGTTCGCGGTTCAGGCGCAGCACGTTCGCGAGCAGCACCTCGAGCCATCCCTGCATGGCCAGCTGGTGGCCGCTGTCCGAACGCTGGAACTCGCGGGCCAGCATGCGCACGCTGTGGGCGAGATCGGTGCCGCGCAGCGCCGCCGAGCGGAACTCGAAGGTGTTCGGGCGGTTGAACAGCGTGGCGATGCCCGGTTCGGCCTGCGTGAGTTCGCGCAGCAGCTCGTCGGATACGGAGATCACATGACCGGTCGTGCCGGGTTCGAACTCGAAGCCGTGCACGGCGCCGGCCGGAATCACCACCAGCGCCGGCGGGCGATACTGCGCCCGCGTGCCTTCGGCGAGCACCACGCCGCGGCCGCGCAGCACGAAGATCATCTGGTGCAGCACCTGGTGCAGGTGCGGATCGATCTTCCAGTGATGGCGCACGCTGCGCGCCTCGATGGTTTCCACGTGCAGCATCCGCCCATCGATGCGCCGCGGCGCCTCGCCGTAGAGCAGGTAGGTCGGGATCCGGCGCAACGAGGGCCTGCGTGGCATGTGCCGATGTTAGGAAGTCGTGGTGAGAAAAGTCCAATTTGCCGTGGACAAATGACAGTTCGGGACGGGTGATCCGGCGGACAATCGCGCATCGATCGAGGAGGGGAATCATGAAGGGATCACCGCCATCGCCAGTGCGCTGGCTTGCGGGCCTCGCGCTGGGGATGGTGGCGGGAACGGGCCTGCTGGCAGCCGAGGCGCCGCGCGCGGCATTGAAGTCCTGCGACGCAGCCGGCATCGGTGCCGTGGCGCTGACCGCCGACGGCGTGACGCCGACCATCACGTCGGTTTCCACCGGCAAGGCAGGCGATGTCGACTACTGCCTGGTGAAGGTGCTGGTGCCGAAGGCCGTGAACATCTGGGTGGGGCTGCCGGTTGGCGACGCATGGAACGGCCGATGGCAGTCCGTGGGAGGCGGCGTCTATGCGGGCGCGGCGAACGTGCCGACGGAGGCCTTGCGCGAAGGCTATGCCGCGGCAACCACCGATACGGGGCATTCCAGCAATGCGCTGAGCGGCAGCTTCGGCATGCTCGCGCCGGGCAAGCCCGACATCGCGCTGCAGACCGACTTCGCCACGCGCTCGCTGCACCTGATGGCGGTGATCGGCAAGCAGCTGGTGAAGCAGTACTACGGGCGTGACCCCGAGTACGCGTACTGGAACGGCTGCTCGACCGGTGGCCGCCAGGGGCTTCGCATGGCGCAGGACCACCCTGAGGACTACGACGGCATCCTGGCGGGTGCGCCCGCGATCCACTGGGATCGCTTCCAGGCCGCGATGCTGTGGTATCCGGTGGTGGCGCAACGCGAGAACGGCGGTCCGGTCGGCGGCGGCGAACGCACGGCGATGTCGGGCAAATACCGGCTCGCCACCGACGGGGCAGTGGCCGCCTGCGACGCGCTCGACGGCGTGACCGATGGCGTGCTCGACGATCCGCGGCGCTGCACGTACTCGGCTGCGGCCGATGCGACGATCACCCAGGCTTCCTGTTCCGCCGCCTCCGCCAGCTGCCTGACTCCTGGCGAGGCGGCGGCCATCGATGCGATGTGGCTCGGACCGGTGGCGTGCCGCGCCGGAACGCGCTGCGATGCGCCAGCGGTGGCTTCACGCCGTCTGGATGGCCGCGGCGACAAGCGCCTGTGGTACGGGCAGCCGCGCGGTACCGATCTGGGTTCGCTGGGCGGCGCCGCGCCGTTTCCGGTGGTCACGGAGCAGTCGCGCTACTGGGTGTACTTCGACCCGGTGTGGGACTGGCGCTCGGTCGATCACCAGAATTTCCTGCAGTACTTCAAGGATAGCGTGGCGAAAGTCGGGCCGATGATGGCCTCCGACGATCCGGACCTCAGGGGCTTCCGCAAGCGGGGCGGCAAGCTGGTGATCTGGCACGGCTGGAGCGATCCGCTGATCAACGCCAACGGCTCCATCGACTACTACGAACGCGTGGTGGACCGGATGGGTGGCGCGCGTCGCACCAGCGAATTCGCGCGCCTGTTCATGGCCCCCGGCGTCGGGCACTGTGCCGGCGGCAATGGGCCGCAGCCGCAGCGCCCGTTCGATGCGGTGGTCAACTGGGTCGAGAAGGGCGTGGCGCCCGCGACTCTGGCCGCGGCGCGGACCGTGCAGGGCAAGGCGCAGAGCCGGCCGCTGTGCCCGTATCCGGCGGTGGCCCGCTGGGATGGGAAGGGTTCCGCCGACGAAGCGGCCAGCTACAGTTGCGTGGCACCGAAGTAGGATCACCATCATGCGTACCCAGGTTGCCATCATCGGCGCGGGCCCGTCTGGCCTGCTGCTGGGCCAGCTGCTGCACCGCGCGGGTGTCGACGCGGTGATCCTCGAGCGGCAGAGCAGCGACTACGTGCTCGGCCGCATCCGCGCCGGCGTGCTGGAGCAGGTGACCGTGGATCTGCTAGACGAGGCAGGTGTGGGCGGGCGCATGCACCGCGAAGGCCTCGTGCACGATGGTTTCGGGATGCTGGTGGCCGGCCGACGGCACCGCATCGACCTGCACGGCCTGACCGGCGGCGCCACTGTAGTCGTGTACGGACAGACGGAAGTCACGCGCGACCTGATGGAAGCGCGGGCGGCAGCGGGGCTCACCACGATCTACGAGGCGGCCGATGTCGCCGTCGGCGGCTTCGATGGCGCCTATCCCTTCGTCACCTGGCGCAAGGACGGCCGGGAGCACCGGCTCGACTGCGACTTCATCGCCGGCTGCGACGGTTTCCACGGTGTGTGCCGCGCCAGCGTGCCGAAGGCCGCCATCCGCGAATACGAGAAGATCTATCCGTTCGGCTGGCTTGGCCTGCTGGCCGATACGCCACCGGTGAGCGAGGAGCTCATCTACGCCAACAGTGAACGCGGGTTCGCGCTGTGTTCGATGCGCAGCCGCACGCGCAGCCGCTACTACCTGCAGGTGCCGCTGACCGACCAGGTCTCGGAGTGGACGGACAATGCGTTCTGGCAGGAGCTGCGCTGGCGCCTCGATGACGAGGCGCGCGAACAGCTGGTCACCGGGCCTTCCATCGAGAAGAGCATCGCGCCGCTGCGCAGCTTCGTGGTCGAGCCGTTGCGCTTCGGCCGGCTGTTCCTGGCGGGCGATGCCGGCCACATCGTGCCGCCCACGGGCGCCAAGGGGTTGAACCTGGCGGCCACCGACGTGAAGTACCTGTCGGAGGCGCTGGTCGAGCACTTCCGCGAACGCAGCGCGACGGGCATCGACCACTACTCGGAACGTTGCCTGCGGCGCGTGTGGCGCGCCGAGCGGTTCTCGTGGTGGTTCACCAACCTGATGCACCGCTTTCCGGAGGATGGCGCGATGGCCACGAAATTCCAGCTCGCGGAGCTCGACTACCTGCTGCATTCCGAAAACGGTCGCAGGACCATCGCCGAGAATTACGTGGGCCTGCCGCTCGACTTCGGCGACTGACACACGGCGCCCCGCTGATGGCATGATGCCCAGGCGAGCGCCACGCACCCCGTGTGACGCCGCTGACCGGTAGCCGCCGTGCCCCACGAGACGACCCTCATCGCGACGATCGCCGCGGCGTTCGTCTTTGCCTTTGCCCTCGGCCTGCTGGCGAGCCTGGTGCGCCTGCCGCCGCTGGTGGGCTATCTGGTGGCGGGCGTGGCGATCGGCCCGTTCACGCCGGGATTCGTCGGCGATCTGGCACTGGCTTCGCAGCTGGCCGAGATCGGCGTGATCCTGCTGATGTTCGGCGTCGGGCTGCATTTCTCGATTCCCGACCTGATGGCGGTGCGGCGGATCGCCGTGCCCGGCGCCATCGGCCAGATCCTGGTGGCGACGCTGCTGGGCACGCTGCTCGCGCTGGGCTGGGGCTGGGATCTGGTTGCCGGGCTCACGCTGGGCCTGTCGCTCTCGGTGGCTAGCACGGTGGTGCTGCTGCGCGCGCTCGAGCAGCAGCGCAAGCTCGATACGTCGGTCGGCCGCATCGCGGTCGGCTGGCTGATCGTCGAGGACCTGGTGATGGTGCTCGCGCTGGTGCTCATCCCGGCGTTTGCCGGTGCGCTGCGCGGTGATTCGGCCCAGGCGCCCGGCGCCGGCGGCGCGTTGCTGCTGCTCGGCACGACGCTCGCCAAGGTGCTGCTGTTCGTTGCACTCGCGCTGGTGGTGGGCAAGCGCCTGGTGCCCTGGCTGCTGAACCAGGTGTCGCGCACCGGTTCGCGCGAACTGTTCACGCTGGCGGTGCTGGCGGTGGCGCTGGGCATCGCGTTCGGTTCCTCGGCGCTGTTCGGCGTTTCCTTCGCGCTCGGCGCGTTCTTCGCCGGCGTCATCCTCAGCGAGTCGGACCTGAGCCAGCGCGCGGCCGAGCGTTCGCTGCCGCTGCAGGACGCCTTCGCGGTGCTGTTCTTCGTTTCGGTCGGGATGCTGTTCGACCCTTCCATCGTGGTGCGCGCGCCGTGGCAGCTGCTGGGCGTGATGCTCATCATCGTCATCGGCAAATCGATCGCCGCGTTCGCGATCGTGCTGCTGTTCCGCTTCCCGGTGGGTACTGCGCTGACGGTTTCGGCGAGCCTCGCGCAGATCGGCGAGTTCTCGTTCATCCTGGCGGCGATGGGCGTGGCGCTGGGACTGCTGCCACCCGACGGGCGCGATCTCATCCTGGCCGCGGCGCTGCTGTCGATCACGCTCAATCCGCTGTTCTTCGCACTGCAGCCGCGGATCGAGCGCCTGCTGCGCAACGGCAGCAGCCCAGTTGGCGGTCCGGCCGCGCTGCCGGGGCTCCACGACCACGTGATCGTGGTCGGGCACGGCCGCGTCGGCGGCGCGATCACGCCGGTGCTGGCGCGCGCCGGTCAGCCGTTCGTCATCGTCGATCGCGACCGGCCGCGCTTCGAGGCGCTGCGCGACCAGGGCATGCCGGTGCTGTTCGGCGACGCCGCGCACGCCGCAGTGCTCGAGGCGGCGGGCATCGCCCAGGCGCGCGTGCTGCTGGTGGCGACAGCCGAATCGTTCCAGACGCGGCGTGCCGTCGAAGTGGCCAGGGCGCTGAATCCGGGTATCGCCATCCTGGCGCGCACCCACAGCGAGGGCGAGCAATCGGCCCTGCGCGGCCTGGGCGCCGACCAGGCCGTGATGGGCGAGAAGGAGCTGGCCCGCACGCTGCTGCAGCTGGCGCTGCGCAAGCAGGGCGTGGCCGAAGGTGATGTGGTCCGCTGGAGCGCGCAGCTGTAATGCCGGCGGCGTAAGCTGCTGGCGTCAAACTTGCATGCCGGAATCTGGTGAAGCCGCGCCTCGCGGCACCCAAGGCAGGTGATTGGTGGCCAGGAATACAGCCGGAGTCGGTCCACGCTATCCGCAGGTCGTGGTGCTTTTCGGTGCGACCGGCGATCTCTCCCGGCGCAAGCTGCTGCCGGGCTTGTTCCACCTGGCCAGCGCGGGATTCATCCCGGGCTGCCGCATCATCGGCGTCTCGCTCGACGACCTGGATGCCGACGGCTTCCGGCTGGCGGCGCGCAAGGCGCAGGACGAGTTCGGGGCGCGCAAGTTCAGTGACGCCGACTGGAACAGCTTCGCCGCCAGTCTCGACTATGTGCCGCTGGCCGCGGGGCCCGGCGCCCTGCGCACGGCGGTGGACCGGGCGGAAGCGGCCATCGGCCAGGAATGCCGCCGGCTGCACTACCTGAGCGTTCCGCCCAATGCGGCCTTGTCGGCCGTGCATGCGCTGGGCGAGGCGGGGCTGGTCGAGCGCTCGCGCATCATCATGGAGAAGCCGTTCGGCACCGACCTGGCGAGCGCCGTGGCGCTCAATCGCGAGCTGCACGAGGTCTTCAGCGAGGAGCAGATCTTCCGCATCGATCATTTCCTCGGCAAGGAGCCGGCGCAGAACATCCTGGCGTTCCGCTTCGCCAACGGCCTGTTCGAGCCGATCTGGAACCGCAATTTCATCGACCACGTGCAGATCGACGTGCCGGAGACGCTCGGCCTCGGCCAGCGATCAGGCTTCTACGAGCAGACCGGCGCCTACCGCGACATGGTCGTGACGCACCTGTTCCAGATCCTGGGCTTCATGGCGATGGAGGCGCCCACGCACCTGGCGCCGAAGCCCATCAGCGAGGAGAAGAACAAGGTGTTCCGCAGCATGCTGCCCATTGCGCCCACCGACGTCGTGCGCGGGCAGTACAGCGGCTACCGCAGCGAGCCGGGCGTGAGCCCCGAATCGGACACCGAGACCTTCATCGCGCTGCGCTGCCAGATCGACAACTGGCGCTGGGCGGGCGTGCCGTTCTACCTGCGCACGGGCAAGCGCATGGCCGAGGGCCAGCGCATCATCTCGATCGCGTTCCGCGAGCCGCCGAAGAGCATGTTCCCGGCCGACTCGGGCGTCGGGGCGCACGGCCCGGATCACCTGACCTTCGACCTGGCCGATGCCTCGAAGATGTCGCTGTCGTTCTACGGCAAGCGGCCGGGGCCCGGCATGAAGCTGGACAAGCTGAGCCTGCAGTTCGCGATGCACGACACCGGCCTGATCGGCGACGTGCTCGAGGCCTACGAGCGGCTGATCCTCGACGCGATGCGCGGCGACCACACGCTGTTCACCACGGCCGAGGGCATCGAGCGATTGTGGGAGATCTCGTCCCCGCTGCTGGAGGCGCCGCCGCCGGTACGCTCGTACGCCCCGGGCACCTGGGGGCCCAATGCGATCCACCAGCTGGTGGCGCCGCACGCCTGGCGCCTGCCGTTCGAGCGTCAATGGCGCGCGCCGAACAAGACCGGCTCATGAGCGTGACGGGCTGCGCAGGCCACGGCCGGCATTGCTGGTAGGTTGGCAGCGCCGGCCACGGCAAGGCGTGGTCGCGAACCGGAGGATTGCAGTCATGAAGGCATCGATCATTGCGGGGCTGCTCTTGGTCACCCTGGGCGCCACGGGCTGCGGGCTTGCCGAGACCGGCGCGGCCGCTGCCACGGGCGGCACCTCGGCCGCCGAGCAGGCCAGGCAGGCGAAGCAGCAGATGGAACAGGTACAGACCGACATCGACGCGGCGCAGAAGCAGGCCACGGAAGCACTGCAGGCGGCGGACGCCGCCATCGAGTGACCGTCAGCGGCGTCGCGCCGCGACCTTCCTCGCCAGCAGGCCATCGCCGACGATCCGCGCTTCGAAACCGGCGCGTGTGAGGCGACGCCGCACTTCCTTGGGCACGTCGCGCCCGCTGGTGAGCTTGTTCGGCGTGCCGGTGTAGTGGAACAGCAGGCCGCCCGGCGCCAGTACCCGCGCCAGCTCGTCGTAGAAGTACTTGGCGTACAGCTCGCCCGCGATGCCGATGCGTGGTGGATCATGCAGGACCGCATCGAAGCCGCCGGCGGGCAGCCGCGAGATCTCGCGCACCACGTCGCCGTGCACCAGCTTCAGCCGCGGATCCGGACGCGGGGTCCAGGGATTCACGCCGCGCAGCCACAACACGGCCTCGCTCTTCTCGAACGAGATCACCGATGCCGCCTGCCCGACCTGGCACCAGTGCGCGAAATAGCCGAGGCCGGCGCAGCAATCGAGTATCCGCTTGCCCCGCGGTTCGATCAGCGCGACCTTCAGGCGCGCGTCTTCGAACGGCGAGATCTTCGCGGTGGGCAGCATCTTGATGCCGTCGATCTCGAAGGTCGGCGGGCCCCAGTCGGTGGGCACCAGCTTGTACAGGCCGCCGGAGAAGGTTGAAACCGGTTCGAACTCGCCGCCCGTCCAGCCGTAGATCGTGCGATCACGCAGGGTGCGCGGGTAGGGATAGCGCTGCCCCCGCCAGGTCCAGTCGTCGGGTCCGGTTTCCACGGTGGCGGTGCTGCGGTCGAGGTCGAGCGACAGGGTGAGGCGTGAATCGCCCCGATCGCGGGCACCTGCCAGTTTCTGGAGCGCGGGGAGGGTCAGCAGCGGCAGGGATGGGGCGTGTCCGGGCATGAGCGCACCATTTTACGGCACCGCGTCGCCGGACAAGGCATGCTTCTTGCTCCATCCCATGACAAACGCAGTGGGTGGCCATGAGATTCGGAACCGACGACTATCGCCCGGGAGACGTCTACGATGAACTCGTGGACAGCGAAGGACAGCCGCGTCCGGCCGCCCGTTCGCTGTGCGATTACCTCGCGACGCTCGATGCCGGGGAAATGCGCCTGCGCCGCCAGGCGATCGATGCGGCCATCGTCACGATGGGCATCTCCTTCACCACCTACAACGACGGCGAAAACATAGACCGCGCGTGGCCGTTCGACCCGATTCCGCGCGTGATGCCGGAAAGTGAATGGCGCCTCATCGATCGTGGCCTGCGGCAGCGACTGACGGCGTTGAACCTGTTCATCGACGATCTCTACAACCAGCAGCGCATCGTCAAGGACGGTGTTTTTCCCGCGGAACTGCTCGCGGGCTCGCGCAATTTCCGGAAGCAGTGCCGCGGCATTTCGCCCCGTTTAGGGGTGTGGGCGAATATCTGCGGCACCGATCTGGTGCGCGACAAGGACGGCACGGTCTACGTGCTGGAAGACAACCTGCGGGTGCCGTCCGGCGTTTCGTACATGCTGGAGAACCGGATGCTGATGAAGTCAGCTTTTCCGGAGATCTTCAGCTCCAACCGCATCCTGCCGGTCGACGGCTACACGGCGGCGCTGTACGACATGCTGGCGGCGCTGTCGCCGCGCATGGAAGACCGGCCGGTCATCGTGCTGCTGACGCCGGGCATCTTCAATTCGGCGTATTTCGAGCACAGCTATCTGGCGCAGCAGACCGGCGCGCAGCTGGTGCAGGGCACCGACCTGCTGGTCGGCACCGACGATGTCGTCTACATGAAGACGATCGCGGGCCTGCGGCGCGTCGACGTGATCTACCGCCGCATCGACGACGATTTCCTGGATCCGGACGTGTTCCGCAGTGATTCGGCGCTGGGCGTTCCCGGGCTGATGCGCGCCTGGGCCAAGGGCAATGTCGCGATCGCCAACGCGCCGGGCGCCGGCGTGGCCGACGACAAGGTCGTCTATACCTACGTGCCGAAGATCATCAAGTACTACCTCGACCAGGATCCGGTCATCCCCAACGTGCCCAGCTACCAGTGCAACGATGAAAAGGAACGCGAGTTCGTGCTGGCGAACCTCGACAAGTTGGTGGTCAAGCCGGCCAACGAGTCGGGTGGCTACGGGCTGCTGATCGGCCCTCAGTCGACCCAGCAGCAGCGCGAGGAATGCGCGGCGCGCGTGCGCGCCGATCCGCGCAGCTGGATGGCGCAGCCCACGCTGACGCTGTCTACCGCGCCGACGCTCGCGGGCGAGCAGATCGCGCCCCGGCACCTGGACATGCGGCCCTTCATCCTGCAGTCGCGCAGCCTGTACGTGACCACCGGCGGCCTGACCCGCGTCGCGATGCGCGAGGGTTCGCTGGTGGTCAACTCGTCGCAGGGGGGTGGCAGCAAGGACACGTGGATTGTGGGAGGAACCTGAATGCTTTCCCGCGCTGCTGAAAGCCTTTACTGGATGGCCCGCTACCTCGAGCGGGCCGAGAATACCGCGCGCCTGATCAACGCCACGCAGCAGCTGGTGCTCGACCTGCCGCCGGGCGCCTCGTTCGGCTGGGATACGCTGACGCGCATCGTCGGTCTCGACAAGCTGTTCCAGCAGACCTACGACGAGCCGGATGAAACCAGCGTCGTCGATTTCCTGATGATCTCGCCGCGCAATCCCGGCTCGATCCAGTCGTGCATCCGCTTCGCGCGCGAGAACTGCCGCACCATGCGCGACGTGCTGCCGCGCGACCTGTGGGAGCGGATGAACTCGCTGTACCTGGCGTCGAAGCGGTATTCGCAGGCCGGCCTCAGGCACAAGGACCGCCGCCAGATGCTGCAGGAGCTGATCTACGACCGGCAGTCGGTGGCCGGGGTGCTGGCCACCTGCATGAGCCACGACGTGGCCTACCAGTTCATCGGGCTCGGCGAGCACATCGAGCGCGCCGACATGACCACGCGCATCCTCGATATCCAGTCGGCGATCCTGATCCCGCGCCAGTCGGGGGCCGATCCGGCGCTGGCGCTGCTCTGGGTAGGCGTGCTGAACTCGCTTTCCGCGCTGCAGATGTTCCGGCGGCATGCCGCCAGCGCGGGTTCCGGCGACGGTGGCATCACCGCCGAACATGTGTTGCACTACCTGATCAGTGACCTGCATTTCCCGCGATCGGTCGGCTACTGCCTGGACGCCATCGAGACGCACCTGGCAGAGCTGCCGCACAACATCGACCCGCTGCGCGCGCTGCGCACCGCGCGGCGCCGGCTCGACCGTACCTCGGACGCGGACCTCGCCACCGACCGGCGCCATGATTTCCTCGATGACATCCAGGGCGACCTGGCCCACATGCACGATGCCATCGCCCGCGAGTATTTCCACCTGCATCAGCGCGAAGCCGTCCTGGGCGTGGCGGTCTGACCGGCGGGTTCCAGAGGTAGCTGAATGTCGATCCATGTCGCGCTGAACCACGTCACGCACTACAAGTACGACCGGCTGGTGAAGCTGGGCCCGCAGGTCGTGCGGCTGCGACCGGCGCCGCACAGCCGCACGCGCGTGCTGTCGTACTCGATGCGCGTCGAGCCCGCGGAACATTTCCTCAACTGGCAGCAGGATCCGCAATCGAACTACCTGGCGCGGCTGGTGTTCCCGGAGCCCACGCGCGAGTTCCGCGTCGAGATCGATCTCGTTGCCGAGATGGCGGTGCTCAATCCGTTCGACTTCTTCGTCGAGTCGTACGCCGAGAACTTCCCGTTCGCCTACACGCCGGACGAAGCCCACGAACTGGCGCCGTTCCTCGCCTGCTCGGCGCGCGGCGAGCGCTTCAACGCCTATTTCGCGGCGGTCGATCGCACGCCTTGCCGCACGATCGATTTCCTGGTGCGGCTCAACCAGCAGCTGCAGAGCGACATCGGCTACCTGATCCGCATGGAGCCCGGCGTGCAGACGCCCGAGGAGACGCTGGCCAAGGGGTCCGGTTCGTGCCGCGACTCGGGCTGGCTGCTGGTTCAGCTGCTGCGCAAGCTCGGCCTCGCCGCGCGGTTCGTCTCCGGCTACCTCATCCAGCTCAAGGCCGACGTGAAGTCGCTGGATGGCCCTTCGGGTACGGAACAGGATTTCACCGACCTGCATGCCTGGTGCGAGGTATACCTGCCGGGCGCCGGATGGATCGGCCTGGATCCGACCTCCGGCCTGCTGGCGGGCGAGGGGCACATTCCGCTGGCCTGTTCGCCCGAGCCCGGTTCGGCCGCACCGATCACCGGCACGGTCGACGAGAGCGAGGTCGAGTTCGCGCACAGCATGAGCGTGGCGCGCGTCTGGGAAGCGCCGCGCGTCACCTTTCCATATACCGACGAGCAGTGGACCGATATCGAAGCGCTGGGAGCGGACATCGATACGCGGCTGCTCGCCGGCGACGTGCGCCTCACGCAGGGCGGCGAGCCCACCTTCGTTTCCGTGGACGATCGGGATGGCGCCGAATGGAATACCGACGCCATGGGCCCGCGCAAGCGCCGCCTGGCGTCGACGCTGCTCGAAAAGCTCAAGGCCCGCTATGCGCCGCTGGGCCTGGTGCATGAGGGGCAGGGCAAGTGGTACCCCGGCGAGCAGCTGCCACGCTGGTCGCTGAACGTCTTCTGGCGCAAGGACGGCGAACCGATCTGGTCCGATCCGGCGCTGTTCGCGAAAGAGTCCATTTCATACGGTGCGGGCCCGGCGCAGGCGCAGGCCTTCCTGGGCGAGGTGGCCGATCGGCTGGCCGTCGAGACCCGGCACCTGTTCCCGGCTTTTGAAGACGTCTGGTACTACCTGTGGCGCGAGCGGCGCCTGCCGACCAACGTCGATCCGTTCGAGTCGCGGCTGGAAGATCCGATGGAGCGCGAGCGGCTGCGCCGCGTGTTCAGCCAGAAGCTCGACACGGTAATCGGCCACGTGCTGCCGCTCCACCGTCCCTGGGCCGGTGCGCCCTGGCAGAGCGGTCCGTGGTTCCTGCGCGATGAGCGCTGCTACCTGGTGCCGGGCGACTCGCCGCTCGGCTACCGGCTGCCACTCGATTCCCAGCCCTGGGCCGCCGCCGTGGACTATCCCTGGATCCACATGCCGGACCAGCACCAGGCGTTCGCGCCGCTGCCGGCCTACCGCGTGCTGCGCCAGTCGATCATGGGGCAGGGCGGTGCGGGTGCAGGCACGGATGGCGTCAGTGGTGGCGCCGCCGGCAGCGGGCCGCAGGTCGGGCGCCGTGGCCGCGCGCCGCGCGCGCCGGACACGACGCGCCAGCCCGGCAAGTTCGAATCCGCTTCGTGGATCGCGCGCACCGCGCTGTGCGCCGAGCCGCGCGAAGGGCGCATGCACATCTTCATGCCGCCGGTTGCGGACCTCGAGGATTACCTGGAGCTGGTGGCGGCGATCGAGGCCACCGCGCAGTCGCAGCAGGTACCGGTGGTCATCGAAGGCTACGAGCCGCCGCGCGACCCGCGCCTGAAGGTCTTGCGCGTGACGCCCGACCCCGGGGTGATCGAGGTCAACATCCACCCGGCCGCGAACTGGGCCGAGCTCTCCGAGCAGACGCAGTTCCTCTACCAGGCTGCGCACGAGTCGCGCCTGTCGAGCGAGAAGTTCAACCTCGACGGCAAGCACGCCGGCACCGGCGGCGGCAACCACTTCGTGCTCGGTGGCGACACGCCGTCGGATTCGCCATTCCTGCGGCGACCGGACGTGCTGGCGAGCATGATCGCCTACTGGCACAACCATCCCTCGCTCTCCTACCTGTTCTCCGGCCAGTTCATCGGCCCCACGAGCCAGGCGCCGCGCGTCGACGAGGCGCGCAACGATTCGATCTACGAGCTGGAGATCGCGCTGAAGGAGCTCAAGCGCATGCAGGGCCTGGGCTGGCTGGAAGGCGCGCCCTGGCAGGTCGACCGGCTGCTGCGCAACCTGCTGGTGGATGTCACCGGCAACACCCATCGCTCCGAGTTCTGCATCGACAAGATGTACACGCCCGAAGGTGGCGCCGGCCGCCTCGGCCTGCTGGAGCTGCGCGCCTTCGAGATGCCGCCGCATGCGCGCATGAGCCTGGTGCAGCAGCTGCTGATGCGCGGCCTGGTCGCGCGCTTCTGGGAGAAGCCCTACCTGCCGAAGACGCTGCAGCGCTGGGGCACGGAACTGCACGACCGCTTCCTGCTGCCGCACTTCGTGCGCGATGATTTCCAGGACGTGCTGGCCGACCTCGC
>Ga0315910_10003202_pt1 | contig 14039 bp, 9 predicted proteins | sample EdamamesoilMG_FD_204470 | JGI IMG/M metagenome (GOLD analysis project Ga0315910, IMG submission 204470) | Garden soil microbial communities collected in Santa Monica, California, United States - Edamame soil | ecosystem: Environmental > Terrestrial > Soil > Garden | place: USA: California...
CGAGGTGCACGGCCTCGTGGCGCTGCTCGAGATCCAGGCCTCGCGCTCGGCCGCGCGCACCGGGCCCGACGGCGCGCCGATCCTGCTGCTCGATCAGGATCGCGGGCGCTGGGACCGGCTCCTGATCCGGCGCGGCCTGGCGGCCCTCGCGCGCGCCGAGGCGCTGGGCGGCGCGCACGGGTTCTACGCGCTCCAGGCGGCCATCGCCGCCTGCCACGCGCGCGCGCGCACGGCGGCCGAGACCGACTGGGCGCACATGGCGGCGCTCTACCGCATCCTCGTCCACGTCGCGCCCTCGCCCGTGGTCGAGCTGAACCGCGCCGTGGCGCTGGGCATGGCCTTCGGGCCCGCGGCCGGGCTCGAGCTCGTCGACGCGCTGCAGGAGGAGCCGGCGCTGGAGGGCTACCACCTCCTGCCCAGCGTGCGCGGCGACCTCCTGGCCAAGCTCGGCCGCCACGCCGAGGCGCGCGCCGAGTTCGAGCGCGCCGCCGCGCTGACCCGGAACGCCCGCGAGCGCGAGCTCCTGCTCGAGCGCGCCGCGAAGAGCGCTACCAGCGCACGAGCGTGACTTCTCCGGCCTCGACGCGCAGCGCGCGCTCGAAGCCCACGCCCGCGTCGGTCTCGAGGCGCAGCCTCCAGTCGCCGGGCGGGATCGGATCGAGCCCGCGCGCCGCCCAGGTGAATCACCCTTCACATTCTCGCCGGCCGCGCCGGCCGCCCGCCGCGCCGCTTCGACGACCTCTCATCCCATCTTGACCGTGCCCCAACACGCCACTCCTAGCATCCCGCTCGCTCGGGTTGGCAGCAGGAGAGAGTCTCCTGCGCGCACCGTGAGCTTCCCCCATCCTGATCCAGGAGACGACCCAGTGAAGGCAGTCCTGACCCTGATCGCCGGCCTCGGCATGGCCGGCGCCGCGCAAGCGAGCGAGATCTTCGTCAACAGCAACATCTCCGTCTCCACCACGTGGACGGCGAACAACACCTACAACCTCCAGCAGCAGATCTACGTCCTGCCGGGCGCCACGCTCACGATCGAGCCGGGCACGGTGGTGGCGAGCACGGCCGGCCTGGGCGGCAGCCTCGCGGTCTGCAAGGGCGCGCAGATCTTCGCCATGGGCACGAAGGCCAAGCCCGTGATCATGACCTCCAAGGCCGACACGGCCACGTGGACGGGCGGCGACCCGCGCACGGGCACGTGGCGTGAAGCCGCCAACGAGTGGGGCAACCTCACGATCATGGGCGCCGGCTTCGTCTCCGAGAACGCCACGGTCGGCAACACGGCCGTGCCCAGCGCCTCGAACGTGGCCGCCATGGAGGGCCTGGTCGCGGGCTTCCCGGGCGACACCAAGGTGCTGTACGGCGGCGGCTTCGACGACGACGACAGCGGCACGGTCAAGTACGTGTCCCTGCGCTACGGCGGCAAGGTGATCGGCCTGGCCAACGAGCTCAACGGCCTGTCCCTGGGCGGTATCGGGCGCGAGACCGACATCCACCACGTCGACATCATGAACAACGTCGACGACGGCATCGAGATCTGGGGTGGCACGGTCAACCTGAAGTACTTCAGCATCTGGAACGTCGGCGACGACAGCTTCGACGTCGACCAGGGCTGGCGCGGCAAGGCCCAGTTCGGCCTGATCGTCCAGGGCTACAGCGTGAACGCGGTCCAGGGCTCGGGCGTGGGCGACAACTGCTTCGAGACCGACGGTGCCGAGGACTCCAACTGGCAGCCGGTCACGACCGCCACGGTCTACAACTGCACCGTGATCGGTCAGCCGGTCGACGGCGACCACGGCACGGCCTGGCGCGACAACGCCCGCCTCCAGTACCGGAACTGCATCTTCATGGACCTGGGCGAGCGCCTGGTCGGGTTCGACAACGTCGACGGCGACGGCGCCAACGGCTACGGCTTCTCGGGCACGCTCTCGTGGGCCAACACCTGGACCACGAACTACAACGCGGTCCCGGCCCACGCCAACGACTTCACCAGCGGCCCGCACTCGGAGCACTACCCGGCCCAGACCTCGGGCAAGCTGGCCGAGATCAAGGACAGCGTGTTCTTCCGCAACCTGTTCGCCACGGCCTACACCGAGGCCACCACGGTGGGCGTGTTCGCGCCGGCCAACAACAACGTGCTCATCCCCGGCTTCGCCGTGGCCGACGAGCCCGTGCAGACCCTGAACCGCGGTCCGGCCGTCGTGCGCGGCGGCAAGACCATGCTGCCGGTGATCGGCCTCGACCCCCGTCCGGCCGGCCCGGCCGTCACGAGCGTGGCCACGGCCCCCGCCGACGGCTTCTTCACCTCGGCCCGCTACCGCGGCGCCTTCGACTGCCACAACTGGCTCACGGGCTGGACCGCGGCCGACGCCTTCGGCTTCGTCATCAGCAACCCGCGCCTGGATTGCACCCCCGCGCCGACGGGCGGCATCCGCAACCTCTAGTCGCTCTCGAGGAGACGGCAGGGGGCGAGGCCACTTGGCCTCGCCCCCTGTTTTCGTTTCCGGCGCCCGTGCCGCGCTCTTCAGGGAAGCCTGATCCCGTCTTCACGATCCGCCAGCGCTCGCCCCCTAGCCTCTCCGCGATGAAGCCGCGCACGCGCCTGTCCCTGCTCTCCACCCTGTTCGTGCTGGCCCTCGGCGCCGTGTTCCTGCTGCGTCGCGCGAGCGGCGAGGCCCAGGCCGCCGTCACCCCGGCCGCAGCCAAGCCCGCGTCCCCCGCGTCCCCCGCGTCCCCCGCGTCCATGGGCGCGCTGGCCCCGTACCGGATCGAGCTGCTCGAGCTCGCCGCCCGCAGCGCCGGCGCCATCCCGCTCGAGCCGCACGTCAAGACGCGCTCGCGCGCCCAGGAATCCGTCGTGACGGCCTGCCTCGAGCTCGACCAGCCCGAGCGCGCGCTGGCCTGCGTCGAGGAGATCGCCAACTGGCGCAAGGGCGCGGGCTACGCCGAGTACGCCTTCTACTGCGCCCAGCACGGCGACCGCGACGGCGCCGCCCGCTACCTGGCCCAGGCCAACCGCATCGCGGACGCGGCCCTGCAGGCCGCCGACGACGAGTTCTCCGAGGAGGAGAGCCAGGGCTGGCGCATCGACCGCATCCGCGCCAAGGTGGCCAAGACCTACGTCGAGCTCGGCATGACCGAGGAAGCGGCCGCCCTGGCGGCGCAGGTCTCGCCCGACGAGCAGGGCGAGCTCGAGGCCGTGCGCGCGCGCCATTCCGAGGTCGAGGAGCTCGACGAGCGCCTGGCCGTCCTGGCCGAGGTCGGGGCGACGGCCGACTTCGAGCAGGTGCGCCGGGCGCTGGGCGCCGCGGCCGAGCTCTACGACCGCTTCTACGTCTACGCCGAGCGCCGTGCGCGCATCCTGGCCGCGATCCAGGGCGCCTGGACGCGCATGCCGGCCCTGGTGCGCATCGAGCTCCTGGCCACGATGGCCGAAGCGGCGCTCGCCCACGAGGACGAGGCCGAGGCCCTGGCGCGGGTGGACGAGGCCCAGACCCACGTCGAGGGCACGACCTGGACCTGCGACGCGGCCATCGCCCTGGCGGCGCGCCTGGCGCCGCTGCGCTTCCGCGCCGGGGACGGGACGCGCGCCCGCGCCGAGCTCGACGCGGCCCTGGCGCGCTTCGTGGCCGAGCGCGCGCTCATCGTCGACATCGATCGCGCCGACGTCCTGCGCGCGCTGGCCGAGGCCTACCAGGGCATGGGCGACGCGGGCCCGGCGCTCGAGCTCTACCGGCGCGCCGCGACCGAGGGCGTCGAGAACCCGAACTCGCGCCCGCGCGCCGAGGACCTGACGGCCACGTGCGTCTCCATGGCGCGCGCGGGCGTCGAGCCCGACGCCGAGCTGTGGAAGCGCCTGCGCCAGACGCGCGACGCGCTCAGCGCGCCCTGGTGATCGTCAAGCGACGTTGACGATCGCGCGCGGCGAGCGCGTGGCGCCCGACCATTCACCCCAATCCAATCGCGCGTTCACGGCGCCTTGATCCGGTGCCCATACCTTCGCCAGCCCTGGATCGGCGTGGCCCTGCGGCCACGACCGGTCCGTCGAGCCCACGGCGAACGCGACAAGTGAAGCCGGCACGAACACAAGCACGTGAACGACTGGATCCTGGTGCGGCACGGGTTGGCGTCGCTTGGGCTGGTGGTCGCCTCCATGCTCGCCACTGAGAACCCCACCCGCGCACAGGAACAACCCGGCTCGATCCGCGGCGTCGTGTCGGACGCGGACTTCTCCGTGCCCCTGGGCGGCGTGACGGTCACCGCCGTCGAGGTCGGGCTGCGCGCGATCACCACCGACGACGGCCACTACGTCCTCCCCCAGGTGCCGCCGGGGACGCACACGCTGGTCTTCACCAAGGAGGACTACGAGCGCCAGGTGGTGGCCAACGTGCGCGTGACTTCCCTGCAGCTCACCGACGTCGACGTCGAGCTGGCGGGCGAGTTCACCGACATGGACGAGCTCGTCGTGCAGGACATCCTGCAGATCGACGCGGGCTCGGAGCTGGGGCTGATCCAGCTGCGCTTCGAGAGCCCGGCCCTGATGGACTCGATCAGCGCCGACCTGATGCGCATGGCCGGCGCCAGCGACGCGGCCGCCGGGCTCACACTCGTCGCCGGGGCGACGGTGCAGGACGGCAAGTCGGCCGTGATCCGCGGCCTGCCCGACCGCTACGTGAGCTCGCAGATGAACGGCGTGCGCCTGCCCACGGCCGACGAGGACAAGCGCGCGGTCGAGCTGGACCAGTTCCCCACGCCCGTGATCGAGAGCCTGCAGGTCACCAAGACCTTCACCCCCGACCAGGACGGCGACGCCTCGGGCGGCGCGGTGAACGTCAAGCTCAAGGGCATCCCGAGCGAGCGCCTGTTCGAGCTCAAGGGCCAGATCTCCTACAACAACCAGGTCGGGGATCGCGACGACTTCCTCTCCTACGAGGGCGGCGGCGTGAGCGGGCTCGGCATCGAGGACGACCGCGACGTCCAGCCCGAGAACACGGACTGGAGCGGCACGGTCGCCACGGACGAGGAGCAGGCGCCCATCGACTACAAGTTCTCGGCCGCCTGGGGCAACCGCTACGAGCTCGACAACGGCGTCAAGCTGGGCGCCTTCGCGAGCCTCTTCTACGAGCGCGACAGCGCGTACTCGACGGGCGAGGACAACTCCTACTGGGTCGAGACCGCCAACGGGCCGCTCATCCCGCAGACGACCGGCGACAACTTCAACACCGCGCTGTTCGACGTCACCCAGGGGACGCAGTCGGTGCAGTGGGGCGGCCTGACGGCGCTCGGGCTCGAGACGGACCACAACAAGCTCGGCCTGACCTACCTCTACACGCGCACGGCCGAGGACAAGGCCACGCTGGCCATCGACACGCGCGGCAAGGAGTTCTTCTTCCCCGGCTACGACCCCGACAACCCGATCGGGACGGGCAACCAGCCCGGCGAGCTCAACCTCTCGCCCTACATCCGCAACGAGACGCTCGAGTACACCGAGCGCACGACGCAGTCGCTCCAGCTCGACGGGCGCCACGAGCTGCCCTTCCTGGGCGGCCAGTCGTGGCTGAAGCAGCCCGAGGTCGAGTGGGTGGCGGCGCGCAGCAAGGCCACGCTCGACCAGCCCGACAAGCGTCTGTTCGGCGCCTACTGGCTGCCGCGCTCGTTCAACCCGGGCGCGCCGCCCTTCGTGCCGCCCTTCTTCACCGACCCGACCTGGTTCGGCTACAAGCCGGCCGACGCCTTCACGCTCGGCAACGTGCAGCGCATCTTCAAGTCGATCACCGAGGACAGCACGCAGCTGGCCGCCGACGTGAAGTTCCCCTTCGAGCAGTGGGGCGGCGAGCTGGGCTACTTCAAGGCCGGCCTGTACTCGAACCTGGTCGACCGCGAGTTCCGTCAGGACACGTTCAGCAACTTCAACGACAACTCCACCTTCGGCGGCGAGTTCGACGAGCCCTGGAGCGACGTCTTCGAGGACGAGATCGGGCACAACATCAGCGGCGCCCTGGTCGACGTCGACTACGACGGCGAGCTCGACGTCAACGCGGCCTACGGCATGGTCGACCTGCCGCTCTCCTCCAAGGTCAAGGCCGTGGGCGGCGCGCGCTTCGAGACCACCGACCTCAGCATCGTCAACTTCGCCGAGGACGACGCGCAGTGGTTCCCGCCCGGCTCGCCCGTGGGCGTCGACCTCGGCCCGGGCGACGCCGACGTGTCCTTCGAGCAGGAGGACCTCCTGCCCGCGCTGGGGCTCGAGTACCGGCCCGTGGACGGGCTCACGCTGCGCGCTTCCTACAGCCAGACCGTCGCGCGCCAGACCTTCAAGGAGGTCACGCCCGTCAAGCAGCAGGAGTACCTGGGCGGCCCGGTGTTCATCGGCAACCCGGACCTGGGCATGAGCAGCCTCGACAACTACGACCTGCGCCTGGACTACGCGCCCTATCCGGGCGGCCTGGTCTCGGTCTCGTGGTTCCACAAGAACGTCGAGGACTCGATCGAGTACGTGCAGCGCTTCGCGGGCTTCACCTTCACGACCGCGAGGAACTACCCCGATGGCGAGCTCTCGGGCTACGAGCTCGAGCTGCGCCAGGACATGGGGCGCTTCGCCGAGAAGCTGAGCGGCCTGTCGCTGGGCGCGAACGCGACCTTCATCGACTCCACGGTCACGCTCCCGGCCGACGAGCAGCTGGCCTTCGATGACCCGGCCATCAACGTGCCCACCCACGAGCGCGACATGACCAACGCGCCCGAGTACCTCTACAACCTGTACCTCACCTACGACTTCGACGAGAGCAAGACGCAGTTCGCCGTGTTCTACACGGTCGAGGGCGACACGCTCGTGGCCGGCGCCACGGCCACCAACGGCAACTTCGTGCCCGACGTCTACGCCAAGGCGTTCGGCACGCTCAACATGAGCCTGACGCGGCGCCTGGGCCGGAACTTCAGCCTGAACCTGCAGGCCAAGAACCTGACCAACCCCGACATCGAGGAGGTCTACCGCTCGGACGCGATCGGCGACGACGTGACCAAGACCACCTACAAGAAGGGCAGCGAGTTCTCGCTGGGCCTGGGCGTCCACCTGTAGCCCGCCGCTCGCACCCGAGGGGCAACACCGAGGAAGAGAGCACTGAGATCATGGAACGACGAACCCACCGCGCGGAGGCGCGCCGCACCTCCCGCACCTGGCTGACCGCCGTGCTGGGCCTGCTCGCGGCCGGAAGCGCCGCGGCCACGCAGGGCGGCGACCGTCCCGCGCCCGTGTCGACCACGGCCGGCTCGGCCGTGGAGGAGGCGCGCCTGTCGCTCGGCAAGCTGTACGAGACCGAGCAGATCCTCTCGCGCGAGCGCAAGGACTGGCAGCAGGGCAAGGACATCCTGCTCGGCCGGCTGGAGGTCGTGCGCCAGGAGAAGGCCACGCTCGAGGAGAAGATCGAGCAGGGCAAGGCCGCCGCGGCCGAGGTCGAGGCCAAGAAGGCCGCGCTCGTGGCCGAGAAGGACGCGCTCGTCGCCGTGGGCGCGCAGCTCACCGAGGCGGTCACGCGCCTCGAGGGCGACGTGCGCCGGCTCTTCCGCGCGCTGCCCGAGCCCACGCAGCAGAAGCTGCAGCCGCTCTTCCTGCGCATCCCCGAGGACCCGGCCACGACGCGCGTCGTCGTGGCCGAGCGCTTCCAGAACGTGATCGGCATCCTGAACGAGCTCAACAAGGCCAACAACGAGCTCACCGTCGGCTTCGAGGTGCACAAGCTCTCGAACGGCGCGCCCTCCGAGGTGCAGGTGCTCTACGTCGGCCTGGCGCAGGCCTACTTCCTCAGCGGCGGTGGCGACGCCGGCATCGGCCGGCCCTCGCCCGAGGGTTGGCAGTGGCAGCCTGCGCCGGCCGCCGCCGACGCGATCCGCAAGGCGATCGAGATCCAGCAGAGCAAGCAAAGCCCGGCCTTCGTGCCGCTGCCCGTGAGTCTCCAATGAAGAACCAAGCACGAATTTCGGGCCTCTTCCTGTGTCTCATGGGCCTGGGCGCGCTCGCGTCCGCCCAGGCGCCCCAGTCGGCGCAGGCGCCGGCCGGCGACGAGGGCATGCTCGAGGTCGCCCGCGGGGCCAAGCGTGACATGGAAGCCAGCAGCGCCGCGCTGGCCCAGCTGCGCGAGGACATCGCCACCGAGAAGCTGCCGCTGGCGCAGGAGCTCACCGCCCTCGAGGAGCAGGTGCTCGAGCTGCGCCGCGAGCAGGACGCGAGCTCGCGCCTGGTGGACAGCGGCAACCTGGCCCTGACCGGCATCAAGACCGAGATCAAGGCGCGCCAGGACGAGCTCGACTACCTCGCCAACTTCCTGGACGAGTACGCGCGCACCTTCGAGAGCAAGGTGAACGTCAGCGAGCTGCAGGCGCTGGGCTCGGCCATCGAGGAGACCAAGGCGCTCGGCGAGAAGCCCGAGCTCACGCGCGCCGAGAAGTTCGCGCAGCAGCTCGGCTTCGTGGATCTCTCCGTGAAGCGCCTGGGCGACGCGGTGGGGGGTATGCGCTTCCCCGGCGTGGCCGTGGACCTCTCCGGCGCGGTGGTGGAGGGCCAGTACGCCATCCTCGGCCCGGTGGCGCTGTTCTGCTCCAAGGCCGGCGCGGCCGGGCTGGTCGTGCCGCAGTCGGGCTCGAACCTGCCGCTCATCCGGCCCCTCGAAGGAGCGCTGCAGGTCGGCCTCACGACGCTCGTGCAGAGCGGTGAGGGTCTGCTGCCCCTCGATCCCTCGCTCGGCGCCGCGCTCAAGGCGCTGGTGCAGAAGACGAGCCTGTGGAAGATCTTCGAGAAGGGCGGGCCGATCATGTGGCCGCTGCTCGTGGCCGCGGTGCTGGCGCTGGGCACGGTGATCGAGCGCCTGTTCTTCCTGGCCAACGAGCGCAGGAAGCGCGACGGCAAGGCGCTCGAGCGCCTGTTCGCCGAGCTCGGGAAGGGCGACCTCTCGGCCGCGCTGCGCATCGCCCAGGAGACGCGCGATTACGTCGTGCGCGCCCTGGGCTACGCGCTGGCGCACAAGGAGCAGTCGCTGCCGAGCGCGCTGCTCTACGCGCAGGCGCAGGAGCTCAAGCGCTTCCGGCGCGGCGTGGCCGTGCTCGACACGGTCATCACGCTGGCGCCGCTCCTGGGCCTCCTCGGCACGGTCACGGGCATGATGGGCTCGTTCGCGCTGATCGGCGGCGAGCTCAGCGCGCCGGGCGCGATCACGGGCGGCATCGCCGAGGCGCTCATCGCCACGGCCTTCGGCCTGGGCATCGCCATCACGGCGCTCCTGCCCTTCAACTTCCTCAACGCGCGCCTGGACGAGGCGCGCCACGAGCTCGAATCGGCGGCGACGCAGCTCGAGCTGCTCATGCACCCGCACATGTCCGCGTCGAGCGCGCCCGAGGCGCACCCGACCAAGACCGTCGAGCCGCCGGCGCGCCACCTGGTCGGCGCCGGGAAGGAGTGACCATGCACGGTTCCTCTTCGAGCGGCGGCGTCAAGCGCGCGCGCATCGAGATCATCCCGCTGATCGACATCATCTTCTTCCTGCTGGCGACCTTCATCATGGTCTCGCTGTCCATGACGAAGAACCAGGGCGTGCAGGTGGCCCTGCCGCCCGCGGCCTCGGCCGCTTCGCTGGGCGACCAGCCCGAGCTCGACAAGGCCGTCACGCTCAGCGTGAACGAGAAGGGCGAGGTCTTCTACAACAAGGAGAAGATCACGATCGCGCAGCTGCCGATGCGGCTGCAGACGCTCAAGTCCACCTCCAAGGACCCCAAGGTCATCATCAACAGCGACGCCGGCGCGGACTTCAAGCACGTGGTGGGCGTGCTCGACGAGGTGCGCAAGATCGGCATCGCCAAGGTCGGCATCAACACGGACAAGAAGTAGCGTCATGGGCCGGTTCCTGGGCATCTGCTGCGCCGCGCTGCTGATCGGCACCTTCATCCTGTTCGGGGGCCTGCTGCTGCCCAAGGTGGAGGAGGAGGAGAAGGTGCAGGAGGTCGAGCTCCTGAGCGAGGACGTGACCAAGCCCGAGGACGAGAAGAAGAAGGAAGAGGAGAAGCCGGTCGAGAGCGAGGAGATCGCCACCGAGGAGGAGGCGCCCGAGGCGGTCGAGGACGTGCTGCGCTCGCTCGAGCTCACGAGCGAGCCGCAGGCGCCCGCGCTCGACGCGTCCAGCCTGGCCGCGATCGAGGCGGCCCTGAGCGGACAGCTCGGCAGCGGCGACTTCGCCAGCGCGCTCGACTTCGAATCCGGCGGCCGCATCGGCGGCATCGGCAAGCGCGGCGAGCTCGATTCCGGCCTCGAGACCATCTTCGACATGACCGACATCGACCAGAAGCCGCGCGCCGTGTTCCAGGCGGCGCCGCTGTATCCGTCCGAGATGCGCGGCAAGAAGCTCGAGGGCGTCGTCACGATCATCTTCGTGGTCGACTCCAACGGCCGCGTGAGCAACCCGCGCATCGAGAAGTCCACTCACCCCGCCTTCGAGAAGCCGACCCTGGACGCCATCCGGCAGTGGAAGTTCGAGCCGGCGGTCAAGGGCGGCCAGCGCGTCGGCTGCAAGATGCGCATCCCGATCCGCTTCCAGCCGAGCTGACCCCCCATGAAGCCGAATTCATCGAGTTTTTCGCGCGTCCGCCCGCTGGCCCTGGCGCTCGTGCTCCTCTCCGTCCGCGCGCACGCGCAGGACGCGATCGAGGCGCTGTGGAAGGACCCCGCCTTCCAGAAGCAGTTCGTGGCCGGCTACGGCATCAACGCCGAGGTCGAGCCGCGCGTGACACCCGAGGAGATCAAGGTGCTCGAGGCCGTCCGGCCGCTGATGGGCACCGACCTCCCGCGCGCCGAGAGCCAGCTGCGCGCCGCGATGAAGCCCGACTGCTCGGCCATCCTCGACTTCAACCTGGGCGGGCTGCTCCTGCAGCAGGGCAAGACCGACGAGGCGCTGGTGAGCTACCAGGCGGCGGTGGCCAAGTTCCCGAGCTTCCGGCGCGCGTGGCGCTATCTCGGTCTGGCCGAGATCCAGAAGCAGGACTTCGAGCAGGCCATCCACGCCTTCACGCGCATGATCGAGCTCGGCGGCGCCGACGGCTACGCCTACGGCCTGCTCGGCCACGCGCACGCGCAGCGCGAGGACTTCCAGCCGGCCGAGGCCGCCTACCGCACCGCGCTGCTCCTGCAGCCCGAGAACACCGAGTGGCGCCTGGGCCTGACGCGCTGCGTGCTGCGCCAGCAGAAGTACGAGGACGCGGCCACGCTCCTGGACGCGCTGATCAAGCGCTACCCCGACAAGAGCGACTTCTGGGTGCTGCAGGCCAACACGTTCCAGGCCATGAAACGGCCCCTGGAAGCGGCCCAGTGCTACGAGGTCATCGACCGGCTGGGCAAGGCCACGGCCGACAACCTGCACACCCTGGGCGACCTCTACGCCAGCGAGAACCTGATGGACCTCGCCGAGCGCGCCTACGCGCGCGCGCTCGACCTCGACCCGAGCCAGCCCCTGGCGCGGCCGATGCGCGCGGCCGAGGTGCTGGCCTCGCGCTCCGCCGTTCCGCAGGCGCGCACGCTGACGGCGCACATCAAAGAGGTGCGCGGCAAGGACCTGGAGGAGGGCGACCGGCGCAAGCTGCTCAAGCTCGAGGCGCGCCTCTCCATGGCCGACGGCGGGGGCACGGCCGAGACGGCCGCGGTCCTGGAGGAGATCGTCGCGCTCGACCCGCTGGACGGCGATGCGCTGCTGCTCCTGGGACAGCACTACTCGCGCCAGGAGGAGCCCGACCGCGCCCTGCTCTACTACGAGCGCGCGGCCAGCATCGACGCCTTCGAGGCCGAGGCCAAGGTGCGCCAGGCGCAGGTCCTGGTCGGCATGGGCCGGTACGGCGATGCCGTCCCGCTCCTGCGCCGGGCGCAGGAGGTCAAGGGGCGCGAGGACGTGGCGCGCTACCTCGAGCAGGTCGAGCGCCTCTCCAAGGCCCGGCGCTGAGCGCGCCCGTCCGCGGTCCGCACGGCCGCCCGGGGAGCCCCTCCCCGGCCGGGCGCGGGCTGTTGACTCTCCCGTCGCCGCCGCTATCCCTGGGATGGCGTGACGATGTGGATGATCGCTCTCGCCTTCGCGGCCGGCCTGGCAGCAGGCTGGGCGTGGCGGCACTACCGGCGCGAGACCAGCGCGCACTACCTCGACGAGGTGTACGGGCGCAAGGTGCGCTTCGCCGAGAACGAGCGCGCCGAGGCCCTGCGCGAGCTCAACGCCAACCGCGTCGAGATGAGCACGTTCACCGAGCGCTTCGCCGCACTCGACCGGCGCATCGCCGGCCTGGGGACGGACGTCGAGCGCGCGCGCGCGGCCCAGCTCGAGGCCGAGGGCCGGGCCGGGCGGCTCGACGAGGAGCTCTCCCTCCTGCGCGCCGAGCTCGAGGGTACGCGTCGCACGAAGGAGCTCGCCCTGGGCGAGCGCGGCGAGGCCTTCGAGGAGCGCGAGCGCGCCCAGGCCGCCATGGAGGAGGCGCGCGCCGTGGCCGAGGCGCGCACGGCCGAGGCGCGCACGCTGGCCGAGCGCGTGGCCGCGCTGGAGCGCGAGGCGCGCTCGCGCACGGCCGAGCTGGCGCAGCGCGCGCAGGAGCTCGCCCAGGCGCGCCGCGAGCAGGAAGCGCTCCAGGCCGAGCACGAAGAGGCGCGCGCCGGGCTGGCGCGTCATGAACGCGAGCTCTCCGGCCTCTCGGCCCTGCCCGGGACGCTGCAGAGCGTGCAGCGCGAGCTCCTGCGCCGCGACGAGGCGCTGGCCGCGAGCGCCCAGGAGCTCGAGACCTTGCGCGCACGCCTGGGCGAGCTCGAGCCCCTGGGCTACCGCCTGACGGCCCTGCGCGAGGAGCTGACCGAGCGCGAGCGCCAGCGCGACGTGCGGGAGGCCGAGCTCGATCGCGCGCGCGGCGAGGCGCACGCCGCCGCGCTGGCCGAGGTCGAGCAGGAGCTGGAACGCGAGCGGCGCCGGCTGGAGGAGACCCAGCGGCGCGTGCTCGAGCTCGAGGTCGAGCTCGAGGCTGCGCGCGCGCGAACGGGCGAGCTCGAGGCCGCGGGCGAGGCCGGGGCCGCGCGCGTGCGTGAGCTCGAGGCGGTCGAGCAGCGCTTGCTCGAGGAGCTGCGCTCGGCGCACACCGCCCACGGTCGGGCCGAGGCCGGCAGCGGCGAGCGCGCCGGGCGCGTGGCCGAGCTCGAGGGCATCCTGCGCGGCAAGGACGCCGAGCTGCGCGAGCTCGGGCGCCTGCCGCGCGAGCTGGAGCAGGCCCAGAAGCGCGTGCACAAGGCGGAGCAGGAGCTCCTGCGCGGCGCCGAGCGCGTGCAGGAGCTCGAGATCGCCGCCAAGGCACGCGAGCGCGAGCTCGCCGACCTGCGCCGCGACGGCGCGCGCCTGGAGAAGGAGCTGCGCACCGCCCAGGCGGCCGAGGTCAAGGGCGCCGCCACCCTGGCCGAGCGCGCCGCCCGCCTGCGCGAGCTCGAGGAGAAGCTGCGCGAGAAGAACGCCCAGGTGAAGGAGCTCGAGTCCGAGCTGCGCGCCCGCCCGCGCGGAACGCTCCAGCCCGTGCCCCGCCGCGAGCCCGAGGGCCGCGACGACCTCCAGAGCATCGCCGGCATCGGCCCCGCCCTCGAGAAGAAGCTGAACCGCCTCGGCATCCGCACCTACCGCCAGATCGCCGCCCTCTCGAAGGAAGAGCTCGAGAAGCTCGCCGACCGCCTGGGCACGTCGACCGAACGCATCCGCCGCGAAGGCTGGGTGGCCTCGGCGAAGAGCGCGCTGCGGACGAGCGGAGGGTAGGGGAGAGCCGCGCTGCGTTGCGCGGCGGTGCCACGCTGCGCGCTCATCCCGCGCCGCCGCCGGACACCCCGGGGCCCCGCGCGCTGCGTGGACCGCTGGACCGGTCCCGTGACGCGCTCGAGGGAGGGGGCGTCGTCGTCACGGAGACCGGCAAGGCCCTTCGGGCTCGCGGCCCCGCGGCGCGCTCTGGCGCCGCGGTGGAACGGCCGGGCTCCGGCCGACGCCGCCGCCCCCTCCCTCGAG
>Ga0315910_10003204_pt1 | contig 14027 bp, 12 predicted proteins | sample EdamamesoilMG_FD_204470 | JGI IMG/M metagenome (GOLD analysis project Ga0315910, IMG submission 204470) | Garden soil microbial communities collected in Santa Monica, California, United States - Edamame soil | ecosystem: Environmental > Terrestrial > Soil > Garden | place: USA: California...
CATGCTGCTGGCGCGACGCCACGTAGCCGCTGATGGCGAGCGCCACGATGGCGGCGACGTAGGCGTCCAGCACCACGAGCGGGCTGACGCCGTCGATCCACATCATGGTCGTGGTGGTGTCCCCGACCACGCTGCCCGCGCCGCCGGCGTTCGAGGCCGCCACGATCGCCGCCAGATAGCCGATGTGTACCTTGCCGCGGAACACCGCGCGCGCGATGGTGCCGCCGATCAGGGCGGCGGCGATGTTATCGAGGAACGACGACAGCACGAAGATGATGGCGAGCAGCGCGAAGCCGCCTTTCCAGTCGTCCGGCAGGAAGTGCGGCAATACCTCCGGTACCTTGCTGCGCTCGAAGTGGTTGGACAGGAGCGCAAATCCGAGCAGCAGCCCGAGCAGGTTGGTGAGGATGATCCACTCGTGCAGCAAGTGGGCGCCCAGGCCGGCCAGTCCCGGCCCCGGCTTGAAGCCCGTGAAGCCGAGCTTGTAGAGCGTGATGGCAGCGAGACCGATGAGCGCGACCTGCAGCGTGTAGCGGTGGAACAGCGCCACGCCGGCCAGCGTGAGCGCGAACAGCGCGAACTCCACGGGCACGCCCAATGCGCCTGCGCCAAGCGCCACGATGACAGCGCCCATGAAAAGCCCGCGCTCGCGCGCGAGCGCCTGCACGAAGTTCGGCATCCACTCCTCCGGTGAAGACGTTGATTATAGCCAGCGCACGCTTCGCGCGCGACGCGCGGCTAATTCGGCCGGCGGCGCAGGCGCAGGTTGAGCATTTCCACCGCTACGGAGAAGGCCATCGCGAAATAGATGTAGCCCTTGGGTACATGGAAATCCAGACCGTCGGCGACTAGCGCCATGCCGATCATGATCAGAAAGCTGAGCGCGAGCATCTTGACGGTGGGATGGCTCGAGACGAAGCGGCCGATGGTGCCGGCGAACAGCATCATGAGAGCGACCGACGCGATTACCGCCGCGATCATCACCCGCACGTCGTCCACCATGCCGACCGCAGTGATGATCGAATCCAGCGAGAACACCAGGTCGATGATGATCACCTGGCCGATGACGGCGCCGAAGGTTGCGCCGGCCGCGGCGGCGGCGCTCGCGTGGCCTTCCTCTTTCTTCTCGAGCAGTTCGTGGATTTCGCCGGTCGCCTTCCAGATGAGGAAAAGCCCCCCGGCGACGAGGATCAGGTCGCGGCCGGAAATCTCGTTGCCGAGAATGGCGAAAAGCGGCTCCGTGAGGCCGATGATCCAGGCGAGCGTCAGCAGCAGCGCGATGCGCATGAACATGGCGAGCCCGAGGCCGACTCGGCGCGCGAATTCGCGCCGTTCCGGAGGCAGCCGGTCCACAAGGATGGAAATGAACACGATGTTGTCGATTCCGAGCACAAGCTCGAGCGCGGTCAGCGTCGCGAAGGCGATCCAGGCTTGCGGGTCGGTGAGCAGTTCCACTTGATCCTGGTCAAGATGGTGACATCGAAGTTCAAGTTTACCGCCCAAGGCTCGGTTGACCCGCACTCCGCGAGCGTGCTAAAAGTCCCTGCCCCCGGAGCTGCGCTGCGAGGGTACAAAGGGGAGTAGCCAGGGCGATCCGATCCTCCGGGTCGCTTCGACAAGGTCGTCATCTCGGGAAGCGTCTGCCTTCCCCGGTCTTGTCGGCAAGCCAATGCTTGCAGGCGAGACCTTTGCCACATGGGCAAGGTCTTTCTGGGAGAACGCATGGAACCAATGCAGTGGCTGACCCTCGTGATCTTCGCGGTCACGATCCTCGTCGTCGTGACCAACGTCATCGACAGCACGCTCGCCGGGATGATTGGCGTGGCGGTGATGATCTGGTTCGGCGTCATGAGCGACGAGGACGCCTTCAAATACGTCGACTGGAACGTGATGGCGATCCTGGTATCGATCTGGCTGATCGCGGGTTACTTCGGCAAATCCGGGGTGCCGAGCTGGCTCTCGGTGCAGGCGCTGAAGCTCTCGGGCGGGCGTCCGGGGCTGCTGGTGATGATCCTCACCTTCCTGGCCGGCGTGATCTCGATGTTCGTCGACAACGTGGTCACGATCCTTATGATGGCGCCAGTGGCACTGCCGCTCGCTCGCGCAATGGGCATTCCGCTGGTGCCGGTGATCCTGATGATTGGCTTTGGCGCCAACTTCATGGGCACGGCGCTCATCATCGGCGACCTGCCGCCGCAGATGCTGCACAGCGTCGCGGGAGCGGAATTCTTCGATTTCGTCTGGCAGTTCGGGCGTCCCTCGTCGTTTCCGATTCTGATGGTGACCTTCGTCATTACGTTGGCGGCAATGTACGCGTACGGTTTTCGCGGCCGCCAGAGGGTTCCCGATATCGCTTCGCTTGGCATTGACGCCAAGATCCCCAATCCCCTTTTTGCGACCGTCGTGGTGGCATGGTTTCTTGGCACCGTCGTGGCCATGTCGATGCGTGAGCACATTGGGGTCAAGCTCGGGTTCATCGCACTTACCGGTGCGCTGTCCCTCGTACTGGTGCTGCACTTCCTCGGCGAGCGCGTGAAGGAAGCGCCCAGTTTCGAGGAAATGGTCCAGGAGCTCGATTGGCGCGCGATCTTTTTCTACATCGCGCTGTTTGCGCTGGTCGGCGGCCTGGAGAAGGCGCATATCCTGGACAAGCTGGCCGATGCGATGAAGCCGCTTTTTTCGCAAAGCTACGCCTTGGGGGCGACCGTGCTCTACTGGGTAACGATCCCGATTGTCGGCCTGGTCGAGCACGATGCCTACATCCTGACCTTCCTGTACACCATCAAGGACCTTGGGACCGCCGGCATCGAGCCCTGGCCGCTGTACTGGATGCTCCTGTGGTCGGGGACGCTCGGCAGCAACCTGACCGTGGCCGGCGCGCCGGCGCTGTACGTGGCGCTGTCGCTCGCGGAAAAGGAGGAGGGACGCCGGGTGTCGTTGCGCGAATTCCTGGCCTGGAGCATCCCCTTTACACTGATTTGCTCGGCGGTCTGCTACATCCTTGGCATGCTGATCTGGGTGCTGCCCTACGCCAAATAACAAGGACTCGACATGTACAAGAACATACTCATTCCGACCGATGGTTCCGACGCGAGCCGGCGCGCGATCGACGCCGGCGTGAAGCTGGCGCGACTCGCGGGGGCCCGCATCACCGCGGTATTCGCCGCGCCGGCGGCGACGCCGATCCTGTTCCGCGGAAAGTTGCCCGCCGGTTATGCCACGCCGCGCGAAAACGAGGTGCTGATCGCGCGTGCGGCGGCGGGCCACCTTGGCGTGATCGAAAGGGCGGCGAAATCGGCCCGCGTGCCCTGCACCAGCGTGGTGGTCAAGAGCGATTTCCCCGCGGAAGCGATTCTGGGCGTGGCCAGGAAGAGCAAATGCGATCTCATCGTCATGGCGTCCCGCGGGCGTCGCGGATTGCGCGGATTGCTGCTTGGCAGCGAAACGCAAAAGGTGCTGGCGGCCGGTACGATTCCGGTGCTTGTGCAGCGCTGAAGGGAATTCTTGACCGCAGTCAAGGTCATAGGCTAAGCAGGGAATCCAGAATCCCAACACGAGGAGGGAACATGAAAACCACGTTCATTCGCAGCATTCGTCTTTTGGGGGTCGCGGCGGCGGTCGGCATGGCGTTCTTGCCTGCGGCGGCAAGGGCGCAAGCCTGGGAGCCGACCAAGACGGTCGAGTTCATCATCCCGGCCGGCACCGGAGGGGGCGCTGACCAGATGGCACGCGCTGCGCAAGCCATCATCGCCAAGCACAACCTGATGAAGCAGTCGATGGTGGTGGTGAACAAGTCGGGCGGCGCCGGTGCCGAGGGCTTCCTCGACGTCAAGGCCGCGAAGGGCGACCCGCACAAAATCATCATCACGCTGTCGAACCTGTTCACCACGCCGCTGGCGACCGGAGTGCCCTTCAACTGGCGCGACCTGACGCCCGTCAAGATGCTGGCGCTCGACCAGTTCGTGCTGTGGACCAATGCGTCGAAGCCTTACAAGTCGGCGAAAGACTACGTCGCGGCGGCCAAGGCGAACGCCGGCAAGATGAAGATGGCCGGCACCGGGTCGAAGCAGGAAGACCAGATCATCACCGCCGCGATCGAGCAGCAGACCGGCACCAAGTTCATCTATATCCCGTTCAAGGGCGGCGGCGACGTCGCGGTGCAGCTGGTCGGCAATCACGTGGATTCCACGGTGAACAACCCGATCGAGGCGGTCGCGCACTGGCGCGGCGGCAAGCTCAAGCCGCTCTGCGTGTTCGACCCCAAGCGCATGCCCTACAAGGCCAAGGTCACCGACACCATGTCCTGGGCCGACGTTCCGACCTGTAAGGAGGGCGGGCTGGACGTGGATTACCTGATGCTGCGCGGTATCTTCATGCCGGGCGGCGTCACGCCGGACCAGGTGAAGTACTACGTAGAACTGTTCAGGAAGGTCCAGGCGACGCCGGAATGGAAGGACCTCATGGAGCGCGGTGCGTTCAATCAGACCTCGCTCGAAGGCCAGGAATACGCGGACTGGGTGGCGCGCGAAGAGGCGCGCCATGTGTCGCTCATGAAGGCGGCGAAGTTCATCTCCGGCCAGTAGGCGGACAGCGAAGTTAAGTGCGGGGGCCGCGGCCCCCGCTTTCGTTATAGGGGGAGGCATGTCGGAAGGCAGCGAGGGAAAATCCGCGTTTGGCATGCGGACCGCCGAGGGGGTCGTGGCGGCGGTGTTCCTGACGCTCGGCGCCATCGTGATCTTCGACAGCGTGCGCCTCGGCTTCGGTTGGAAGGAAGACGGGCCGCAGGCCGGTTACTTCCCCTTCTATCTCGGCGTCATCATGTGCGTGTCGTCGCTGATCAACCTGGTCGTGGCGCTGGTCGCGCTCAGAGCGAAGGACAAGAGCTTCGTTGAAACCGGGCAACTGAAGCTGGTGCTGTCCGTCCTGCTGCCTTCGGCGGTGTACGTGGGCGCGATCGGTTGGACCGGCATTTATGTCGCGTCGGCGCTGTTCGTCGCTTTCTTCATGCGCTGGCTCGGCAACTATGCATGGTGGAAGGTCGCGGCCGTGTCGATCGGCAACAGCGTGGTGTTCTTCCTGATCTTCGAGGTCTGGTTCAAGATTCCCCTGCCCAAGGGGCCGCTTGAAGCATTCCTGAGGCTGAACTGAGGCATGGACGAGATCCAGTCGCTGATCCAGGGCTTTGGCATCGCGCTGACGCTGAAGAATGTCGCGCTGATGTTCACCGGGATCATCCTCGGCGTGATCATCGGCGTGCTGCCCGGGCTGGGAGGCGCCAACGGCGTGGCGATCCTGTTGCCGCTCACGTTTTCCATGTCGCAGGTTCCCGGCGGCACCACCTCAGCGATCATCCTGCTGTCGTGCATCTATTGGGGCGCGCTGTTCGGTGGCGCAATCACCTCGATCCTGTTCAACATCCCGGGCGAGCCCTGGTCGGTGGCGACCACCTTCGACGGCTACCCGCTCGCGCAAAAGGGGCGCGCCGGCGCCGCGCTGACCGCGGCCTTCACGTCCTCCTTCGTCGGCGCGCTGGTGGCGGTGATCGTGATCACCTTCCTGTCTCCGCTGGTCGCGAAGTTCGCGCTGGAATTCGGGCCGCCCGAGTTCTTCTCGGTCTACCTGCTGACGTTCTGCGCCTTCGTCGGCATGTCGAAGGAGCCCCCGTTCAAGACGCTCGCCACCATGATGCTCGGCTTTTCCCTGGCGGCGGTCGGCACCGACCCGGTCACCGGGGAACTGCGGCTGACGTTCGGCTCGACGCACCTGCTGACCGGTTTCGACTTCCTCATCGCGGTGATCGGCCTGTTCGGCATCGGCGAAATCCTGCTCACGCTCGAGGAAGGTCTGGCCTTCAAGGGCGCCCAGGCGAAGATCAATCTCAAGGTGGTCCTCGAAACCTGGAAGGAACTGCCGACGTACTGGTTGACGTCGATCCGCTCTTCGGTGGTCGGTTGCTTCATGGGCATCGTGCCGGGCGGGGCGACGCCCGCATCCTTCATGAGCTACGGCGTGGCGCGCCGCTTCTCGAAGGACGGCGACAAGTTCGGCACCGGCATGGTCGAGGGCGTGGTGGCGCCCGAGACCGCGGCGCATGCGGCGGGTACTGCCGCGCTGCTGCCCATGCTGACGCTGGGTGTGCCGGGTTCGCCGACCGCCGCGGTGTTGCTCGGCGGCCTGCTGATCTGGGGCCTGCAGCCCGGACCGCTGCTGTTCGTCGAACAGAAGGATTTCGTCTGGGGTCTGATCGCCAGCATGTACCTGGGCAATATCGTCGGCCTGATCGTGGTGCTGACTTGCGTGCCGTTCTTTGCCGCGATCCTGCGGGTGCCGTTCTCGGTGATCGCGCCCATCATCATCGTGATCTGCGCGATAGGTGCCTACACCGTGCACAACTCGATATTCGACGTCTGGATGATGCTGGTGTTCGGCGTGGTGGGTTACGCGTTCAAGAAGCTGCAATATCCGCTTGCCCCGCTGGTACTGGCGATCGTGCTGGGCGATCGGGCCGAGTCATCCTTCCGTCAGTCGATGCTGGTGTCGCAGGGCGACATGACGGTGTTCTTCTCCAACGCGCTGGTCGGCTCGCTGACCGGCCTGGCGTTGTTCCTGCTCGCCTGGCCGCTGATTTCCCTGGCCATAGCGCGGCTGCGCCAAAGCTAGCGGATTGCGGGCGCGCGCCCCCGCGCCCGCCACATCTGGCGGTACAGGTCCTCGAGTTGCCGGGTAAATCCGGCGCCGTCCATCAGGCTGGAACTCTCCAACCTGCGCCTCAGTCCCGACCTCAATGCCGCAAGCGCGCCGGTTCGCGCCGCATGGTCAGTGGCCAATTGCACGTATTCCTGCGCCGAGTGCGCGATCCAGTCCTCCATGCCGAGCGTCGCCAGGATGCTCGCCGTGCTACGCGATATCGATGCAGCGCCGGCCAATGTCAGGACCGGCACGCCCATCCACAGCGAATCGAAGGTCGTGGTGGCGCCGCTGTAAGGGTGTGGATCAAGAGCGATGTCCACGTCGTGGTGCAGCCCGAGGAATTTCTCCAGCGACAGCCGGCCGGCAAATGCCAGCCGCGCGGGCTCGATGCCGTGCGCGGAGAAGACGCTGCGGATGCCTTCGCGGCGGGACTCCTCGACGCCGGCAAGCAGAAGGCTTGATCCGGGGATCCGCTGCAGGATACCGGCCCAAAGCGCGAGCGCTTCGCGCGTGAGCTTGGATGACTTGTTGAACGAGCCGAAGCGTGGCGCGGCCGAGGACGCCGCCGGCAACGGAGAGACGGCGATGCTGGATTCGTATTCGCGCCGGCACCACTGGCTTTCGGGCAGCCGGATGAGCGTCTCCGTATGGAAGCGCTCGGTCAGCCCCGGCGGGTCGGTGTGCCGGTCGGTGATCCGGAAGTCGACGGCGCGCAGGCCGGTGGTATTGAGGTAGCCCAGCCAGGTGGCGAGCACGGGCGCGGGCTTGCGCGCGAGGACGGGAAGCCTTCCCCAGTCGGTGTGCCCGGCGAGGTCGACCAGGATGTCGATGCCGTCGGACTCGATGCGTGCCGCGATTTCGCCGTCGGGCAACGCGGCGCAATCGACCCAGTGCTCGCTCAACTCCCGCAGCAATTGGCTGACGGCGTCGTGCTGCGGATGGAGGTAGTAGCAGAAAATATCGAATTGCTCCCTGTCATGGTGACTGAGCAGCGGTTCGACGAATTGGGCGACGGCATGGTATCTGAGGTCCGGCGACAGGTACCCGATCCGCAGTTTGTCGCGGTCGGGGCGATCTGCGGCACCACCTTGCGGTCGGCCTTGAGCCAGCGCGCCGAGCAACCGTTCGCATTCCAGATGTTCCCGAAAAACTTCCTCCTGCCCGGCATGCGGGCTCAGGTTCAGCGTGAACAGGGTGGCGCTGAGAACGTCGAGATTGTCCGGGGCGAGGGTCCGCGCGCGGCGCAACAGCGCGACCGACTCCTCGATCGAACCAAGATCGCGACGGGCAGAAGCCGCATTGCACAGCGCGCCGAGCGAGCCTGGAGCAAGCTCGAGCGCGCGGTCGAAGCACGCCAGCGCCTGCGCAAGCTCGCCCAGTTCCTTATTGGCGATCCCCAGCTGGTTCCAGTCCTGCGGGTCGGAGGGATCGAGCTCCAGGACCGCACGCAGGGACGCTGCCGCTTCGCGCCAGTGTCCGGACTCGAAGGAACGGCGGGCGAGGTCTCGGTGGAACGCAGGCGTGCTGCGACCGGTCCGCAACGATGCGAGCACCTGCCGGAAGAACTGTCTCAGCACCCGTGGCCTGGCCCGGCTGGCATCAGCTCGGGCCCAGCTTCTGCTTCAGGCGCGACAGAGTTTCCGGGGTGAGGTTGAGGTAGGCGGCAAGCTCCTTTTTCGGGATGCGTGCCGCGAGGTCGGGGTGCTTACGGTGAAAGCGCGACAGGCGGCCCGGCGCATCCAGTAGGTGCAGCGTGATGGTGTGCGCCATGACCTCCGACATCAGTTTCATCACCTGGTACTCGAAGCGCGACATGATCTCGGGCTCGCGCTCCAGGAAATCGACCCACTGCGGCATCGGCAGTTCCGCCGTGCGCACGCCCGTCACCGCGACGATCGAGTAGGGGATCGGGGTGCGCAGGCGCCAGGCCGCGTAGGAGGTGTCCATCTCGTTCTCGGCCGCGAAGCGCAGGATCATTTCGTGACCCTCGGGGTTGGAGACCACGCGCTTGACCATGCCCTCGAGGATGAAGAACTGCAGCATTTCCTCGTCGCCCTGCCGCGCCAGGCGGTCGCCTTTGCGGTAGTCGCCGACCGTCAGCAGCGGCTCCAGCGCTTCCCACTGGTCCGGGCGCATGTCCTTCAGCAGGTGGTTCTCCCGCAGTTGCAGGCGCAGGGTGTTGCGTTGCGGGTGATTGGCGATCGCGGTCATGGGCGGCGGATTCGGGGAACCTTTGATTAGACTGAAAAAGCTTGACCTCAGTCAAGGTTGGCGTGGGGCTGCAATCCCTATCATTTTCGACTCTTTCGTAGAGAGGTCCCCCATGGGAACCGTCGAACCCCAAGTCGCCGCCACCGATACGCAAACACCGTTGATCGACGGTTTCCAGCTGGTCATCGATGCCCTGAAGCTCAATGGCCTCGACACGATCTATGGCCTGCCCGGCATCCCGATCACCGACCTGACGCGGCGTGCGCAGGCCGCGGGTCTGCGCGTGCTGTCATTCCGCCACGAGCAGAACGCGGGCTATGCTGCTTCGATCGCCGGCTTTCTGACGCAGAAGCCCGGCATCTGCCTGACGGTCTCCGCGCCCGGCTTCCTGAACGGCCTGAACGCGCTCGCGCATGCCACCGTCAACTGTTTTCCGATGATCCTGATCAGCGGATCGAGCGAGCGCGAGATCGTCGACCTGCAGCAGGGCGACTACGAGGAAATGGACCAGCTCGCGATCGCCAAGCCGGTCGCCAAGGCCGCCTTCCGCGTGCTGCACGCCGAAGATATCGGCGTCGGCATCGCACGCGCCATCCGCGCGGCCGTCTCGGGCCGGCCGGGCGGCGTCTACCTCGACCTGCCCGCCAAGCTGTTCGCCCAGAGCATCGACGCGGCCACGGGCAAAAATTCGCTGATCAAAGTCGTCGACGCTGCGCCGAAGCAGATTCCCGCGCCCGAGGCGGTCAAGCGAGCCATTGAATTGCTTCGTTCTGCCAAAAAACCATTGATCATCCTGGGCAAAGGTGCCGCCTACGCGCAGGCCGACGCGGACATCACTTCGCTGGTCGAAAAAACCGGCATTCCCTACCTGCCGATGTCGATGGCGAAGGGCTTGCTGCCCGATACGCACGAGCAGTGCGCCTCTGCCGCCCGTTCCTTCGTGCTGCCCGAGGCCGACGTGGTGATGCTGATTGGCGCGCGCCTGAACTGGCTGCTGTCGCATGGCAAGGGCAGGACCTGGGGCGGCAAGGGCCACAAGTCTTGGGGCGGCCAGAAATTCGTCCAGATCGACATTTCGCCGCAGGAAGCCGACAGCAACGTGCGCATCGACGCGCCGGTGGTGGGCGACATCGGTTCCTGTGTTTCCGCCATGCTTGCCGAAATCAAATCCGCCTGGGCGAAGCCGCCGGCTGAGTGGCTGAACGCCGTCAAGGACAAGAAGACCACCAACGTCGCGAAGATGGCGGAGACGCTGGCGAAAACCCCGTCGCCGATGAATTTCCACAGCGCGCTCAACGTGGTGCGCGACATCATCAAGGCCAACCCGGAGGCGATGCTCGTCAATGAAGGCGCCAATGCGCTCGATTTCACGCGCAGCATCGTCGACGTTTACAAGCCGAGGAAGCGCATCGACGTCGGCACCTGGGGCATCATGGGCGTGGGCATGGGCTATTGCGTGGCCGCCGCCGTGGTGACCAAGCAGCAGGTGATCGCGATCGAGGGCGACAGCGCTTTCGGTTTTTCCGGCATGGAAGTCGAGACGCTGTGCAGGTACAACCTGCCGGTCTGCATCGTGATCATGAACAACAACGGCGTCTACAAGGGAACCGACGTCAATCCGACCGGTGGTCCCGACGTGGCGCCCACCGTGTTCGTCAAGAACGCGCGCTACGACAAGCTGATGGAGGCCTTCGGCGGCGTGGGCGTGCATGCCACGACCCCGGCCGAGTTGCGCAAGGCGATGGAGGAGGCCATTCGTTCGCGCAAGCCGACGCTCATCAACGCCGTGATCGACGAAACTGCCGGCACCGAAAGCGGTCGAATCACCAGCCTCAATCCCACTGCAAAGAAGAAATAGCCATGGAAGCGCTCAAAGGAGTCCGGATTCTCGACATGACCCACGTGCAGGCGGGCCCGACCTGCTCGCAGCTGCTCGCCTGGATGGGCGCCGACGTCATCAAGTTCGAACCGCCGCAAGGCGACGCGACGCGCGGCCAGCTGCGCGACGTGCCCAACGCGGATTCGCTCTACTTCACGATGCTCAACTGCAACAAGCGCTCGATTACGGTGAACATGAAGACCGACGAGGGCAAGTCGGTGTTCATTGACCTGCTGAAGAAGTCCGACATCATGATGGAGAACTTCGGTCCAGGCGTGCTCGAGCGCCTCGGCTTCACCTGGGAGAAGATTCACGAGATCAACCCGAAGATCGTCGTCGGCTCGATCAAGGGTTTCGGCTCGAGCGGGCCCTACGCGGAATTCAAGGCCTATGAGAACGTCGCGCAGGCGATGGGCGGCGCGATGAGCACCACCGGCGTGCCGGACGGCCCGCCGTTCGTCACCGGCGCACAGATCGGCGATTCCGGTACCGGCCTGCACCTGGCGATCGGGCTGCTCGCGGCCCTGCACCAGGCCAACCGCACCGGCCAGGGACAGTACGTCGAAGTCGCGATGATGGACGGCGTGATGAACCTGTGCCGCGTGAAGTTCCGCGACCACCAGCGCCTGTCGCGCCAGGGGCTGTCCGAGTATTCCGTGCCGACGCAGCAGGGCATGGGCGATGTGCCGCGCGCGGGCAACGACTCCGGCGGCGGCCAGCTCGGCAACGCCATTCACTGCAAGCCGCACGGGCCCAACGACTGGATCTACGTCGTGGTGCAGGAGGCGGTGTGGGAGGATCTGGCCGAGCGCATCGGCGGCAAGGCGCTGAAGGAAGATGCGCGCTTCGCCAAGATCGCGGACCGGAGGAAGAACCAGAACGAGATGTGGAGGCTCATCACGGATTTCGCCAGGAGCTACACCAAGCGCGAATTCATGGCGATCCTCAATCCGCTCGACGTGCCCTGCGGCCCGATCATGAGCACCGATGACCTGGCCAACGACGAGCATATCCGTGGCCGCGACATGTACGTCGAACTCGACCACCCGCAGCGCGGCAAGTGGTGGAACGTCGGCATGCCGATCAAGCTCTCTGCCTCGCCTGCCGTGATCAAGCGCAGTCCCACGCTGGGCGAACACACCGACGAGGTCCTGAAAACCGTGCTCGGCTACGACGACGCGAAGATCAATTCGATGAAGCAGGCCGGCGCGTTCTCCTCCCCTCCCAAGAAGGCTGCATGATGAAAATCGCCATCGTCGGACAGCAGGATTTCGGCAAGGCGGTGCTGGAGGCGTTCCTCGCGCGCGGTGACAAGGTCGCCGGAGTGTTCTGCGCTCCAGAGAAACCGGGCGCCAGGCCCGACGTGCTGAAAGTCGCGGCGCAGGAAAAAGGCGTGCAGGTGTTCCAGTTCCCCGGCCTGAAGGCGCCGGAAGCGAAGGACGCGCTGAAAAAGCTCGATGTCGAAATAGGCATCATGGCTTTCGTGCTGCAGTTCGCGCCGCAGGACTTCGTGTCGATCCCGAAGCACGGCACGATTCAGTATCACCCCTCGCTGCTGCCCAAATACCGCGGCCCCAGTTCCATCAACTGGCCGATCTCGCGCGGCGAGACGAAGACCGGATTGACGATTTTCCGTCCGACCGACGGTCTCGACGAAGGCCCTATCGTGCTGCAGAAGGAAACCGCCATCAGCCCCGACGATACGCTCGGCACGGTGTATTTCGACCGCCTGTTCCCGATGGGGGTGCAGGCGATGCTGGAAGCCGCCGATCTGGTGGTCGCTGGCAAGCACCGCGAACTGGTGCAGGACGAGTCCCAGGCCACTTACGAAGGCTGGTTCCGCGACGGCGAGGCGAAGATCAACTGGGCGAACCACGTCGATGTGTTGCACAACCTGATTCGCGGCTGCAACCCGGCCCCGGGCGCCTGGACCACCCTGAATGGTGCCAAGCTGCAGATTTTTGACTGCAAAAAACGCCCCGTTCGGACCTTCGGTGCGGTCAAAGGCAAGATCGGCGAAATCGTGGAATGCAGCGCGACCAGTTTCCAGGTCACCGCCCAAGGCGGCCGCATCGAGGTGCTGCGCGCCAAGCTGGGCGATGGCAAGAAAATCTCCGCAGCCGACCTTCTGGCCTCGGGCGGCATCAAGGCCGGTCAGTTGCTCGGGTCCTGAGCGCCCCGTTTTTCCGTCCATCCGGGCCTATGGCCAGGGGGATGAGTTACGTCCAAATATTTGACGTAGCTGACATTTAACTGCAAAAATGCGGGATAGGGAGCTGTTTTACTAGGGGGAAGCGCACGTCTTGGAACACCGCCTGCCGGGCACGGGCTGGCGTAAAATTTTTGCGCTGCTGGCCCGCCTAACACGCACATGCATTCGGGGAGCTCGGATCGTCGCATGACCACGTACGTTTTCCCGGGAATCGGATGAATTACAGCCAGGTTCTCGAAATCGCCAGTTGCACTGATCCGGGCATGGTCCGTTCGCACAATGAGGATTCGATCGCCTCGGATCCGGTCAACGGACTGGTCGTTCTGGCCGACGGCATGGGCGGCTACAACGCGGGCGAGGTCGCCAGCGGCATGGCGACCACGGTGATCACCACCGAAATCCAGCAGTTGCTGACCAGGATCAAGCCGCACCAGATCGACCCGGAAACCAAGTCCTCGGTCGCCGGCAAGTTGATCCGGGAGCAGGTGTTGAAGGCGAACACGTCCATCTATCAGGCCGCGCAGAGCCAGCCGCAGTACGCGGGCATGGGGACCACGCTCGTGGTTTGCCTGTTCTACGACAACAAGATCGCGGTCGGGCACCTCGGCGATTCGCGGCTGTACCTGCTGAGGGAAGGAAAGTTTTCGCAAGTGACGCGCGACCACTCGCTGCTGCAGGAACAGATCGACAGCGGCATCATTACCGCTGAGCAGGCGAAGCACGCGCAGCACAAGAATCTGGTGACCAAGGCTCTCGGCATCGACCCGACCGTCGAACCCGAGGTCAAGGAGTACGCCACCAAACCGGGCGACCTGTACCTGCTGTGCTCCGACGGATTGTGCGACATGGTGGACGACGAGGACATGGGCATGACGCTGCAGGCCCTGGGCGGCAACCTGAAGCTCGCCGCCCAGCAGCTGGTGCAGATGGCGAATGACAACGGGGGCAAGGACAACGTATCGGTTATACTCGTGCGCGTCCTGAAGGATTACCCCGCCAAGGCTGGCTTGTTTGGCTGGTTAAAATAACGTCAGG
>Ga0315910_10003205_pt1 | contig 14023 bp, 8 predicted proteins | sample EdamamesoilMG_FD_204470 | JGI IMG/M metagenome (GOLD analysis project Ga0315910, IMG submission 204470) | Garden soil microbial communities collected in Santa Monica, California, United States - Edamame soil | ecosystem: Environmental > Terrestrial > Soil > Garden | place: USA: California...
TGCGCGCCTCGCTGCGGCTGGCCGAGATCGACCTCGAGCGCTGGAGCCAGCTCGTGGCCGACCGCATCGCCGCCCAGGAGCGCCAGGACACGACCCAGGCGCAGAAGGACGCCGCCGTCGCGCGCGTGCAGGGCGCCGAGGCCGACCTGGCCGTCGCGCGCGAGGCCATGCGCGCGGCCGAGCTCGAGCGCACGCTGGCCGGAGCGCAGCTGGCCGAGTCCGAGGCGCTCGTGGCCGTCAAGCAGTCCGAGCGCGACCAGGCCAAGGCCACGCTCGACAAGACCGAGGTGCGCGCGCCCTTCGACGGCGTGGTCGTGCTCAAGGACGCCGAGGTGGGCGAGGTGGTCTCGCCCAACGCGGTCGGCTCGCAGAGCCGTGGCTCGGTCGCGACCATGGTCGACTTCGCCACGCTCGAGGTGCAGGTCGAGGTGCCCGAGACCAACCTGGCGGCCGTGCGCGTGGGCGCGCCGGCGCGCATCTTCCTCGATGCCTATCCCGAGAAGGCCTACGAGGGCTCGGTGCTGCGCATCTGGCCCACGGCCAACCGCCAGAAGGCCACGGTCGAGGTGCGCGTGGGCTTCGTGCAGGCCGACGACAGGCTGCGGCCCGAGATGGGCGCGCGCGTCGTGTTCCTGGGCGAGAAGGCGGCCGCCGCGCCGGTCGCGCAGGGGAAGCCGGTGCTCCTGATCCCGCGCAGCGCGGTCGTGCGCATCGACGGGCAGGACCACGTCTTCGTGCTCGAGCGCGACCTCGCGCGCGCACGGGCGGTGCGCCTGGGCGAGGAGCGCTCGGAGCGCGTGGTGGTGGAAGAGGGGCTGCAGAGCGGCGAACGCATCGTCGACGCCCCGCCGGCGAGCCTGGCGGACGGTGATCGCGTGCGCGAGCAGAGTTGAACCGAGAGGACCAAGCCAGACATGTCGCAATCCCGAGCGATGATCCGTGTGTCCGAGGTCACCAAGCGCTACCAGCGCGGGGGTGAGACGCTGACCGTGCTCGACAGCCTGAACCTGGAGATGGACGAGGGGCGCTTCTACGCCCTGATGGGTCCGTCGGGCTCGGGCAAGACCACGCTGCTCAACCTGATCGGCGGCCTCGACCAGGCCGACTCGGGCGAGCTCGACGTGGCCGGCGAGAACCTGGCCGAGCTCTCCGGCGCCGGGCTGGCGCACTGGCGCGCGGCCAACGTGGGCTTCGTGTTCCAGGGCTTCAACCTGATCCCGGTGCTGTCGGCCTACGAGAACGTCGAGCTGCCGCTCAAGCTGACGCCGCTCTCGCGCGCCGAACGCCGCAAGCACGCCGAGTTCGCGCTCGAGCTGGTGGGCCTGAAGGACCGCATGCACCACCGACCGAAGCAGCTCTCGGGCGGCCAGGAGCAGCGCGTCGCCATCGCCCGCGCCGTGGCCACCGACCCCAAGCTCATCCTGGCCGACGAGCCCACCGGCGACCTCGACCGCAAGTCGGCAGACCAGGTGCTGGAGCTGCTTGGGCGCCTGAATCGCGAGTTCAAGAAGACCATCCTCATGGTCACGCACGACCCGCACGCGGCCGCCGCCGCGCAGTCGATCGTGCACCTCGACAAGGGCCAGCTCGGTCGCATCGAGCACAACCAGCCCGCGCAGGCGGTGCGATGATGGCCTCCTTCAAGCTCGTGTGGCGCAACCTGACGCGCCGGCCGCTGCGCTCGGTCTTGACCGTTGCCTCGATCGTCGTGGCCGTCTTCCTGATCTGCAGCCTGCGCACGCTGATCACGACCATCCGCGCCGGCGTCGAGAACGCCGACAGCCGGCGCCTGGCCGTCATGTCGGCCACGGGCCTCTTTGTCGAGATGCCCATGAAGTACCAGGCCGAGATCAACAAGATCCCCGGCGTGGAGCTGACCACGAAGTTCCAGTGGTTCGGCGGCTATTACCGCAGCCAGAAGAACTTCTTCGCGCAGTTCGCGATCGACCCGGACACGATGTTCGCGATGTATCCGGAGTGCCAGGTGCCGCCGGAGCAGATCGAGGCCTTCCGCACCAACCGCACGAGCTGCCTGATCGGCGAGGTGCTGGCCCAGAAGTTCGACTGGAAGCCGGGCGACACCATCCCGATCATCGGCGCGCTGCACCCGCACCCGGACGACAAGGCCTGGGAGTTCCAGGTGGCGGGCGTCTACCACTCGTCGGTGCCGAACTTCGACAACCAGACGATGTTCTTCCACTGGGACTACTACGAGGAGACGCTCAAGGAGTCCGGGCCGATGCCGGGCGTGGGCGTGTTCTCGATCCGCGTCGACAAGGGCGCCGACGTGCCGCGCGTGATCGCCGACGTCGAGGAGGCTTTCCAGGACAGCGAGCAGCGCGTCGACTGCGTGACCGAAGCCGAGTTCCAGCGCCAGTTCGTGACCATGTTCGGGAACATCCCGCTGTTCGTGGGCTGGATCGGCAGCGGGGTCGTGCTGGCCATCCTGCTGGCGTGCATCAACACGATGCTGATGTCCATGCGCGAGCAGACGGCCGAGATCGGCGTCCTGAAGTCGCTGGGCTTCACCGACGGCTCGATGTTCGGGCTCTTGCTCGTGCAGGCGCTGGTGCTGTGCGGCCTCGGCGGCGGCCTGGGCATCCTGTTCGCCTGGGCCACCTCGGGGCCCGTGGCGGAGCAGCTCGGCGCCATGTTCCCGGGCTATCGCATCCACCCCGAGACCTACGGCCTGGCCGTGATCATCACGGTGGGGATCGGCCTCGTGGCCGGCCTCGTGCCGGCCTGGAGCGCGCGCAGCCTGCGCTGCGTGCAAGCCCTGCGGGGGACGGACTAGGCCATGTTCGTACCCCTCAGCTACAACCTGCGCAGCCTGTTCGTGCGCAAGAGCGCGACGCTCCTGACGGTGCTCGGGATCGGCGCCACGGTGGCGATCGTCTCGGGCGTGGTGGCCCTGATCATGGGCTTCCGGACGATGTTCACCGCCGGCGGGCGCGACGACGTGGCCGTGTTCCTCCGACCGGGGGCGAACAGCGAGGGCGACAGCCAGTTCAGCCGCGACCGCGGCCTGAAGCTGATCAAGTCGGTGCCCGAGATCGCCGAGGGCCCGCAGGGCCCGCTGGCCTCGATGGAGGCCTACCTGGCCGTCTTGCTCTCGCCCGAGCGCGGCGGTCTGACCAACGTGCCCCTGCGCGGCGTGCAGACCCCGACCTTCGAGATCCGCAAGGGAGAGCTCGCCATCATCGAGGGCGAGAACTTCCGGCCCGGCAGCGACGAGCTCATCGTCGGCCAGCGCCTGGTCGGCCACATCCAGGGCTGCCACCTCGGCGGCGTGATCACGCTCAACAAGACGCCCTTCCGCGTGGTGGGCGTGTTCGAGCACGAGGGCCAGTTCGGCGGCGAGATCTGGGGCGACCTCGATCGCCTGCTCGCGGCCATGGGCCGCTACGGGCCGAACCGCGTGATCGCCCAGCTCGCGCCCGGCACCGAGATCGGCGCGCCCGATCCGACCCAGGTGATGTTCAGCGACGATCCGCCCCAGCCCAAGGAGGGCACGATGGCGGCGCGCCTCCTGACCGACACCGAGGTGCCGGCCAAGGTCTACAGCGAGACCCAGTTCCTGGCCTCGCAGACCGTGATGCTCACGGGGTTGCTCGGGTTCCTGGCCGTCGCGCTGGGCCTGATCATGGGCCTGGCCGCGATCTTCACGGCCACGAACACGATGCTCTCGGCCCTGGCGGCGCGCACGCACGAGATCGGCATCCTGCTCGCGATGGGCTTCCGCCCCATCCCGATCTTCCTGTCGTTCATGTTCGAGGCGCTCGTGCTCGGCCTGATCGGCGGGCTGGCGGGCTCGGTGATGGCCCTGCCCTTCAACGGCGTGCGCGCGGGCACGATGAACTTCCAGACGTTCACGGAGATGGCCTTCTCGTTCCGCGTGACGCCGCTCGTGCTCGGCATCGCCATCTCGTTCGCCATGATGCTCGGCCTCCTCGGTGGGGCCTGGCCGGCCTGGCGCGCCGCGCGCCTCAAGCCCACGATCGCGCTGCGGCAGGGCTGAGCGGGCTTCCGGCGAGGGGCGACGCGGGACGCGGGATTCCGTGTCACGATCGGGGGAGCGTGTCCTCCCTCCGCGTGCCCATGGAACGTCCCGTCCCGCCGCTCGATGCCGAACGTCTGTTGGCCGAGAGCGGCTGGGTGCGGCCCCTGGTGCGGCGACTCGTGCGGGACGCGGGTCTCGCCGAGGACGTCGTCCAGGACGCCTGGGTGACTGCCCTCGAGAGGCCCCCCCTGGAGCAGGCCGGAGCCGTCTGGCGAGCCTGGCTGGCGCGCGTGGTGCGCTCGCGTGCGCGTGAGCGACGCGAGAGCGATCGGCGACGCGCGCAGCGCGAACGGTTGGCGGTCGACGCGACCGCCACGGCTCCGTCGGCCTTCGAGGTGGTCGCCCGCACCCAGCTCCTGCAGCGGGTGGTCGCGGCGGTGCTGGAGCTGGACGAGCCCTATCGCTCGGCCGTGCTGTGGCGCTTCTACGACGACCTCTCGGCGCACGAGATCGCGCGCCGGCACGGGACCAGCGCCGAGAACGCGAGGCAGCGCGTCGCGCGCGGCCTGGCGCGCCTGCGGCAACGGCTCGACCGCGAGCACGGCGGCGACGGGCGTTCCTGGGCGGTCGCGCTGGCGCCGCTCTGCCGCCGTGGTGGAGGAGCCAGCGCGACCGGCCCCGTCCTGGCCGGGACGCTGCTCATGGGAAAGACGACACCGCTCGTGCTCGGACTCGCCGTCGCGCTCTCGGGAGTGCTCCTGTGGCGCGCCTTCACCGGCGACGCCGGCGCCCGCGAGCGCGCGCCCGTCCCCGGGGGCGCGGAGCCGAGCGAACCCTTGCGTTCGGCGGCCGGAGCGGCGCTCGATGCGCCCTCGCCCGCGGGCGGGCGCACGCTGGAGCCCGCCCTCGCGCCCGCTGCGAGCGCCCCGGCCACTGCCTGGCTCGTGCGCGCGCGCCTCGTCGATTCCCGGCGCGCGCCGGTGGCCGGCGCCACGCTCGCCCTGGGCGAGCTCACGGCCGCGGCCGGCGCCGACGGCGCGGTCGAGCTCGCCTGCGCCGAGCTGCCGACCTTCGAGCGCGACGGCGAGCGCTTCCTGCGCGCCGTCGCGAGCGCGCCGGGCCGCGCGCCCGACGTGCGCATCGAGCCCGTGCCCCCGCCCATTTCCCCGAAGGATGACGCGGACGCGGACGGCTCGCGCGTGCTCGAGCTCGGCGAGCTGTGCCTGGTCCCGATCGGGGCCCTGGCCGGCCGCGTCGAGGACGAGCTCGGCCGGCCCGTCGCCGGCGCCGAGGTCGTGCTGGCGCGGCCCGCGCTGGGTGCGGCCGAGCGCGCCGACCGCGCCGTGCTCGGCCCCGACTTCCACGGCGTCGTGCAGCGCGGGACGAGCGACGCCGCGGGGCGCTTCCTGTTCGAGGACGTCGGGCCCGGCACCTGGCGCCCCTGGGCCACGGGCGCGGGCCTCCTGTGGAGCGCGGGCGAGCCCGTGCGCTTCGACCCGGCCCTGGGCGCGGACGAGGTCGTGCTGCGCCTGCTCGCCATCGGCCCGGAGAACGGCCTGCGCGGGCGCGTGCTGGCGAGCGACGGCGCGCCCCTCGCCGGCGCCCAGGTGCTCGTGGCGCGCGCGGGCGAGGGCGACTACCGCCTGTCGGCCGAGAGCGGCGCCGACGGACGCTTCGCCCTGGCCGTTCCGCGCGGCGAGGCGCTGGTCGTGACCGTGCTCGACCCCGAGCAGCGCCACCGACCCGAGACGCGCACGGACGTCGTGGGCGGGCCCGAGGAGCAGGTGTTCGCGCTCGTGGCGGCGCGCTGGACGAGGCTGCATCCGGTCGACGAGCGCGGTGAGCCCGTGCACGACGCCCTGGCGCGCGTCGAGCTCCGGGCGCCGTTCCGCTGGGAGTTCCACCACGCCGAGGCGGATGGCCGCGTGCGCGTGCTCGTGCCCGACCGCGCCTTCGCCTTGCACGTCCAGGCCGAGGGGCACGCGCCGGCCGACCTCGCCTTCGAGCCCGAGGCGGCGCCGGCCGAGCTCACGCTCGAGCTCCCGCGCCTCGCGCGCCTGTCCGGCGTCGTGCGCGATCCCTACGGAGCCGCGCTGCCCGGCGCGCTCGTGCAGCTCGTGCGCGTCTCCGATCCGCACGCGACGACCTACATCGACGGCTTCCCGGCGCGCCTCGACGGCACGGAGCTCCAGGGCGCCTACGCCGACGCGGACGGGCGCTTCGCGCTCGCCATCGGCCAGGCCGGCGCCTACGCGCTCTACGCCGAGCACCCGGGCTTCGCGGCGGCCGAGCTCGGGCCGCTCGAGCTCGATCCGCGGCGCGCGGCCGAGCGCGACGTCGTGCTCACGCCGGGCGGCGCCGTCGAGGGCCGCGTGCTCGCCCCAGCCGGCGAGAGCCCGGCCGGAGCGCTCGTGCGCCTGGCGCGCGGCGACATGCGCGTGCACGAGGCCGTGTGCGACGCCGAGGGGCGTTATCACCTGGAGCGCCTGACGCCCGGGCCGTACATGGTCGCGGTCACGCGCGAGCGGCGCGGGGCCGTGCTCGGCTTCGCGGCCAGCGCGGTCGAGACCGTGCGCACGACCGAGGAGTTCGCCTTCCCCTGGGCGCTCGAGGTGCGCGCGGGCGAGACCACCAGGAAGGATCTCGACCTCGACGACGGCGGGCGCGGCGCGCTCGTGGGCCAGCTGCGTATCGACGGCGTCGCCCCCGACGGCGCGACGGCGCGGCTCGTCCCGGCCGACCGGCCGTGGACGACGAGCTCGTTCGAGAGCCCCGAGGTCGAGCTCTCGGCCGACGGCGGCTTCGAGTTCGGGGAGCTGCGCCCCGGGGGCTACACGCTGGTCGTGACGCCCGTCTTCGGGCCGCTGGCGGGGAGCGAGCTCGTGCAGTCGCTCTCGATCGAGCGCGGGTCGCAGCGCTGCGAGCTCGAGCTCGCCAGCGCGCGCGTGTTCGGCGCCCTGCCCGCGGCGGCGCGCGCCGAGCCCGGCCCGTTCGCGCTCGTGACCGAGCCCGCCCCGGGGCTGCGCTGCGTGACGCCGGCCGAGCCCGGCCCGGCGGGGCTCGAGCCGCTGACGCTCCCGGCCGGCGCCGGCGCACGCCTGGTCGGCTGGCGTCGCGGCGAGCCGCGCGACGATCCGCTGCGCTGGCCCACGCTCGCGACCTTCGACCTCGCGCCGGGCGCGCTGCGGCGCATCACGGACCAGTGAGTTGCCGGGCCGCCTTCGGCGCGGCACCATCGCGGGCATGCAACCCCGAACGCGTGCCTTCGTGCTCGTCCCCGTCTTCGCGACCGTCCTCGGCCTCGGCCTCGCCTTCGGGCGCGCCCAGCAGGAGACGAAGGTCGAGCGTCATGCCGTGGCCGGCGCCGTGTCCTATCTCACCGGCGAGGGCGGCAACGTGGGCGTGTCCGAGGGCGCCGACGGCCTCCTGATCGTCGACGACCAGTTCGAGCGCATGGCGCCCAAGCTCGAGGCCGCCCTGGGCGTGAAGGACAAGGGCGCGCCGCGCTTCCTGGTCAACACGCACCACCACGGCGACCACACCGACGGCAACAAGCACTTCGGCAAGGCCTCGCTGGTCGTGGCGCACGAGAACGTGCGCGCGCGCCTGCTGGACGAGAAGGCGCCGCCGCAGTCGCTGCCGGTGGTGACCTACGCCGACGGCCTGTCCCTGCACTGGAACGGCGAGGAGCTGCGCCTGATCCACGTGCCCGGCGCCCACACCGACGGCGACACGGTGGTGTGGTTCACGGGCTCGAAGGTCGTGCACATGGGCGACCTCTACTTCCAGCTCGGCTACCCGTACGTCGACGTGGGGAGCGGCGGCAACGTGTTCGGCCTGATCGCCGGGATCCAGAAGGTGCTGGCCCTCGTGCCGCCCGAGACGCGCTTCATCCCCGGCCACGGCGAGGCCACCGATCGGGCCGGGCTGGAGCAGTATCTCGCCATGCTCGTGGCCGTCTCCGGACGCGTGAAGGAGCACGCGGCCAAGGGCGAGGACGCCACGGCCATGGTCGCCGCCGGCGTCACCAGGGACTACGACGAGCGCTGGGGGCACTTCGATTTCGTGCCGCCCAAGAACTTCGTGCAGAGCGTGATCGACAGCCTCTGATGGATCGTCCTGGCGCGCGATCCTCGCGCGCCCTATCCGGTTCTCGGAAAACAGCGCGTCCCGCGCGCTCGCTCGGCGAGCGCGCGGGACGCGTGGTCGAAGCGCGCGAGCCTACAGGCCCCAGCGGAAGCCGAGCTCGAACACGTGCTGGCCTACGTCGATCTCGTCCGTCTGGTTCGTGATCGTGTTCTCGACGTCGACCGGCTCGATCAGGACGTAGCGGTAGCCCAGCAGGAAGTCGTAGTTCCCGCCCAGGTTGTAGTCGAAGCCGAGGCGGCCCTGGACGGCGTAGCCGTCGTCGTCGACCTGGTTCAGGTTGCCGCTGTCCCAGGCGTCGTAGGAGACGTCCTTGGCCCAGCCGAAGCCCGCGCCGCCGAACACGGAGAACTGCGGCGTGAAGTACCACTGCGGCAGGACGTTGATGAAGAAGGCCAGGGCCGAGGCGTCGTCGTTCACGGCCGAGGGGATGGCCAGCAGGTCCTCCTCGTCCACCGTGAAGTACTGGTAGTAGGTCTCGAACTCGAAGTTGATGTCGAAGCGCTCCGACAGCGGCATCACCCAGCCCAGGGCCAGGGCCACGTCGTAGCCGATGTCGAAATCGATCGTTCCGCCCGGGACATCCTCGGCCTTGTCGGAGACGACGCCGCCGAAGCCGAGCTGGATGTAATCGGGATACCAGCCATTGTCGCGCTCGACGCCGTGCTGGGCCCAGACGACGTTGCCGAGCAGGGTCGACGCGATCAGGAAAGACGCGATCCTCATGGGGCTCTCGTGAAAGCAGGGGGTGGCGCGGAGCGCCCTTCACCGGGACGGAAGGCGGAGATTGTAGGGCGCGCGGAGGGGCGGGCAAGGCTGGCCCGGGCCCTCCTTATCTACCGGGGTCTGGCGGGATACGATCCGGCCGCTAGACTTCCTGCCCCCGAATGAAGACCAACATCCGCAAGAGCAAGGCGAAGCACGCCAAGAAGACCGGCTACCGCACGCGCCAGCGCACCGCGGGGGGCCGCAAGGTCAACCGGCGTCAGCGCGCTCGCCACGGGTCCTTCTAGGGGGCGGCGTCCCGGCCCCCCGGGCCGACCGCGCTTCCCAGGCATCGCTCGGAGCCGCACAGGCTCCATCACCATGGCCGCGCGCGAACGACTCGACTCCCCGGCGCCGTTCCTGCCCCGCACGCGCCAGGAGATGCGCGCGCGCGGCTGGGACGAGCTCGACGTCCTGCTCGTGACCGGTGACGGCTACGTCGACCATCCGTCGTTCGGCGTGGCGGCCATCGGACGCCTGCTCGAGGCGCGCGGCTACCGCGTGGGCGTGCTCGACGTGCCCGAGCTCGAGCCCGACGGCTCGGGCTGGACGCGCCTGCCCACGCCGCGCCTGTACGTCGGCGTGAGCGCGGGCACGATCGACTCGATGGTCACGAACTACACCGCCGCCAAGAAGGTGCGGCGCACGGACGTGTACCGCCCGGGCGGCAAGGTCGGCCGACCCAACCGCGCGACCATCGCCTACACCGCGCTCGCGCGTCACCACTTCCCGGGCGTGCCCGTGATCATCGGCGGGCTCGAGGCCGGACCGCGGCGCCTGGCGCACTACGACTACTGGCAGGACGCGCTGCGGCGCTCGATGCTGATCGACGCCAAGGCCGACCTGCTCGTGTGGGGCATGGGCGAGCGCCAGGCCGTCGAGATCGCGCGCAGACTGGAAGCGGGGCAGCCGCTCACGGGGCTGGGCAGCACGTGCGAGGTCGTGAACCGCGTCGGCCTCGTGCCGATGAACGCGCGCGTCCTGCCCTCCTACGAGGAGCTCCTGGCCGATCCGGCGCTGCACGCCGAGCTCTTCAACGCCGTGCGCGAGGAGAACCACCCCGGCGCGCGGCCGCTGGCACAGGCGCACGGCACGCGCTTCGTGATCCAGCACGGCCCGCTCGCGCCCTCCACGCAGGAAGAGGTGGATTCCTACTACGACCTGCCCTTCCGGCGCGAATGGCACCCCGACCACGACGCGGCCGGCGGCATCCCGGCGCTCGAGCCCGTGCGCTGGAGCGTGAACACGCATCGCGGCTGCATGGCCGACTGCACCTTCTGCTCGATCACGTTCCACCAAGGGCGCACGATCCAGGGGCGCAGCGAGGAGTCGATCCTGCGCGAGGCGGCCGCGCTCTCGGCGCACCACGACTTCCGCGGCACGATCACCGACGTGGGCGGGCCCACGGCCAACATGTGGGGGCTGGGCTGCAAGCTGCTCGAGGCCGGCAAGCCCTGCCTCGACCGCGACTGCCTGACGCCCGACACCTGCCCGGCGCTGCGCATCGACAAGACCTCCGAGGGCTACCGGCGCCTGCTGGCCCTCGTGCGCGGGACGAAGGGCGTCAAGCACGCCTTCGTGAGCTCGGGCATCCGCCATGACCTCCTGCGCGGCAAGACGGGCGAGCTCCTGCCGCTGCACCACGACCTGGTCGCGCACCACGTGAGCGGGCGCATGAAGCTCGCGCCCGAGCACGCCTCGCCCGACACGCTGCGCGCCATGAACAAGCCCTCGTTCGAGGTCTACGAGGCCTACGAGACGGCCTACAAGGACGAGTGCGCCGAGACGGGCCGCGACCAGCACCTGGTCAACTACTTCATCGTCGGCCACCCGGGCACGACCATGACCGACGCCGTGTACCTGTTCGAGAAGCTGCTGGAGCGCAACTACTCGCCCGAGCAGGTGCAGGAGTTCATCCCGCTGCCCATGACGCGCGCCTGCGTGCAGTACGTCACGGGCCGCGATCCGCTGACGGGCGAGGAGCTCTACGTCCCGCGCGGCGGCCGCGAGCGGCGCCTGCAGAAGGCGCTCGTGCGCTGGAAGGACCCGGCCAACAAGGCGCTCGTGCGCGAGGCCCTGCGCGTGGCCGCTCGCGCCGACCTGATCCCGGTCTTCGAGAAGGCGCTCCGGCGCCCGAATCCTCCGCGCGCCCGCGCGCGCGCCGGCCCCGGCGCCCCCGGCGCCCCTGAGCAACGGGGGGAGATCGAGGACCTGGACACCTGCGGCTAGCTCATTCCGCCGGGAAGAGCGCGGCCAGCACGCCCTCGAGGTGCGCGCGCCAGTACGAGAACTGGTTGCTGTCGGCGTGCTCGCGGGTGACGACGCGCCCGCCGCGGGCGGTCAGGGCCGCCGCCAGGGCGCGCGAGGCGCCGGGCGTGTCGATGCCGCGCACGGGATCCACCGCGTCGAAGCGGCCCCAGTCGAGCACGAAGTCGGGCGGGTGATCGCAGGTGCGCACGAGCGCGTCCAGCACCTCGGCGCCCTGGCTCGAGCCGTGCAGGAGCGAGAGCACGGCCACCTTGCCGAAGCAGGCGCGCGAGAGGCCGGCGAAGGCGGCCGCGTAGCCGCCCTCGTCGTAGCCGACGATCGCGCGGCCCTCGGGGCGCGCCAGCGTGCGGTAGCGCCGGTCGATCTCGGGCACGACGCGCTCGACCAGGAGGTCGCGGTAGGCCTCCTGCTGCGAGCGCGCGAACTCGTAGGCGCTCTGGTTCTCGACGTACACCGCGATGAACTCGGCGAACGCGCGCCGGCCGCTGCCCTGCACCAGCACGCCCGGCAGCCCGAGCGCCGTGCGCGCGCCGTCGCCGTCGTTCACGTAGAGCACCGGATAGCGCGCGCTGCCGCCGGCGTAGCCCGGGGGCAGCTGCACGCGCACGCGCCGCGTGCCGCCCCAGGCCTGCGCGCCGACGACGCCGAGCGGCAGCTCGATCGTGAAGGACTCGAAGGCGTCCTCGGGCAGGAGCACGAGCTCGGGCGGCGTCTCGGCCGCGGGCATGAGGAGCTCCGACATCGGCCCGAGCATCGTCATGGTCGGCCCCGTGCGCGGGTTCAGCGGATCGGCCAGGGTCTGGTCGAGGTCGCGCACGAACTGGTAGCCCAGGCGCGCGTCGGGCGCGAGCTCGACCGCCGCGTGGAAGACGTCCGTCCCGGCCACGCGCGTCATGGGCACGGGCGAGCCGTCGGGGCGGAGGTCGCCCTGCACGACCACCTCGTCGGCCTCACCGCGCCAGAAGAAGTGCGCGATGCGCCCGTCCTCGATCACGGGGACGCGCTCGGCCGCGGCCAGGAAGGCGTCGACGGCGGCCTGCGGGGCCACTCCCTGGGGCGCGGCGAGCGCTTCCTGCAGGGCGCGCGGCAGGGCGCTGGTTGCGGCGGTGGTCCCGTCCCTCGCCGCGCCGGCGGCGCGGCGGGGGACGACGTCCACGCACACGAGGTCGCGGGCGCTGTCGCGCGCGTAGATCCGCCCCTGCGCGAGGCTCGGCGGCGTCCAGCACAGGTGCTCGCAGGCCGCGAGCGTCGCCCGCTCCTCCCAGCCGTCCGGCCCGGCCTGCGCCACGTGCAGCGAGCCGTTCTTGGTGAGCACGACCAGGTGCCCGTCGGCCAGGATCACCCAGCCGTCGCCGGGCGCACGTGAGCGCCACACGAGCTCGCCCGAGGCCGCGTCCAGGCACGAGAGGAACGAGCCGCCGTAGCCGAAGAGCAGGCCGTCGTGCGCCACGGACAGGCTGTAGTTCTGGCGCAGGTGGCGCGACGACCACAGCTCCTCCAGCGCCGGCGCGCCCTCGCCGCTCGCCACGCGCACGAGGCGTGAGCTCATCTGGCGGTTCTTGAGGAGCAGCGTCCCCTCCTCGACCACGAGCGGGTTCTGGATCGTGGCGTAGAAGTCCTGGCCGCCGTGGGGGAGGCTCCAGGCGAGCGCGCCCGAGGCGGGCTCGAAGGCCGAGAGGTGCTTGTTACCGGCGCACAGGACGAGCTCGCGCCCGTCGATCGAGGCCAGCAGCGGCGAGGCATAGTCGATCCCGTCCTCGCCGCCGGCCCAGCGCGGGGCGCCGTCCTTCGTGGCGAAGGCGAGGAGCTCGCGCCCCGGGCCCGCCCCGGCGGCGACGATCACGACGTCGCCCACGACGAGCGGCGCGCTCGTGAAGCCCCAGTGCGGGCGCGGGGCGCCGTGCTCGTCGGCGAGGTGCGTGCGCCAGCGGACGGCGCCGTCCTTCTGGGCCAGGCACAGGAGCTGCCCCAGAGGCCCCAGCGCGAACACCGCGTCGCCCGCCAGCGTCGGCGTCGAGACCGGCCCGTCCTCGGCCCCATCCTGGCCCGGGAAAGCCGCGTCGATGCGCGTGCGCCAGCGCTCCTCTCCGTCGACCGCGCCGAGGGCCACGACCGCGTCCACGCCGTCGCGCGCGGCCAGGGTGACGACGAGGTCTCCGCGCACGGCGATGCCGGAGTAGCCCGAGCCGACCGGGGCGCGCCAGCGCCGGGCGAGCTCGAAGGGCTTCGCGAAGAGCCCGGGCGCGTCGGCCGAGTCGTCGCCGTGGGGGCCGCGCCAGCACGGCCAGTCCCCACCCGTGGGCCCCGGAGACTGCGCTCCGGCCGGGGAGGCGTGCGCGGCCCAGAGGGAGAGGCCCGTCAGGACGAGCCGGTCGCGGACGGAAAGGAGACGACAGCGCATGCACGCACCTCGCGGGGGACGCCGCACTCTCGACCCGCGCGCCCGCGCAGTCTTGTAGGAATGGGACCGCTTACAGATAGGTCACCGAGCTCGGCGCGCGCGCGTTGAAGCGCCGGGCGACCTCGCGCTCCTCGAGCGAGCCCAGGAGCTCGGTCGGCGTGCAGCCCGTGAGCGACACGCACTCCTTCACGAGATGGGCCTGGTCGGCGTAGCCGGCCGCGGGCGCGACGCGCCCCCAGGAGGCGCCGGCGCGCGCGCGCCCGAGCGCCGCCTGGAAGCGGACGATGCGCGCGAAGGCCTTGGGCCCGAGGCCGAGGGCGCGGGCGAAGAGGCGCGCGAGGTGGCGGCGGCCGAGGCCGAGCTCGTCGGCCACGCGCTCGATCGGCACGCGGCCGCCCTGCTCCTGCAGCCGGGCCACGGCGGCGCAGACGCGCGCGTCGGGT
>Ga0315910_10003206_pt1 | contig 14021 bp, 8 predicted proteins | sample EdamamesoilMG_FD_204470 | JGI IMG/M metagenome (GOLD analysis project Ga0315910, IMG submission 204470) | Garden soil microbial communities collected in Santa Monica, California, United States - Edamame soil | ecosystem: Environmental > Terrestrial > Soil > Garden | place: USA: California...
GAAGGTGCCCAACAGCGGCGCTTTCACCACGGCGAGAGCCGGGTCGGTCACGGGACTCGCGGCAGCCCCCGGGGCCGCGGGCGATCTATCCGGCGCCGCGCCGGCCCGCGCGCCCTCCGCGGCGGCCGATGCGGGCGCGCCGCTGCGCCGCAGGTGGATCTTCATTCCATCGATTTCGAGCTCGAGCTCGTCGAACCGCGAGTCTTCCAGCAAGCGGGTGATCTCAGCGATCTCGCGGGCCGTCAGACTCATCGCCTTCCTCCGAATATCGACATGACATGGGCCAGTGGATCGGCCGCGGTTTGCGCGGCCGGCGTGGAATCCCTGGCGGACCACACGGTTTCGGGCCGGCTCTGCAACAGCAGCAAACTACCGCGCGTGTCGATGGCCCACTCGATGTCCTGCGCGCAGCCGTAGTGTTTCTCGATCCTGCGCGCCACCTGCCGCAGCTGCTCGAGTTCGGCGTCGCTGACGCAGGCCGTCGTGCGCCGCGCGCCCGGGACTTCCGCGTGTTCGACACCGCCGCCGCTCGCGCGGCGATGTTCGACGTGTTTGTCCGAAATGTCGCGCACGGAGATCTCGCCGGTGATCTTGCCCATCACCCAGCGGTCGGGCGTCACCTCGCCGCCCACCACCGCCGAGCCCAGCCCCCAGGCGCCTTCGATGGTGACCACCGACTTGTCCCCGGTGGTCGGGCTGCGCGTGAACATCACGCCCGCGGCGCGCGCGTCCACCATGGACTGCACCACCACGGCCATGGCGACCACGTTCTCGTCTATGCCGCGGTCGCGGCGATAACTGATCGACTCCACCGAGTACAGGCTCGACCAGCATTCGCGCACGCGCTCGAGCATGCGATCGGCGTCGGTCACCCAGAGGAAGGTGTCCTGCAGGCCGGCGAAACTCGCGTCGCTGGCGTCCTCGGTGGTGGCCGAGGAGCGCACCGCGATCTCCGGGCCCGCACCGCGCGCCAGCAGCGCGGCATGGGCCGCGCGCAGTTCGTCAGCCATCGCGTCCGGAAGCGCCGCGCCGCGCACGCGCGCACGCAACTCGCCCGACACCGCGCGGATGTTTTCCAGGTCGCCCGGTTGCAGCGCGGCGACGCGCGTGCGTACCGGTGCCGCACTCTCCAGCGCGTGCATGAACTGCTCGAACGCGGCGGTGCGGATGACGAAGCCGGGTGGCACGGCGATGCCGGCACGCGTCAGCTCGCCCAGGCTGCCGCCCTTGCCTCCCACCTCGGCGCGATCGCGCAGCGTGACGTCCTCGAACCAGCCAATGATCCCGTGCGACACGTATCGTCTGGACGTCTATTGAAGGATGGTGACGACGCCGCGGCCGCCATCGACGCGGATACGCTGGCCGTCCTTGATGCGCGAGGTCGCGCTGCCGGTGCCCACCACGGCGGGCAGCCCGTATTCACGCGCGACGATGGCCGCGTGACTCATCGAGCCGCCGATGTCCGACACCGCGCCCGCGATCTTCTGGAAGATGGGCGCCCAGGTCGGGTTGGTCACCTGGCACACCAGGATGTCACCGGGTTTGAGCCGCGAGATTTCCTCCACGCTGCGCACCACTCGCGCGGGCCCCTCGACCACGCCGCTCGAGGCCGCGAATCCGCGGATCTCGTTCGAGACCGCACCTTCGGCCGCGAGCCAGGTATCGAGACTCTCGCGGGTGATGCCCCAGAGCATCACGATGGCCGGGTCGTCGATGATGTCGGGCACCGGGCCGAGCGCGGGCGGGGTTTCGGCTTGCGCCCACTGCTTGATGGCGGCGCGCCGCTCGGCCACTTTCGCGGGCCAGTACTGCGGTCCGCGCGGCGGCGAGCCCGTCGACCACGACGTCATGAGATCGACGATGGCGGACTCGAGCTCGAAGTGCGTGAGCTGGAATACGTCCTCGGTGTCGGCGAAGAAGCCGTGTTGCGCGAGCAACGCGCCGAACTCGCGGATCTTGTTGAAGAAGAGATTGGTGTACCAGTGCTCGCAGTAGAACTTGTGGCCTTCCACGTACGGGAACACGCGGTGCGCCAGCGTGATCATCTGGTCGTAGGCGCCGCGTTCCTCGTCGCTGCCCAGCAACTCGCGGTAGTCGGCGATGAGCTGCCGGCGCTCGGCCTGCAGCTTTTCCACCGGCCGCTCGAGCGACTCGCCCTGCTGCACGAGGCGGATGTAACCGGGAATCCCGGCGAACGGCATCGACAGGTCGTCGTTCCAGGATCGATGATAGTGGTAGAAGCCGTCGCCCACGTTGATGTTGAACCAGGGGTCGCGGGATTTCTGCAGCTCGGCGAGCCATTCACTGCCCCGGTCTCCAGCCGTTTGCAGGGACGCAATGACGTCCGACGCACTCCGACCCTCCACGAAATGCTCGTGGACGTCGAGCTCGACGGCGCGGCGCGCGAGCCGCCGCACTTCCTCGTCGGGGCGGAAGATCTCCGCGTCCATGCCCGCCACCATGCGAGCCACGGTCTGGTCGCTGATCTCGGGGAAGGCCTTCTTGCAGAAGGCGAAGAAGGTCATGTACGCGCCGTAGCCGAGCAGCAGGAATTCGAAGTGGTGGTGCCACATCCGGAAGTATCCCTCGAGCGACTTCTGGTACGTCTCGAGTAGATAGTGGTTGGACGCCACGCCGCGGCCGGCGCGCACGTGTTCCAGCGGCTCGAACTCCGGGAGCTGCACCTTGGGCAGCGCCTGCGCGTCGCGGATCAGCGCCAGCATCTTGGCGCGCCACTTTTCGTACAGGGTTTCCCAGTTCTCGTAGTAGTAGAACGCGCGTTGCTTGAACTCCTCGGTGCGGCGCGCGATCTCGGCGGGGTCGGTGACGCCGTTGCCACCGATGTAGACGCGGCCGTTGAGGATCCGGTAGTCGATGCCGAGCGTGGTCGGCAGGCAGTGCACGCGCGTGTTGGCGGCACCGAGCGCGCAGTACGCGGCTTCCGCGGTCACCATGTCGAAGGCCGACATGGGCTCGGGGAAATGCATGGAGTTGTAGAACCAGAACCGCGCGTCGTCCTCACGCGTGAACTGCATGTAGTACGGGTACGCGGACTGCGCGGTTTCCGTCCCGGGCACGACCGTGAGCGAGCTCGGCCGCGGGAACTCGCGCGCCGCTGTGGGTGATTGCATGGCCGCCCCCTCTAAGAATGGCCAGGAACCGCTCAAGCCTAACGCGGTTTACGGCGGGGAATCATCCCAGAGGGAACGGAAGATAATGCCGGAAGACGGTGCCGGGATTGGGATCCGGCATTATTGGGCCGAGCGGCCTTTCTCCACCCGTCGGACGCCGCCCCGACAATTCATTGAAGGGGCGGCGTTTTCCCTCGTGACGCGCGAACGCCGGGGAAAACAATGCCGGATCGTGATCCCGGCACCGTCTTCGGCATTATTGCGCGCTACCAGATGAATTCGACCTGCATCCACAGCTTGCGGGTGTCACGCGCCGTTGCCAGCGTGCCCTGCTGGTAGTCGGCGTACTTGAGCAGGAACGCGACCTTCTTGAGCTTGGCCGCCACCGACGCGTTCCACTCCGAACCGTAGTCGTCCGAAGTATTTTCCGCGCCGTAGTCGTGGTAGCTCAGCACCAGGCCCAGCGTGTCCAGTCCGCCGAAGGCTTTCAGATTGGCCGACGCGTTGACGTACAGGTCCTCGATGCCATTCGCAGGCGTGGTCAGGAACTTGTCCGCCCAGCCCTGGAACTTGTGCAAGGTCGCGAGCGGCGTGGTGAATCCCTTGGCGCCATTGCCCTCGAGCACTTCGTAACCCGCGCCCAGGCCGAATTGCTTGTACGTCGCCGTGAGTTCGCCCACGTAGTAGTCGAGCTCGAAGTCCAGCGGATTCTCGCCCGCATCACTCTGCGTCGCCCACGACGCGAGGTAAGCCAGCTTGGCCTTGCCCGCCGCATGTTCTCCCGCGAAGCGCAGGCCGTAGGTGCTGGTGGAATCGCCCGCCGCCGCCGGCACGCCCACGATCGGATCGAACTCGAGTAGATAGCCGAACCCCGTCAGCTTGCCGATCGGCGTCTGGTAACTGGCATTGAGCAACACGCTGTCACCCTCGTATTCGCCTTGCGGCGAATCCTCGCCGAACACTCGGTTGACGCGATTCAGGTAGGTCGCGTCGAGCACCAGGTTCTTCACGCTCTTGTTGACCACGCGGAAAGCGTCGAACGTCTGCTCGTTCTGGCGCCAGCCGACGTTGCCGACGAAGCGTTGGTCGTCGAGCAGGATGCGCTGCCGGCCGAGCGTGAGCGTGGTGCCGGGAATGCTGGTGTTGACCAGTTGCAGGCGATTGAGATCGTAGGACTCCGGATCGGCGACCACCGGGTAGGTCGTCTTGCGGGGCACCAGCGGATCCGGCCGGTACGCATCGTCGAGCGGCATCACGGCCTCGCCTTCCACCAGGAACGTGGTGTTCCAGGCCTTCGCGGTCTCGAGCCCGAGGCGCAGGCGCAGCGTCGTGGCGCTGGCGTCGTTCGGCAATGGATCCTGGTCCACGTCCTCCGTGCGCAGCCGCGCATCCAGGATGTACTTGGCGTCGGTGAACGCCGTCTTGACCGAGTCGCTGCCTTCGGCGCGGGCTGGTTCGACCACGGCCAGGGCCAGCACCAGCACCATCATTCCGGGCACCAGCCACCGGGCCTCACGTCCGCTCAAACTGCGCGTATGCATTTTCATTCCTCCGCTGTCCTTCTCGTTGACCGCGGCTCCCCCGATACGCGGCGTTGTTGTCCAAACGTCTGTAGTTATCCGACTAACTCCTGCCGCGCATGGCGGCAGACGGGAAAAAGCAATCTGCGTGCCAGCCCTGGAAAAGAGGGGTTTTCAGCAGGCGGAGCGCCGCTCGCGGGGGCTTGCACCGAAACGCGGCGGTGGGGTGCACCGTGTTGCGCAAAGCGGTGCAGGTTTTCGGCTGCACCATAGTGTTGCCCGCGGCCGCGGCGCGGATGGTATTGTCCGCCCCCGATGATCGACTGGAATCTGAAAGGCAAACGAATCGCGGTCCCGGAAATGCGCGAGCTGGAAGTGTTCAGCGCACTGCTCGAGCGTCGTGGCGCGGAAGTCCTGCGTTGCCCGCTGGTGACTATCTACGACTCACCGCACAGCGCGCAGGTGCTGGCATTCGCCGTGAAGCTGGCCGACGGCGGCTTCGACGATTTCATCATCATCACCGGCGAAGGCCTGACGCGCATCCTGGGCTGCATCGACCGGCACGACCCGGCGTTGCGTGCGCGCTTCGTCGAGGGACTGGCGAAGGTGCGCACCATCACCCGTGGCCCGAAGCCGGCCCGCGCCCTGCGCGCCCTCGGGTTGAAGCCCCATATCGAAGCCACCGAGCCCACCACCGACGGCGTGATCCGCGCGTTGACCCGGGAGAAGCTCGCGCGCCGCCGCGTGGCCGTGCAGCTTTATGGCAACGACCCGAACCTCACGCTGATGCGCTTCCTGCGCGAGAACGACGCGGACATCAGCACCGTCGCACCGTACGTCTACGGAAATGCCGCCGACGATGCCACCGTGCAATCGCTGCTCGAGCGCATGGCCGCGGGCGAAGTCGACGCCATCGCCTTCACCAGCAAGCTGCAGATCGAGCGGCTGATGACGCAGCACCCGGCGCCGCTGGTGCGGCGTGCGCTGACTCGCACCTTGATAGCCGCCGTCGGACCCATCGTGGCGGAGTCGATCCGCTCACACGGCTTCGAAGTCTCCTCGAGCCCCGAGCATTCCTGGTTCATGAAGCCGCTGGTCGTAGCTCTCGGCGAAGCGCTCGGCACCAAGCGCGGCGGAGATCAGTCCGGCACCGCGTAATGGGGACATTCCTCGATTCCTAGCAAACGGGGACAGTCCTCACTGCTTCGTTCGTTCGCGGCGCAATGCTTCGTAGTCAGTCCGGTCGATGATCTCCCACGCTTCGATTTTCGGAGCGAGTGAATCATCCCCGTAGGGCGTGAGGCCGAATGCCTGCATGAGTTGCTCGACCTCGTCCATGTAGAAGGAATCCTTGGCGAGTCTTGCTTCCTGGGGAATGGGCGTTCCGTTGACATGCAGCTCCCCATTCACCCCGGCCACACTGCGAAGCAGATTCCCTTTCTCACAGTAGGCAAACACCGCGGTGCCGCCCGCGGTCTCGATGACGACACCCAACACCGCATCGAGCTCCGCGCTCAGCCTCGCCAGGGCTTTCTCGTCGCCCGCGAGGCTGTACGACGGATCGGTCATCACTGCCCAGGGTCCATCCTGGTAGAAGAAGCGAACCTGCGAGCCCGGATTCTCGCGTGACCATTCCGCAGCCGACACGAACTTCTCATGGCTGGCGGCCCAATCCAGGGCTTCGGAAAAGCTCTTGAAGCCCGCCTGGGTTTGCGCGAACTCCCGGGTCGGCCAGATCATCCGGAAGCTCTCCTTGAGCCTCGCAACCGTGGCACTGGCCGCGATGAAACCGAAGTGCAGGCCCATAACCCCTACTCCCGCGTGAATCGCACCGCCGCGCCACCCGACGGAGCGAGTTTCAGCGTCAGCGTGTCGGCTTTGACGACAGTGCGCGTGCTCTCGCCCAGCGACGTCGGTGAGTCGCCGTCCTGGTAGATCTTCGCCCGGTATTTCCCATCGCCCAGGAAACCCAGCGGCAGCGAGATGTCGTGCGGCATCTCATTGCCCATCGCACCGACGTACCACTCCTTCCCCTTGCGCCGCGCAACCACTACGTATTCGTCGATCTCACCCGCAAGAAACCGCGTCTCGTCCCACACCGTCGGCACGGCCTTCACGAAGTCGAAGCCCGCCGCGTTCTCGTAGACATCCGGACTGTCGGCCACCATCTGGAACGGGCTCTCGTACACCACGAACATGCCCAGCGCCTGCCCGCGCGTGGTCTGCACCTGCGGCGGGCTGTTGACCACCTGGAACGTCGCGGGCGTGGCATTGCGGAAACCGCCCGGCGTGTAGTCCACGGGCCCCAGCAACATGCGCGTGTACGCCAGGCTCACGTTGTGCCGCGCCGTGACCCGCCGGCTCCACTTGTTGTACTCCGCACCCATGATGCCTTCCTGCGTCAGGTAGTTAGGGTACGTGCGGTTCAGGCCCGCCGGTGGATAGGCGCCGTGCATGTCCACCAGCAACTCGTGCCGCGCGGCTTTCGCCATGAGCGTGTGGTAGTAGTCGACCATCTGCTGGTCGTTGCGGTCCATGAAGTCGACCTTGATGCCCGCGATGCCCCACTTCTGGTACTGATCCAGCGCCGCGTCCATCTGGCGGTCGAGCAGCTTCCACTGCACCCACAACCACAGGCGCACCTTTTTCTTCGCGGCGTAGGCCACGAGCGCGGGCATGTCGATGTCGGCCTTGGCTTGCGTGACGTCCGCATCCTCGGGCGCACGGCCGCCGTGCCCGGAGTTCAGGCACCAGCCTTCGTCGATCATCATGTACTCGAAGCCGGACTGGCCCGCGAAGTCGATGTAGCGCTTGATGGTCGGCGTGTCGGTGCCGCCCTTCGCGGGCGGCGGCAACCACGGACCCGACCACCAGTCCCAGGCCGTCTTGCCCGGCTTGATCCACGCGGTGTCGAAGCCCGGTGCCGGGTTCAGGTTGCCGATGAGATTGGACTCGATGAGCGAACCCAGCTGGTCGGCGAGCATGATCACGCGCCACGGAGAACCCGCGCCATTCGTGCCAATGGGCACACGCGCCACCAGCGAACGGTCGTCGAGTCGCGATGAGATGCGCGGCTGCACCCCGGGCTTCCCATCGCCGCGCCCACTGAGATACAGGCCGCCGTAGTCGACCAGGTTGGCTTCTGCAATCGCGAAAGCGTTCTTAGGCGTGCGGCACACCAGCGGCAGATCGTAAGTGTGGTGATCACGAATCCGCGAGGACTGCACCGGGTCGAATTCACCCTCGTGGCTGGAATCGAAGCGCCCGATGCCGAAGCCGTGGCAGCCGAAGTCGGCCGCAAAGGTGAACTCGGTTTCTTCGCGGCGCACGGCCAGCGTGGTCAGTCCCGCGTCCGCCGGAATTTCGTAGCGGAATGCGACGCCGTCGTCGTAAGCGCGGAAAATCCATCGCACCGACTTCGCTGCCGAATTCGGATGCATCCTGACGGTGATCTCGTTGAACCTGTCGCGCGCCTCGGCGGCCTTGGTGGCGACCAGCTTCTGCACCTGGTCGACCGAGCGAGTGGTGACCTCACCAGGATTGCCCCAGGAGATCTCGCCTTCGGCGAGCCGCACGCGCAGCGCGGACGGCGCGATGAGAATCTCACCGTTGCGTTCGATGGCGTAGGTCAATGCGCCGCTGTGGGCGAGCGTCACCGTGATCTTTCCATCGGGTGACTTGAGCGTGGCGGGAAGGCTTGCGCCCATCGCGGGCACGGTCACCAGGACGGCGAGCGCCGTCAGCAGCTTGTACATGAGACCCCCTCGTGAGAACGAGGCGAACACTACCAGATGCGCGGGGCGTGACGCCTCGCGATCAGCCGTTGGCAGTACGCTGAGACGCCTGCTTGATGATCCCCTGGATTTCCGGCACACACGACCCGCAGTTCGTACCGCACTTGAGCCGCTTGCCGATCTCCACCGCCGTCGCCGCGCGACCCAGCTCGCGCGCGCAGGCCGCGATCTGATTGCGGCCGACGCCAAAACACGAACACACCAGTGACCCCTGGTCCGATCCTTCGAGCGCGCGCGCGGCGAGCAGGCTGGCGCGCATGGGCGCGGTCAGCTTGCGTGCCGCGAACAGGCTCGCCAACCAGCTGCGATCGGGCAGTGTCGGGCGCCCATCGATATAGATGCAGCCCAGCAACTGCTCGCCCGCGATCCACGCGCCGCGATACAGGCCGCGCGCCGCATCGCGATACTCGATCCAGTCGACGTCGGGCGAAGCAGGAACTCCCAGCATCGCGCGCGCCTTCTCCGTCCAGTCCGGGCGCGATCGGCCCACCAGTTCGTATCGCGTGAATTCCGCGCCGGTGACGCGCGTCCACCAGGCGGCTCCCGCCAGCGAAGGCGGCGACAACGTCGCGCGCGAATAAATCACGCCATGCCAATCGGCCACGAAGGGCTCGACGCAGACAGGCGTGTGCTTGAGCTCGGGTTCGCCGGAGATCGGGTCCACCACCGGATTCGTCAGCACGCCCACGCGCGCGTCGGATGCATACGCCTCATTCCAGTGGATAGGCGCGAACACGCTGCCTGGCGCCACTTCGCCGTCGGTGCGCACGCGCACCACCATGCTTCCCCAGGCCGAACGCACATGCGCCAGTTCGCCGGCACGCACCGCGAAGCGCATGGCGTCCGCGGCATGGATCTCGACGTACGGCTCGGCGACATGCGCCGAGAGTCGCGCGGACTTTCCGGTACGCGTCATCGTGTGCCAGTGATCGCGCACCCGGCCGGTATTGAGGATCAGCGGAAACTCGGCCGTCGGCGCGTGTTCGGGTCCGCGCGGCGTGAGCGGCAGGAAGCGTGCCCGGCCATCGGCATGCAGGAACCTGCCGTCGGTGAACATCGGCCCACGCGCGCCTTCGCGCGACTGCACCATCGGCCACGCCGCCGGCTGCCAACGCTCGTATTCCTCGGCGGTGATGTCGGCCCACGCACCGAGGTTCAACGCGCGTTGCCCGTGGTTTTCATGCGCGGTAAGCCGCGCGTGTTCGCGAAAGATCTCGTGCGCCGACTGGAAGTCGAAACCCGTGTAACCCATGGCGCGCGCCACGTCGCAGACGATCTGCCAGTCGGCGCGCGCTTCTCCCGGCACGGGCAGGAACGACCGTTGCCGCGAGATCGTGCGGTCGGAATTGGTGACGCTGCCGTCCTTCTCGCCCCAGGCCAGCGCCGGCAGCAACACGTGCGCGAGCTTCGCCGTGTCGGTGTTCGCCATGACGTCCGAGACCGCGACGAATTCGCAGCCCTTCAGCGCGGCCTTCACCTTGTCGGCGTCCGGCAGGCTGACTACCGGGTTGGTCGCCATGATCCACACGGCCTTGATGCGCCCGTCGTGGATGCGATCGAACATCTCGACGGCCTTCGGGCCCTGGCGCGTCGCGATCGCGGGACTGCCCCAGAAGGACCGCACGGCCGCGCGGCCTTCGGCATTTTCGATGTCGATGTGCGCCGCCAGCGTGTTCACGAAGCCGCCGACCTCGCGCCCGCCCATGGCATTGGGCTGGCCGGTCACGGAGAACGGCCCCGCGCCGGGTTTGCCGATCCTGCCGGTGGCGAGGTGGCAATTGATGATGGCGTTGACCTTGTCGGTGCCCGCGGAACTCTGGTTCACGCCCTGCGAGAACGCGGTGATGGCAGCCGGCGTGTGCGCGAACAGCTCGAAGAATTCGCGCACCGCCGCGATCTCGAGCCCGCAGGCCTTGGCTGTGCCTTCCAGCGAGCCACCGCCGGCGCGCGCGGCCGCGAGCGCCGCATCCCAGCCGTTGGTGTGTGCATCGATGAACTCGCGATCGAGATGACCGTGATCCGCCAGCCACACCAGCAGTCCATTGAACAGGTGCACGTCGGTGCCGGGCGCGAGCGCCAGATGCAGGTCCGCGAGCTGCGTGGTGGCCGTGCGGCGCGGATCGAGCGCCACGATCTTGAGCTGCGGCCGCGTCTCGCGCGCCGCGAGCAGCCGCTGCAACAGGATGGGATGACACCAGGCGGTGTTCGAGCCCACCAATACCACGAGATCCGTGAGCTCGAGGTCCTCGTAGCTGACCGGCACCACGTCTTCACCGAAGGCGCGCTTGTGCCCGGCCACGGCCGACGCCATGCACAGCCGCGAGTTGGTATCGATGTTGGCCGCGCCGATATAGCCCTTCATGAGCTTGTTGGCGACGTAGTAGTCCTCGGTCAGCAACTGGCCGGAGACATACAGCGCCACCGACTCGGGGCCGTAGGCCTCGATGCAGCGCTGGAATTCACGCGCGACGGTGGCAATGGCCTCGGACCAGCCGACGCGTTCACCGCGCACCTGCGGATACAGCAGCCGGTCCTCGAGCCCCACGGTTTCGCCGAGCGCGCTGCCCTTGACGCACAACTTGCCGCGGTTGGCCGGGTGCGCGGGATCGCCGCGGACTTCCACCAGGTCCTTGCGGCGCGTCGCGACCACACCGCAGCCCACGCCGCAGTAAGGACAGGTAGTTCGAGTGGGCGCGGTGCTCAGGCTGCCGCCGAGGCGTCGAACAGCAACTGGTCGCGGATGGCGCCGACGTCGGCACGCTCGGCGATCAGCTCCTTGAGCCGCGCCGCCTCGCGCGTATCGCCAAACAACACCGCGCCGCAGATGCGGTTCCCCTCGAGCACCACGCGCTTGTAGACACCCGAACGCTTGTCCGAGAGCACCAGCGATTCACGCGTCGGACTCTCGGCGAAGTCGCCGGCCGAGAACACTTCGATACCCGACACCTTGAGCTGCGTGGCATTGAGCGCGCCGGTGAAGCGCGACACGCCGATCTCGGCGATGTGCTGCGCGCAGATGCGCGCCTGCTCCCACAGCGGCGCCACCAGTCCGAAGGTCTGGCGGCGGTGCTGCACGCACTCGCCCACCGCGTAGATGGAGGGATCGTAGGTCTGCAACGTGTCGTCCACGAGGATGCCGCGGTCGCAGGCGAGCTTGGCGCTTTTCGCCAGCTCGACATTGGGCCGCACGCCCACGGCCATGACCACGAGGTCCGCCGGGATTTCCCCGCCGTCGTCGAAGCGTACGCTTTCGACCTGGCCTTCACCGAGGATGGCCTGGGTCTTGGCGCGCATGCGGAATTCGATGCCACGCTTCTCCAGCGCGGCCTGCAACAGCGCGCCGGCCGGCGCGTCGAGCTGCCGCTCCATGAGCGTATCGAGCAGGTGCACCACGGTGACGTGCATGCCGCGCAGGGAGAGCCCATGCGCGGCTTCGAGTCCTAACAACCCTCCGCCGATGACCACGGCGCGGCGATCCTTGCCGGAGGCTTCGAGCATGCGGCCGACATCGTCGAGGTCACGGAACGTCACCACGCCCGGCAGTTCCTTGCCCGGCAGCGGCAGCACGATGGGATCGGAGCCAGTGGCGATCAGCAGCCGGTCGTAGGACTCGACGATGCCACCGCGTGAACGGACGGTACGGCGCTTGCGATCGATTTCCACGATCGGGTCGCCGGCGTGCAGCCGTATGCCACGCCGCGTATACCAGGCCGGCCGGTGCAGCATGATGTCGTCGGCCTGGGCCTCACCCGACAACACCGGCGAGAGCAGGATGCGGTTGTAATTGCCGCGCGGCTCGGAGCCGAACACCGTGATGTCGAAGCGGCTGGCGACACCGAGCTTGAGCAGTTCTTCCACCGCGCGCATGCCGGCCATGCCGTTGCCGGCGACCACCAGGCGCATGCGCTTGAGCGCGGCCGGCACCTCCACCTCCACGCGGCCTTCGGCCACGCGCGTCGGATACACCGACACGTTGAAAGTCGGGTCCTCGACGCAGCGACCGCTGGTGAGCACGTAGTGATGCTTGTAGATAGGCGACGCGACCACGCGCTCGCCCTGCAGGTTGCCGGTGAGGCCGCGCGACAACACGTTCGCGCGGCTCGCGGGGTCGAAGTTGTCGAGCGCGTAGACACGGCCATGCACCAGGAACAGCGCAACCTGCCTTCCGCCCACCAGTGCGCCCACGCCCGCGCCTTCGATCAGGTCCTCGAGCGCGCAGACGTCGTGCCAGCGCTCGCCGGTCATGCCGCCACCTCTTCCTTCGAAGTCGCCGCGACCGCGCGTTCCTCGGCAGTCGCCGGGCGGATCTGGCCGCGTTCCTCGACGAACACCACGTTGCGATCCGCCTCGTCGGAATTCACGAAGGTACGGAAGCGCTTGAGCGTCGCCGGATCCTCGATGGCCACCTTCCATTCGCAGGCGTAGTTGCCGATGACACGCGCCATGTCGCCTTCGAGCTCGGCGGAGATGCCGAGCGAATCCTCGCAGACCACCTTGCGCACGTACTCGATGCCACCCTCGAGGTTCTCGAGCCAGGTCGAGGTGCGCTGCAGGCGGTCACCGGTGCGGATGTAGAACATCAGGAAGCGGTCGATGTAGCGGATCAGCGTGGCCGTATCGAGATCTCGAGCCAGCAGGTCCGCGTGCCGCGGCTTCATGCCGCCGTTGCCGCAGACGTAGAGATTCCAGCCGTTCTCCGTGGCGATGACGCCCACGTCCTTGCCCTGAGCCTCGGCGCACTCGCGTGTGCAGCCGGACACGGCGAACTTGATCTTGTGAGGCGCGCGCAGGCCCTTGTAGCGATTCTCGAGATCGATGGCGAGGCCCACCGAGTCCTGCACGCCGTAGCGGCACCAGGTGGAGCCCACGCAGCTCTTCACCGTGCGCAGGGCCTTGCCATAGGCATGGCCGGATTCGAAACCGGCGTCTATCAACTCGCGCCAGATCAGAGGCAGCTGGTGCACCTGCGCGCCGAAGAGATCAATACGCTGGCCGCCGGTGATCTTGGTGTACAGGCCGTACTTCTTGGCGACCGCGCCGATGGCAATGAGTCCCTCGGGTGTGATCTCGCCGCCGGGCACGCGCGGCACCACCGAGTACGTGCCGTCCTTCTGCATGTTGGCGAGGAAGTAGTCGTTCGTGTCCTGCAGGACCGCGTTGCGCTTCTTCAGCACGAACTCGTTCCAGCAGGACGCCAGGATGGACGCGACCGCGGGCTTGCAGATATCGCAGCCCAGGCCACGGCCGTGCTTGGCGATGGTGTCCTCGAAGGTCTTGAGCTCGCCGATGCGCACCAGGTGGAACAACTGCTGGCGCGTGTACGGAAAGTGCTCGCACATCGAGGTGTTGACGGTCACGCCGCGCTTCTTGAGCTCGGCGTTCAGCAACTGTGTCACCAGCGGCGTGCAGCCGCCGCAGGTGGTGCCGGCCTTGGTCTTGGTTTTCAACCCACCCACGGTCGTGCAGCCCGCCGAGATGGCCGCACAGATGCCGCCCTTCGTGACGTTGTTGCAGGAACAGATTTGCGCGGTGTCCGGCAATGCGCTCACACCATGACCGGCGGCCGGCGCGGCGCC
>Ga0315910_10003207_pt1 | contig 14021 bp, 16 predicted proteins | sample EdamamesoilMG_FD_204470 | JGI IMG/M metagenome (GOLD analysis project Ga0315910, IMG submission 204470) | Garden soil microbial communities collected in Santa Monica, California, United States - Edamame soil | ecosystem: Environmental > Terrestrial > Soil > Garden | place: USA: California...
GCGAACGGAATGGGAATCAGGCTTCGAAATAGTCACGTATCCGGTGTTCTCTATCAGCAAAGAACGCACGAGCAGTCTGAGCCGGTCCTATCAGGTCTTTCGTCGGGGACCTACCATGACATCGGTTCCCTCCACCCGCACCTCGTAGCTTCCGACGCAATACCCCCCGCCATCCGTCCCCTGTCCATTTCGGATATCGAACGCAAGATCATGCCACGGACAGGCCACCACAAAACCTTTGAGCCGTCCCTCAATCAGCGGCCCTCCTTCATGGGGGCAACTATTGTGGATCGCATAGAACGTTCCGCCGACATTGAACAGCGCGATGGCGCGCGCATTGACTGTCACAATCTTCGATTGCCCGGGAGACAGCTCGTCAAGTTGTGCAACTTTGTGAAACCCTTCCATCTTCCTTCTGCTCCTCTCCCTTGACCTCAGCTCCCATTACTCACACCCGTTCGTTGTAGCAGCGCGGCGAGTCAGCGACTCTGTCAGCTACATGCGAAGCGAATACTTGAGCTCGTCGTTTCTCATGGCACCGGATTTTTTCAGGAACCCCGATTCAGCCTGAATCACATACCGGGCCGCTTCCGGCGGAGGGCCGTAGGACGGACAGGGATCTTTCGCGCAAGGCTCCACATGCTCCAGCATATGCACGACGTGGTGGCTTTCGTCCACCCAGAGGATGTCGATGGGAAATCGATACTCTTTGGTGCGTACGCGATGGAGGCCGTTCTCTTCAAAAATATAAAGCATCCCGCCGTTCGGAGGCAACTCCTCGCGGAAAGCCAGCCCGAACAGCTGCTTTTCCGGCGTATCCGCCACTTCGGTTTCCAGTTCAACACCGCTCGGAAATCGAACGACAATAATGCTCGACTCCTTACGCTCGACGACAAACATGGACACACTCATCAGCAAAATGGCGAGCAGGACCATCATGATGATCCGATTTTTCTTCTGCCCCGGCTCACTCGATCGGCTCTGACCCGACTGCATGGCGAACGTTCAACTCCTTGTCCTGCTGGGCCCAATGGCTCATCACCACCGATGATCTAGGCCTTCTGTCCGCATTCCATTCTGTTGACTTGGAAAAGAGCCACAGAATAAGATGTCTACGCATTGTGCGAGCCTCTGCACTATGGTGGGGGCGGCGCGGCCTTGTCAATATCGTCAGGCTGTCTTTTGGAGTGGGTAAGGAGGCGCGGGTCATGGCACTGTTGATCACAGACGAATGTATTTCGTGCGGGGCATGCCTGCCGGAATGTCCCAATGAAGCGATCTTTGAAACCAGAAGCGACGCCGAGGCCAAAGGTAATCACGTCGGCGACGGACAAGGAGTCGGCGACAATATTTATGTCATCGCGCACGATCGCTGCACCGAATGTGTGGGCCATTTCGATGAACCGCAATGTGCAGCAGTCTGTCCGGTCGATAACTGCTGCATCTCAGATCCGCTCTATCCCGAAGCAACCGAGGTTCTTCTGGAGAGAGCCAAGCAGCTAAATCCGGATAAAACGATCGATCCGGCCAAGATCTGGAGCGGCGTGAGAAACTGACATTCTGAAGCTTGAGACCGTTGCCAAAAGGCCTTGGTTCCAACTGGGACCAAGGCCTTTTGGCTTGTAAGAGTTCCAACGCAGGCAAAGACCCACCGGACATCTGTCGGATGATCGGATACCGGCGGCCTAAAATACATGGGCCTCAAGGAACATAGTTCCCTGAGGCCCATGAGAAATCTATAAAAGAGATGTTGCCGGCTACTTCAGCATCAACAACTTGCCGCCGACATGCCCAGGATGTAGATGGCACCGATACGTCAGCACATTGCCCGCCGCGTAGAACAAATCGCTGGTCGGCACACCGATATATTTGGTTTCACCCGGCTTGAGCACCAGCTTCGTGTCCAGCACCGTCGGCGCCGATTGATTCACAGCCGCTGTCAGTTGAAACCCATGTTCCGCTGTCGAGTTGTTCGTGACCTTCAACAAAACCGGAGCACCGGGACGAGCTTTGAAGTCAATGATCGTCGTCGGAGGGTACCACGTCTTCATCGTTCCGATTTCGAGTGCAAAAAATGAGGCATCCACCTCAAGCTCTTTGAACGGTTGGCCAACGACCGATCCCGTTTCCAGATCGCCGAATTCAACGCCGCCCGCTTGAAGAGCGTGTGCTGCAGACGCGCCCGCCGCAATAATTCCAACGCTGAAGAGTACCGCACACATCGTCTTTCCCATTACCTACCTCCCTCAAAAAGAATCGGACATTCGATTAGGGCGATGATGACCTCACCATAACCTTAAAGAGCGAGCGGATCCTGATAATTTCTAAGTTTCGGATGCCGCCTCCCGGCACACATCCGATACCCCACAGACCGTGCGTTTATAACATAGGGGTTAAAATGGAAGCAACCGATCCGGGCTACTTGGCGATCAGGGTCTCTCTCGTGCCCGGCACACATTCGTCTCGCTTCCAGCTCTTCAGTACCTGCGATTCGCTGAATGCCAAGGTGTACCGATAGCAATACAACGTCGGCTTGACCTGCTCGTTCGGCTTGCCCATGAGGGACCCGACCGACTGGGACGCATCCACCAAGAACGTCGGCTTCCAGCGATCCAAGTCTTGCTCGCCTAACGCAACCCGGTATGTCCAAAGACTGTCCCCGCCCAATGCCGGGGTTTTCGCCGTATGAGGTGGCCCGAACTTTTCCCGGATGTCTTCTTGGGTCAACCGGCCTATACCATCCTTGAAATACCCGTCCCAGCCGGGCGTGCTACAGGCTCCGAGCAAGACGGCAACAGCAAGCAGACCGAAGAGACGAGAGGGAATACGGGCCAGTCGCCGCGGGCGCACCGGTGAGGGATCAGGTGTCATACGAGCCCTACGCTACACCGGTTTTGTCGGTCGGCGCAACCTCCTCGTGTTACTCGCTTTGCCCACTCGTCTGGCACCGTCAGGGAATCAATCGCATCCCGGCTTAAGTATTGCCCCGATCGTCCGATATCGGTATCAGGAGCCGCAGCATGTCTATCATTCTGGCGGTCAACGGAGTTGTCGAGACTTATCCGGTCAAGCCGGCAGCCCAACGGCATATGCAGGTCGAAGCCGTTGAGGCTCAAGGAAATAATGATCAACGCTCATCGTCGTCGGACCGATCAAATGTGGCCGCACACAACGCGTATCAACAGCAGGCCAATCAGGACCAGCACGCGAAGCCGGTCCTATTCGCTCGCGATCTGATGACGTCGCCGGTCCTGACCCTCTCCTCGGATAGCACCGTGAGCGATGCCTGGACCATCATGACGCACAGAGGGTTCCGCCACATTCCAATCACTTCCATGCACGGCACTCTCGTGGGAATGGTATCCGATCGCGATCTTCTGCGGCATGTGCCTAGTCTGAGCACCGGCACAGCCCCTGTCCAAGCTGCTCAATATCGATTGGCCGAGATCATGGTCACACGGGTCATATCCGCGACGCCTGCGACGGATATCCGTGAAATCGCCCGCACCATGCTGAGTGAGCGAATCCATGCGGTGCCTATTCTCGACGGGACCCGCCGTCTTGTCGGTATTTTGTCTGCGCGCGATCTCTTACGCGCCATCGCCAACCACGGACCTCTCGAACTTTGGACGTGACGCCCCTCGCGACATTGCGCTTCATTCTGACACATCTAACCCCACCCTCATTATTCCTGGGCGCTTCTACTGCAATCGCCGATCCGCGGTGCGACACGCCTTTGACCGTGGCCTGACTCCTCCGCCAATTGCCACGAGAGCGTGCGTGTCGTCAGAGGTTGCCCGTCGGTTCAACATCCGGTTTCATCTGTACACTTGCTCCCATTCCGGGGTACGTCATGTTCGAATGGCCGTTTACCCCGGCAGCACTCGTCACATCAGAGGTCCTCACTCACACATCACTTCGCGAGCAGTTTGCGGATCGATTTCAATTCCTTCCAACATGTCGCGGTCGTCTTGGGATAGACCATGTTCAGTCCTGAGGGCATCAAGGAGAATCACCGCCCGGGGAGGGAACTACTTCTCAACCCGCTGCAATGTGGTCACATGGGCTTTATCGGTGACGTAGGCTTTGACGATATCGCCTTCCACAACCTTGTCGAGCTTGGTGCTTTTGTCTACATGCACTCTTACCAGTTCCCCGTCTGTATTTCTGATCGAATAATACTCCCCGTCCATCTTCATGAGCGTGCCCTTAACGGCATCCTTGGTTATCCTTTCGCCGATGCTCGGCGTGGCCTCCTTCGCTTTCATGGGATCAGCTGCAATGGCGAGTTCTCCCCCTCCACTGACCAGGGCTGCGACGAGCAGTATTTCAAGACTTCGTTTCATCATAAATCCTCCCGCTTTGTTAATTGAGTCGACATCAACATAGACAGAGTAGCCCTCAGGAGACGGAGGACATACTGGGGAAATCCCCTGCGATAGGGGCTCCTCTATGAGTCGCTGTGGGAACGCGGGCTAGATAAGAGAATGAAGAAACCGAGCCCGCGAGCCCGGGCTGGAAGGAACGATATGCAAACGGTCTGATGCACGGCGAGAGAGGAGTTTGCCTACCGCTGACGATTCGCAATGCGATGGTGCATGCGGGGACTCCGTGGCGACCGGTGGTGACAGCGAACGCGTGACGGCCAAGACAGTTGCGCAGGTCCTCCGGACTCCGCGCTCCGCGATTCCGTCCCGCGGCCACGCTCGGGGTCGAGCCTGAGCGGCGTTGAAGGCTCGACAGTGCTCGGGACCCTGAGCTTGTCAAAGGGGCGACGAACCGTTGTGAATCATGCGGGCTAAGGACATCACCGTCCATCCATCGAGTTGGTTTGCCTACCCCCCCAAAGGCAGGGCTCCATCCGTAGGATAGACCTGTCGATGATCCTGTAATAAGGTGATGCCCATTGGGAAGACGTGTGCCCCTGATTTCTTTTCATGACAATCGTAAAGTTACATGACACTGATCAACGAGTTTTTTAGCACCCCCATCGCCGCCGGAGTTTCTGCGGTTGCGCTTTTACTGATCAGTCTGCTCATGAGATCAGACCGGAATCGCCGCTGGGTGCTCCTGCTCAGCCTCTTCCTCTATGCTCGGTATATGGTCTGGCGGGCCCTGTACACGTTACCGACCGATGACATCAGTAGTATTGCGGTCGGCGGGATTGTCTACCTCGCAGAGCTGTACGGGCTCTGCCAGTTTTGTTTTTTTGCCTTTCAATCCTCGTCATTGACTGATCGTCAATCACCCCCGCTCACTACCTACCCTACCGTAGATGTCTTAGTCACGGTGGTGGACGAACCGCTGCCGTTGCTCCGACAAACGCTGGTGGGATGCCTGTCGCAGGAGTATCCGCGTGACCGGTTCAAGGTGTACGTCCTTGATGACGGCCATCGAGACGAAGCCAGACAGCTGGCGGCGGCGTTAGGGTGCGGCTACTTGCGACGTCCGGACCGCCCACGCCATGCGAAAGCTGGGAATTTAAACCATGCGCTCCGGATGACAGACGGTGCCCTTATAGCTGTATTCGATGTGGACCATATCCCGGCCCGAACATTCCTGAAAGAGACCATCGGGTTTTTCGACGACCCGCACGTCGCGTTCGTTCAGACACCCCATCATTTCTATAACCCGGACGTTTTCCAACGAAATCTCCGGGTCGGCAACCATGTGAAGAACGAGCAGGCCCTGTTTTTTCGAACGTTGCAGGCAGGACGCGATTCCCACAACAGTGCATTTTTTGCGGGCAGCGGGGGTCTGTTTCGACGCGGGCCGCTGGAAGAGATCGGTGGATTCCAGACACAGACCATCACCGAAGACATCCACACCAGCATGGCCCTGCATGCCAAGGGATACAAGTCTTGTTATCTTAATAAAGTCCTCTCTGCCGGACTGATGCCGGAAACGTTCGAGGGATACCTGAAGCAACGTAAACGCTGGGCCATGGGATGTATCCAGGTCCTGTTGCGGGATAATCCGCTCACCAAACCGGGACTGACGCTGGCTCAGCGGATCGATTATTTTGGTTCCATTTTCTACTTCTTTTTTGGCATCCCCCGTCTCATCTGCCTGGTCGCGCCTCTCTTCAGCCTTCTCTTTCGTACGTCTCCGATCCACGCGGATACCGTTCAACTCCTGCTCTATTTCTTTTCGTTCTACATCGCCTCGGCGCTGGTAATGCGCCCCATCAGCCGCGGCTCTCGCAATCCGTTCTGGTCTGACATTTATGAGATCGCTATGTGCTTTGCCTTGAGCGCGGAGGCCCTCAAAGCCCTCTCCGCACCGCGCAGAGAGCGGCCGTTCGAAGTCACCCCCAAAGGGCAGCGCGTCAAAAAAAACGTCTCTACGGAGCTCTCACTGGCTTGGCCTCACCTGCTCACGTTCGGTCTCCTGATCGGAGGGCTGGTCTTCGGATTCCAACGCCTGCAACAAGATCCCAGCGAGCCCGGTCTTTCAATCAGCCTCTTTTGGGGAACTGTCAATCTGCTGTTTTTGACCATCGCCATGCTCGTGGCCAACGAGCAACCGCAAGGGCGACAGGCATTCCGCCTCAATCGCAATTTCGCAAGCGAGTTGTATGTGGACGGAACGTCTGTGCCCGCACGTATCGTCAATATCAACCAACACGGTGCCGGGTTGTCTTTAGAGCAACCGGTCTTTACAGCCCAGGACTTTGTCACGCTGCTTTTGACATCACCCGGCGGCAACATCGTGCGAGTGACCGGCAAGATTGTCCGGCAGGAACGGCTGCCTTCCGGAAGGATCGCGGCTGGCCTTCAATTCACAGATCTGGATGATGCGACGAAGAATGTGCTGGTTGATAAGATTTTTGGCGATCCGACGCCCTGGGAGGAGAGCTATCAGTTGAGGCCGGGAATCTCCAGCAGCCTGCGATCATTGTTCAACGCGCTCACCGTTCCCTGGAGATCTTTCTCATGGGACCGACGCCGATCGTTGCGTCTCCGCAGCGGGGTCCCTTGTCAGTTAAACACCTCCGCGCGTTTGCTCACAGGCACGTTGCGCGACCTGTCCTTCACCGGCCTCAGCGTCTCGTTTTCCTCGAGACTGAAAGGATCGCTCGACGGCGGCCTCTTGGAACTGCCACAGGTCACGCTCAAGGTCAGCCCGATCTCGATAGCCCACAGACGCAGGAAAACTTCTGTGCGGTTTAAGGTAGACAGTATCGTGCGGGGCGAGGAGGAATGGCGCAAACTACACGACCGACAATGGCGGCAGTCACGACCGCACGCACACGAGAAGGTCAGCATAGACTCCTGAGTAGCCCTCGCGATTGATCCCCGGTGCAATAACCGGTTGGATCATGAGACGGCAAGGAGTCGACGTCGACGGGGTCCTTGTCGACATGCGATGTGCCGATCAGCTATTGAGACGACCCGGACACGTGGGGGGCATCATCTGGGTCTGATTTCACATCGCACGTGTTCAAGAAGGAGCAAATCGATGACGCGATTCACACTATGCCTACTGACAACCATGATCCTGGCGGTCATGCCCGCTCCCGCGAAGGCCGGAGATCTGTTCACCGGGTTTCAAATCGACAACAAAAGCCAATACTTCGGATATATGGGCATCCGGACACCACTCTTACAGATGAGGGGAGGAACGAATCTCTTCGTACAGGCCATGACCGCCGGACTCGGTTATAGCTCTGTGAGTAACGGGAGAACCCTGGATACCAATGTGCAGTTTATCGTCCCGTCTTTCGGTATCTCTCAGACATTCGGCCGCGTGACCGTCTCGGCATTGGCTGGTCCGCAACTCCGGCGTATCGAGGAAGAGCGGCTGAGCGCACCCTCCTCAACAGACCATCAAATCGGAGCGTTTGCGCAAGTCGAAGCGATGTATTGGCACGAAAAGGGCAGCCTTCACGCCATCGGCTCCTATGCCGATCTCGATAACTATTTCTGGGGCCGGCTGCGGGGAAAACTACTTGCCCGCCAGGTCGCCAGCGGCTGTTGCAGCACGTATGTAGGATGGGAGGTTGCCGGTATGGGCAACGGAGAATTTCGTGCGGTACAGACCGGACCGTTGATCGAAGTGCCGATCGGGAAATTCCACGTGCTCGCCAAAAGCGGCTATCAACACAGTACCTCGTTCCATAGCGGAGTCTATGGGGGTGTTGAAGTCTACCTCCCCTTCTAACTCACGATACCCTCGACCATCGTGAGAACGTCGCGGCCTGACCGAGGGATCGGCCCTGCGCGTCTATGACAGTCCATACCACGGCATCCTCGACAAGAAATCGGCGCCCCGTCGCTGAAATGCGCACGCCTCGATAACGGTCATAGGAGCCCCGCTCTTTTACTTGTTGAAGCATGCGCGCACGCTCAGCTCGATTCATCGGCTCGGCGGTGTGATGCGACGGCGTGCGGGTCAGCCGGTCCCACGTCATCTCCCATAGATCGAGCGCCGCCTGATTCCCGTAATTCAGAATCGGGTCCGTCTCCACCCCATGCGATACGACAACGAACGGCGCGGCAAAGAGCGCCTCTGCTTGATCTTCAATCGAGCCGGATCGGACGAGCAAGTCTCGGCCGATCCAATGGTGATAACTGTCGAGCAACTGCTTCGACCAGGCAATGACTGATGGGAGCGCCCATATAAGAGGAGTCATGCGCTGCAATGTCGGATCAGGACCTGGTGCGACGAAGCCGGACGATCTTTCTGCTAACACGGACAGAAGAACGACGCAAGGGGCAGCCGGTCCCTGGCATGCAACCAACCGCCTATGTATAATAGGGCGCAATCAGCATTCGGCGAATACACCCAACAAGGATTCGTTATGGCAGGCTCGACCTTACTCGACAAAATCTGGGAATCCCATGTCGTTCGCTCAGAGCCGGACGGAACCACACTGCTGTATATCGATCGGCAGCTTGTCCATGAAGTGACGTCTCCTCAAGCATTTGAAGGATTGAAGCTTGCCGGACGCCGGCCGCGGCGAACCGCGGCTACCCTTGCGGTCCCTGATCACAATGTCCCGACCACCGACCGGAAGCTTGCGATTGCAGACCCGATCAGCGCCAAACAGATCCAAACCTTGGAGGACAATTGCCGGGATTTTGGGATCACGCTCTATGGCATGAACGATGTCCGGCAAGGCGTCGTCCACGTCATCGGGCCCGAGCAAGGATTCACCCTGCCGGGCACAACGATCGTCTGCGGAGACTCTCACACATCGACCCACGGGGCATTCGGGGCGCTGGCATTCGGCATCGGAACCAGCGAAGTCGAACATGTGCTGGCAACCCAATGCTTGATTCAAAAGCGGCCGAAGACGATGGAAATCCGCGTCGATGGCGTGCTGTCGGATCGATGCTCGGCCAAAGACATCATCCTCGCCATCATCGGCAAGATCGGCACTGCCGGGGGAACCGGGTATGTGATCGAATACACCGGATCGGCCATTCGCGCCCTGAGCATGGAAGGGCGGATGACGCTCTGCAATATGTCGATTGAAGGCGGAGCCCGCGCCGGCATGGTGGCGCCGGATGAAAAAACGATTGCCTATATCAAGGGGCGTCCACTCGCGCCCAAAGGTGACCTCTTCGAACAAGCCGTGAACGCCTGGCACAAGCTCAAGACCGATGCGGAGGCCCGGTATGACGTGACGGTCACCTTGCGGGCGGACGACATCGCGCCTCAAGTCAGCTGGGGAACCAACCCCGGCATGGTGGTCGGGGTGGATCAGACCGTGCCGGACCCTAAAACAATCTCCGACGAGAACACGAAACACGCGACGGAACGGGCGCTGGAGTACATGGGCCTCTCTCCCAACATGCCGATCACCGGCATCACGATCGACAAAGTGTTTATCGGCTCCTGCACCAACTCCAGAATCGAGGACCTCCGTCTCGCCGCAAGCCTCGCGAAGGGGAAACGGGTGGCAAAAACGGTCCATGCCATGGTGGTACCCGGATCGGGGCTCGTCAAGCAGCAAGCAGAAGCGGAAGGGCTGGATCGTGTGTTCCGCGAGGCCGGATTTGAATGGCGCGAAGCGGGCTGCAGCATGTGCCTGGCCATGAATGCCGACGTCCTCCAGCCGGGCGAACGATGTGCTTCCACCAGCAATCGAAATTTTGAGGGCCGCCAGGGGGCAGGAGGCAGAACTCATCTGGTGTCGCCGGCGATGGCGGTCGCCGCTGCGATCGAAGGGCACTTTGTGGACATCAGGAACTGGCCATGAGCCGCGTCGCCTTACGCCTCACGTTTCACGCCTAACGAGGAACTCATGCAAGCCTTTACCACGCTCACCGGATTAGTCGCTCCGCTCGACCGGGTCAATGTCGACACGGACCAGATCATTCCCAAACAGTTTTTGAAAACAATCAAGCGGACCGGCCTTCGCGAAGGACTGTTTTTCGATTGGCGCAGGAAGAAAGATGGATCGCCGGATCCCAACTTCTTTTTAAATCAAGCCCGCTATCAGGGCGCCACGATCTTGTTGACCCGCGATAACTTCGGCAGCGGCTCATCCCGCGAACATGCACCATGGGCCTTGCTCGATCAAGGATTTCGCTGTGTCATCGCTCCGAGCTTTGCCGACATTTTCTACAACAACTGTTTCCAGAACGGGATCTTACCCGTCGTGCTGCAAGCGGACGAAGTGCTGTCCATAATGAAAGACGTCACGGGCACAGAGGGATATCGACTCACCGTCGATCTCGGCGACCAGCGCGTGACGACACCGGATGGCGCCGCTTATCGATTTGAGGTGGACCCCTTCCGCAAAGATTGCCTCTATCGGGGGCTCGATTCCATCGGCCTCACCCTTCAACACGAAGCGGCCATCACGGCCTATGAACGCCGGCGCAAGCAGGATGCGCCATGGCTGTTTACCGACATTCGGTAGCACGCGGGAAGGATTGCCGATGAAGTGGGTGGTGACTCTGGTTGTCTTTCTCCTGGCGAGCTATCTGACAATCGCCTTCAACTGGACCTATTCGGAAGGGAATCGCGCGGGCTACATACAGAAGTTTTCCACAAAAGGCTGGGTGTGCAAAACCCATGAAGGCGAACTGGCGATGACCACGGTTCCGGGTCTCGCGCCGGTTCTGTGGGAATTCACGGTGTGGGACGAGCGAATCGCCGACGACCTCTCACGCGCGATGGGCAAACGAGTCATCCTGCATTACAAAGAGTACCGCTATCTTCCGACCGCCTGCTTCGGCGACACCGACTACTTCGTCGACCGCGTGGAGATTCAAGAATAGCCGCCGGAAGACTTGTCCGGTATTCTGCCGTTAGCCCGCATTATTCATGACGGTTCGTCGCGAAATCGCCCAGCCGCGTCGTGAGACCGGCGCGCGGAGCCCGGAGGCTCTGAGGCGTACTCGTGCAGTACGTCGAAGATCTGAGGGGCGAGCCCGCCGGCCGCAGGCTTGTCGGAACAGCGGATCGGCGATTGCAGCAGAAGTGTTCATGAATGATGCGGGTTAGAGCCATTTGCGCTGCCGGAATCCGATCAGCATCCCACCCGCGACGAGGCCCATAATTCCCAGGATCAGCGGATACCCCCATTCCCATTTCAGTTCCGGCATATGTTCGAAATTCATTCCGTAAATGCTCGCGATAAAGCTGAGCGGCATAAAGATCGTCGTGATGACCGTGAGCACGCGCATGACGGCATTCAAACGATAGCTGACGCTTGAGAGGTAGATGTCCAGGCTGGACGAGACCATCTCGCGCAACGTCTCGATCGTATCGACGATTTGTATCACATGGTCATGGACGTCACGGAAAAACACCTTGATGGGCTCGCGCAGGAATGGATGTTCCGACCGGGAAAGGCTGTTAAGGGCCTCCCGGAGAGGCCAGACAGCCCGGCGGACGAACAATAGCTGCCGTTTGAGTGCGTGGATGTCCCTCAGCGTGTCCGGGTTCGGATTCGCCACCACTCTTTCTTGTAGCGCCTCGATCTTTTCACCCAGTATTTCCAGCACCGCAAAATATTCGTCTACGACCGCGTCCACCAACGCATAGAGCAGATAGTCCGATCCGTGCTGACGAAGCCGGCCCTTGCCGCCGCGCAAGCGATCTCGCACCGGACGAAACACATCGGTTCCATTCTCCTGAAACGACAAGACGTAATTACGTCCAAGCACGAAACTCACCTGCTCGACAAGCAGATTCCCCTGATCGTCCATGGTCAGCATCTTCACAACCAGGAATAAACAGGTCTCATAATCATCCAGCTTCGGGCGCTGATCCGTATTCGCGATGTCTTCCAAGAGAAGAGGATGAAGACCGAACTGCTTCCCAATCGCCTCCAGCACATCGACCTTGTGCACACCGCTGACATTGATCCACGTGACCGTTTCGTCCACGGGCGGGCGCAGATCGTTCGGATCTATGACGGAGCGCTCGTCGCATTGCGCACCTGAATAGGTGAACAGCGTGATCGCAACCGTGTCCGCCCGCTGTTCACCGATGTGGATCAGCGTGCCAGGCGACAATCCTGTCTTCTTCGATCGTTTCTGAACCAGCTTCATAGCACTGTGCTTGTACGCAGATTCCCACAGGAGGTCAAGCCTATCCAGGCACCGGTTCTCCGCTACGAAGGGATCACCACTGCGTGTCTGTCTTGTCCGGATACGGTCATGCGGCAGCTGCGCGCCCGTTCCCACGCGGCGACGTATTCACGATGCATGGATTTCGCGGCGCTCGGCGCTGAACTCAAGGCGCGGGAGGGGTAGCACTGAGATTGGCAAGGGGGGACTTCTTACTGAGATGAAACGTGCCGCCTTTTTGGGTGGGCGTATGGTCCGCCCCAATCCGAGCGTACCACCACGTACCCTGGCCTTCTGAATGATCCTTCGATAATTTTACCGAGAAACCACCTTCGCGGTCGTTTTCCTTTTGATACCACTTTCCCATCCAGGTCTGGTCCGAAAAGTGAGTGGTTTCAAATCGCCCGTCCTTGTAGGAATAGGTCCCATTCCCTTGTTCGTCAAGTCGGAGAATGATTGCGGCGCCGTCTTCATATTCCCACTCCCCTGCCAGCACCGACCGGTCGTCCGCAGACAAATCAACCGAAACCGGTGGCTCAACCATGGGGCGAGCTGCACACCCCACAACTGACAGGACAGCGGCAATACCGATCACCACGTACAGAGTCTGGTTCATGGGGGAAATTCATACCATGGACGTGTGATGCAGACAAGCTGGCAGCCGCTTTTGATATTGGAGTGATCAAGACCTGCTGTCCAACGGGAAAGACCCCAAGCATGGCAGCATTGGCAAGCCAGATGCCCCTAATTGTATTTAGTTGACGAGAACATCCTTTGAGAATCTCTACATCTATTCCAGTTATCTTGCCTGATCGGCTAGCCTCTCCCCCAACTCAATGAGGCCTGGGGTGAAAACTAGCAGTATGGCTGGATGGAAAAATGGCCGGAGTCAGGCAAGGTCTTGACGGCAGGGACCCGTGTAAAGATACATTTAGGGAATTGTCCGTTACCCAAGCTGTTCTATACGTAGGCTGGCCTCTTCCAAATCTTCGTCAGTTTTCGCCATGCAAAACCGCATAAAGCGATTGCCCTCTGGCCCATCGAAGAAAGCTTCTCCCGGTACCCCGGCTACGCCGGTCTTATCCAATAGATACATTGCCCGTTCTCGCCCCGCCTTTCCTGGAAGCCGGGACACATCAGCTAACACATAGTACGCACCCTGTGGAACACAGGGAGGCAAGCCCGCCTTGTCCAGCGCGCGACAGAATCGATCACGCTTCTGTTGATGCTCTGTTGCAAGGCCCGCATAAAACGATTGCGGCAGCTCACGAATTCCAGCGGCCACCCCATACTGCAACGGTGTCGGTGCACAGACGTACAGCACGTCGCTCATGGCTCCAATAGCCTTGGCCCACGTAGCCTCCGCCACGCTGTAGCCAATCCGCCAACCAGTGATGCTGAACGTCTTGGAGTAGCCTCCAATGGTAATGGTACGAGCAGACATATTGGGAAGAGTCGCTAGACTGATGTGTTCGCGCCCATCGAACACGA
>Ga0315910_10003208_pt1 | contig 14020 bp, 17 predicted proteins | sample EdamamesoilMG_FD_204470 | JGI IMG/M metagenome (GOLD analysis project Ga0315910, IMG submission 204470) | Garden soil microbial communities collected in Santa Monica, California, United States - Edamame soil | ecosystem: Environmental > Terrestrial > Soil > Garden | place: USA: California...
GTGAGCCGCGCAGGGGCCGAGCGGACTCGGCGGGGCTCGTTTCGGTCCGGCCGGGGTCCTTATAATCCCCATGCGAGGTTCCCGGAACCCATCCGGGCTGTTCCCTACCACCGCCGGAACGCGCCGGCGTCCCCTGCCCACCGCCGCGCCCATCCCATGAAGATCCGGTCCGCCCTGTTCCTGGTGCTCGTCCCGGCCGCCCTGGCCCTGGCTCCGACGGGGGACAAGATCGCGCTCCAGCCCTCCGACGGCACCTCGGTCACCAAGAAGTTCCAGATCGAGAACGACATCTCGCTCGAGGACCTTTCCCTGGAGATCAACGGCAACGACGTGAGCGCCATGGCGGGCAACGTCGAGATCACCATGAAGGTCTCGCAGCAGGTCGAGGTGACGGACACCTACGCCACCGTCGCGAACGGGCGCCCGACCAAGCTGGTGCGCAGCTACGACGAGCTCTCCTCCACGTCCCACGTCTCGACCTCCTCCCCGCAGATGGACGTCGCGCAGGAGAAGGACATGCCCCTCGCGAGCGAGCTCGAGGGCGCCAAGGTGGCGTTCACCTGGAACGACTCGGGCGAGAGCTACGACGTCGCCTTCGCCGAAGGGGCCGACGGCGACAAGGAGCTGCTCGACAACCTGTCCGAGAACATGGACCTGCGCGGCTTCCTGCCGACGGCCGAGGTCGCGAGCGGCGCCACCTGGGAGATCCCCGTCGAGGCCGTGCAGGCGGCGCTGGCCCCGGGTGGGGACCTCAAGCTCAAGCCCGAGTCCGAGAGCGACGGCGAGGGCATGTCCGGCATGGAGTCCTTCTCCGCCTTCGACATGATCAAGGAGCTGGAGGGCAAGTTCACGGCCGAGTACGCCGGCACGCGCGAGGAAGAGGGCGCGCAGGTCGCCGTCATCAAGGTCAAGCTCGACGGCAAGAGCGCCCAGGACATGGGCGACCGGGCCGACCAGATGAAGCAGGCCATTCCCGGCGTCGAGATGGACATCTCGGCCCTGGACAGCGAGTTCACCTGCGAGCTCGAGGGTGAGCTCCTGTGGGATCTGCAGGCGGGCCTGCCGCGCGGGCTGCACCTCTCGGGCGAGATGCGCATGATCATCGACATCTCGATGAGCATGGGCTCCACCGAGGGCAACCAGTCGGTGGAGATGTCGCAGACCTACTCCGGCACCCAGACCCTGACCATGACGGTCGGCGAGTAGGCCCAATCCCCCATGACGACCTCACGCGTCCTGGCCCCCGCCTTCGGCGCCGGCCTCCTGTTCACGCTGACCCCGGCCGGCGAGAAGGTCACCTTCCACCCGGAGAGCGGCTCCTCGCTGCAGAAGAGCTTCGTCATCACGGGCGAGTACAGCCTGGACCAGTTCGACATGGTGGTCGACGGCCAGGACCTCGGCGCCCAGCTGGGCTCCTTCGAGATGACGCTCGACCAGGAGACCAAGATCGAGGTCACCGACAACTACGCGGCCCTGGGCGAGGGGCGCCCGACACGCCTGCTGCGCACGTTCGACGCGCTGGGCTCCACGACCAAGATCACCATGTCCGGCCCGGTCGAGATCCCCGATCAGCCGGAGATCAAGACCACGAGCGAGCTGGAGGGCAAGACGGTCGTCTTCCAGTGGGACGAGAAGAAGGGCGTCTACGAGACGAGCTACCCCGAGGGCCAGGAGGGCGAGGACAAGCTGCTCGAGGGTCTGCACGAGGACATGGACCTGCGCGCCCTCCTGCCCACCTCCGAGGTGGCCGCCGAGGACACCTGGACCGTGGAGCTCAAGGAGCTGCAGGCGCTCTACATGCCGGGCGGCGACCTCTCCATGCTGCCCGACATGGGCGCGGAGGTCGACGAGGAGCAGATGTCGATGTTCCGCGACATGTTCAAGGAATTCGGCACGGAGTTCTCCGACCTGTTCGAAGGCGACTGCACCTGCACCCTGGTCGGCGTGCGTGAGGAGGACGGCCAGCGCATGGCCGAGATCGGCATCACCATCGTGGCCGCCGCGACGGTCGACCTCTCCGAGCTGATCGACAAGGCCATCCACGCCGCGATGGAGCAGTTCGGCGGGGAAGCCCCGGACATCGCGCTCGACCAGGCCGACCTCAACGTCGACTTCGAGGGCCACGGCACGCTCCTGTGGGACGTCAAGGCCGGACGAGCGCACTCGCTCTCCCTGGCCGGCGACGTGACGATGAGCGTCGAGCTCGGCGTCAGCATCGAGACCGAGGAGGACGGCAGCCACGCGCTCGAGGCCTCGGTCGAGCTCTCCGGCACCCTCCAGGAAGAGATCGGGACGAAGGAGTGAGGTACCGCCCGGGGAAGGCGTTCCCCCCCTACGCCTTCCTGCCCGGCCGCGATCCCCACCCCTCGCGCGATCCGCGCGGCCACTCGTTCGGCCTCGAGGAATCCCCCCCGCCCTGGCTCCCGCCCGCACGCTGGCGCGAGAGCGAGCCCTATCTCTGGGGCGTCGACCTCTACAACCACGGCTTCCTGTGGGAGGCGCACGAGGCCTGGGAGGGGCTGTGGCACGTCTCCAAGGGCGAGCGCCTGCAGGCGCTCTTCCTGCAGGGCCTGATCCAGTGCGCGGCCGCCTGGCTCAAGGTGCCCATGCAGCAGCCGCGCGGCGTCGAGCGCCTGTCCCAGCTCGCGCTGGAGAAGCTGGACGAGATCGCGCGCGCGACGCGCGGCCCCTACATGGGCCTCGATCTGGTCCCGTTCACGGACGCCGTGCGCGCCTTCGCGGCTTCGCAACCGGGCGCGATCGACGGCTATCCGCCGATCGAGCTCGAGGAGTGAGCGCACCCGCGGCCAGGAGCTCCGCGAGCAGCCAGCGCACGACCTCCGCCTGCCGGCGCACGCTGGCGAAGCGCACGGGCGGCACGTGCACGAACAGGGCCGGCACGCCGTGCTCGTGCCCGCGCACGAGCAGGTGGTGGTAGATCCACTCGCACACGTAGCCGCCGGCCGAGCGCGAGACGCGCGCGTCGTGCACCCCGCGCCCGCGCAGGGCGCGCCGCAGGGGCGCCAGCGGGAGCTCGCACGCCAGCGCTGCGCGCGCGCGGCTGAACTCGGCCGGCAGCCGGCCGTCCACGTCCGTGCGCGGCACGCGCTTCAGACGCGGCCCGGCGCGCTGCTCGAGGCGGAAGCCCGCGCGCCGCTGCACGCCCAGCCCGAGGTACAGGGCCGGCCGCTCGCGGCCCGCTCGCGCGCGGAGCTCGTCCCAGGCGCGCGGCGCGCGCGCGAAGCTGACCGGCAGCACGGCCGCGCGCACGCGCAGGCCGGGCGGCGGACGGCGCGCCAGGTCCAGCGCGACCGCTCCGCTCGGGTTCTCGCCGAAGGCCTCGAACGGGCCGAAGCCGCTGATCAAGACGAGCGGACGCGCGGCGCGCGCCCGGCGGGACCCTGCAGCGCGCTGCGCCATGGCGCCCGAGTGTACCGGGGCGGCGGCCCGTGCGCGGCCGCGCGACAATGCGCAGAATGGGCGCAGGCGGGCGGCGTAGGCGCGCGCCCTTCCCCGGAGGTCCCATGTCGCGTACCGCATCGCTCCTGTCCCTGTCGCTGGCGCTCGTCGGCTGTCACTTCACGATGGACGGCATCGAGGTCGACGGCGAGCGCCTGACCGTGCACCACGAGGAGACGCTCGAGGTGACGAGCTGGCCCGCCGGCGGCCTGGTCATCGCCGCGCAGATGGGCGACGTGCGCGTCGAGAAGACGAGCGGGCCGAGCTCGATCACCGTGCAGGTGTACGAGCGCACCCTGGGCCAGGCCAAGGCCACGCTGGAGGGCGGGCGGCTCGTGACCCACGCCGACGGCGCGCCCAGCGGCATCGGACGCGTGCTCGTGCGCACGGGCGGGCCCCTGCCCGCGCTCTCGCTCACGACCGGCATGGGGGACGTCGAGGTGCGCGAGGTGGGCGTCCAGGGCGCGCTCGCGGCCACGAGCGGCATGGGCGACGTGAGCGTGCGCCAGGCCGGCGAGCCGGCCTCGATCGACGTCGAGAGCGGCTCGGGCGACGTCGACGTGAGCGGCACCAAGTGCGAGCGCGTGCGCGCCCGCTGCGGCAAGGGCAATCTGCGCCTCGACGGCGTGGAGAGCCCCGAGGCCGACTTCGCCACGGGAATGGGCAACGTCTCGATCGTGCGCTGCACGTTCCAGCGCGTGAAGGCCGACACGGGCGTGGGCAACATCGAGTGCCGCGAGTCGCACTTCCAGGTCAGCGATTTCGACACCGGCCTGGGCACGGTGAGCACGGAGTAGCCGTCCGCGGCCTCTCCAGCCCGGCCCGGCGTTGCGCGCCCCGGGGGCGACCGTAGAATCCGCCCCGGTCGTCCGCGCTCCGCCCCATGAGCCCCAAGAAGAAGGTCCTCGTCGCCAACGGCCAAGGCTTCTGGGGCGACTCCATCCTCGGCCCGGTGCGCCTTCTACGCGAAGGGCCGCTCGACTACCTGACGCTCGACTACCTGGCCGAGGTCACGCTGAGCATCATGCAGAAGCAGCGCTCGCGCGACGCGCGCGCGGGCTATGCCACCGACTTCGTGCGCCTGGTCGAGCGCGTGCTGCCGCAGCTGGTCGAGAAGAACGTCAAGGTCGTGGCCAACGCCGGCGGCGTGAACCCGCACGCCTGCAAGGACGCCCTGCTCTCCTCCATCGGTCACGCCGGGCACAGCGGCGTCAAGGTGGCCGTGGTCGAGGGCGACGACGTGCTCGAGCGCCTGGACGCGCTCCTGCAGCAGGGCGAGGAGTTCAAGAACCTCGACACCGGCCGGCCCCTGGCCGAGGTCCGCGACCGCGTGCTGTCGGCCAACGTGTACCTGGGCGCCTTTCCGATCGCCGAGGCGCTCGGGCAGGGCGCGCAGATCGTGCTCACCGGCCGCTGCACCGATCCCTCGCTCGTGCTGGGCCCGCTCGTGCACGAGTTCGGCTGGACCGCGGCCGACGTCGCGCAGCTCGCGAGCGGCACCGTGGCCGGCCACATCGTCGAGTGCGGCGCGCAGTGCACGGGCGGCAACTTCACCGACTGGCGCGCGGTGCCCGACCTGGCCATGGTCGGCTACCCCATCGTCGAGGCCAGCCCGGACGGGACGTTCGTCGTCACCAAGCACGCCGGCACGGGCGGGCTGTGCACGGTCGACACGGTGCGCCACCAGCTCGTGTACGAGATGGGCGACCCGCGCCGCTACCTGACGCCCGACTGCGTGGCCGACTTCACCAGCGCGCGCCTGACGCAGCAGGGCCCCGAGCGCGTGCTGGTCGACGGTGTGCGCGGCAAGCCCGCCACGGGCACGTACAAGGTCTCGATCAGCTATCTCGCCGGCTGGAAGGCCGCGGGCGAGCTCACGATCTCCGGCCCCGACGCGCTCGAGAAGGCGCGCCTGTGCGCGCGCATCGTGTGGGAGCGCCTGGCCTACGACGGCTTCCACTACGGCCAGGACGAGCGCCTGGAGGAGTACGTGGGCGCGGGCGCGTGCCACACCGGCGTCGCCGGCGGCGAGGACGCCGACCCGGTCGAGGTCGTGCTGCGCCTGGGGGTCAAGGGGCCCGACCGGGCCAAGGTCGACCGCTTCGGGAGCGAGCTCGTGCCGCTGGTCACGAGCGGCCCGCCGGGCGTGACCGGCTTCGCCGGCGGCCGGCCCAAGGCCAGCGAGATCGTCGGCTTCTGGCCGGCGCTCGTGCGCAAGGAACAGGTACACGCGCGTGTGAGCGTGTTCACGAGCTAGCGTCATGAAGGTCAAGCTCGATCGCATCGCGACGGCCCGCTCGGGCGACAAGGGCGAGGGCTCGAACGTCGGCCTGATGGCGCGCTCGGACGTGGCCTACGCCTTCCTCAAGGAAGTGCTGACGGCCGAGCGCGTGCACGCGCACCTCTCCGGGATCAACCGCGGCACGGTCACGCGCTACGAGGCCGACAACCTGCGCGCGCTGAACTTCTTGCTCTCCGACAGCCTGGGCGGCGGCGGCTCGGCCTCGCTGCGCACCGACGCGCAGGGCAAGACGCACGGCCTGGCGCTGCTGCGCCTCGAGCTCGAGGTGCCCGAGGAAGTCCTGGCGGCCACCCCCGCTCCCGGATGAACGTCCTGCTCGAGCTGCACGAGAAGGCGCGCCGGCTCGGGAAGCGCATCCTCCTGCCCGAGAGCCAGGACGCGCGCGTCGTGCAGGCCGCGGGCACGCTGGCCGCGAAGGGCCTGTGCCGGCCGACGCTGATCGAGTCCAAGGGCCTGGGCGGCGTGCCGGCCGGCGTGGAGGTCGTGCGCCCCGAGCGCGATCCGCGGCGCGAGCGCCTGGCCGAGCTCTTGTTCGAGCGCCGCAAGCACCGCGGCCTCACGCGCGAGCAAGCGCGCGCGCGCGCGCTCGAGCCCCTGTACTTCGCCGGCCTGCTCGTGGCCGCGGGCGAGGGCGACGCCGTCGTGGCCGGCAGCGAGTCGACCACGGCCGACGTCCTGCGCGCGGGCCTGTGGTGCATCGGCACGGCGCGTGGGATCCAGACCGTCTCGTCGAGCTTCCTCATGCTCCTGCCCGAGCGCGCGCTGACCTACGCCGACTGCGGCGTCGTGCCCGATCCCAGCGCCGAGCAGCTGGTCGACATCGCCCTGGCGGCGGCCGAGACGCACCGGCGCCTGGTGGGCGACGCGCCGCGCGTGGCCCTGCTCTCGTTCTCCACCAAGGGCTCGGCCGAGCACCCGCGCGTGGACAAGATGCGCCGCGCGGCCGAGCTCCTGGCCGAGCGCGCGCCGTCGCTGATCTCGGACGGCGAGCTGCAGGCCGACGCCGCGCTCGTGCCGCTCGTGGCCGAGAAGAAGGCGCCGCGCTCGCCCCTGGCCGGGCGCGCCAACGTGCTGGTCTTCCCCGACCTCGATTCGGGCAACATCGCCTACAAGCTGACCGAGCGCCTGGCGGGAGCGCAGGCCCTGGGGCCGCTCGTGCAGGGCCTGGAGAAGCCCTACATGGATCTCTCCCGCGGCTGCAAACCGGACGATATCGTCAACGTCGCCTGCATCGCTTCCGTGCTCGCCCCGTGAAGTCGCCCCTCCTCCACCTGTTCGCCCTCGCCTGGCTGCCGTTCCTGGGCGGCTGCTTCTCCTGGTTCCGCCCGGATCCGCCCGAGTATCCCAGCGTCACGCTGCCCTCCGGCCTCGTGATCCGCGACCAGGCCGTGCCCGAGGCCGGCCCGGAGGTGGCCCCGGGCGACCTGGTGGCGATCCACTACGACCTGTGGCTCGCCGACCGCACGCTGGTGGAATCGAGCCGCAGCACCGGCATGCCGCTCTCCTTCGAGGTGGGCGCGGGCGTGGTCCCGGCCGGCCTCGACGAGGGTGTGCTCGGCATGCGCCTCTTCGGCCGCCGGCGCCTGCTGGTCCCGCCGGCCCTGGCCTACGGCGCGGAAGGACGGCCCCCGCGCATCCCGCCCGAGGCCACGCTGACCTTCGACGTCGAGGTCATGGAGCACGTACGCGCTCCGTAGTCCGCCCGCGCCGAGCCCAGGCTCGTTGTCGCCCCGGCCCGAGGCCGGTCTAATGGAGCCCATGTCCGCCCGGCGCGCGCCGCGAACGCTGCTGCTCACGCTGGCGACGTTCCTGCTCGTCTTCGGCGGCAACGTCGCGCGCTCGGCCCACTGGCTGCTCGTCCCGCACCGGCTGTGCGAGACGCACGGACGCTGGGAGCACGCCCTCGCTCCCGATGCGAACGCCGCGCACCCGGCCCGAGGGGACGCAGACGGCGCCAACGAGGAGCGCTCCGATCGGCCGTCGGGCCCGCGCCTCGTCAACGCCAACGCCACGCACGAGGAGTGCTCGCTCGGCGCCTGCGCGCGCATCGAGCCGGCCCTGGCCCTCTCCGAGGCCTCGCGGCCCGCGCCGGAGCGCGCGCGACTCCTGCGCGTCGAGCGGACGCCGAGTGCGCGCGTCTCGGCCGTCCCGCTGCTCCTGCTGGCGCCCAAGCACTCGCCCCCCGCGTGAACGGTCGCGGCGCCGCGCGTGCGGCGCCCTCGGGCTGAAGCGAGCTCGCCGCGGGCGAGCTCGGGCGCGCGCGGCGCGCCTCACCGGATCCGATCCGGTCCCCTTCCCGGCGCGAGGCCGGGATCCCCGTCCGGGTTCCGTCACCGTTCACACCGGAGACCCCATGCGCCTCTCCCTTTCCGCCGCGGCCCTGTGCGCCGCGGGCGCCGCTCCCTTCGCCCAGGGCTCGCCCTTCCAGACGCCGGGCATGCCCAGCCAGGCTCCCCCGCCGCAGGCCGACGCCGAGTCGGGCCAGAGCGACCGCTTCTCGAGCTCCTTCAACCCCGCCATCTCGTTCATCGCCGACATCGTCTTCGACTACCTCGACCCGGCCGATTCCGCCGCGGACGACGGCTTCGACGCCGAGCTGCGCGGCCTCGAGCTCTCCGCCAACGCCTGGGTCGACCCCAAGGCCTGGGCCTACTTCGTGGGCGCGGCCGACGAGGAGGAGCTCTCCATCGAGGAGGCCGCCGTGCACTTCACGGGCCTGGGCGGCAACCACGTCGTGCGCGCCGGGCGCTTCTTCATCGACTTCGGCAAGCAGATGCAGATCCACCCGCACGAGCTGCGCACGCTCGAGCGCCCGCTGGTGCTGCGTGCCTACCTCGGCGAGGAGGTCAAGGGCGACGGCGCGCAGTGGGACTGCTGGACCTCGGTCGGCGAGGAAACCGTCGTACGCTGGTCCGTGGGGGTCTTCGCCGACCTCCTGCCCGAGGAAGCCGCCTTCCCGGCCGTCGACCAGACCGGCGAGGAGATCACGCCCGAGGTGGCCGAGCGCAAGGACGCCGGCGACCTGAACTACACCGCGCGCCTGACCGGCTTCCGCGACGTGGGCGAGCACGGCGTGCTGCAGCTCGGCGGCTCGCTGCGCTCGATCCCCGACTTCACCTTCGTCGACGACACGAACGGGCTCGCGGCCGACGGCCTCGACAGCGAGGTGTGGGGCCTCGACCTCACCTACGGCTGGACCAGCGACACGGGCCTGGAGCGCTGGACCCTCGGCGGCGAGCTCCTGGCCGAGACCGGCGACAGCGGCGTCACGGTCGACGATCCCGACACGACGCCGGGCTCGGGCGACGAGACGCTGTCGGTGCTCGACGACGCGCTCTTCGGCTGGTTCGCCTATGGCGACTACGCCTGGAGCCGCTTCGACAGCGCCGGCCTGCAGCTCTCGATGGCCGAGCTCGCCGACGGGGCCGACACCGACGCCAGCGAGGTCGAGGCCTATTACACGCACCTCTTCTCCGAGTTCCACCGCCTGCGCCTGGCCGTGACGAGCACCGACCTCGACACGGGCGACGAGGACCTGCGCGTGGCGTTGCAGTACACGGCCACGGTCGGCGCCCACGGTCACGGCATCAGCTTCTGAGGACGAAAACCATGAAGAACTCCCTTCTCGCCCTGCTCCTCGTCCTCTCGGGCCCGACGCTCCCGGCCCGCGCCGACACGCCGCGCACCGAGGCCCTGCGCGTCGTCACCACGCTGCCCGACCTGGCCGACCTCGTGCGCGAGATCGGCGGCGCGCGCGTGGACGTGCAGTCGCTCTACAAGGGCAAGGAGAACACGCACGCCCTCACGGCCAAGCCCTCGCACCTGGTGGCCATGAGCAAGGCCGACCTGTTCGTGCAGGTGGGCCTGTCGCTCGAGGCGAGCTTCGTGCCCGGCCTGATGGAATCGGCCCGCAACGCGCGCATCCAGCCCGGCGCGCCCGGCTTCGTCAACGTCTCCGAGGGCTGGGAGGCGCTGGAGGTGCCGGAGTCGCTCTCGCGCAAGGCGGGCGACGTGCACCCGCAGGGCAACCCGCACATGAACCTCGACCCGCGCGGGGGCGCCTTCATGGCCGAGCGCATCCTGGCCGGCCTCGTGCGCGTCGACCCGGCCGGCAAGGAAGAGTACGAGCGCCGCCACGCCGAGCTCGCCAAGAAGCTCGCCGAGGCGCGCGCGCGCTGGGACGCGCTCGGCCAGGCATGGAAGGGCAAGAAGGTGGTCGTCTACCACCAGGAGTACGACTACCTCGCCGCGTACCACGGCCTCGAGATCCTGGGCAAGGTCGAGCCCAAGCCCGGCATCCCGCCCACGCCCAACCACGTGGCCGAGCTGATCGCGGCCATGAAGAGCGGGCACGCCGACGCCATCCTGAGCGCGCCCTGGTCGAACAACGAGACGGTCGAGCGCATCGCCGAGGCCAGTGGCGTGAAGGTGGCGGAGCTCCCCAACATGTGCGGCGGCATCCCGGGCACGGACACGTGGATCGCGATGATGGATCTCCTGCACCAGCGCGTGGGCGAGGTCCTCGGCGGCGCGCCGGCGCGCTGACCATGGCACCGCTCCTGCGCCTGCGCTCGGCCTCGTTCGGCTACGAACGGCGCGCGATCGTGGCCGGCGTCGACCTCGAGATCGAGGCCGGCCAGTTCCTCGGCATCGTCGGCCCGAACGGCGCCGGCAAGACCACGCTCTTCCGCGGCCTCCTGGGCCTGATCACGCCGCTGGCGGGCGAGGTCCAGCTCTTCACGCGCGCCATCGGCTACGTGCCGCAGCGCGAGACGCTCGACCCGATCTTCCCGCTGCGGGTCGAGGAGGTCGTGCACATGGGCGCCTACGGCCGACTGCGAGGCCTGCGCCGGCTGCGCTCGGAGGAGCGCGATCTCGCGCAGCAGTGCCTGGCGCGCGTCGGCCTGGCCGAGCGCGGGCGGGCGCCCTTCGCCGCGCTCTCGGGCGGCCAGCGCCAGCGCGTGCTCATCGCGCGCGCGCTCATGGCGCGGCCGGCGCTGCTCCTCCTGGACGAGCCCACCAGCGGGGTCGACCGCAGCGCGCAGCAGGTGATCCTCGAGCTGCTCACCGAGCTGCACCGGGAGGGCCTGGGCATCCTGCTCGTCAGCCACCAGCTCGCCCTGCTGCGGCGCGCGGTGCAGGAAGTGCTGTGGGTCGCGGGCGGACGCGTCGAGCGCGCCGGTATCGAGCGCGTGTTCGAGCCCGAGAACCTCGAGCGCATGTTCGCCGAGCTCGGCGAGCCGGAGCTCGATTGAGCCCCGCCCTCGCCCTCTTCCTCCAGGACGTCACCTGGGCGGATCGGCTGCAGCTCTTCCGCTGGGCCGTTCTGGCGGCGCTGCTCGCGGGCCTCGTCTGCCCGCTGGTGGGCTGCTTCCTCTTCGTGCGCCGCACGAGCTTCTACGGCATCACGCTGCCGCAGTTCGCGACGGCCGGCGTCGTGTTCGGCTTCGTCGTGCTCCCGATCTGGATCTCCTGGGTCGGGCTGGGCGAGCTCAGCGCCGACGAGGCCCTGGCCGACGTCCACGCCGCGCTGAACTACCACCTGGCCTGGGCCGCGGCCTTCACCTTCGGCGGTCTCGGCCTGCTCGTGTGGCTCGGGCGCTCGGGCGGCTCGGAGATCGGCCGCGTGGCGGCGGCCTTCGCCATCGCGAACGCGGCCACCTACCTGTTCGGGCGCATGGCGCCCGGGGGCAAGGCCTTCGTCGACGAGCTCATCGCGGGCGAGATCCTCGGCGTGGGCCTGCACCAGCTCGAGGTGCTGGCCGTGCTCTACGGGCTCGTGCTGGCGCTCCTGGCCCTGTTCCACCGCGACCTCCTGACGGTGAGCTTCGACCGCGAGTCGGCGCGCGTGCTCGGGAAGCGCGTGGCCAGCTTCGAGCTCTTGCTGACGGCCCTCACCGGCCTCACGGTCTCGGTGGGCACGATGATCTTCGGGCCGACGCTGCTCTTCGGGCTGCTCGTCGTCCCGCCCCTCGCGGCGCGGCCGCTGGCTTCGTCCATGCGCGGCTACTACCTCGCCTCGGTCGCGCTCGGCCTCTTCAGCGTCGTCGGCGGCGTGGTGGCCTCCTTCGAGCTCGATCTCCCGCTGGGCGCGGCGGTCGTCGGCGTGGCCGCGCTGGGCCTGCTCACCGGGCCGATCCGCGCCGTCCTGCGTCGCCGGACGACGACGTGACCCCTACCGACTCCATTCCCCGAGGCGCGCGACGAGCTTGCGATCGCGCTCGCGCTGCAGCTCCACCATCCGGTCCTTCTTCTCGACCAGATCCGGGTAGTCCGTCTTCCGGAGCGTCATCTTGAGGCACCAACCACTCCCGCTCCCCGTCGCCTTGGCGAAGAAGTTGTCGCTCGCGTCCAGGGCCCGAGGGATGAGCTTGGTCGAGCGCGGCACGCGCACGAAGTCGCCGCTGTCCCACTTCTGCTCGAGCGCCTGGCAGACCCCGAGCGAATAGTCGAAGGCCAGCGATTCGATCTCGGCGTTGTAGGGGGCGACCACCTCCTCCACCACGTAGAGGTCGCTCTCGGTGAAGCCCTCCGGCAGCCGGAAGGTCTTCTCGAGCCACTCGAACGTGAGCGTCGCGGGCCACTCCCCGTAGAACTCCACGGTCTCTTTCGCATACGCCTCGGGAGTCTCCAGGAAGTGCTCCCTGAGCCTCGCCTCCACCGACTCCCAAGGAACCAAGGTGAAGGGCTGCGACGGATCGATCCCCTCGGCGGCGAGCTTCGGCTGCACCGCATCCCACTGCTCTCCCCAGAAGCCGCGAAGCACATCGCTCACGGTGCCCTGCGACTCCGGAGCCTCTGCGGCGCGGGGTGCGGACTCCACCACCGCCTCCATCTCGGCCTGGACCTCCGACGTCTCGGGAGGCGCTGCGGGCAGCTTCCGCTCGGGCGCAGAGGAAGCGAGCCTCATCCAAGCCACTCCGCCCACCGCGACGAGGCCGAGCAGGCCCAGGTGAGCTTCTCCCCAACTTCGGGCCACGGAATCCTGTGATTTCCCAGGTCACTTGGGGTTCAGGGACAGGTGGGAAGGGGTGAAGGCAGCCTGCCCGGAGGCGAGGCCCGAAGGGCCGAGCCGGAGGGCAGGTTGCCTGCGAAGACCTCGGGCGGGATCCACCCGAGCGACTGGTGAGGCCGGACCTGGTTGTAGTCCCGACGCCAGGCCTCGATGGTCCGGCGAGCATCGTCGAGGCTGGTGAACCAGCTCTCGTTGAGGCACTCCTGGCGAAGCTTGCCGTTGAAGCTCTCGACGAAGGCGTTCTGGATCGGCTTGCCGGGTTGGATGAAGTGCAGAGTCACTCCGCGCTCCCAGGCCCACTGGTCCAGGGCGCGGCTTCGGAATTCAGGGCCGTTGTCGACCACGATCGTCTCGGGCCATCCGTAGCTTGCAGCGGCCCGATCCAAGACGCGGGCCACCCGCTCGCCCGGCAAGGAGAAGTCGACTTCGATGGCGACGCAAACCCGCGTGCAGTCGTCGACGATGTTCAGCGCTCGGATCGCCCGGCCGTTCATCAGGGAGTCGCTGACGAAGTCCATCGACCAACGCTTGTGAGGGCGGTCGGGGGTCGGCATCGATTCCCGGGGACTCCCGCAGACCTGCTTTCTGCGCTTCTTCCGCACCGTCAGCTTCTCCTCGGAGTAGAGCCGGTAGACCCGCTTGTGGTTGATCTCGAAGCCTTCTCGGCGAAGCAGGACGTGCAGCCGCTTGTAGCCAAAGCGTGGGCGCATGGCTGCGAGCTCCAGCAGTCGACTGCGAAGCCGAGGCGGGTCCTCTCGGCGGTGTCGATATTGCCAGATCGATCGGGGCAGCCCTGCGGTCCTGCAGGCGCGACGCTCGCTCATCTGATGCTGATCTCGAAGGTGCTGAACGACGCCTCTACGGGCAGCAGGGCCTACCACTTTTTTGACACCACGTCCTTCAGGGCCGCGTTGTCGAGCGTCAGGTCGGCGACGATCCGCTTCAACTTGCGGTTCTCCTCCTCGAGCTGCTTCAGCCGTCGGGCTTCGCTGACCTCGAGGCCGCCGTACTTCTTGCGCCAGTTGTAGAGGGTGTTCTGGCTGACACCGTGGCGACGGGCAAGGTCGGACGTCGGGACACCCGACTCAGCCTCCTTCAGGATCGTGATGATCTGCTCCTCCGAGAATCGGCTCTTGCGCATGGCTCCTCCGCCGGTTGTTGTACCCGGGAACCACAGGTTCGACTGGCCCGACTCTCGGGGAGAAGCTCACCCCCATGACCACCCCCCCGAACGAGGCTCCCCG
>Ga0315910_10003209_pt1 | contig 14020 bp, 14 predicted proteins | sample EdamamesoilMG_FD_204470 | JGI IMG/M metagenome (GOLD analysis project Ga0315910, IMG submission 204470) | Garden soil microbial communities collected in Santa Monica, California, United States - Edamame soil | ecosystem: Environmental > Terrestrial > Soil > Garden | place: USA: California...
GACCGCGCGCGCCTGCGTCAGGGCCAGATCCTAGCCGCGGGTGCCGATCCTAAGCGTCATGGCGGGCCTCGCCATTGGCGGACAGCGCCTGACGGAGCTCGTCGGCAAATTCGGGCTCGAGCCCGTCGAGGAAGGCGTCGATCGAGCCTTCAGGGCCTGAGTACAGCAAGCCGCGCAGGCCGAGACAGGGAATGTGCGCGAAGCGGCGAGCGAGGACCTGCGACCAGACTTCGATCGCCGCGCGCTCCTTCGCACCGAGGGTGCCCAGGTCCTTCCTGAGCAGGCGGCGCACGCCTTCCTCGGCCGTCTGCTGGTAGCGGCGCTGCAGCGCGCCGAGCAGCGGACCGTAGAGCCGTTCGGCGAGGCGCTCCTGCAGCTGGTCGAGGGCGGTGTCGACCAGCTCGCGCGCCTCGGCGGCCTCGCCGAGGCGTGTCGCGCGATTCTGATCCGCGCGGGCGACGATAGCGTCCATGCCGATCCGCGGGATGCCGAGCGCGCGACAATCGTCGGCATCGACGTCGGCCGGCACCGCCATGTCGATGACGAGCGGCGGCTCACCCGAAGGCGTGCGCGCCGCGAGCCGCTCGAGGGCGGCCTTGTCGAGCACCGCGCCCGGCGCGCCCGTGGCGCAGAGCACCGCTTCGACGGCGGGGGGGGCGGCGCGAAACTCCGCGAGCGAAAGGTGCGCCTGGCCGAAACGCGATGCCAGCGTTGCCGCTTTCTCCCGGGTCCGGTTCGCGACGACGAAGCGCACGCCCGCGGCCGCGAGACCCGTGGCGCTGCGTTCGGTCATCGGCGAGACGCCGATCAGCGCGACCTGGCCCTTCGTCCGCTCGATCCGCTCGCGCAAGGCATCGTTCGCGATCTCGGCAAGCGAAACGCGGCCGCGGCCGAGCGCGGTTTCGCCGCGGACCCGGCCCGCGATGCGCAGTGCCTCGTCGAAGAGCAGATCGAGATGCGTTCCGGCGAGCCCCTGCTGGCGCGCCAGCTGATGCGCATTCCTGACCTGGCCGACGATCTCGGTCTCGCCGAGGCAGGCCGAGTCGAGCCCGGCCGCGATCAGGAACAGGCGTTCGGCCGCGCCCTCGCCCTGCCAGGCGCGCAGCCGTCGCAGGGCTTCGCCGGGACGTGCCGGCTCGCCGGTCAGGAATTCGAATATCGCCGGACGCAGATCCTCATGACCGCTGCCCGGCCTGCGGGCGAAAATGAGCTCGACGCGATTGCAGGTGGCGATCAGTGCGAGCTCGGCAAGATCGTTTGCGCGCGCGAGCGCGAGCAGCCGTTCCGGCAGCCCCTCGGGCGACGGCGTGAACGCGGCGAGCGACTCCGTGCCGCCCTGTTTCCAGGAAACGCCGATCATGCCGAGACTGTCGAGCACGCGCGATGGGTCCGATTGCGGTGGGCCGGCCGCAGTTGATACCAGACCTCGAGGCGTGTTGTGTCACGCCATTGTCATGACGGAATGCCGGAGCGTGGGAAGCGCGGCCGCGATCGAGTCGGCGACCTTCAGCTGGCCCAGGGCTCTGGCCTGATTGTGCTCGCTCGCGCTCGCGAAGCGCCCGCGATCCCAGGCGAAATAGGATTCGTTCAGGGCATCCGCCGCAAACCGGGCAGCGAGCTCGACTGCGATGGAATGCGTCGCATCGGGCACGGCCTGCCACTCGGAGACGGTCAGCAGCTCGCCGGCTCCCCGCCGGTAACCGTCGATTGCCGCGGCGAAGCGCTCGACCGAGAACTGCGCAAGCGGCGAGTCCTCCGTGCTGGTATTGCACCACGAGCGGAGCGCGTCGCCGATTTCGAGGGCGACGGGAATCCGGGTCAGCGTGTCGAGGTCGACGAGGCAGACGCCGATGCGCAGCGGGCCCGCGCCGCGCCCCCGGGCGCCGCGTCGGTCTGCGCGCGCGACGCCTGCAGCGGTATCCGCGTCGCGGAAGACGATGTTGGAAATCTTCGGGTCACCATGCACGAGGCGCGGCGGCTGTGATTCGAGCGGAGGCAGTGTCGCGGCAATCGACAGGATGCGATCGGCGATTGCGGTGACGGCCCGGTGGGCGCGATGCTGCCGATGCGCGCCGAGCGCGCCCCTGAGATTGGCAATATGGCGTTCGATCTCGTGCACGGGCGGCCTGCGGCTCTTCAGCGGCTGGTCGAAATCCGCGACCGCGCGGTGAAATTCGCCGAGCACGCGGCCTGCTTCGCGCGCCTCGTCCGCGGTCGAGAGCGCATCCTGTGTGCCGCCCGGAACCCGGGTCAGGAGGCGCCAGATTGCACCATCGAGCTCGACGTACCGCTCGGCATCGGTGGTGGCGACGAGCAGCGGCGTCGTCAGTCCCTTCGCTGCCACGTGCCGCGTGACGGCATCGATGTCTTCCTGGATTTCGCGCGGGAAAATCGGATTGACGCGCTGCAGCACGAAGTCGCCGCCGTCACGACGGCTTGCGAGATAACTCCGGTTGATCAGGCCGCTCGCAATGGGTGCGACGGTGGCCGGATCGAGCTCGTAGCGCTCGAGCACGGCGGCGGGCGGCAGGGGATGCGCGGTCACGGCGGCATCATAACCGCCGGTGAATCAGCGCGGCTCGTCGAACTCGCCGAGAATGCGCTCGGTCGACGCGGCGCACTCGTCCTCGGAGATGATGCCGTCGCCGCGCAGCCGGTAGTGCTCCCGCATCTCGGCGCGCAGATAGACGGCGGTTTCCTCGTGCATCGACTCGGCGGCATCGGCAATGGCTTCGATGAGCCTTGGCACGAGCCGGCGGAAGCGGCGCATGGTGCCGAGCCCGGCACCGAACCGGATCACGGCGGCGCGACCGTGCAGCGTCCGGAAAATGATCTTTTCATGGCTCAGGTACCAGGTGAAGATGAGCCCGAGCATCGTCAGGGCAGCGCCCGCGATGGTCGCCGGCAACAAATAGCTCGACAGCCAGCCGTACCACGCGGGGATTGCAGCGACCGCCGTGATGGCGGCGACGAGCATCGTCGCCTGGAGGAGGCGTACGGGATAGCTCCGCTCCGTCGTGGGCACGGGGTCGAGAAACCGCAGGTCGATGCGATGCGAGCTATGGCGACCGCGACCCTCGAATTCGACGTCGGCCCAGCCCTCGAGAAAGATCCGGACGCTCGTTCGCCGCCCGCGCAGGCGGTCGCGGATCTCGACTTCCGAGCTGATCTCGCTTGGTGTTTTCCCGAGGCTCGGGGCGGCCGCCGTGATGCCCGTCATCTCGACGGTCAGGTCCTCGAGCACGCAGTGTTCGGCTTCGGCAAAGTCGGCCAGGGTCGGAACACGGGATTTCGGCATCCCGTCACTGTAGTGCCAGCGTCAGCCCCGGGCCGTGACCGTACTCACAGATGTGCCCTCAAAAGGGCAGCGGCACGGGCTGGCCGTTGGCGGTCAGCGCGCCATCCTTGAGCGCGACCGCCGAGCTGAAGTCGTTGCCACTGACCCGAAGGAGCCCGAAAGTCGTCAGCACCCCGAGCGTTTGCGCCACTTCGGCGTCGACCATGGCGGCGACCTGCTCGGGTGGGAGGGGGCCGCCATCCGGGCCGCTCATTGCAGGCATGTCCTGGGCGGCGACGAGCCTCGCGAACCTCTCGACCAGCGGTTTCGCGGCGGTGATCTCCGCGTCGGCGTCGATCGACCGGAGCGCCAGGCCCAGGTTCCTGAAGTCGTTCAGGCTGCCGGTCGGCAGGGCCGTGCCATCGAGCCTGAGATGCAGGCGGCCGTTGAAGCTGCCTTCCGCCACGGAGAACCGCAGCGGGTCGATCGTGAGCTCGGGGCTGCCGGCCGCAATCCGGTCGATCTGCGGCATGAGCCTCTCGACCATCGTCGCCGCGTTCGACATCTGCATCGAGCTCGCTGCCTCGATGATCTCGTTCACCGCGCCGATGTCGAGATGGCTTGCGCGCAGACCGAGAGCGGCATCGCTGATCTCGAAAGCTCCGCCAATCGCCATTCGGCCGAGCCTGTAGATCACCTCCGTATCGAAGTGCGTGGCTTCGACGTTCTCGCTGACCGTCGATCCGATGCTGAGATTCTCGGCGGCAAACATCGGCGTCGCGCCGAGGCTCGGATTGATGACGATCAGGCGGCCGAGCGTCGCCTCCGATGTGCCGGGCGCGATCGAGCCGGCCCGGAGCTCCGAGTCGCTCGTCATCCGCATCGATTCGAGCACGGCGCTCACGAAGGGACTTTGCAGCGAGGCTTCGTCGAGCACGGCCTCGAACTCAAGGTGGCCCAGCGTCGCGACGCCGACGAGATCGAGACCGGAAAAGGCGTAGCTCAGGTCGCCGAATGCCCCGTCGAACTCCGGGATCTCGCCACTGAAATCGAAGCCGCCTCCGAACTCCGATTGGCCGCGAAATTCGAAAAGATAAGGTACCCCGAGCAATTCTTCGGCGAGCTGGATCGGCGGCGAGTCCGGGTCGGCAATCGCCTTGACGCCGAGGAATCCGAAACCTGAAATCTCTCCGACGAGGATCGGGCCATGTGTGAATTCGACGATGACGGGAAGGGCGACGCTGCGAAGCAGTTCCGTGACCTCAGGCTGTTGCGCAATGGCTTCGATCTGGCTCAGGTAGCTTTCGCCGAGGCCGAGCTCGAGCCGCGTGCGGCTCCTGAGCCAGCCGCGGTCGTAGTCGTCGACGCGCAGGGCGATGAGCCGGCTCTCGTTCATGGCGTCGAGCCGGGCGCGCACAGTGCCTTCGGCAATGATGCCGACGACGAAGGGCATTGCCATGACCAGCGCCAGCACGATGCCGATGGCGACGAGCAGCTTACGCATGGCGCGATCTCCCTAGGCGGCGGACCGTTGCAGCGAGGCGAGCAGGCGTTCGTACAGCACATGCTCGAGCTGGACGAAGCGCTCGACCCTGATGGTGCTCCACTCTCCGGCATGCTCGAGCCGCGCGGCCATTTCCGCGAGATGGCTCTGCTCCTCGCCGAGGAGCCGCTTCAGCGAGAGGGCCTGGCGCTCGCGCGCGAGAGCCTGCTGCAACAGTGAGTAAAACCATACTGCCCGGAACTCGACGATCAGCGACATGTAGAGGTAACAGCTCCGGGCGCTGCCCTGCTGCATGAGCTCCCGGAGCAGGGAAGCCTCGAGTCGCCGGAAGTAGCCGCGGGCCGCGGCGGGCGCGAGCAGATCGCCGCCCTGGTACTCGAGCGGCCGTCCGGCGACCTTCTCTGCCTTGCGCTTCATGAAGAATGCGTGCTGGCATTCCTCGGCGAGGTGCCTGAGCGTCGCCTGGCCGACTTCGACGCCGTGCTGCGTTGCCATGATCCTGTGGCTGCCCATGTGCTCGAGCATCGAGAGCGTGTTGAGCAGGCGCGACTCGAGCGCCGCAACGCCAACGATGCGGGTGAGGAGACCGTGCGTCTTGTGCACGAGTCCCGCGTTCACGGCATCGAAGTGGTTTTGCGCCCGGTCGACGATCGACCCTGCGAGTCGTGCGTGCGAGGCGTCGGGCATGGCGGGCAGTGTATACGAACGAGAAAGGGCTCGTTAGCATGGCGGCCCATGAGCGACGAAAAGACGATCAAGGGCGGATGTTTTTGCGGCAGGGTTCGCTACGAGTTCGCGCCCGAGTTTCTCGCCTATCGTTATTGTTTCTGCTCCCGTTGCCGCAAGCTTCGCGGCACGGCCCATGCCGCAAACATGTTCGTTCCACAAGCGGTTTTTCGCTGGCTCTCGGGCGAAGACCAGATCCGTCGTCATGACCTCGAGGGAACGCGCTTCGGCAATTGCTTCTGCACGACATGCGGATCGCCGGTTCCGCGTCAGGCCCTGGCGGGCAAGGCCTTCCTGATTCCAGCGGGCACGGTCGACGAGGATCCGGGCAAGCTGCCGGAGAGCGTCATCTTCTGGGATTCGCGAGCGTCCTGGCTGCCGCCGGCCGACGGTCTCGAGAAATTCAGCGAATACAGCAAATAGCTATACTCCCGGCTGCGCGCCCGTAGCTCAATTGGATAGAGCATCGGCCTTCGAAGCCGAGGGTTGGGAGTTCGAGCCTCTCCGGGCGCGCCAGGCGGCCAGGGGCGGCCATCGCCGACATCTATAACGAGGCCGTGCTGACGACCACCGCAACCGCCGAAGCCGCGGTCTACGTGCACTTCGTGTTCGACCGACACGACCCGCGAACGCGGAACATCGACGAATTTTTCAGGTCCAGAAAAGAAAAACCCGGCGGTGGGAACGCCGGGTCAGACTCTTGTTGTTATCGGAGTTTACGGTTTCAAGTATGCGGCCTAGCTGTTGATCATTACCCCGCGGGTTATGAACACCAATTTTCTTGTTGTTGTTACAGCCGTTGTTTCTTTTCTTGTTCTTCTAATTTCTTGTACTTCTGATTTTTGAATCTAACAGAACGTCATACGTGTCCGCATGATTTTCTGTCTGTTTGCGCACTCACTGCCTCCTTGCGGAGACGAAGTTATAGAGCAAGACGCATGCCACGCGCGCGCTCGCCAGAAAAATCATAGGCTTAGCAATAGGATGCGGCCCGCAGACCCGTTCTTAGACTCGTTCTTGTAAAGGCTGCCGACAGTTGTCTTACATAATGAACTTATTGCACCGCATGACCAAGCACTCTTAAGTGACTGATTTGATGGGTTGCGCAAAAATTGCAAGCCGCGGCTGCTCAGTCTCCGGCGCGGATCGACGCGGCATCGAGCCAGACACCGCCCTTGACCACGGCGACGATCCGCCGAAGTTCGCCGATCTCTGCCAGCGGATCCCCATCGACGACGACGAGGTCGGCAAGCCTGCCGGGCTCGATGGTTCCGGCATCGAGTGACAGTCCGAGCGCGATCGCACCGCCGGCCGTGGCCCAGCGCAGGATCTGGTCGTTCGGGATGTCGGCTTCGGCGAGCAGGAGGAGTTCGTCGTGAAAGCCCTCGCCATAAGGAACTGCCGGCGCATCGCTGCCGATGGCGACCCGACCGGAGCCGCGCATGACGCGCGCGATCGTCGTCGGGAGGCCCGTGGCCGCGCCCGGGTCGTCGGCGAGGCCAGCCGCGATCAGACTTGTGGGCAGCCATCGGCCTGACGCGTCCATGATACCGATGACGTCCTGGTAGCTTCGGCCGAGTGCCGACACGGACAGCGTGGGCAGCGCTTCCGACTGGCGTGGCCCGAGCACCGCCGGCAGGGGCGAAGTCACATAGCCCGCCTGCGCGCGCTGTTCGGCGAGGCCGTGTGCCAGCGGACGCGCGACCTGCCCCACGCCGATGAGGACCGGCGATCCGGGCGGCGTTGCCATCGCGGCGGCGTCGTCCGCGGGATCGATGACCAGCCGCGGGCCCGGCTGCCGTCCTTCCGCCCAGGTCTCGGCACGTTCGATCGCGGCCATCGGTTCGGCCATCACTTCGCGGATCGTGGTCACGCCGTGTCCGAGCAGGAGCCTTCCGGTTTCGCCGGCTGAAATGGTGCTCACATGGGCGTGCACGTCGATCAGGCCCGGGACGACGGTCAGTTCGCTTGCATCGATGACGCGTTCCGGCAGCGGCAGGACGCCGCGCCGGACGACGTCCTTGATCCGCTGGCCCTCGACATGAATATCGATGAGATAGCGATAGCTGTCGCCGATCCCGTCGAAGATGCGGCCTGCCTGGATAACGTAGGGTGCGTTGGCCTCTGCCGTGGAATAGCTCGGCCAATCCTCGTCGGCAAGCTCGAGGGTGACCAGATCCGCCGACGCTTCGGCCAGGTCGGCTGCCGCGGTGTCGAAGACCTGCGCCAGCCGCTGGCCAGTCGCGCCCTCGCGGGCCTGCAGATGGAGCCGCGAGCCCTCCCAGCGCAGATCGCCGGCATCGAAGAGCCCTCCCGCGAGCAAAGTCGACTCGAACGGGCGGTCGATCGCAACCAGTCGGAGGTTGGTCGAGTCCCAGGAACCGAAGCCCGTGGCTTCGAGGTAGGCGATGAAGCGCCCGTCGGCGGCGACCCGCGGCCTGAAGGCACGACCGGCTTCGCTCGTGACCTGCAGCAACTGACCGGTCGCGAGCCGCAGCCGCCAGATCTCCATGTCGCCGCCGCGATCGCTCGCGAAGAACAGCCACTCTCCATCCGGCGAGAACTCGGGCCAGGCATCCGTCGCGGCGTCGTCCGTGAGGCGCCGGACATCGTCGCCGTCGGCCAGCCAGAGGTCGCCGAGGGCGCTGAAAGCGATGTTTCCCGTCGCCGGATCGGCGACCAGGCCATTGATTCCGGTTACGCGGTGGGGGCCGGGCGAATCGAGCACTCGCGCAGCCGCGCTGACGCCGGCCGGTTCGATCGTCACCGCCGCAAACATGTGGACGGGCGTGCGTTCGCGCGAGGCGATGCCGCGTCGCCAGATCTGACCATCGGCGGTGTAGAGGTATTCCGCCGGGGACAGCCAGGCCGGGCGCCCGACGAAAACGTCCTCGCCCTCGGTGAGGCGACGCCGAATGGGCTCGTCGGCACTGACACGCATCGCGAGATCGCTGCGCTCGCCGTCGATTCGCTCGTTGAACACGATCACGCCGCCGCCGGGCCGCCAGGTCGGCGCATCGAGCCGGACGTCGCTGTCCATCACGGCCAGCTCGCGACGTCCGCCGTTGTGCACGGCGATCGATGAGCGCGTGCCGACACGATGCGCGTAGGCGAGCTCGCCGGTTTCGGAATAGACAGGAAACCGGCTGTCGCCCGGTTCGTTGGCCAGCTGGCGAAGCTCGCCCGTTTCGAGATGGAGCGACCAGATACTGTAGCTGCCACCGCGGTTGCCGGCAAAGACGACCTCCTGGCCGTCCGGAGCGAATTCGGGCTCGCGCTCGTCGAACGACGTTTCGGTCAGGGGCCCGTAGACTCCATCCGCCAGGGTCAGCAGCCAGAGATCCCACTGGCCGTCGATCCAGCGCTGAAACACCAGGCGCTCGCCCGCGGCGTCGAACCGGGGCTGGGCGACCCCGTTGCCGGGCGGAATGAGCGGCGTGGCGCCGCCCCCTGTCACCGGGAGCGTCCAGAGGCCGCCGAGCAGATCCACGGCGATCGTCTGCTTGTCGGGCGAAATCGCGAGCGCCAGGTTGGTTCCCTGACGGATGTCCGCGACCTCTGCCATCGCGGAGCCCGCGAGCAGCAGCATCAGGACGGTCGACCGCAGCCTCGGCATCAGCCTGGCCTAGGGCTGCAGCCAGACGGACTGCCAGGCGCCGTCCTGCGCGCGTTCATGGCGCAGTCGCTCGTGAAAGCGATCGGCACCCTCGACCCAGAATTCGATCGCCTCGAGATGCAGTCGATAGCCGCCCCAATGAGGCGGGCGCGGAATCGGGGCGCGAGCCGCGAAGCTGGCGCTCAGGTCATCGAGACGCGCGGACATCATCTCGGGCGAGGCGACTGCGTGACTCTGCTCGCTCGCCCAGGCATTGAGCTGGCTCTGGCGCGCGCGCGAGGCGAAGTAGGCATCGCTCTCAGCCTCGGGCGACCGTTCGGCGCGGCCTTCCAGCCGCAACTGCCGGCCGAGCTCCGGCCAGTAGAGGGCGCCCGCAGCCCGCCCGTTCGCTTCGAGCTCGGCGCCTTTGCGCGAACCATAATTGGTATAGAAGACGACATAGCCCCGCTCGGGGGACAGCGACTTGAGCAGGACATAGCGTAGCGAGGGGCGCCCGTCGGCGGTGGCTGTCGCAAGGGCCATGGCCCAGGGATTCTTCGCCACGCTCGCCTCGGCGTCTGCGAGCCATTGGGCGACGAGCGGCAGCGGATCCCCCGGTCTCGGCAAAGTCGGCACGCGCGCTTCCGTGCCGTCAGGCGAGGACATCGGCGTGAAAGCGCAGATGCTCGGCGATGAAGCTGCTGACGAAATAGTAGCCGTGGTCGTAACCCGCTCGTTCGCGGTACTCGAGACGTTGGCCGGATTCCGCGCAGGCCTGTCGGAGATCGCCGGGCTTGAGCTGCGCGAGGAAGGAATCGGCGCCGCCCTGGTCGACGAGCAGGACATGCTTGCTCGGCTGCTTGCGGATGACGGCGCAGGCGTCATACGGCTGCCAGGCCGCACGGTCCGCTCCGAGATAGGCGGTGAATGCCTGCTCACCCCAGGCGGAAAGGGAAGCCGCACTGATCGGCGAGAAGGCCGAGATCGAGCGCCAGGCGTCGGCGTTCCTGATCCCGATGATCAGTGCACCATGGCCGCCCATCGAATGTCCGCTGATCGACTTGCGCCGGGGATCGACGGGCAGATGCGCGTTCACCGTCTCGACGAGCTCGCGTGAGACGTAGTCGTACATGCGGTAGTGGGCCGACCAGGGGGCTTCCGTGGCGTTGACGTAGAAGCCCGCGCCCGTGCCCACGTTCATGAAATCGTTCTCGCCCGGCAGGTTGACGCCACGCGGGCTCGTGTCGGGGATGATCAGGGCGATGCCGAGCTCGGCCGCGTATCGCTGGGCTCCCGCTTTCACCGAGAAGTTCTCTTCAGTGCAGGTCAGGCCGGAGAGCCAGTAGAGCGCAGGAACGCTCTGGCGCTCGGCGGCCGGCGGCAGGTAGCAGGCGAAACGCATATCGCACGCGCAGGCCTTCGAGGCATGCCGGTAGGTCAACTGCCGCCCGCCGAAGCAGCGCGACTCGCTCACAAGGTCCAGTGTCATGCTGACGATTCTCCTAAAGTGTTCTTGCGCGGGAGCCACGGGCCGAGTACAAAACGCCCTCCACGGAGACCGTCATGAATCTCGAGAAACTTCGCCAGCGGCTCGATCAGGTCGACAGCGAGCTGCTCGAGCTCGCCAAGGAACGTCAGGACATCGTCGGCCAGATTGGCGCGGTCAAGATCGCCCAGGGCGTCCCTACCCGGGATTATGAGCGGGAGCGTGAAGTCTTGAAAAGTGCCGGAGATCGCGCCCGAACGATCGGGCTCGAGCCGGAGCTCGCGGAATCGATCATGCAACTGCTGATTCGCTCTTCCCTGACCCGGCAGGAAGAGACCCGCGTGAAGTCCGTGACATCAGGCGAGGGCAAGCGCGCCCTCGTGATCGGCGGCTGCGGCAAGATGGGCGCCTGGTTCGTGCGATTTCTGGCCTCGCAGGCGTACGGCGTCGCGATTGCCGATCCAGCGGCGCCCGACGGGCAGGCCGGTGCCGTTCGCGACTGGCGCACGCTCGACCTCGATCACGACGTCATCGTCGTCGCCGCGCCGATCCAGATCACGGCTGCAATCCTTGCGGAGCTCGCCGGCCGACGGCCTCGCGGGCTCGTGCTCGACATCGGTTCGTTGAAGACTCCGCTTCGTGCCGGGCTTGAGCGTCTCGCGGACGCCGGGTGCCGCGTGACGTCCATCCATCCGATGTTCGGTCCCGACACACGCCTCCTGTCGGGCCGGCACGTGATCTTCTGCGATGTCGGGAACAAGGCGGCTCTCGCCGAAGCCCGCGAGCTCTTCTCGGCCACGATGGCCGAGCGAACCGACATGAGCCTCGATGACCACGATCGGATCATTGCCTACGTGCTCGGCCTGTCGCACGCCCTCAATCTCGTATTCTTCACGGCCCTCGCTGAAAGCGGCGAGCTCGTGCCGCGGCTGCAGCGGATGTCGAGCACGACCTTTGACGCACAGCTCAAGGTCGCAAGCCTGGTCGCCCACGACAATCCGCACCTGTATTTCGAGATCCAGCGCCTCAACGATTACGGGTACACTTCCCTGGAAGCCCTGCGGTCTGCGGTCGAGAAAATCCAGGGGCTGATCGCCAACGGCGACGAGGCAGGTTTCGTCAGCCTCATGGAGTCGGGGCGGCACTATCTCGAGAAGCGATAACGGGTGACGATGGACCGGATCGACGAAAACGGCTTTCGCGCCAATGTCGGCATCATCCTCATGGACGATGCGAACCGGGTCATGATCGCAGGCCGTCGCGGTCGTACCGGCTGGCAGTTCCCCCAGGGCGGCGTAAAAAGGCGCGAATCCGCCGAACAGGCGATGTTTCGAGAGCTTCGCGAGGAGATCGGTCTCTCGCCCGACGACGTGTCTGTCGCCGGCGTGACTCGCGACTGGATTCGCTACCACTTGCCAAAGAAGTATCAGCGGCCGAGCGAGCCGAAATGCATCGGCCAGAAGCAGCGCTGGTTTCTCCTCAGTCTCGTCGGCGATCCGGAGAAGCTGACGTTCGACGCCACTGACGAGCCCGAGTTCGACCGTTGCCGCTGGGTCGATTACTGGAAGCCCGTGGAAGAGGTCATCTATTTCAAGCGTAAGGTCTATATCCGGGCCTTGTCCGAGCTCGCGCAGCTCGCCTTTCGCGACTCGGAGCCGCCGCCGATGCCGTCGAGCTGGCCCAAGAGCTGGCACCAGCAATGAAGTCGAGGCTCATCAAGGTCGCCGCGCTTCTGATCGTGATCCTTGCCGGGTTCTATCTGAGTTTCGAGCTCGGCCGCTATCAGGCCGACTACTCCCGGCTCGATGCCTGGCGAGAGGTATCGGCCCTCGAAACCGAGATCGGCGTCCGCGACAGCGCGATCGACGGGCTCGAGCGGAGAATCGCGATCCTCGAGACATCCGGCAGCATCGACCGTGAGACTTATGCCGGCGTCGAGGCGAATCTGGCCGAGCTCGAAGCGCGCATCCAGGCACAGGAGGAGGAGCTCGTCTTCTATCGCGGCATAGTGACGCCGGGCGACGGAGTTGCGGGATTGCGCGTCCAGAATGTGGAGGTGCTGGCTGGCGAAGGCGAGGCGACGCACACCCTGCGCGTGCTGCTCGTGCAGGCGATCGTGCACAACGATCGCGTCACGGGGTCCGTCCGGGTCAGTCTGCGCGGAATGCAGGACGGCCAGTCGACCGCATTCGGCCTCGACGCGCTCGGCACCGAAAGCCAGGCGACCGATATCCCCTACGGATTCCGGTACTTCCAGACGCTCGAGATGGGCCTCAAGCTGCCGGCGGGTTTCGAGCCGGCTGAGCTCGAGGTCCAGGTTTGGCCGCGCAGCCCCCGGGGTGAGACCATAGTGCAGAGTTTTCCGTGGCCGGCAGTGGTTGGGCAGCAGGCGGCGGGAACCGAGGTCGAATGATGTTCAAACAAAAACGGCGCCGTGAACAGCCGATCAATACGCTGATCGGTGCCGAAACACGCGTCCAGGGCGATATCGAGTTCACGGGCGGCTGCCTGATCGACGGCTACGTGAAGGGCAATGTCCGGTGCTGGAAAGACGATGGCGCGATGTTGAGCATCAGCGAACGGGGCTGCGTCGAGGGCACGGTCGTCGTGCCGAACGTCGTGCTCAACGGCACGGTCAAGGGTGACGTCGCGGTATCCGGTCGCGTCGAGCTCGGCGCCAAGGCGCGCGTCGTCGGCAATGTGCGCTACGGACTCATCGAGATGGCGATTGGCGCAGCCGTCAACGGCAAGCTGATTCACGCGAGCGAGACCGCGGCGAGCGCGTCAGGTGGCAAGGAAGCGGGGGCGACCGCGCGCGTCGCCCGGGTAAACAGGATTGGAGAGGGATCATGAGCGAACCGAGATGGGATGAAGGTGAGGCGCCGCTGGTATTTACGGACGCTGCAGCGACCAAGGTCGGCCAGCTCATTGCCCAGGAGGGTAATCCTTCCCTGAAGCTGCGCGTGTACATTCAGGGAGGCGGTTGCTCGGGCTTCCAGTACGGATTCACCTTCGACGAAGAGGTCCAGGAAGGCGACACGGCCGTGGAGAACGGTGGCGTCACGCTGCTCATCGATCCGATGAGCGTGCAGTACCTGACGGGCGCCGAGATCGATTATCGCGAGGATCTCTCGGGCGCCCAGTTCATCATTCGCAATCCGAACGCGACGACCACCTGCGGCTGCGGGTCCTCGTTCTCTGTCTGAAGACGCCGGCGCAGGAGTCGATTGAGCGCGAATCCTGCAGCAGCCGACGACCCCGCAGCCGTCATGGCTGCCGTCGACCTGGGGTCGAACAGCTTTCACATGGTCGTCGCCCGGGCGCATCACGGGCAGCTCGCGATCATCGACCGGCTCCGCGAGATGGTGCGACTCGCTTCCGGGCTCGGCAGCGGCGGCCATCTCGACAGCGAGAGCCAGGACCGGGCCATGG
>Ga0315910_10003210_pt1 | contig 14019 bp, 10 predicted proteins | sample EdamamesoilMG_FD_204470 | JGI IMG/M metagenome (GOLD analysis project Ga0315910, IMG submission 204470) | Garden soil microbial communities collected in Santa Monica, California, United States - Edamame soil | ecosystem: Environmental > Terrestrial > Soil > Garden | place: USA: California...
GGTGCCCGAGGGAGAGGAGCCGCCCGAGGAGCCGGTCGTGCACAGGAAGGCCAGCGCCGAGGCCTTCCGCGCCGCGGCCGAGGGCGCCGGCCTGGTCGTGGGCGAGCGCAGCTGGCTCGACCGCGCAGGCCCGGCCAGCAAGGACCCGCAGTGGGCCGAGGACGCGCACAAGTTCCTGTTCGCGCAGGCCAGCGTGGCCGGCCTGTACGCCCTCGAGCCCGACGAGGTGGGGAAACCCGTGCTCGCGCGCGACGGCTCGGCCGCCTACCTCGTGCGCCTGACGGGCAAGCGCGAGGTGCCGCTCACGAACATGTCGCCCAGCGACTACGACCGCTACAAGGGCGGCGCGAGCTCGGAGGCCTTCGCCTCGACCGTGCGCGGCCTGGACCTCGCCTTCCTGGAGCAGACCTACGGCCTGAAGATGCTGCGCGGCGACGAGCGCGCCGAGGCGCGCGCCAAGGCGGCCTCGAACCAGCCGGCGGACGACCAGTAGGCGCGCCGGCGCGCGGACCGGGCTAGCCCGGCCTGCGCGCGATGGCCAGGATGCTGTGCCCTACCGGCCAGTCGAAGCGGCGCGAGAACGGCAGCTCGGCCGCGAACACGCCGGCCAGCAGGCCGTGCAGCGCCTCGGGCAGCGGGAAGGACAGGTTCGTGCGCTGCGCGTCGGGTGCGCGCCCGAGCAGCGTCTCCAGCGCCTTCAGCCCGAGCACCGTGGGCAGGATGAGCGGGAACAGGAACACGTTGGCGTGCGTGTTGCGCTCGATCGTCAGGCCCGCGCCCGCGAGCACGCGCGCGAGACTCCGACGCGTGTAGCGCCGGTGGTGGCGCGCCACGCGATCGTTGTTGGCGTACAGGAGCGGATAGGCCGGCACGCTGGCCACGAGCAGGCCGCCCGGCGCGAGCAGGCGCGCCACCTCGCGCACGGCGCGCGCGTCGTCGGGGATGTGCTCGAGCGCGTCGAACAGGCACACGAGCTCGAAGCTCCCGTCGCGATAGGGGAGAGCGTAGCCGTCCGAGACCACGCCGCCGGCGAAGCCGCGCTCGTGGCACAGGCGCAGGCTGGAGCGGTCGAGGTCGGTGGGGAACACGCGCTCGGCCAGGTGCGCCAGGCCGGGCAGGAAGCCGCCCGAGCCGCAACCGAGGTCGAGCACGCGCCGCGGGCGCGTCGCTCCGAGGTGATGGCGCAGGAGGCCGAGGTACACGGCGCGCCGCCCGCGGAACCACCAGTGGTGCTCCTCCAGGTCGCGGAACTGCCGGTAGGCGACGGCTTCCATCCGCTCAGACGGGCTCGGCCACGACGATCATCTCGTCGAACAGGTTGACGTACAGCGAGCGCCGCGCGAACAGCTTGAGCGGCGCCAGGGCCCAGGCCAGCGCGGGCGAGAGGCGCGCCGCGCGCTCGGCCACGAAGCCCAGGGACACGTACTTGCCGCCCAGCCAGGGGCGGTTCTCGAGCACGCGGAAGCCGGCGCGCTCGAGCACGGTCGCCAGCGTGCGGCGCTGGAAGTGGTAGATGTGCTCGGCGTGCTTGTAGTGCTGCCAGCGCGGGCCGAGCACGCGCGCGGCCAGGCTGTCGACGTCCTGGGTCTCGATCAGGAACTTGCCGCCCGGCGCCAGCAGCTCGCGCACGGCGCGCGCGGCCGCGACCACGTCGGGGATGTGCTCGATCACGTCCCACATGGTCACGAGGTCGAACGAGGCGCGCGGCAGCTCGACCTGGCCCAGCAGGCCGGCCAGCACGTGCTGCTTGCCCAGGCGCTCCTCGGCCTGCGGGCGGATGGCGTCCGAGGGCTCGAGGCCCGTGACCTGCCAGCCGTGCTCGCGCATGACCTGCAGGAAGTAGCCGGCCGCGCAGCCCACGTCCAGCACGCGTCCCGGGCGCGCGAAGTGGCGGCGCACGACGCGCATGCGCCGGCGATAGGTGGAGAGGTACAGCGGCGCGTCGGCGCGGTAGTCGGTGTAGCCGCGGTCCTTGGCCGCGCTCGAGCTCCAGTAGCCCTCGTCGTAGACCTGCTCGATCAGCGCGCCATCGGCCAGGCGCGGCGTGACGTAGGTCAGCTCGCACCGCGTGCAGGTCACGACCGCGAACGGCCCGTCGCGGAACTTCTCCGTGCGCTCCGTGCTGCCGCACAGGCCGCACGCCACGTCGCGCAGGAAGCCGGCGGCCACCGGACCCAGCCCGGGGACATCGGAGGCAGCGCGGGCTTCCGCCATGGTCGGCGAGCGGACGGCCGACCCTGCGTCAGCCGAAGTACTCCTGACCGGCTGCGACCTCGTCCGCGCGCGCGTCCGCGCCCTTCACGACCGTCTTGGCGATGCGCCGGCCCATGGCGATCGAGTGGTCCATGTTGTTGTAGCGGTACAGGCCCTGGCGCCCGGTCGTCTGGAAGTTGCGCACCTTCTTGGCGGCGCGCTTCAGCACCTCCAGGTTCTCCTTGTACGTGAGATCGTAGATGGGATAGGCGTAGCGCAGCTTGGCCAGGTCGACGCCGCGCGCCGTGCCGGGCTCGATCAGGCCCAGCGTCTCCAGGTCGCGGATGGCGATCTTCGCGCCCTGCTCCAGGTCCAGGTTCCAGTGCTCGTCGCCCACGCGGCAGGTGATCTCGCAGCACACCACGGTCTTGTCCCCGGGCGCGGCGTCGTCGCTGAAGTTCTTGAACTCCGAGATGCGGTGGATCGTGAGGTGCTTCTCGGGCAGGTACACCCAGTGGTCGGGCGAGACCGAGGGCTTGTCGACCTCGAGGTACACGAACACGATGGCCGAGTAGCGCAGGTTTCCGATGGCGTTCTTGACCTCGGGCTCGATCTCGGGCCGGAAGCACTCCAGGATGCGCGGCAACGGGATGGTGTTGACCACCTCGTCGCAAGCGACCGACTGCTCGCGCCCGTCCTTCTCGAACACCACGCGGCGCGCGACGTTGCCCTCGATCTCGATGCGCTTGACGGGCGCGGAGAGGTGCAGCGTGCCGCCCATGCGCCGGATCTTCTCGGCGTACTTGCGCCCGATCTGGCCGATGCCGCCGTGGGCCGGGTACCAGAACTCGCTCACGAGGCTGCGCACCTCGCCGTCCTTGGGCGGGTTGAGCGTCTTCTTGACCGTGTCCCACAGGTTGGCCTGGCTGATGCGCTGGCTGGCCCAGTCGGCGCTGATCTCGGTGCAGGGCATCTTCCAGGCCTTCGAGGTGTAGCTGCCGAAGAACACCTCGTACAGCGTGCGCCCGAAGCGCTTGAGCACCCAGTTCTCGAAGTTGTCGTCGGGGATCTTGCGGAACCACTGCACCATGCGGATCCACAGGTAGTCCCAGCCCGCGCGCACGAGCACGCCCTTGGGCATGTTGGCCAGCACGTTCTGGGCCTTGAGCGGGTAGTGGAAGAACTTGCCCTGCATGTAGATGCGGGACAGGCGCTCGCGGATCACGACCTCGTTGTCGAGCACCTCGTACAGGTGCTCGATCAGCTGCTGGTCGCGGCTGTGGAAGCGGTGCGGGCCGTGGTCGAGCCAGTAGGGGCCGCACTTCCAGCTCGTGGCCATGCCGCCGGCGTAGTCCTCTTTCTCGATGACCGTGACCGCGACTCCGGCGCGGCACAGCTCGTAGGCGGTGGCCAGGCCGGCGAGGCCGGCGCCCAGGACGACGACGTGCATGACTGTAGGGGAGGGACGCGCGGGGGAGCTCGATTCCGGGCGCGACAGGCTCATGTCGGCTCCCCTAACGCGCGACTGGAATGCCGTTCACGGCCCGGGACTGTGTGAGCATCCTACCGTGCCGCCCCGCGCGGAGCACGCTCCCCCCGGGCCGGGCTGGACCGAGCGTGGCTCGGCGCCTAGTCCGCGGGCCGGAAGGCGACGCGGAAAACGCTTCCCCCGCCCTCGCGCTCCTCGACCGACGCCTGGGCGTGACAGGTCTCGGCGTGCAGGCGCACGAGGTGCAGCCCGAGGCCCGTGCCCGTGGTCGTGCGCGTCTGCTCGCTGCCGACGCGGTAGAAGGCCTCGAAGATCTTCTCGCGCTCCGCGGCCGGCACGCCCGGGCCGCGGTCGAGCACCTCGAGCAACACGCTGCCGCCCGCCCAGCGCGTGCGCACGAGGATGGGCTCGTCGCGCGCGGGCGCGTACTTGCGCGCGTTCTCGACCAGGTTGGAGACGATCATGCCCACGCCCTCGGCGGTCAGCCAAACGTGCGGCAGCTTGGGCTCGAGCTGGAAGGCCAGGTCCTGCGGCTCGCTCTCGGGCGGTTGCAGGTCGTCGCGCAGCGCGGCCACGTGCTCGTTCAGGTCGCCGACCACCGGGCGCGTGACGTTCTCCTTGAGGCGGCTCTTCTCGAGCACGCGCTCGACCAGCGTCGAGAGCCGATGCGTCTCGCGCACGATGCGCCGGTAGTACTCGTCGTGCTTGGCGTCGTCGACCCAGCCGTCCATGAGCATCTCGGCGTGCAGGCGGATGGTGGAGATGGGCGTGCGCAGCTCGTGCGTGACGGCGGCCACGAAGTTCTGCATGCGGTGCGCCTGGTCGAGCTCGCGCCGCACGCTGCGGTAGAGCAGCGTCATGCCGGTGCCCAGCGTGAGCAGCAGCATGAAGCCCGTGGCCAGGAAGCCGCGCGCCTGGCGCGCGTTGCGCTCGTCCATGCGCTCGGTGAAGGCCTGCACCTCGAGGCGCCCATAGTTCTGGTCGCCCGGGTAGTAGGTGTCGAAGCCCAGGGCCGTGACCGGATAGATCTCGGCGTAGATCGAGCCCACGCTGTCGAACGGGAGCCCCGCCGGCGGCACGCGCAGCTCCTCGTCCTGGTCGAGCAGCTGCGCCGCCAGCTCGAAGGGCAGGCTGCGGAACAGCCAGGCCACGTCGAGCACGAAACCCTGCTGCACGCTGAGCAGGTCGATCAACGGTCGCAGGCAGGGCGCGTCGGCCGGCAGCCCGAGCAGTGCGGGCCCGTCGCTGAGCATGATGCGGCGCGAGGCGATGGCGCGCGGCTCGCCGCGGTCCAGGTAGAACTGCAGGCGGAAATCGGAGATGCGCAGGCCCTGCACGTGGCCGCGCAGCGCGTCGCCCACTTCCTTCACGCTGGACGGCTCGCCGCCCACGCCCGCCACCAGGTTGACCACCAGGGCCGTGAGCGGCACCGGGGTGACCTCGTCCTGGAAGTACGCCCCCGCGATCTCGGACAGGCTCTCGAGCTTGTCGGCGCGCTTCAGGAAGTCGGCCACGACCGGCTCCAGGGCCTGCAGGGCGCGCTCGCGCTCGGGCACGTCGCTGCCCACGAAGGTCTGCACGCGGCTCTCGCTGCCCTGGATGTGCAGCACGCTGAACCAGCCCAGGATGCCCGAGGGCATGGGCGCCTTGACCAGGGGCGAGGGCTGCAGGGCCAGGTCGTCGCCCAGGGCGTCCTCGGGCGAGATGACCTCGGCGTACTGGTAGAAGGAGCGGCGCGACTCGCCCACGACCAGGTTGGTCAGGCGCTCCTGCATGCGGTTGACGATGCGGTCGGCGCCGTCCTGGGCGCGCTGCGGCACGGCCTCGCTCTGGCGCTGGAAGTCCTTCTGCAGCTCGCGCCAGTACAGGACGCCGAAGATCAGCGTGGGCAGGACGAGCAGGGTTCCGTAGAGCAGGAACGCCTTGCGTGAGGTCGTTTGCTGGCGCAGCACGGCGGTGGGGGCGGCCTAGTCTTTCGTCCGCCCGTCCGCCGTGCAAAAGCCCCGGCCCGGAACCGCCGCCGGCCGCGGGGGCCGGCGGTCGCCGCGGGGGCTAGGAGTACCAGCGATAGCCCTTGCCGCGCACCGTCTGGATGAGCGAGGGCTTGGCGGGGTCGGGCTCGACCTTGCGGCGCAGGCCGACGATGTGGATGTCGACCGTGCGCGTCTCGACGTTGGCGTTGCGGTAGTGCCACACGTCGAGCAGCAGGTCCTCGCGCGTGACGACGCGGTCGTGGTGGCGCACGAGGTACTCGAGGATGTCGCCCTCGCGCGGCGTGAGCGGGATGACCTTGCCCTCGCGGTGCACCTCGAGGCGCGCCAGGTCGACCTTGATCCCGCTGGGCAGGTCGAGCTGCGGGGGCGGCGCCGTGTCCATCTCCTTGCGCCGGAACTGGGCGTGCACGCGCGCCACCAGCTCGCGCGGCGAGAAGGGCTTGGCCATGTAGTCGTCGGCGCCCATCTCGAAGCCGCGCACGACGTCGCTCTCGTCGGAGAGCGCGGTCAGCACGACCACGCGCACCTCGTGCCGCAGCCCGCGCAGCTCCTTCAGGACCTCGAGCCCGCTCTTCCCGGGCAGCATCAGGTCGAGCACGATCAGGTCGAAGCGGCTCTTCTTGAAGGACTCGAGCGCGGCCGCGCCCTCGTGCACGACCTCGGTCTCGAAGCCGGCGTGCGTCAGCGCGTCGCGGATGCCCGAGGCCAGGGCCACCTCGTCCTCGACCACGAGAATGCGCTGGGTCATGTTCGCGTTCCGTTGCTGGGTCTCTAGGGATCGGTCGTTGAGTTGGAGCGCCATAGTCGTCGTGCCTCCGGGCGTTGCACTAGCTTGACGGCTCCGCTACGAAGCGAGCTTGAATCGGGCGCTTCCGGATACTGAAACGGTACAGACCTCGCGCGCGCTCATCCAGGACTGCCCATGCGCTCGGCCCCGATCGTGCGCAGCATGCGCAGCGCCGTACGCGTCAGGGCGCCGAGGTCGCCCGTGTGCTTGGACGAGCCGCCCGCGCGCGCTCGGTGGGCCACCGGCAGCTCGCGCACGGCGAGGGCCTGCGCGAAGGCGGCGCAGATCATCTGCGGCGAGAACTCCGGCCCGGGCGCGGTGACGCGCGCGCGCAGGCGCTCCCAGGCCGCGGCCGTCAGCGCGCGGTAGGTGCAGCCCACGTCCGTGAGCGCGATCGCGCCGCGCGGCCACAGGCCTGAGACGAGGCGGGCCACGATCAGGTTCCCGAGCTCCTGGTGGCGCGGCAGCGCGCCCGAGCCGTGCCGCGAGCCCAGGACGAGGTCGTGCGTCGCCAGCGGCTCGAGCAGGCGCGCGATGTCGGCCGGATCGAACGTGTCGTCGGCCTCGACCAGCACGAGCCGGCGCGCGCCCGTGTGCAAGGCGTGTTCTAGACCCGCGCGCAGGGCCGAGCCGTAGCCGGGCCGCGCCTCGGCCCGCACCTCCGCGCCGGCCGCGCGCGCGCGCTCGGCCGTGCGGTCGCGCGAGCCGTTGTCGACCACGAGCACGCGCTCGACCTCGGGCCGCGCGCGGAAGCCGGCCACGACCGCGGCGATGCCGGCCTCCTCGTCGAGGGCCGGTACGACCACGCACGCCCGCTCCTCGGCCGCCACGCTCAGCGCCCCGACGCGAGGCCGCCCTGCTCGAGCGCCGTCTGCGCCCAGGCCGGCAGCTCGGCCCAGGTGTCCGATGCCGGTGGAAGCGCGAGGTGCTCGCGCGCCTCCTCGGCGTGTCCGGTCAGGAGCTCGGCCGCGCCGAGCTCGCAACGGTAGAGCGGCGCGCCGGCCGAGCCGGGGCCCGAGCGTGCGCGGCTCCGGTCGAGGGCCTGGCGGTAGTTGCGCAGCGCGACGTCGTGACGCCCGGCGGCGGCGTGGCCACGCGCCCACAGGAACTGCGCCAGGCACTCGCGCGCGTCGGCACCGAGCGGATCGCGGCCCTCCTCGAGGGCCTGGGCGTGCAGTTCCTCGGGCACGAGCTCGGAGAGCGCGCGCGAGAACAGGAGCCGCGCGCCGCGCTCGGGCCGGCCCTGGACGAGCACGAGCTCGTCCCCGAGCGTGCGCAGCCAGTCCTCGTCCAGGCAGCCGTGCCCGCGCAGCGCCTCGACGTGCGCCAGCCCGCGCGCGAGCTCGCCCTGCGTGCACTCCAGGCGCGCGGCGTTGCGCAGGATGCGCGGATGGCTGGGGGAGAGGGCCAGGGCGTGGCCATAGCGCTCGCGCGCCTCGCCGGTGCGGCCGGCGCGCGCGCACAGGGTGCCGCTCTGCTCCCAGGCCTCGACCGAGTGCGGGCGCAGCGCGAGCACGGCGTCCCAGGCGGCCGTCGCGTCCGACCCCTCTGCACCGGGGCCGGCGGCGGCGCCCGTGCGCGCGGCCAGCAGGCGCGCGGTCAGCAGGCGCGCCGGCGCGGCGTCGGGAGCAGCCGCGCGCGCGCGCTCGATCGCCGCCACGGCCTCGCCCGTGCGCGTCTGCCGCTCGGACACGTCCCGGAGGCCGTCGATGGCGCGCGCCGCGCGCACGTAGTCGCACAGGGCCGCGCCGTGGCGCACGAGCGGCAGGGCGAACAGGGCGGCGCCCAGGACCGGCAGGGCGACGACGAGGCCGCCCGCGCGGCCGGGCCGTTCGTCCGGACGGCGCGCCGCCGCGCCGAAGAGCGCGAAGGCCAGGGCGGCGCTGGCGGGATTGGCGAGCAGGGGCGAGTGCACGAAGGCGTTCACGAGCAGGGCCGACGCGGCCAGGGCCAGGGGCAGCGTTCCGTCATCACGACTCGCGGGGTCGCGCAGCGCACGCGCGCAGTCGAGGGCGATGCGCGCCAGGCCGACGATCCACAGGAGGCCGCCAACGAGCCCGAGCTCGCACGCGCCCTGCAGCCAGTCGTTGTGCGCGTGCTCGACCTCGGTGTCGAGCTCCGAGCACACGCCGTGGCGCGAGAGCTCGATCTCCTGCGGATCGCGGTGGGGCGGGAATGCGGCCTGGAACTGGCCCGGCCCCGCGCCCACCAGGGGATGCTCGCCCAGCAGGCCGAGCGCCGCCGTCCACACGAGACCGCGCACGCCCAGGCCGCGCAGCGAGTGCGAGGCCTCGGCCGGCGCGCCCTCCATGGTCGGCGCGGCGCCGGCCAGGCCCTGGCGCACGGCCATGCCGGCGAAGGGCGCGAGCAGCGCCACCAGGGCGAGGCCGAGCAGCGCGCCGCGCCCGCGCGCCGGCCCGAGCCAGGCCACGAGCAGCAGGCCCGCGAGCAGCGTGTGCGCGCCCGCCAGGACGGGCGCCGCCGCGACGTGCACGAGGAACAGGCCCAGCGTGGCTCCGCCGAGCACGCGCCGCGCACCGGCCGCGCGCGCGAGCCAGGCCGCGCCCACGGCGGCGCCGCCCAGCGCGGCCTGGGAGAGCGAGCCCGTGTCGCCCAGCACGCCCGCGAACGAGTCGCCCGCGAAGCCGCGCGCGAGCGCGTAGCCGCTCCAGGCCAGCGCCAGCGCGACCAGCAGGCCCTGGAAGACGACCCGCCCGCGCTCGTCCAGGCGCGCGCCCCCCGCCAGGGCCAAGGGCGGAAGCGCGAAGCCGAGCAGCGCGCGCCGCGCCTCGAAGGTGTCGCTCACCAGGGCCTCGCGCCCGACGAAGAGCGCCCACAGCAACACGAGCGTGAAGGGCCAGGCCGAGCGCAGGCTGGCGCCGCGCGCGAGCGCGAGCAACGCCAGCGGCACGAGCGCCAGCACGGCCCAGCCCGTGCCCGCCAGGTGCGGATAGGGATCGTCGGCGAGCGGCGAGAGCGGCGTGGCGAAGAGCAGCGCCGGCAGGCACAGGAGCCAGGGCAGCGCGCGCGCGAGCATGTCCCTAGCCCGCGAGGATGGCGTCCACGAAGGCCGTGGGCTCGAACACCTCGAAGTCCTCCTTGTCCTCGCCCGTGCCCACGTAGCGCAGGGGCAGGGCGAGCTCGCTCTGGATGTGGAACAGCGCGCCGGCGCGGGCCGTGCCGTCCAGCTTGGCCACGATCACGCCCGTGACGCGCACCGCCTCCGTGAACAGGCGCGCCTGCTGGATCGCGTTCTGGCCATTGGTGGCGTCGAGCACGAGCCACACTTCATGGGGCGCGCCCTCGATCTTGCGCGCGGCCACGCGCTGGATCTTCTTCAGCTCCTCCATGAGGTTCTTGTGCGTGTGCAGGCGTCCGGCCGTGTCGAGCAGCACGATGTCGTAGCCCAGCGCCGTGGCCGCCTCGAGCGCCTCGAAGGCCACCGCGGCCGGATCGGCGCCCTCCTCCTTGCGCACGATCTGGACCGAGCTGCGCTCGGCCCAGATGGCGAGCTGGTCGGCGGCGGCGGCGCGGTAGGTGTCGCAGGCCCCGACCAGCACGCTGCGCTCGCGGCTGGCGAAGCGGTGCGCGAGCTTGGCGATCGAGGTGGTCTTGCCCGAGCCGTTCACGCCCACGATCAGGATCACGGTCGGCTGCGCGACCGGCTCGAGCTCGGGCACGGCGGGGCCCAGGCGCTCGAGCAGGGCCGCGCGCAGGTGCGCGCGCACGTCGGCCTCGCCCTTGAGCTCGCCGCGCTTGTGGCGGCGCTCGAGGTCGCCCACCAGCTCGCGCGCCAGCGGCCCGAGGTCGGCCGTGAAGAGCAGCGCCTCCAGCTCGGAGAGCAGGACGCCGTCCATCGGCCGGCCGCCGCGGAACAGGCCGGCGATGCCGTCCGAGAGCGAGCTGCGCGTGCGCGCCAGCCGGGTCTTGAAGCGCTCGAGCAGTCCCATGCCGCGGTTCAGGCGTCCGAGGGCGCCGGATCGGCGCTCGCGCGCGGCGCGCGATCCTTGATCTTGTCGAGGATGCCGTTGATGAAGGCGCCCGAGTTCTGCGTGGAGAAGCGCTTGCCGAGCTCGATGGCCTCGTTGATGGCCACCTTGGGCGGGATGTCGGCGCAGTGGAAGAGCTCGTAGGTGGCCATGCGCAGCACGTTGCGGTCGATGACCGCCATGCGTGCGATCTCCCAGTTTGTGGCCACCTCCTTGATCGCGCGGTCGATCTCCTCCTGGTGCTCGACCACGCCCTTGACGAGCTGGGCCGCGAACTCGCGCGCGCTCTTGTCCTCCTCCTCGGCGCGGAAGAAGGCCGCGGCCTCGGGGAAGAGCTCGCGCCCGCGCAGGTCGAGCTGGTAGAGGAACTGCAGGGCCAGCTCGCGGGCGCGCGTGCGCTTCTTCATCGCGGCTCCGTCGCGGCGCGCAGCGCGGCCAAGACGTCCAGGGCCGCGTGCGCCACCTCGGCGCCCTTGTCGAGGCCGCCCTCGGCCGCGCGCCGCGCGCGCGCCTGGGCCTGGGCCAGGGTGGCGCAGGTGAGCACCCCGAACAGCACGGGCTTGTCGCTGTCGAGCGCGACCTGCATGAGCCCCTGGGCGCAGGCCTGGGCGATGTAGCGGTCGTGCTCGGTCTCGCCCTTCAGCACCAGGCCGAAGCACAGCACGGCCGCCACGTCCGGGCGCCCGGCCAGGCGGCGCGCGACCAGGGGCAGCTCGAAGGTGCCCGGCACGCGCACGACCGGCACGCGCTCCTCGGACAGGCCCGCGCCGCGCAGGACGTCCAGGGCCGAGGCCAGCATCGCGCCCGTGATCTCCTCGTGATAGGTGGAGAGCGCGCACGCCAGACGCGCCTCACCGGGGAGGCGCACGCTCTCTCTCCGCATCTCTCGCGCCCGGGACATGGCTTCGCTTCTAAAAGGAGCGGCGGACCGCGGCGCCAGTGTAGCGTCGCTTCCCCCCATAGCGATGCGGGGAGCGATCGGGGGCCCGGGCGCGCGTCAGCCGCCCTCGGCGGCGGCCTCGGCGCGCGTGTCCGGAGCGGGCGCGGCCGCGCCGGGCCGGCGCAGCCACCACAGGATGCGCGCCGTCAGGCAGGCCCACAGGTCGTCGAGCACGGTGTACGCCAGGGGCACGACCCACAGGGTGAAGAAGGTCGCGGCCGTCAGGCCGCCGGCCACGATCACGGCCAGGGCGCGGTAGTCGAAGCCGTCGCGCGGCGGCGTGGCCAGGATCATGGGCAGGAGCCCGACCACGGTCGTCAGCGCGGTCATCAGCACGGGGCGCACGCGCTGGCGCGAGCCCTCCAGCACGGCCTGCACGCGGTCGGCGTACTCGGGCCGCAGGGCCTGGATGCGGTCGATGAGGACGATGCAGTGGTTCACGACCACGCCCGCCAGGATGATCATCCCGATCCAGCCGATCGAGTCCATGGGTGTGCCCGTCAGGTACAGCGTCCACATCGAGCCCAGGGCCGCGAAGGGGATCGTGAACAACACCGTGAAGGGCAGCAGCAGCGACTCGAACAGCATGGCCATGAGCAGGAAGACGAGCACGAGCCCGAGCAAGAGCGCGTTCAGGAGCGCCGAGGCCTCGTCCTCCTGCTTCTCGAGCAGCGAGTTCTCCGTGTCCACCGTGTAGCCGCGCGGCAGGTCGAGCTCGCGCAGCGCGCGCAGGCCGGCCGAGGTGACGGGCAGCATCTGCAGCGGGTCCTCCACGCGGCCCTCGAGCGTGAAGCTCGTCTTGCCGTCGTGGCGGTAGATCGAGCGCGAGCCCTTGGAGAAGGAGAGCGAGCCGATCGAGGACAGCGGCACCTCGCCCTGCTCGCCGAACACGGCCAGGTCGCTGAGCGTGGGCAGGCCGGCCGTCTCGGCCTCGTCGAACTCGATGCGCAGCGGGATCTCGCGGCCTTCCTCCTGGAAGCGCGGCAGCGGGAAGCCGCCCAGCGCGTAGGCGATCGAGTTCTCGACCGAGCGCGAGTCGACGCCCAGCGATTGCGCGAGGTCGCGGTCGACCAGCACCTCGATCTGGTCGGCGGCCTCCTCGAGCGGGCTCGAGACCTCCGACAGGCCCGGCACCTTCTCGAGCAGCTCCACGGCCTCGAGGCCCAGGCGCTCGAGCTCCTTGGAGTCCGGGCCGAGCAGCGTGAAGCGCGTCACGGTCTGGGTGCGGCTCTCCGAGTCGTTCTCGTCGTAGAAGCGCAGGCGGTGGCCGGCCACGCGCGGCAGCTCCCGGTGCAGACGCTTCTCGAGCGCGTCGAAGTCGGTGCCCTGCTGGCGCTGGTCGAAGTGCAGGCCGAAGCGCCCGCCGTGCTCGTCGAAGCGGTGGCTCCAGTGTGCGAAGCCGTACTCGGCCTTCTTCTGCGTGAGGAAGTCCTCGTACACGCGCAGCTCCTCCTCGGCCTCCTGCAGCGTGAAGCGCCCCAGCAGGCTGACGCGGAAGCGCAGCTCGTCGCCGTCCGAGTCCTCGCCGAAGGCGGTGACGTGCATGTTGCCGAGCGGGATGGCGATGGTCATGAGCGACAGCGCCGTCAGGCCGCAGGCCGCCAGGCGATGGCGCATGGTCCAGGCCAGCAGCGTCTGGTTCAGCTCGACCGTCATGTCGACCAGCGAGTCGCCGGCCGGCACGAAGTGCGGCGGCCGGCGCGGCGCGCCCGCGGGTCGGCGCCGCCAGCGCGGCAGCAGGAACAGCGCCAGCCCCGCGACCACGAGGGGCGGGAACGCGAGACCGATCCAGGCCCCGACGTCACCCGCGGGCAACGCGCCGATCGCCGCCAGCTCCGCGCCCGCGGCGCGCGCGGCCAGCACGCGCCGCGCGACCAGGCCGGTGGCCGCGAGCGCGGCCAGCACGATCGGCCAGCGCAACGGCGTGAGCACGCGCACGAGCCCGCGGTTCACGCGCACCTGCAGCGCCAGGGTGTGGAACCACGTCCAGCGCAGCGCGCCCACGCCCAGGGCGACGGCGCGCACGGGCAGGCGCGCGATGGGCGTGAAGAGGTCGGCCAGCCGGCTCCAGCGGTGCTGGCGCGCCTCGGACATGCTGGTCACGATCACCGGCGTGAAGACGAGCGCGAGCAGGAGGCTCGCCAGCAGGGCCATCGAGTAGGGGATGGCCAGGCTCTGCATGATGACGCGCACGGCCGCCTGGTCGGTGAGGAAGATCAGCGGCACGAACACGATCACGGACGTGAGCGTGGCCAGCGTGACGGCCAGCGCGATCTCGGCCGCGCCGGCCGCGGAGGCCACGCGCCCTTCCACGCCCGCGCGCCGCAGGCGCAGGATGTTCTCGACGACCACGACCGCGTTGTCGACCAGCATGCCGACCGAGAGCGTGATGCCGGTCATGGTGAACACGTTGAACGAGCCGCCGCTGAAGTACTCCCAGGCGATGGCGATCAGGGCCGAGACCGGGATGGAGAGCGCGACGCAGATCGTCAGGCGCAGCCGGCGCAGGAACACGAGCAGCACGACGATGGCCAGCACGCCGCCCTCGATGGCCGTGTCCTGCAGCTGCGCCAGGGCCGACTTGATCATGTCGCCCTGCAGGAAGAAGGGCAGGAAGGACACCTGTC
>Ga0315910_10003211_pt1 | contig 14019 bp, 11 predicted proteins | sample EdamamesoilMG_FD_204470 | JGI IMG/M metagenome (GOLD analysis project Ga0315910, IMG submission 204470) | Garden soil microbial communities collected in Santa Monica, California, United States - Edamame soil | ecosystem: Environmental > Terrestrial > Soil > Garden | place: USA: California...
CACAGGGACGAGCTGGCGCGCCACGTGCTCGCCATCGAATCCGACCGCGGCGGCGCGCTGCCGCTCGGCTACGCCACCAGCGCGACGGGTGCCGCGGCCGAGCTCCTGGCCGAGCTCTACGGCGGGCCGCCCTGCGGGCGCGGCGGCGGGGCCGACATCTCGACCCTGGCCGAGTTCGGCGTCGTGCAGGCCGGGCTCTACCCCAACCCGCAGCGCTACTTCGACTTCCACCACTCGCGCCACGACGTCCTCGAGGCCGTCGGGCCGCGCGAGCTCCAGCTCGGCGCGGTCGTGCTCGCCTCCATGGCCTGGCTCGCGGCCGAGCACGACGGCGCCTGGCCGCGCTCCGCGCCCGAGCCCGGCGAGTGAACCGCACGTGAATGTCCGGCGCGTCCCCGTCGTACGGGGCGCGCGTCCCCTGCCCCGATTCACCGGAGAACCCCCATGAAGGCTGTGCTCGTCGTCGTCGGCGTCCTGCTGCTGGCCCTGCTCGGCCTCGGCGGCTGCGGGATCGGCTCCTACAACGGCATCGTCACCAAGGACGAGGCCGCGACCGCCGCCTGGAGCGAGATCCAGAACCAGTTCCAGCGCCGCTTCGACCTGATCCCGCAGCTGGTCGAGACCGTCAAGGGCGCCAAGGACTTCGAGCAGTCCACCCTGGCCGCGGTGGTCGAGGCGCGCGCCTCGGTCGGCAAGATGGCCCTGCCCGACGACCCGGCCAAGCTGCAGGCCTTCGTGCAGGCCCAGGACCAGCTCTCGGGCGCGCTCTCGCGCCTGCTGGTCGTGGCCGAGAGCTACCCCGACCTCAAGACCTCGAAGAACTTCCTCTCCCTGCAGGACGAGCTCGCCGGCACCGAGAACCGCATCGCCGTCGCGCGCCGCGACTTCATCGACCGCACCAAGGAGTACAACGCCGCCATCCGGCGCTTCCCGGCCAGCGTGGTCGCCGGCATGTTCGGCTTCGAGGCGCGCCCGCAGCTCGAGCTGCCCGCCAACGTGAGCGAGCGCCCGGTCATCGACTTCGGAGGCAAGTGACGCTCCGCTCGAGCTGGCTCACCGCGCCCGCCCTCTGCCTGGCGCTGGCGGCGGGCGCACGCGCCCAGGACGTGCCCAAGAACGACGGCTGGGTCACCGACCTCGCCGACATGCTGAGCGCGAGCGAGGAGGGCGAGCTCGAGACCCTGATGGAGTCCTACCGCTCGGGCTCGGGCCACGAGATCGCGCTGCTGACGCTGCCGAACCTCGGCGGCCGGGCCATCGAGGACGTCGCGCTCGCGGTGGCGCGCGAGTGGAAGCTCGGACGCGAGAGCGTCAGCGACGGCGCGCTGCTGCTCGTCGCGCGCGACGAGCGCGCCCTGCGCATCGAGGTCGGACGCGGCCTCGAGGGCGCGGTCAACGACGGCCTCGCCGGGCGCATCATCCGCGACGTGATCGTGCCCGAGCTGCGCGCCGGGCGCACCTACGTGGCGCTGCGCTCCGGGATCGAGGCCCTGCACGCGGCCGCGGGCGGCGACTACGGCCCGGTCGAGCGCGCCACGCCGGCCGAGCACCGCGGCAACCCCGCGATCTCGATCCTCGCGCTCGTGATGTTCATCGTCCTGATCGCGCGCGCCCGGCGCCGCCACGGCGGCGGCGGCGGCGGCTTCGGCGGCAGCGCGCTGCCCTGGATCCTGGCCTCGCAGCTCGGGCGCTCGTCGGGCTCGGGCGGCTTCCGCGGCTCGAGCGGCGGCGGGTTCAGCGGCTTCGGCGGCGGCGGCGGCTTCTCGGGCGGCGGCGCGTCGGGGAGGTGGTGATGGCCCTGCTCACGACTCTGCAAGCCCTGCAGGAATGGAGCGCGACCCAGGCGCCCTCGACGTGGCCCGCGCGCGTGGGGGCCCTCGCGAGCGGCGCCCTGGCGGCGGCCTTCGCGACCCTGCTCGTGCGCGCCTGGCTGCGGCGGCGCTGGTACCGGGCCGAGGGCGTGCTCGGCGAGGCGGAGCTCGAGCACCTGCGCGGCGAGCTGGCCGCGGCCGAGCGCCGCACGGCGGGCGAGATCCAGGTGGTCGTGCTCGAGCGCTCCGACCGCCACCCCGGGGCCGCGTGGCTGGCGGCGCTCGTGCTGGCGCTCCTCGGCGGCCTCGCGCTGGCGCCCGTGCTGGCGCCGGTCGAGCCGTTGCTGCTGCTCGCCGCGCAGCTCTTCCTCGCCGCGTGCGGCTTCCTCGCCGCCCGCGCGCTGCCCGACGTGCAGCGCCTGTTCCTGAGCGATGCGAGCGAGCGCGGGGCGGCCGAGGAGCAGGCCTTCCAGGAGTTCCACCGCTACGGCCTGCACCGCACGAGCGGGCGCACGGGCGTCCTGCTCTTCGTCAGCCTGCTCGAGCACCGCGCCGTCGTGCTGGGCGACGAGGGCATCGACGCCAAGGTCGGCCCCGACGCCTGGGCGCGCACGGCCGAGGCCATGCTGGCGGACATCCGCGGCGGCTCGCTCGCGCGCGGCCTCGAGGCCGGCATCCACAGCGCGGCCGAGGTGCTGGCCGCACACGTCCCGCGCGCCGAAGGTGACGTGAACGAGCTCCCCGACCGCATCGTCGTGCGCCGCGAGTGAGGCGCGCGCCGCGCTCGGCCTAGTCGAGCGTCAGGGCGCGGCCGTCGAGCGCCGTCGCGGGCTGGATGCCGAGCAGCGCCAGCAGCGTCGGCACGGCGTCGGTGGGCGAGGCGGCGTCGAAGCGCGCGCGGTGCGCGACCTTCGGGCCGAGGAAGGCCAGCGGCACGCGCCGGTCGTAGGGGTAGGGCGAGCCGTGGCTCGTGCCCATGGGCAGGCCGAGCAGCGTCCAGGGCTGCAGGCGCAGGGCCACGTCGGGGTAGCGCTGCTCGGCGATGCTGCGCGCGTACAGGCTCGCCCAGGGATCGACGGGCTTCTCGGCGCGCAGCTCGTCGAGCGTGTAGGCCGCGGCCACGACGGGCGAGCGCTCGGCCGCCGTGGCGATGGCCTCGCGCAGCGTGGCGGGCTCGAGGCCCGCGGCCGTGACGGCGGCCTCGTCGAACACGTAGCCCTGCTCGGTCAGGGCGAGCTTGAGGTCGGCGCCGCCCGAGTTGAGCCCGGCCACCTCCTCGTCCACGGCCTTGCGCAGCTCGGCGAGCTCGTTCATCCCGATGCGCCGCGCGCCGACCGCGCGCGCGCCCAGGCTCTCGGGCAGGTCGAGCACGCCGTGGTCGGACGAGAGGCACGCGATCCAGCGGCCGGCGCCGACCTTCTCGTCCAGCGCGGCGAACAGGCGCCCGAGCTCGTGGTCGGCGCGCACCAGGAGGTCGGTGACCTCGACGCTGTCCGGTCCGTGCGCGTGGCCGACGGCGTCGCAGCCCGAGAGCGAGAGCCCGAGGAAGTCGACCGCGTCGTCGCGCCCGAGATCGACCGACTCCAGCGCCAGCGTGGCCAGCTCGAGCGTGAAGTAGTCGATCAGCGGCGACGAGAACACGGCGCCGCCGAGCTCCTCGTCCTTCTCCGGCAGGCGCCGCGGCAGCGTGCGTCCGTAGCGCGAGGCCTCGCCGGCGCGGTCGTCCGCCGCCGTGCCCAGGCGCGCGAGATCGCCCTTCACCTCGAGCGTCCACTCCCAGCCGCGCGCGCGCTCGGCCCAGGTGGCTCCCCACGCGCCGACGAAGGCGGGCAGCTTCTCGCCGTAGTAGCTCGAGCTCACGAAGCCGCCGCGCTGGGTGTCCCACCACAGCGCCGCGTCGGGCTGGCGCCCGCCGAGCAGCACGGCCGAGCGGTCCTTGCCCGCGATCGTCACCGTCTTGGACGCGCCCTGCGCGGCCTGGATCAGGTCGCCGAGGCCGTCGCCGCGCAGGTTGGCGGGCGAGACGCTGGCGCTGGCGGCGTCGACGCCCTTGTCGCTCATCGGGTGCGCGCCCGCGTCGCCCACGCAGTAGACCTCGGCGTTCGCCGCGCGATCGAAGAACTGGTTGGCGACGATGCCGTGGCTCGAGGGATAGCGCCCGGTGGCGAGGGTGGCGTGACCCGGGCCGGTCTCGGTGTTGGAGTAATCGACGGTCGCGTTCCAGAACACCGTGCCCTCGCGCAGGAAGCGGCCGAAGCCGCCGTCGAGCTCGGGCTCGAGCCGGCGCAGCTGCTCGGGGATGAGCTGGTCGACCACGATCATCACCACGAGGCGCGGCGGTCCGGCCGGTGCGGCGGCCTTGGGCGTCTGCTGGGCGAGGAACGCGAGGGCGAGGGCGGTCAGCATGGTCGTCGATCCGGTCCGGAGGGGCGCGGAGCATACCTCGTCCCCGCGGCGCTCCGCCCCGCCCCGCGACCCGCCCTCCTCGGCCGGCGCGCGCGCCGGCCTGGATCGCGGCCGGGAGTCTTACCGAAGTCTGAGCCAGGCCGCGAAAAGGCGCGGGCTCAGCGCACGCGCAGCCCGCTCACGAGATCGCTTTCCTCGGGCGACCAGCGCTCGATGAGGTCGGCGAGGTAGGTGGCCTCGAGCTCGCCGCGGTCGCGCGCGAAGGCCGGCGCGGCCGGGGCCGCGACGAAGCGCGCGCCGCGTTTCACCGGCCCGATGCCGGCGCGCAGAGCCTGGGCGCGCTCGCGCGCGATGCGCGGCGCGTCCACGCGCTCGGGCAGCTCGAGCGCGCCGAACCAGATCGGCGTCTGCGCGAGGTCGAGGTCCACGTGTCCGTCCACGAGCGGGGCGGGCACGAGTGCCACCAGGATCCCGCTCTCCTCGGGGTAGTTGCAGCGCTCGGCGGTCTGGTCGCCGACGTAGAGCACGGCCTCGTAGGTCTGGCGCGGGCGCGCGAGCTCGGGCGGGACCTTGAGCACGAGCAGGTAGCCGGCCGAGACCTCGGGCTTCTCGGCGCGCCACTCGTGCACGAAGGGCGTGTCGAGCGCGAAGGGCACGGCCTCGAGCAGCTCGACGCGGCCGTCGGGCAGGCTCGAGAGCGGCGCCGGGGCGCGCGTCTGCTGCGGGCGCGAGGCGAGCCCGCGACCCACGGAAAAACCCACGACGAGCAGGGCGAGTAGCGCGACGACGGCGAGCTTCTTCATGGGCTAGTCCCGCGTGAGCACGAGCTCGTCCAGGCCGATGCGTCCGTCCGCGCTGCCGTGGCTCGGGCCGAAGAGGAAGCTCACGGCCACGACGTCCGTGAGGTCGAGGGCGCTGCCGTCGCGGCGGAAGTCGTCGAGGGCGATGCGCACGCTCTCGAACTCGTTGCCCCAGCCGTTGCCCTCGCCGCAGCCGCCGCGCAGGTAGGGCTCCTCGATGCCGCCGCCGTAGGCCGAGATGCGGATCGTGCTGCGGTGCAGGTCGGAATCCGCGAGCTCGACCTCGAAGTCGAGGTCGCCGAGCTCGGCGCGCGTGAGCGCGTCGCGCGTGACCTGGGCGGCGCGGAAGGAGAGGCGCGCGAAGCCCGAGAGGTCGCGCTGTCCGGCCGGGAGCTCGAAGCTCAGGAACTCGTCGGCGCCGCTCCACTCGAGCACGAGTCCGGCCGAGGGATCGCCCGGGCCGGCCAGCGTCATGCCGTTCATCGGGTCGCCGCTCTCGGTGAAGCTCGCGTTGATGTCGTCCAGGCGGCCCTCGACCAGCGTCGGCGCCAGGCCGGCCGAGGCCAGCACCTCGCCGCCCGAGCTCGAGCGGCCGACGGCGGGCTCGGACTGGAAGTCGTCGATCACGCGCCGCTCGCCGGGCTCGTCCAGGAACATGAGGTCGACCGACACGCAGGGCGTGTCGAGCGCGGGCGCGCCCAGGGGCCGGAACTCCTCGTACTGGCGCGTGAGGAAATCGCGGCAGGCCGGGTTGCCGTCGAGCACGAACTGCACGAGCGGCAAGAGGTAGCCGCGCATGATGGGGTGCGTGAGGTCGCGCCGCAGCAGGCACGGGCCGGCCGCCACCGAGCTCCCGCCGCCGTCGTGGAAGTCGCCGTGCCCCGCGCCGTGCAGCGAGGTCGACAGGCGCAGGCCGTCGGCGCGCTCGAGCAGGTGGAAGGTCTGGCAGATGTCGCAGTTCGCGCAGCCGTTGACGTCGTTGTCCGAGCCGCCCGTCCACAGGTGGTAGGGCACCGCGCCCACGTCCGAGCCGAAGACCCCGCCGAAGCCGCTGCCGCGGAAGTCGGTGGGCGCCATGCTCGACACGAGGCGGATGTCGCCCACGCCGTAGGCGGTCGGGATGGGATCGCCGTTCAGCATGCGCCGGTAGGCCCACACGACGCCCTCGCCGCCGCGGCTGTGCCCGATCCACACGATGTGGTGGCGGTCGATGTGGCCGACCAGCGCGCCGCCGTCGACCTCGACCGTGCGGTTGAGCAGGATGTTGGTGTTGCGCAGCGTGCTGGTGGAGGCCGTGTCGATGCCGGGGCCGGTGTTGTTCGAGTGGCTCATCACCACGTAGCCCCACGAGGCCAGGTGGTAGCCGATGTGGTCGTACCACTGATAGTTGTGGCCGTTGCCGTGGGAGATGACGACCAGCGGCAGCTCGCCCAGCTCGGCGATGTTGGCCGGGTAGTAGATGTCCTGGCGCTGGAACTGGCCGCCGGCGAAGAACAGGGTCTCGACCACGGAGAAGGGCCCGGTCTCCTTCGTGCCCTCGCGCTTGAAGCTGACGAAGTCCTGCACGACGTAGAAGCCCGCGCGCGCGTCGCTGCCGTCGATCACGTCGGGCGCGTCCAGGCGCGCGTTGTGGTTGACGTCGGCGATCACGTCGTAGCCGCGTCCGAGCACGGTCGTGGCGGCACCGCCGCGCAGCGGCCCGCCGTCGAGCCGGAAGGTGTTCTCCAGCACGCCGCCGAGGTTCAGCCTCACGGCGAGCGCCTTCCCGGTGCGGCTCTCGAGCTTGCGCCCGGCGCGGAACTCGGGGAGCTCCTCGTGCGCCACGACGTAGATCTCGAGCGCGCGCTTGGCGAGGTAGGGATCGGCGCGCGGATCGAAGGCGAGGTCGATGGGCTCGCCCTCGTTGAACGAGGTCACGAACTGGAAGTGCGGATAGCGCCCGAGGGGCTTGCCCGCGATCTCGCGCGTGGCCTGGGCCGCGGCCGGGGACGCGAGGAGGAGCAGGAGCAGGGGGAGGGCTCGCATGCCGTGGAATGCCGACGACGTTCGCCCGGCCGCGTGCCGGGTCCGACGAGGATACCAGCTTCGCCGCCGAGCGGGGGCGCGGAATCAGAGCAGCGGTGCCGCCAGGGCGGCGAAGTCGGCCAGGGTGCGCTCGAGGAAGCGCGGCTTGTCGCGCGCGAGCGGCACGGTGTCGCGCTCGAGCGTCTCCATCCAGGCCGCGAGGTCGCGCACCTCGGCCGCGCTGTGCAGGAACAGCGACAGTTCGAAGTTGAGATACAGGCTGCGGAGATCGAGGTTGGCCGTGCCGAACACGGCCAGGGCCCCGTCGAACACCATGGCCTTGGCGTGCAGCATGCGCTGCGGCACGCAGCGCACGCGCACGCCGGCGGCGGCGAGGTCGCGCAGGGTCTTCGCGCGCGCGAGGTCGGCCAGGCGGTGGTTCGACTTCTGCGGCAGGATCAGGAGCACGTCCCGCCCCAGGCGCGCCTGCAGCGCCAGCGCGCGCGTGAGCGCCTCGTCGGGGATGAAGTAGGGCGTCACGAGCCAGATGCGCGCGCGCGCCTCGACCATGGCCGCCAGCACGGCGTCCGAGAGCGCGTCGCCCTGCGTGTCGGGCCCGGTGGCCACGACCTGCGCGCGCGCCGCGCCCGGGACGCGTTCGGCGCCCACGGGTCCGGTCGCGAGCGGCGGCAGGTCCGCGCCCGTCGCCAGGCGCCAGTCGCTCGCGAACACGGCGAGGAGGTCGTCGACCGCCGGCCCGCGCACGAAGAGCGAGCCGTCGATCCAGCGCCCGGCATCGGGCCCGGCGCCCAGGTACTCCTCGGCGAAGTTCATCCCGCCCGTCCAGCCGAGCTCGCCGTCGATCACGACGAGCTTCCGGTGGTTGCGCAGGTTGGCCGACCAGCGCCGGTGCAGGGGCAGGACCGGCAGGAACGAGGCCACGTGGCCGCCGGCGCGCCGCAGCGGTGCCAGGAAGCGCCCGCGCGCGCCGAGCGAGCCCAGCGCGTCGAGCAGGAGGTGCACCTCGACGCCCGCCGCCGCCTTGCGCGCGAGCAGCTCGACCAGCGCGCGCCCGGTGGCGTCGCGCGCCAGGATGAAGGTCGCCACGCGGATCGAGCGCTGCGCGCGCTCGAGCTCCGCGAATAGACGCCGGTAGGCGGTGCCCCCGTCGAGCAGCCACTCGATCGCGTTGCCGTCGCGCGCGGCGAGCTGGCCCTCGCGCACGAGCAGACCCTCGACGCCCGGGGGCGGCGCGCCGGGCGGCGGCGCGCCGGGCGGCGCGACAGGGCGCGCCGGGAACGCGCCGCGCAGCTTGCGTCCGCCGAAGAGCACGTACAGCGGTACGCCCACGTAGGGCACCAGCAGCGTGACCAGCAGCCACGCGAACGTCACCGACGGCCGCTGGCGCTGGCGCACGAGGCGCAGGCACAGGAAGAGCCCGAGCGCGAAGCCCGCGACCGAGGCGATGTGGCGCCAGATCCAGGCCAGGAGCTCGTCCAATCAGGCCTTCAAAGCTTGACGGGCCGGCCGGTGGCGAGGCTCTTCTTCTCGGCGGCGAGCATGGCCACGAGCTCGGCCGCCTCGCCGATCGTCGCGCGCGCCTTCTCGCGCCCGGCCAGAACGGCCAGCACGTGCCGCACCTCGCCGTCGTAGCCCGTGCCCGCCGGCAGCACGATCTCGCGCGACTTGCCGTCGCTCGCCAGCGTGAGCAGCGGCGTGCGCCCCAGGGCGTAGTCGGCCGTGGCGCGCTCGAACACGACCGTGAAGCCCATGAAGAAGGGGAAGCCCGGCGCGTGGTTCCAGCCGCCCTCGGCCACGACGTGCTCGGGGCCGCCCGGATAGCGGTAGAGCGTCGTCACGTGGTCGGACGTGCCCGTGCTCACGACCGACGCCGGCGCGCCGAAGCAGAAGCGCACGAAGTCGGCGTCGTGCACGTGCAGGTCGAACAGGGCGCCGCCGCTCTTCTCCACGTCGGAGTAGAAGGCCTGCGACCAGGCCGGCGGCGAGCCCAGGCGCCGGAAGACGGCGCTGCGCACGCGCCCGTACTCGCGCGCGGCGACCGCCTCGCGCAGCCAGCTCCAGCCCGGCCAGAAGCGCATGCACATGGCCGGCATGCACACGCGCCCGGCCTTGCGCGCGGCGGCGGCGACCTTCTCGACCGCGCGCGCCGTGAGCGCCACGGGCTTCTCGAGCAGGACGTGCTTCCCGGCCGCGAGCGCGCGGCAGGCCAGGGCCACGTGCGTGTCGGTGGGCGTGCAGATGCTGACGAGCTCGACCTCGGGATCGGAGAGGAGCTCGTCCGGCTCCGAGCTCGTGCGCAGCCCCTGCACGTCGAGGAACGGGCCCTTCTTCTCCATGTTCCCGGCCTGGAAGGCGGCGCGGCCCTGGAAGCGCTCGAAGTCGCGGTCGCACAGGGCCACGATCCGATTGGGGTAGCCGGCGGTCGCGGCCGCGCGGTAGGCGGCGAGGTGCGTGCGGCCCATGTAGCCGAAGCCGATCAGGCCCACTCCGAGCCCGCTCCGCGCGCTCGGCGTGGCCGGCTTCTTCCTGCGTTTTCCGCCCGTCGCTCGGCTCATACCTCTCCTCGCACGTGCTCCCGCACCAGCGTCGCCGCGGCGCGGATGTCGTCCAGACGCTTCCCACCGGCCTCGCGCTCGATCATGCGGTCGACGGCCAGGCCGCGCGCGCGCACGAGCGCGAAGAACGCGCGCCAGTCGACCTCGCCCGTGCCCACGCACACCTCGCTGCCCCACGTGCCCGGCGTCGCCGTGCGCCGCGCGTCCTTGACGTGGATCTGGCGTACCCAGGGCGCGAGCTCGGCCAGGGCGGCCACGGGTTCGCCCATGCCGTAGAGGATCATGTTCGCCGGATCGAAGTTGACGCCCGCGTCGGGGCGGTCGAGCTCCTCCAGGAACGAGAGCAGCGTGTCGGCCCGCTCCTGGCCGGTCTCGAAGGCGGCGCGCACGCCGTGCTCGGCGAAGCGGTCGACCACCTCGCGCAGGCGCGCGACGAGCTTCGTGCGCTCGGGCCCCGGCTCCTCGGGCAGGAAGCCGGCGTGGAAGGTGACGAGCTCGAGGCCGAGCGCGCGCGCGAGCTCGGCGTTGGCGCTGGCCGCGGCGCGGTTCGCGGCCCAGTGCTCGTCCGGGCGCACGCCGCCGGTGCGGCGGATCGAGTCGAGGGTCGAGTAGTCCTCGCCCTGCGTGCCCATCATGCCCGAGCGGATCTCGAGCCCCGCCAGCGCCGCGCGCGTCTCCTCCAGCGCCCATGCGCCCGTGCGCCCCACGCGCAACGGATCGAGGGCGAGCTGCAGCGCGTCCAGCCCGACCGCGCGCACGCGCTCGGCCAGCTCCCGCGGGTCGCGCGCCTGCAGCGACCACGAGCACACCCCCAGTCGCGGCGCCCCGGCCATGGGCGGAGAAGATCGCATGGACGAGCCCGGATTCCAACCGACGTGCACGGGCGGCCGTTAGGATGCGAGCGATGGACGCGTCTCGGCCGGACCCGGAACGGAGCGTCGATCCTTCGATGCAGGGCCTGGAGAGCCGTGGTCCGGTGGTCCTGTCCGAGGAATACCGCGCCAACCTGCGCTTCGCGGAGGAGCTCGCCTGCAACCGCCCGGGCACAGACAAGTCCTGGGTGCTGCGAGCCCTGCAGGCCCATCGCCGCTGGTTCGCCTCCGTGACACAGGTACACGACTCCTGAGGATCCGCCCTGATTTGACAGACTGTCGGCCATGGAACCCGATCGCCGTTCGTTGTTGGCCGCCGGAGCGGGACTCACCGGAGCCTGGGCGCTCGGCGCGGTGCGCGCCGACGAGCCGTTCCGGATCTCGCTGGCCGAGTGGTCGCTGCACCGGGCCCTGCGCGCGGGCGAGCTCGATGCGCGCGACTTCGCGCCCCTGGCGCGCAAGGAATACGACCTCGCCGCGGTCGAGCACGTGAACACGTTCTTCCAGGACAAGGCGGTCGACTTCGCCTACCTGGCCGACATGAGGAAGCGCGCCGACGACGCGGGCGTGAAGAGCCTGCTCATCATGTGCGACGCCGAGGGCGAGCTCGGCGACGCCGACGAGGCCGCGCGCCGGCGCGCGATCGAGAACCACTTCCGCTGGGTCGCGGCCGCGCGCTACCTCGGCTGCCACTCGATCCGCGTCAACGCCGCTGGCCAGGGCACGCCCGAGGAGGTCTCGAAGCGCGCCGCCGACTCGCTGCACCGCCTGGCCGAGATGGGCGAGCGCTACGCGATCGACGTCATCGTCGAGAACCACGGCGGCTACTCCTCGAACGGCAAGTGGCTGGCGGCCACCATCCGCGCCGCGGACCATCCGCGCGCGGGCACGCTGCCCGACTTCGGCAACTTCCGCGTCTCGGCCACCGAGGAGTACGACCGCTACCAGGGCGTCGCCGAGCTCATGCCCTTCGCGCGCGGCGTCAGCGCCAAGTCGCACGACTTCGACGCCCAGGGGAACGAGACGCACACCGACTACAGGAAGATGCTCGGCATCGTGCTCGCGGCCGGCTACCACGGGCACCTCGGGATCGAGTACGAGGGCGAGGGCGTCTCCGAGAAGGAGGGCATCCGCCTGACGAAGGCCCTGCTCGAGCGCGTGCGGGCGGAACTTCCCACCGGGCGCTGAGGCCGGCGCGCGGGAAGGGGCCGCTCGGGACGTGCGTCGCCGCCCGCCAGCGGGCATCCTCTCCCGCCATGCCCTCCCCGCGCCGTCGCGTCGTGCCCGCCTTCGCGCTCGCCGCGCTGCCCGCGCTCGCACAGGAGCCGGAGCCCTACGTCCCCAAGGTCGCACCCGCCTCGGACGAGGCCGCGCAGGCCCGTGCGCGCTTCGCGCCGGCGCCGGGCTTCCACGTCGAGCTCTTCGCGGCCGAGCCGCTGCTCGCCAACCCCGTCGCCTTCGCGATCGATCCGTCGGGCGCGGTCTACGTGGCCGAGACCTTCCGCCACCACCAGGGCGTCACCGACATCCGCGACCACATGGACTGGCTGGACGAGGACCTCGCCAGCCGCACGGTCGAGGACCGGCGCGCGATGATCCGGCGCCACGAGGGCGAGAACTACGACGCGGGCTACGGGCACGCCTTCGACCAGGTGCGGCGCCTGGTCGACTCCGAGCACGACGGCGTGGCCGAGCGCTCGACCGTGTTCGCCACGGGCTTCGCCGACCACGCGGCCGGCATCGGCGCGGGCGTGCTCTCGTACAAGGGCAGCGTCTACTACACGTGCATCCCCGACCTCTGGCTCCTGCGCGATCCGGACGGGAACGGCGAGGCCGAGCTGCGCCAGCCGCTCTCGAGCGGCTACGGCGTGCACGTGGCCCTGCTCGGCCACGACCTGCACGGCCTGGCGATCGGACCCGACCGGCGCCTGTACTTCTCCTGCGGCGACCGCGGCTTCCACGTCGAGACGCCCGCGGGGACGATCGCGCACCCGCAGTGCGGCGCCGTGCTGCGCTGCGAGCTCGACGGCTCGCACCTCGAGGTGTGGCACACGGGCCTGCGCAACCCGCAGGAGCTCGCCTTCGACGACCTGGGCAACCTGTGGACGGGCGACAACAACTCCGACGGCGGCGACCGCGCGCGCTGGGTGAACGTGGTCGAGGGCGGCGACTCGGGCTGGCGCTACGCCTATCAATGGATCACCGAGCCCGTGCTGCGCGGGCCGTGGAACGACGAGGAGCTCTGGCATCCGCACTTCGACGGGCAGGCGGCCTACCTCGTGCCGCCCGTGGCCAACCTGGCCGACGGGCCCTCGGGCCTGGCGTACTACCCGGGCACGGGGCTGACCCCCGAGTACGCCGGGCACTTCTTCCTGTGCGACTTCCGCGGCGACGCGGCGCAGAGCGGCATCCACACGTTCACGGTGCAGCCGCGCGGCGCCTCGTGGGCGCTCGGGCCGGTGGCACCCTTCCTGTGGGGCGCGCTGGTCACGGACTGCGACTTCGGCTTCGACGGCGCGCTGTGGTTCAGCGACTGGGTGTACGGCTGGGAACAGACGGGCAAGGGGCGCCTCTATCGCGTCGTCTCGGACGCGGGAGCGGACGCGGGAGCGGACGCGGCGGCGAGCGAGGTGCGCACGCTGCTCGACGGCGGCATGAACGGCCTGGGGAACGAGCGCCTGGTGGAGCTGCTCGGGCACGCGGACCGGCGCGTGCGCCAGGAGGCGCACTTCGAGCTCGCGCTGCGCGGTGGGCTCGACGAGCTCACGCGCGTCGCCCAGGGGGCGACTCGCGTCGCCCGCCTGCACGCCCTGTGGGCGCTCGGGATCCTCGCGCGCAAGGACGCGCGCGCCTTCGGGCCGCTGCTCGCGGCCACGGAGGACGGCGACGCCGAGGTGCGCGCCCAGGCGATCCGGGTCCTCGGCGACGAGCGCCACGGGCCGGCCGCGGCGCGCGCGGTGGCGTTGCTCGCCGACGGCGAGCCGCGCGTGCGCTTCTTCGCCGCGCTCGCGGCCGGACGGCTGGGCGCGCGCGAGGCCGTCCCCGCCCTGGCGCGCGTCCTCGTGGACGCGGGCCAGGGCGACACGAACCTGCGCCACGCCGCGGTGATGGGCCTCGTGGGTGCGGCCGCGGCCGAGGACCTCGAGCGCCTGAGCGCCGATCCCTCGGCCGACGTGCGCATGGGCGCCCTGCTCGTGCTGCGCCGGCGCGGCGACGCGACCGTCGCGCGCTTCCTGCTCGATCCCGAGCCGCGCCTCGTGCTCGAGGCCGCGCGCGCGATCTACGACGCGCCCGTCCCGGGCGCGCTGGAGTCGCTGGCGCGCGCCGACGCCAAGCGCGCGCCCCCGGGCGGCGAGCGCGCCCTCCTGCGGCGCATCCTGGCCGCCAACGAGCGCCTGGGCCGGGCCGAGACGCTGGCGAGCTACGCCGAGCGCGAGGAGCTCGCCCTCGAGTTCCGCGTCGAGGCCCTGGCCATGCTGGCCGACTGGGGCGCGCCGCCCGCGCGCGACCGCGTGCTGAACGAGTGGCGTCCGCTGGCCGCGCGCGCGCC
>Ga0315910_10003212_pt1 | contig 14015 bp, 11 predicted proteins | sample EdamamesoilMG_FD_204470 | JGI IMG/M metagenome (GOLD analysis project Ga0315910, IMG submission 204470) | Garden soil microbial communities collected in Santa Monica, California, United States - Edamame soil | ecosystem: Environmental > Terrestrial > Soil > Garden | place: USA: California...
GTTCGCGGCCGATCTGTCCCACGAACTCAAGAACCCAGTGGCCGCGATTCTGGCGTCCACGGAGGTATTGGAGGAGGGCGCACTGGCTGAGCCCGTCGAGGCTGCGCGCTTCATCAAGCGCATCCGCCAGGCGGCGACACGCATCGAAAAACTGCTGCGTGAGCTGCTCAGTTTGGCGCAAGTGGAAACCCGCGGCCCCGAGCACCTCGCGCTGGTGGCCGTAGACGAGCTCGTGCGCCAAGCGGTCGAGAGCGTGGACGCGGAGGGGCGCATCGCGCTCGAATTGCACGCGCACGTACAGGTGCGTGGGGATGAATTATGGCTACGCCGAGCCATCACCAATCTGCTCGACAACGCCCTGCATCATGGGCAGCCGGACGCGCCCATCGAGGTCCATCTCACCCGCATCAAGCAGGAGGTGCAGATCGAAGTGGTCAATGGGGGTGCGCTGGACCAGCACGTCACTAAGTCTCTCTTCCGCCGCTTTGTCACCACGCGCCGCGACCAGGGTGGCACCGGGCTCGGCCTGTCGATTGTCCGCGCCGTGGCCGAAGCCCACGGGGGGCATGCAGACTTGCTCGCCGCCGGTCCACCTCAAGTGAAGTTTCGGATCCGCCTTCCAGTTTGGGGAGAAATTGGCCCGGCGTGATGGAGCGCCCGTGCCAGTGCGCGCCTAGGCCTGCACCCCTGCGCGGCTCTGCACAGAAGCTCCACGACAAAGCTGAGGACGGTGGCTCCATTTTCTGGCAACCTAACTTGCCTTGACCCACTCCGCCTTGTCTTCGAACTCCCAATCCGCGACAAGTCCTCTTCCCCGCCATGTGGCCATCATCATGGACGGCAACGGCCGCTGGGCACGCGGCCGCGGGCAATTGCGGTGGGAAGGTCATTCTGCGGGTGCCAAGTCGGTGCGCGCCACGGTGGAGGCCGCGGTCGAACTGGGGATCGAATACCTCACCTTGTATGCCTTCAGCGTAAATAACTGGCAGCGTCCTCGCCTCGAGGTCGAAGCGCTCATGCGCCTGCTCACCCATTTCGCTAAGAAGGAACAGGCTGAGCTGATTCGGCAAGGGGTGCGGGTACGGGTGGTCGGCCACCTCAACGACCTGCCCAAGGGACCGCGCCAAGCCGTAGAACAGCTCCTGCAAGCTACCGCCCATTGCACCAAAATGACCTTGAGCCTGGCGCTCTCTTACGGCGGTCGTGGGGACGTGCTCGAAGCAGCGCAACGCTTGGCCGCCCGAGCGCAAGCCGGACAGCTCAATGCGCTCGACATCACCTTGGACACTTTGCGGGCTGAGATGACCACAGGCTTCCTGCCCGACGTGGATCTGCTCATTCGCACAGGCGGTCAATCCCGCATCAGTGATTTCTTGCTCCTGGAGTGCGCCTACGCGGAGCTACGTTTTGTCGACGTGATGTGGCCTGAATTTTGTGGGGAACATCTGCGCGATGCGATCGATCAGTTTGGTGGGGTGGAGCGTCGGTTTGGACTCACCAGTCAACAGCTCGAGAACGCTGGGGCTGGCTCGCTCGCAAGTCGCTTGGGAAGTCCCAGCCGCGTGGCGCGCTGACCAGGAGTGGCCGTGAGTACCGACCCTTCGCCGCTTGGCAAATGGTTGATGCTGATCGGGCTTGTACTGTTCTTGGCGGGAGCCATCACTACCCTGCTCGCTCGGTGGGGCATTGTTTTGGGGCGTTTACCGGGCGACATCCACATCGCAGGCAAGCAGGGCAGTTTTCACTTCCCTTGGGTGACGAGCCTGATCCTCAGCGTCGTCGCCAGCCTTCTGCTGAATTGGTGGTCGCGCAAGTAACACAGCACATGCTGGCTCATTTGCGGGGGACGATTTGCGCGGTGATGGGGATAGAGAAGTTCAGGTTCTTGCCGAGCGCGGGAAACTTGGTCCCCTGCGCTACGGACAACAAACATGCACCCAGGGCGGTGTTGGCGATGGCCGCAGGAGCGATGGTGGCCGACCTCACTGCACCATCGGCGCCAATGCCGAAATGAACGGTGACCTGGGGGGCACCACTGATCCCGGACGCCGCCTGGCTGAAGCAGCGCTGCACCGCGCCCTGACGCACACCAAACGCGGCAGTCACTCGCTCAGCATCTGACTTGGGTGAACTCGACGGCTTCCCCGACGCTGAAGAGCCCGACGCCACAGGAGTGGGCACGCTCGCCGGAGGGGAACTCACGGCCACAGTCGCTGAAGAGCCCGACACGGGCGCAGGAAGAGCCGCGGGGGTAGCAGCCGTGGGTGCACTCGGGGCCGCGGCATCACCAGGACGCTCCACGACCAAAAATCGCGGCGAACGCGGTGCCTCATCCGCCTTGCCGTCACGAAGCACCAAGGCCGCCCCGAGTACAGCTGCCGCCACCAGCACCGCGCCGACCAGAATGGCAATCATCGAGCGCGAACTGTTTGCAGCGGGATGTTCACCGGTGGTCGTCGCTACCGAGCCAGTGATCACGTCGCCAAGCGCGCCCGGAGATGCGCCTGGGCGCACGGTGGCTTGATCGTAAGCGCCAGGTTTGCGCGCCTCCCAGTCCATCGACGTCTCGGCGCTGCTCGGCTGCTCGCCACGTATGCGGTCGGCATGAGCACGCGCCGCTAGCGGCGCCACCACCGTCTCGTGATCGTGCACGGTCTTGGGCACGCCGCCCGGTAAAGGCAGCGGCTGGGTCATGGCGGTATGGGTATCGCTACCTGGCGGGAAGCTGGAATGCTGAAGAGACGCCACCAATTCTGGGTCTTCCGCGGCAGCACGCCAAGCGGAATCCAGCTCGGACAAGGCCGGCACGTGCAGCGCGCTCGCCATCTCATCGGAGAATTCAATGGCTACGGCGGCCCGCAGTTCATCCACGAGCTCGGCCTCGGAACAAGTGAGGAGCGTCAGAAGGGCGTTAGAAAACTCCTGAGCGGACGCGTAACGCTTTTTGGGATCTTTTTCCAAAGCGCGCGCCAGCACTGCGTCGAAGGCGGGGGGCAAATCGTCCCGGGTGGTCGAGATGGGCGGCGGGGTAAAGTCCAGGACACGCCCGATGATCGCGCTCATGTCCTTGGCAGAGAACGGATTTTTGCCAGACAACAGTTGATAGAGCATCACTCCCGTCGAATACACGTCCGACACTGCGCTCGCCTCCGCCGAACGATAAATCTCCGGCGCGATGAACGGCAGCTTTCCCTTGACCACCCCGGTCTGCGTCTTCCCCTCTTCGTCGTCCGCAGCACGCGCGATGCCAAAATCCAAGAGCCGGACGCTCCCCTGCAGATCAATGAGAACATTGCCCGGCGACACATCCCGATGAATGATGGGACTCTTCTTGCCGTCAGGGCCAATACGGTTGTGCGCGTAGTGCAGGGCCGCGAGCACCTTGATCACAATCAACGCCGCAAACTCCCAATGGAATTTGCGGCCCTGTTCGAGCGCATAACGCAGCCACAACCCCACGTGGAAGCCGTGCACGTACTCCAAGATCATGAGGTAGCCGTCGTCTTCTTCCCCGAAGTCGACCACACCCACGATGTTGGGGTGATGGAGCTCCGACAGCAGCCGCGCCTCACGAATGAATTGGGCCCGCGCGTTCTTGCTCTCGTCCACTTGTGACAGAACACGCTTGATGACCACTGGCTTGGAGAACCCGGCGGCGCCTTCCACGCGACCCAGGTAGAGCATCCCCATCCCGCCCCGCGCGAGTTCGCGCACGACGCGATAGCGCCCCAGCGCTAAACGCCCCGACATGCCCCGTGCCGAGTCGGTCATCGCCCCACGGCCGATCTGCGCAGATAGACGTGAGCGCCCCGGCTGGGGTGGGTCAGATACAAGAGGGCTGGACGCCCATTGGCGGGGAGCTGCGTTGTCACCGAAAACCGTCCTTCAGGATCCGGGTTGATGGCCCGACCGTCAACGGTAATTGCCCAACCAGGCAACGCCGTTCCGTTCAAGCGCAGTTCCGAACCCGGAGCGCCCCCGGCGCTGATCGGGGTTTGTAGGCTGACAGTCGGGGTCGCGTTGTCAAAACTGATATTGACTGTAGTCAACCGGGATACACGTCCCCCGCCCTCAAAAAACAGTGTGTGCGTGCCCTCGCCCAAGGCGCCTGAGGGGAAGACATAACGAGGCGTGGACGTCGAGTAGTTCTTACTGAGGCCCGGGCTAGCCCGTTTCAGCACATAGCTCCCGGCACCGGCCGGAGCACCTGGCCAAGTCACCGCGAGTTGCGGAAGCTGGTTCTGATACAGGACGGTGTAGGTGCGGCCGTTGGCGTCAATGGTCGTGAAGGGAGCGCTGAGCGGAACCGGCCGGGTCCCCGCGTCGGAGAGGACGGTCACCGCGCCGCGACCGACCGCCGATTGTTGGCGGCCATCTTGCCCGATGCAGTTGAGGGTATAGTCAGTGCGACCCGGCCCTAGCGGCAACGCCACCCAGCCGTGACCACGCGCCGTAGTGCTGCCGCTCGCCGCCGACTTGTTCTTCACCGAGAGTTGAATGGTCCCGTCGGGGCACTTGCCCTCAAACTTGAACCCCACCGCCGTCGGTGGGCTTGGGTCGTGGATGACCAGGGATTGGCCGACCATGATGTCCAAGTCCGAAGCGCTGAGCCCGCGCCCTTCGACGGATACCGTGCCGTCCTGACCGATCCGGCCGCGCTCCTTGGCCGCTAACGTTTCGGTCGTCTTGCCCACCAAGCGTGCCTGCCCGCTGTCGACCAGCACTTCGGTCCCCGCCGCGCCCAATGACTTCACTTCCGCTCGGCCAGAGCTAGTTTCAATGAAACCACCCGGCACTGCCAAACGCAGCGTGGTCTCAGAAGAAATGTAGAATTTGCCGGCGCTAGCGCGCACCAACTGACCATCAGCTCCCAGCACGTACGAGCCACCCGCCAAGAGCTCCGCACGAGCAGTGCCTTGCGACACCGTGACCCCGCTGCCCGCGCCCACCTCGACCAAAGAACCAGGCACGACGGTTTGCTCGCCCGCCGCCCAAACTGAAAATTCGTCTTGGCCTGGCGCGCGCCCGCGCACCCGCGCGCCACGGACCCGCGCGATGATGTCCCCGCTGAGCTTGTGCGCCGTCGATTCCGCAGGCTTGAGTGGGGCCACCGGGGGCTCTTCCTCCACTGCTGCGAGGACTGCCGAACCCAAGTGGGCCACGATGGACTGCCCCGCATTGGCCGTTACGGGCGTACCGCCTTCCGCCTCCAGGCTCGCGGAGCCGACCATGACGCGGTAAACTAGCTGGTTGTCCTTACGTTCCAGGCGCACGCGTCCGCCCGCCAAAATACGCGCGCTACCAAAGCTCGTCGCGATGGTGGTGCCGTCGCTGTCCGCCTCGACCAGCGCACTGCCCATGCTCAAGTCGAACGCCTGCTCCTGGCTGCCTGGCGGCTTTTCCAAGAACCTGATCAACGTCTTCTCGTCCACCACCAGAACCGAGCCGTCGTCCAAAGCGACGTGAGCGCTCGATTGCACGAGCGTGCGGATGGCATCCCCCACCTCGAACTCGGCTCCCTTCTCCGCCTCGGTCCAGCTTCCCTGGCTGGCGGCAAGGTCACGTTGAACTTGGCCCCCCTTCTCCGTCAGCTTCCCCAGAGGCTGGGAACTACTGCACCGCTCACACCCAACCAGCGTGGTCAAGCTCCAGCAAATCACAAGAGCGATCCAGATCACTTGAAGCAAGCTGTGTTTGGACCGATCAATGGGAGCGTTGCAGGTCAGCATTCAGAACCGTAACGCCGTCCTTGCGAATCCGGACGGGGCGTTTTTGAGCCAAATAACCCTCGGCCTCGATAATAACGGTATACGTGCCAGGGGGAAGGTCCAACTCAAATGCCCCCTGTTCATCGCAGAAAACCTCACGCTCGCCGGGCGTCACCTGCACCTTGGCGGCCACCCCTTGGCCCGAAAATGAGCGGACCAGTCCGCGCAGCTGGCCCTCTTTGGCCACCGCCTTGCGCAGCTTGATGCTCATCACTTGTTCTGCGTCACCCACCAGGGTGACCTCTTGAGTATAGGATTGCAGAAGATCTGCCTCGATGGAGAGTTCCACGACGCCAGGCTCCAGGTCGCCCACTGCATAGCGATTGAGTTCAACCAGCGGCACTTCATAGACACTGCCCGGGTCCCCTTTGGCATCGGGGCGCATGAGCGTTACCCGCGCGTCACTGATGGGGTGACCGTCCTCGTCCACGATCTCCACCAGCACACGCGCTTTGGGTGGGGGCGGTGGCGGGGGCTGCTCCACCACCGGGGCAGCTTCAACTGGCTTGGCAGGCTGGGCCGGTCCAACCACTGGCTTCGGCTTCTGCACTAGGTTGGGTAGGCGGACCGAAAGGCCCAAAATGATCGCGACTCGTGGCTCGATGGGGACGAGTGGATCGGTTGAGGTCGACGGGGCACGACCGCCCGGAGACACCTCAACCAACGCCTGCAGATTGAGCCCCCGCAGAAGTGCGCGACGAGCACCCACGCCGATGCGCAGGGGCGACTGACCGACCGGCGGCGCCCCTGCACCCACGGCTATGTCCCAGCTCACTTCGCCCAGCAGGCTCAGCTGAGAGAAGTCTTTCATCACACCTAGTCCGGTAGTCAGCGTCGAAAATTCACTCACACCCAGCGCAACGCGGTCACCCGCGCGCAGTCGATCCGCCTCGATGTCGTCGTGGCCAAAAAAGGGCGTGCGATAGCCTACGAAACTACTCACCCACCAGCTCGGCCTGGTGTAGTTGATGATGAGGCGGCCCTCGGGCGTCGGGCCTGGCACGTGCTCCTGCCCAGCGCCCGAAAATAGGAAGCGACCTTCTGCACCGAGCCGTACGGGGCCAAGCGGAAGCCCCGCTCGAACCAGCGGCGTGAAGTCGACGACAGTACCACTGTCTCTCCCGTCTTCGTCACCCGGATGCATGTCGTGACGGACGTCATAACGCAGCGCCAGCTCCACGTAGCGCCACCACGTGCCACCGATTGAACCAGTCGCGGCGATGCGATGATGTGGACCGTCGGTGTCGTTCTGTGGCTCGGTGTAGCCGTAGTTGAACCACGCGCCAGCACTCAGACGAGGTGCTGGCTCAGCGAGCAGAGGCAAACGGTACAATCCGGGGAGACCGTCAATGCCGTCGGCGACCATGGCGGAGGACGGCAATGGGCTATCCTCAGCCTGGGCGGAACTCACCAACAGGCCAATCAACCCAATTATTGAAGCGCTGATCAGTGCTTTCACGCGTAAAACCAGACTACCAGTTGGCCCCGGTGAGTCCATGGGTAAGGCTGCAACAATGACGGCATCACAGACAATGAACGGACGGACCCCGACAAACTGAAACGCCACCTACTTCTGCCGACCTGTTCAGTCGAACAGCGCGCAGCGCGCTCGGTCATCCATTCCAGCAACTCCACGCGACGTCCACGTTCGTGCAGCCTTCAAACCCCAGCGTGTGAGAGCCCGCACCAAATTGAGACATCTGGGTCGTTGTTGAAGGCACAGGCGCGTCGTCAAAGGTGATGGAGCAACCTTGATTGTTAGAGACTTGCCAGCCACCAAAGGCGCCAGTGGTGAACTCAAAACAAATCTCCCCGGTCGGCTTGGGATAGGTGCCGCCGCAGGTGACCGGTTCACAGGCACCCTCAGCTGCGCCGCCAGTGCCTAACGCGCCACCGCTGCCTGCTCGGCCCCCGGTGCCGACTGAACCACCGCTTCCAAGCGCGCCGCCGCTGCCTGGGGCGCCGCCGCTGCCTACGACCGCGCCTCCGCTGCCCGTATCACCGTCGCCATCGCCATCGCCAGTAGCACCACCGCTCGAGTTGGTGCGGCCTCCCGAACCCTGGCTCTGTCCGCCACTGCCGTTTTCGGCGCCTCCGCTTCCTTCGCCGTCGCCTTCGCCGTCGCCAGGCACGTCGCCATCACCCGCTACGTCGCCATCCCCATCTCCCGCGCCAGGGTCGATGTCCCCATCGACATCGATTTGCGCGCAGGCCAGAGTAAGAAAAAGGACGGAGCCAAGGATAATTTGCTTCATGCGATACGACTTAGGAAAAGGGATGCTTGTCTCAGCATCGGGAGAGCCCATGCGGGCCATGCACCGCATATTTTGCAATAGCGCGACGCGTTATGCCAACACTTTAGAACCACTGCGCGCATTTTTGTCGAAAAGGAAATCAGTACGATCATGACCAATCAACACTCAAGTCATAGTGTCCCGCGACGGGCGGCGCGTGGTGTCATGTGGGCAACGACGCGGAGCGGCGCAGTTTTGCTTGGCTGCTCGCTGCTGACCACGCCCACGTTTGCCGCAGAAATGCTGCAGCAAGGCGGCTACGCCGAGCGGCCGCTCTCGCTCACCAAAGGCACGCTACGCATCGACTTGGCGCCGCCGGATTTTGGTTACATGGACTTCGGGGAGCTCAATGATGGTCGCTCCACGGTGTCTGTAGGCGGATATCCTGGAGGTGGGCCAAGTGTGTACACCGGAGCGGGCGTGTCGCTGGGTGTAGTGGACAACCTGGAGGTGGGGGCGCTTCTGTTTCCTATCCCCATTCATCCGGACTTTGACTTTGGCAACATGGAGGCCTACGTCCGCTATCAAATCACTCATGGAACATTTCAGCTGGGCGCGCAGGCCGCGGTGCAAATTCCCACCGCTGGACGCTTTGGTGCTGGGCTGGGTCTGCCGATGCGCGTCGCTGCCTCCGATGTTGTCCGCCTGGACACGGGGCTTGAGTTCGAGTTCATGGTGGACCCGGGTCAGGTGCACCTCGACATTCCACTCGCCATCGCTTTCGACATCGACGATGTGTTTTTCATCGGCCCACGCACCGGCGCGCGCTTCCCGGCCTTCCGTGACTTTCAAATGCCACTCGGCATGTTCTTGGGCGGACAAATCGCCGACGTCGTCGAGCTCAGCTCCTCGTTTACGTTCTACAACTTCATCAACACCTACACCGATCGCACCGTCGACGTGAGGTACTGGGACCTGATGTTCGGTGTCGCGGTGTTCCTCGATGTGTATTGAGCGCGGGGCGCGCCCGCTCGTCGTGCGGAGCGGGCCGCTCATCGGCTCCGGCCCGCTTGCAGCGTTACGCCGCGTGAGGCTGGTGCTTGAGCTTCTCTTGCTCTTCCAAGAACTCAATCATCTGTTCACGCAGGTGATAGTACTCGGGGTGTGACAAGACGGCCTGTCGGTCACGCGGTCGCTCGAAGGGCACGTGGATTTCCATGCCTACCTTGGCACGCGGGCCATTGGTCATCATCACGATGCGGTCCGAGAGATAGAGCGCCTCATCGACGTCATGGGTCACCATGAGCGCGGTCTTTCCGTCCGCCTCCAAAATCCCCCCCAGCACTTCCTGCAATTCCATGCGCGTCAAGGAATCCAACATGCCAAATGGCTCGTCGAGCAGCAGCATCTTGGGCGACAGGGCAAACGCGCGCGCCAAGCCTACACGCTGCTGCATGCCCAATGACAACTCTGATGGCATCTTGTGCATGGATTCACCGAGGCCCATGAGGTCCATGTAATACTCCACGGTCGCATGCTTCTCCGCCTTGCTGGCGCTGGGGTATACGCGCTCCACTCCCAACATCACGTTTTGGAAGGCGCTCATCCATGGCAACAGGCACGGCGACTGAAACACCACACCGCGATCAGGACCCGGACCCAAGATTTCACGCCCGGCCACGACAATGCCACCATCGCTGATGGAATTGAGCCCGGCCAACATCGTCAGCACGGTGGATTTGCCGCAGCCGGAATGGCCCAAGAGCGCGATGAACTCGCCCTTCTCCATATTCAGGTTGAAGTTCTCGACGATCACCGAGGGCCCCTTGGGCGTGTCGTACGTCTTACCTAGATTGAACAGTTCTACATATCCACGCATGACAATCTCGCTTTTTCAGTCCACCCGCAGGTCTGCCGGTTCCAGGTTAGGCAATTCGACTTTGGGTTTGTTCGCGTTTGATTTGGCCACGGCGCGCGACTCACTGCGCACGTGATTGAGATAACCCACGACCTCATTCCGCAGGGTCTTGAAGCGTTCATCGTGGTTGAGCCCTTGGCGGTCACGTGGGCGCTCCAAGTCCACCGCGAACTCTTGACCCAGCGTGGCCCTTGGCCCTGGCTTGAGCGGCACGATGCGATCAGCCAAAAGCAGCGCTTCGTCCACGTCGTTGGTCACCAAGAGCACGGTCTTCTTGTCGCGCGCCCATATGTTGGCGATCTCGTCCTGCAGCACGGCACGCGTGAGTGCATCCAGTGCGCCCAAGGGCTCATCCAAGAGCAGCACATCGGGGCTCATGGCCAAGGTGCGCGCGAGCGACACGCGCTGCCGCATGCCACCCGACAGCTCGCTAGGCTTTTTTGACAGGGCAGGCGTCAGGCTCACCATGTCCACATACAAGCGCACACGCTCGTCACGCTCTTGGGCGGTCCGGTCACCCATTACCTGATCCACACCCAAGCGCACATTTTCATAAACCGAGAGCCAGGGCAAAAGCGAGTAGTTTTGAAATACCACGCCGCGGTCTGGACCAGGTTCGGGATTCTTCGTGCCTTTGAACAGCACTTCCCCGCGATCTGGCTTCAGCAATCCGGAGAGCAAGTTCACCAGCGTGCTCTTGCCACTCCCGCTGAAGCCTACGATGGCAACGAACTCGCCCTCCTCGAGCGAGAGATCGACGCTCCGTAACACTTCGGTCACGTTGCCGCCCGCTCCAAAGGATTTGGATACGTTCTTGAGTTCCAGAATCGTCGACATATCTAACGCTCCCAACCGTCGTGATGACTTACAATCATTGGACCAACCGTTACCGCGTCACGGTGCTGTAGCTGACCGAACGTTGCAGGATGATCATGATGCGATCCAAACTCATGCCGATGGTCCCGATCGTGAACACGGCCACCATGATCTGGGCTAGCGTCTGGCTCGAACCGTTCTGGAACATGTCCCAAACGAATTTCCCCAGGCCTGGGTTTTGGCTCAACATTTCAGCCGCAATGAGCACCATCCAGCCGACGCCCAGGGAAATGCGCAACCCGGCAAACATCATGGGCAACGCGGACGGAATGATGATCTTGCGCACCCGCGTCCAGGTATCCAGCTTGAGGACCCGCGCTACGTTGAGATGATCCTTTTCTATCGAAGCCACCCCGAGCGCGGTGTTGGCCAAAGTCGGCCACATGGAGCACAGCGCCACCGTGAGCGCCGAGCTCAGAAAGGATTTTTCAAACCAGGCCTGATCAGGCTTAGTCGTGTAGAGTGCGCCCACGCAGATCATCACGATGGGTAGCCAGGCGAGCGGAGACACGGGCTTGAAGATTTGAATCAGCGGGTTGAGCGCTGCCTGAACAAGGGGGCTCGTGCCGCACAAGACGCCAATCGGGATAGCTATCAACGAGGCCACGACGAAACCAGCAAACACAGTCTTCAGCGAGGTCACGATCTGCTTGATGTAGCTCGGGCTTGCGGAATACTTGGCAGTCTGTGCCGCCACCGCACGCTCCTTCATCACCTTGGCCTGATCGGCCCGGCCGCTGGCCAGCAGCATTTCGGAAGCGGCCGTGTACTCGGCCACTTTGACAGCCTGCTCTTCGTAGAACGTCTCCTCGGCCTGGATGCCGTCGATGTGCGACTGCCAAAGCACCCCTGCCTGGGTCCAAACATCCCCGGGCGAAGGCAGGTGACCATACTTCGTCATGATGTTCTGAGATGCCGCACTCCAGGCACCCAAGAACAGAAGAAACGCGATCAGCGGAGCTCCGAAGTTGAGAAATATCTTCTTGAGCTGCTCCCCTCGGTCGTCTCCTCGCAGAAGTCGAACGACGGGAATAAAGGCCTCGAGTCCGGTCGCATCCAGTACACGCAGAATTCTCGCTGACATGGGTTTCATCCTGTTCTTAGGGTTGCCTTCTTCATGTTTCTCGTAGCCGCGATCTCGGTTTAATCCTTGTTTCCGAGAGTCTGGGCTTTGAGGTACTCGAGCGGCTTTTTGCCATCGTATTCGATGCCGTCGATGAAGCCTTTGGTGGGGGGCAAGAAGCCATCCGTGTTCGGAATGACTTCTTCCGCTTTGAATGAGCCTTCCTCCACCAGGGCCTTGGCCGCCTGCTGGTGAATGTCAGAGCGGTACACCTTCTTGGCGATGTCGAAGTACCATTGTGCGGGCTTGCTCTCCGCGATCTGCCCCCAGCGGCGCATTTGGGTCAAATACCAAACAGCATCGCTGTAGTAAGGGTAACTCGCGTGATCGTTGAGGAAGATGTAGAAGTCGGGGACAGGACGGATGTCGCCTTTTTCATACTGATAGGTGCCGGTGATGGGGCCGACAATCACGTCGTAGTCCGCTCCGATGTACTCCTTCTTGGAGAAGATCTTGGCGGCTTCCTGACGATTCTTGCCGTTCTCCGCGTCCATCCACTGTGCGGCGCGCAGCAGCGCCTTGACGACAGCCAGCGCCGTCTTGGGGTGCTTTTCCAGCCAATCTTTGCGCATGCCAAACGCCTTCTCCGGCACACGCTCCCAGATGTCGTTCGCGATCGCGACCGGCACGCCAATGCCTCTCATCACTGCTTGCTGATTCCAGGGTTCGCCCACGCTGTAACCAAAGATGGTGCCCGCCTCGAGCGTAGAGGGCATTTGAGGGGGTGGCGTTACACTGATCTGCACCTCGCCATCCTTGGTGCCCGTGGTGTCGCCCGCGGTGTAGACCCCGGGATGAATGCCGCCTGCGGCCAGCCAGTAGCGCAGCACATAATTGTGGGTGGACGTGGGGAACACCATGCCGAGCGGGAAGGGTTTGCCCTTGGCGCGGTACTCGGCAATCGCCGGCTTCAGCGTAGCGGCGCTGATCGGGTGAACGGCTTTTCCGTCCTCCACTTTCACCTGCGTCTTCATTTTCGCCCACACGTCGTTGGAAACGGTCACGGCCAAGGTGTTGACGCCCATCGCGAAGGGAATGACGATTTCTGCTTGAGTTCCAAAGCCAATCGCAGCGCCCAAGGCTTGTCCGGGCAGAATGTGCGACCCGTCGAGCTCGCCTGAGATGACGCGATCCAGCAAGACCTTCCAATTGGCTTGCGCTTCGACTGTGACGTTGAGGCCTTCCTTCTCGAAGAATCCTTTCTCCTTGGCGATCAACAAGGGCGCACAGTCCGTCAACTTGATGAAACCAAGTTTGAGATCCGTCTTTTCTAGATCCGCGCCTTTGGTGAGTTCAGCCAATTTCGCCGCGCTCACTTGAGCAACGGGGGCTTCCTCTTTCGGTTTCTTGTCCTTGCCGCATCCAAGAGCCAATACCCCACCCAGAGTAACCAGTGTGCCGATCATCCAGCGTCTGTGCAATTTACGCATACGTTCTACTTCGTCCTTCTCGATGGGTGGCAAGCCCCCCAACCGGGAGCATCCTGCGGCTCCTGGACTGGTATCTTGGGCCTTGCCTTCACCCGACCGGCCTATCTTGAGCGCGCAGTGTTTCGCCGGGGTGCAGAGAAACGACACCCGATGGTGTCATTTGAAAAAAAGGAAGCCCGCAGCCCTGTCGAGGCTGACAATTCGATGTCCATCGAGTTTCTGAATCACCTGGAAACACTTTGGAGACGGACAAATATTTCCGCGCAGCGTCCGACACGCGTCGGCTTGACGCCAAAGCCCAAGGTCGCGCCACAAAGCCGAATCGACGAGAAACACGCGACGCCGCAGTCGTCGCGGAACTCTACGCCTCCCCGGCGACGCAGAGGCTCAGCCCGCACAGGGTCGAGCTCAGCCCGCACAGGGCCAACCTCGTCACACAAGGCAGCCCTCAACGCGCTAGGCCCAGATCCATCGCTGCAGGCTGCGTCCGTGCTTATGCGCGACGGCCTGCACCGGAACCCAACGCACAAAAAACTCCCCGGCACCCTGCGTGGAAAAAGCAACGAAACCATCAGGGGCCGGGGAGGTCCGGACCACGCAACTATGCCCTCACCAAGACCTTGTACGCAAGAACAATCTGTTTGCTAGTTGTTAGAATGTGGTCCA
>Ga0315910_10003213_pt1 | contig 14015 bp, 13 predicted proteins | sample EdamamesoilMG_FD_204470 | JGI IMG/M metagenome (GOLD analysis project Ga0315910, IMG submission 204470) | Garden soil microbial communities collected in Santa Monica, California, United States - Edamame soil | ecosystem: Environmental > Terrestrial > Soil > Garden | place: USA: California...
CGAGTCGTTGCAGTAATACCAATAGCCCGACGCCTGCTGCTGTTGTTGCGCCGGCTGCTCGACGTAGACCGACGGCTGTTGCTGCACGATCACCGGGGCCGCGGCGTACGGATAGGCATAGGGCGCGTAATAGGGATAACCGTAGCCGTAGTAGCCCGCGTAGGGCCAGCCATAGCCGAAGCCCAGGCCGATCGTCACGCGCGGGCCGTAATAGCCGTGGCCGTGACCGTGGCCGCCGCGATAGTAGCCGCCGGCGCTCGCCGAACCTGCGGCCAGCGCCAGCAGCAATGCCAGAATGATGTGCTTTGTTTTCATGGGCACCTCTTGGACAGGGAGAATAGCGCCGCCGTTCCGCCCTTGCAGGCCTATTTGGTAAGCAAGTGTTTCAAGTTGTTGCCCCGGCATATGCTGGATTTCCCGCCCTTGAGGTAAATTCAAGGCATGGCGGGAGATTTCACACTTGACCTGAGCCTCCAGGTCGGCAAATACGACGTGCAGAAGCTGCTCGGCAAGGGCGCGACCGGCACCGTCTACCAGGCCAAGGACACCTTTTCCGGCAAGGAGGTCGCGCTCAAGACCATCGAGCCGGAGGTGTTCCGCGATCCGGAATTCGGCACCGTCTACCGTTCGCAGTTCCTGAACGAGGCCTCGCTCGCCGGCAAGCTGCGCCACCCGCACATCGTGGCGATCCTGGACGCGGTGGTCGAGGCGGACTCGGGCTACATCGCCATGGAGATCGTCAGCGGCGGCGACCTCGCGCAGTACGTGCAGCCCGGCAAGCTGCTGCCGGTGGAGGACGTGCTGCAGATCGGCTTCAAGTGCTGCGGCGCCCTCGAGTACGCCTTCGCGCAGGGCATCGTGCACCGCGACATCAAGCCCGCCAACATCATGATCGTCAAGGGCACCGACGTGAAGATCGCCGACTTCGGCGCAGCCTTCCTGCGCAAGAGCCAGGCGGTGCAGACCGCGGCGATGGGCTCGCCGTTCTACATGTCGCCCGAGCAGATCGAGGGCAAGGAACTCACCTTCCACAGCGACATGTATTCGCTGGGCGTGGTGCTCTACGAGCTGCTCACCGGCAAGCGCCCTTTCGTCGCCGACAGCCTGGAAGCGCTGGTGAAGAAGATTCTCATGGAGAACCCGGCGCCGCCCTCCAGCCTGCGCAAGGACCTGCCGAAGGACATCGACCTGGCGATGCTCAAGCTGCTCGGCAAGAAGCCCGAACACCGCTTCGCCACCTGGAACGAGCTCGCCTTCGAGCTCTCGCGCCTGGGCGCGCTGGTGCTGCCGCCGGATGCGATCCCCGACAGCGAAAAGTTCGTGGCCCTCAAGCGCGTGACCATGCTCTCGGGGCTGTCGGACGCCGAAATCTGGGAAATCGCGCGCGCCGGCAAGTGGTCGCGCGTGGCGCGCGCGCAGAACATCGTGCGCGAGGGTGCCGACGGCAAGAGCTTCTTCTTCGCCGCCAAGGGCGAGGTCAAGATCGTGCGCCAGAACCGGCTGCTCAACATGGTGAGCGCGGGCGAGTTCTTCGGCGAGATGAGCTACATCTGGGGCGACGAGCAGCCGCGCCATGCCACGGCCGACGCCATGACCGACCTGCTGCTGTGCGAGTTCGAGCCGGCCGCGGTGGCGCAGATGGGCCTGGCGGCGCAGCTGCAGCTGGTGAAGGCGCTGACGCGCAACGTCATCGACCGCCTGGCGCTGGCGAACCAGCGCCTCGCCACCGTGCGCTAGCGCGGTCCTGCCCCTTCGCTAAGGACTACTTCGCGAACTTTTCGTAGGGCCCGGCCGCGTAGACGACGCGGCCGTTCATCATCGTCAGCAGCGACTCGATGCCGCCGATCTCGGCCACCGGCACGGCGAGGTAATCCTTCGACAGCACCGCCAGGTCGGCGAGCCGGCCGGGTGCGAGCGAGCCGCGGCGCCGCTCGGAGTGGTCGAACCACGCGCTGCCCGAGGTGTACAGGCGCAGCGCCTCCTGCCGCGAGGGGATTTCCTCCTGCACGCGCAGCCGCGTGCCGGCCGTGGTGCGGCCGTCCAGCAGCCATTGCAGCGCGACGAAGGGGTTGTAGGACATGACGCGGTGCGCGTCGGTGCCGGCGCCGGTGTGCACGCCGATGCGCACGGCGCTCATCACCGGCGGCGCGCGGTTGCCGGCGGGCGCGCCGCGCTCGGCGACGAAGCGCTCGCCCTCGAAGTACATGGCGTTCTGCATCGCCCAGCCCACGCCCAGCGACTTCATGCGCGCCAGGCTGGCGTCGGAAGCGTCGTTCAGGTGCGCGATGCTCCAGCGCAGCGGCGCGATCGGGATCTCGCGGTTGACGCGCTCGAACACCTCCAGCAGGTGGTGCACCGAGCGGTCGTTCTGCCAGTGCTGCGTCAGCGTCAGGCCGCGCTCGGCGGCCCACTTGGCCGCGGCGTAGAACTGGTTCTTCTGCTCCTCGCTGGGCGCGTCGTTGTTGTACATGCCGAAGGTGACGCGCTCGCCGATGCCGTTGAAGCGCAGCAGGCCGTCGCCGAAACCCATCGGCGTCATCTGCGCCAGCTCCTTGAATTCCTCCAGCTCCTTGCCGGCCTTCTGCGAGAACAGGCTGTAGCTCACGCGCACGCTGAGCTGGCCGTCGCGCCAGACCCGGAACAGCGCCTGGTAGGTTTCCGGGCTCATGTTGAAGCCGCCCGGGTCGATCACGCCGGTGAGGCCGAGGCGGTTGAGTTCGCGGAAGAACTTCTTCGTGCCGTCCACCTGCTCGGCGAACGTGGGCGCAGGCAGGCGCGAGAAGAGGGCCGCGATCGCCGGCCCGACGACGGCGCCGGTAGGCTTGCCGTCGGCCATCTCCAGCTTGAGTCCGCCCGGCAGGTCGGCGTCGGACCTGATCTTCAGCGCCTCCAGCGCCGGCTCGGTCAGCATCGCCCAGGCGTAGAACCACTGCACGTAGACCGGGTGGCCCGGCGCAGCGGCGGCGAGCTCGGCCTGCGTGGGTCGGCGCTTCTCCTTGAACTGCTGGTCGGTCCAGCCGCCGGCGACGATCAGCCAGCCGCCCGGGCCGGCGCGCTTCGCGCCGTCACGGATGCGCTGCAAAGCCTCCTCCAGCGACGCGGCGCCGATCCAGTTCACCTCGGTGGCGAAACTGAGCGCAGCGCGGATGGCGTGCATGTGCGAGTCGATCAGGCCGGGGATCACCGTGCGTCCCTGCAGGTCCACCAGGCGCGTCGTCTTTCCCGCCAGCTTGCCGATCTCGGCATTCGTGCCAACCGCGAGGACGCGGCCGTCCCGCACGGCCAGCGCGGGCTTCACCGTGAAGAACTCGTCGCCGGTGATGATTTTGCCGTTGATGAAGACGGTGTCGGCGGGCTGCGCGAGCGCAAGCGAAGCGAGCAGCGCGAAAAGAGTCGAAACGGCGGCTTTCAGCATGAAAAATTCCTCCCGCAGGGATTATGCTCTGCGGCATGCGGATCCGAGACGCCGTTTTGCTCCTGCTTGGGCTGCTGCCCACCTTCCTTTGCGCGCAGTACCCCCAGACGTATCCTTCACGGCCCGTGAAGCTGGTGGTCGGCTTCGCGCCCGGCGGCGCGGCCGACCAGGTGGGGCGCGCCTACCAGGAGCCGCTCGCCCGCGCGCTCGGCCAGCCGGTCGTCGTCGAGAACCGCGCCGGCGCCGGCTCCAGCATCGCCGCCGAGTACGCGGCGAAGAGCGCGCCGGACGGCTACACGCTGCTGATCGCGAGCCCTTCCAGCATCCTCGTCAACCCGATCATCACGCCGCGCCCCGGCTTCGAGCCGAAGACCGACCTGCTGCCCGTCAGCAAGGTGAGTTCTTCGCCGCTGCTGCTGGCGGCGCATGCGAGCCTGGGCGTGGCCGACGTGCGCGAGCTGATCGCCTACGCGAAGAAGAATCCCGGCAAGCTCAATTACGGTTCCTCGGGCAACGGCTCGGCGCCGCACCTGGCGGGCGTGCTGTTCGCGCGCCTGGCCGGCGTGGACATGGTGCACGTGCCCTTCAAGGGCGGCGCGCCCTCGGTGCAGGCGCTGCTGGCGGGCGACATCCAGCTTTCCTTCGCCACGCCGCCGTCGGTGCTGCCGCACGTGCAGTCGGGACGCTTGAAGGGACTGGCCGTCACCAGCCGCGAGCGCACGCCGCTGGTGCCCGGCATCCCGGGCATGCGGGAGGCCGGCCTGCCCGACTACGAGATTTCGTTCTGGTACGGCTTCTTCTTCCCGGCCGGCACGCCGCGCGACATCGTGAAGAAAATGTTCGACGCCACGGCCGCCGCCGCGGCCAATGCCGCGGTCGCGAAGGCGCTGGAGAACGGCGGCACCGAGGTGGCGACGTCGAGATCGCCGGAAGAGTACGCGGCCTTCATCGCCGAGGACGCGAGGCTGTGGACGCGCGTGGTGAAGGACGCGGGCGTGAAAGCCGACTGATCCTCTGCACTCTTGCTGCGTCGGCAAACGGCGACAGTTCGGCCCTGAACCCGCCCCCGGACCCGGCTGTCGAACCGGGACAAGGAGGCAATAACATGACAACAATCCTGTCCCGCCTGATGACGCCGTTCATCGCTGCATTTCTGCTTGCGGCATTGTTCAGCCCGCCCGCGCAGGCCGAACTCGTCGGCACCGACCAGGTCGCCTCGCCGCAGCAGTCGGAGCGCGAGCGCGTGAAGGCCCTGGTGGCGCGGCCCGAGGTCGCGCAGAAGCTGCAGCAGCTGGGCGTGCTTGCCGAGGACGCGGCGGCGCGCGTGGACGCGCTCACCGACGCGGAAGTCGCCGCGCTCGCCAGCCGCATCGACGCGCTGCCCGCCGGCGGCGCCATGACGACCCAGGAATGGCTGCTGGTCATCATCGCCATCCTGGTGCTGATCATCGCCCTGTAAAACAGGCCGCAGTCCGGCTGGACCCGGGCCCCGACTTCGTCAACAATGCGGCGAAGGAGGGGGCCGCATGCCGCTGTTCCGGAGTCTGCTTGCCGCGCTGTGCCTCGCGGCGGGGCTGTCGCACGCGCAGGACTATTCAAACTATCCCAAGGGGCCGGTCCGGCTGGTGGTGCCGTTCCCGCCGGGCGGTCCGACCGACATCGTCGGGCGCGTCATGGCGCAGAAGCTGGGCGAAGTCTGGGGTGTGAGCGTGATCGTGGAGAACAAGCCCGGCGCCGGCACCAGCATCGGCACCGATGCGGTGGCGAAAGCCGCGCCCGATGGCCAGACCATCGGCATGGTGATCACCGCCTACATGATCAATCCGTCGCTGCAGGCGAAGCTGCCTTTCGACACGCTGAAGGACCTCGCCAACGTCACCCAGCTCGTCACGCAGCACGTGGTGCTGGTGGCCAACCCGAACGTGCCGTTCAATACGGTCGCCGAGCTGGTCGCCCATGCGAAGAAGAATCCCGGCAAGCTCACCTACGCCTCGCCCGGCACCGGCACCTCGGCGCACCTCGCCGGCGAGCTGCTGAAGAACGAGGCGGGAATCGACATGGTGCACGCGCCCTACAAGGGCAGCGGACCGGCGCAGACGGACCTGGTCGCCGGGCGCGTGGACCTCATGATGGACGTCTACCACTCGGCCAAGCCGCAGGTGGAAGCCGGCAAGCTGAAGGTGATCGCGCTGGCCGCGCCCAGGCGACCGGCGGGCCTCGCGCAGTACCCGGTGATCGCGGAGACCGTGCCGAACGTGAGCGTGACCAGCCTGTTCGGCTTCATCGTGCCTGCGGCGACGCCGAAGCCCATCGTCAATCGCATCTATGCCGATAGCGGCAAGGTGCTGGCGATGCCCGATGTGCGCGAGCGGCTGGCCGGCCTGGGGCTGGAAGTGGTGGGCTCCACGCCCGAGCAATTCGATGCCTTCGTGCGCAGCGAAATTGCGAAGTGGGCCAAAGTGGTAAAAGATAACAACATCAAGGCCGACTGAAGGATCCGCATGGCCATCGCCTTCAAACCGCTGCACCCGCTATTCGCCGCCGAGGCGGTGGGCGCGGACCTGTCCAAACCGCAGACGCCCGCGCAACTCGCCGAAATCGTCGCCGGCATGGACCGGCACGCGGTGCTCGTGTTTCGCGGGCAGAAGCTTTCCGAAGACCAGCAGATCGCCTACGCCAAGCAGCTCGGGCCGCTGGACCTGGGGCTGCGCAAGATCCGCAAGGGACAGCCGCACCGCTTCAAGTACGACGAGCTGGCCGACATCTCGAACGTGACGGTGGACGGCAAGGTCGCGCCGCGCGACAGCTCGAAGATCGTCAACAACATCGCCAACCAGCTCTGGCACAGCGACAGCTCGTTCCAGAAGCCGGCGGCGCGCTATTCGATGCTGCACTCGGTGGTGATTCCCGCCAAAGGCGGCGAAACCGAATTCGCCGACCTGCGCGCCGCCTACGACGCGCTGGCCGATGACCTCAAGAAGGAAATCGCCGGGCTGGAAGCCGAGCACCACGCGCTGCATTCGCGCCTGATGATGGGCGATACCGGTTATACCGAAGAGCAGATGAAGGCGATCCCGCCGGCGGTCTGGCCGCTGGTGCGCACGCACGCCGGATCGAAACGCCAGCTGCTGTTCGTGGGGATCCACGCCACTCGCATTCTCGGCATGACCGTGCCCGAGGGCCGCATGCTGCTGATGGACCTGCTCGAGCACGCCACGCAGCGGCAGTTCGTCTACCAGCACAAGTGGCAAGTGGGCGACCTGGTGATGTGGGACAACCGCGCCGTCCTGCACCGCGGCCGGCGCTTCGACCTGGCCGAGCGGCGCGAGATGCGCCGCGCGACGACGGAAGACGTCGAGACCTCGCTGGAGAACGCGGCCTAGTTTTTATTCTTTTGCAGGATTTTCCAGACGCGTTCCGCAGTCGCGGGCATTTCGATGTTCGCGTCGCCGAGCGCATCCACAATGGCATTCATGCCCGCGGCCAGCGCGCCGACCGTGCCGGCTTCGCCCGCGCCCTTGGCGCCCAGGGGATTGAGCCGGGTCGGCACGGCGTTGTGGCCGACCGCGAAGTCGCAGATGTCCGCGGCCCTCGGCATGGCGTAGTCCATGAAGGAGCCGGTGAGCAGCTGGCCTTCGCTGTCGTAGACGATCTGTTCCATCAGGACCTGCCCCAGGCCCTGCACGATGCCGCCCACCACCTGGCCCGCGAGCGTGAGCGGGTTGATCTCGGTGCCGACATCGTCCACCACCACGTACTTCAGCAGCTCGATGCTGCCGGTGTCCGGGTCGATTTCGACTTCGCAGACGTGCGTGCCGTTGGGGAAGGTCTCCTGCACCGGCGTGAAGCTCGCGTTCTCGAACAGGCCCGCCTCCAGGCCTTTCGGCAGGTTGCCGAAGGCGAACGCCGCCTTCGCCACCTCCTTCATGGACAGGCCGCGGTCGGTGCCGGCGATGCTGAAGCGCCCGGCCGCGAAGCTGATGTCCGCGTCGGCGGCCTCGAGCAGGTGCGCGGCGATGCGCTTGCCCTTGGCGACGATCTTGTCGGCGGCCAGCCACAGCGCGGTGCCGCCGATCGCCGCCGAGCGCGAGCCGCCGCTGCCGGCGCCCCAGGCCACGCTGTCGGTGTCGCCTTCCAGCACGCGCACGTTCTTCGGGTCCAGCCCCAGGCGCGAGGCGACGATCTGGCGGTACATGGTTTCGTGCCCCTGGCCCTGGCTCTTGGTGCCGACCGCGAGCGTGGCGCCGCCCGAGGAATCGAAGCGGATCTCGGCGTATTCCATGCTGGGCGCCGCGGCGCGCTCGATGGCGTTGGCGAGGCCGATGCCGCGCAGCCGGCCGCGGGCAGCGGATTGTTTCTTTCTTTCGGGGAATGAATTCCAATCCGAAATCTCCAGGGCCTTGTCGAGTCCTTTTTCGAAGTCTCCGCAATCGTAGGTGAAAGTAATCGCGGTCTTGTAGGGAAAGGTCTTGATGAAATTTTTTCGCCTCAGCTCGATGCGGTCCACGCCGAGCTCCTTCGCGGCGTCGTCCATGAGCCGCTCCAGCATGAAGATCGCCTCGGGCCGGCCGTTGCCGCGGTAGGGCGCGAGCGGATGGGTGTGGCTGAACACGCCCGTAACCTGCACGTGCGCGGCGGGAATGACGTACATGCCCGCCAGCGAGCCGAGGTTGGCGAAGCCGGGCAGCAGGTTGCGGTCGGTGGAGACGTAGGCGCCCAGCGCGTTCACGTTGCGCGCGCGCAGGCCGAGGATGCGGTGCTCCGCGTCGAACGCGAGCTCGATTTCACCCTGCATGTCGCGGCCATGGTCGTCGCCCAGCAGCGTCTCGCTGCGGTCGCAGGTCCACTTCACCGGCCGGCCGAGCTTCTTCGCCAGCCACAGCAGGTGGCGGTGCTCGTGGTGCGCCCAGCCCTTGGCGCCGAAGGCGCCGCCGACGTCGTTGCTGACCACGCGGATGCGGTTCTCGGCGACGTTCAGCACGCCGGCCAGCACCTCGCGCACGCGGTGCGGGTACTGCACGTCGCAGTGCAGGGTGTAGCGCTCCTCGGCCGCGTGCCATTCGCCCAGGCCGCCGCGCGGCTCCATGAACTGCGCGTGCACGCGCGACACCGCGTAGCTGCGCTTCACGACCTTTGCCGCCTTCGCGAACGCGGCATCGGTGGCGGCGCGGTTGCCGACCTCGAACACGTTGCTCACGTTGTCGGCGCATTCCGCCCAGACCGGCTCGCTGACGGGCAGGGCGTCGTAGTCCACCGCGACCAGCTCGGCCGCGTCCTTCGCCTGCGCCAGGGATTCGGCGACGACGATGGCGACCGGATCGCCGACGTGGCGCACCAGTTCCTTCGCCAGGCCCGGGTAGGGGCGCCAGAAGCCCGGCTTGCCGTCCGGCCGCGTGCGCTTGAGCGAGGGCGCGGTGGTGCCGATGCCGTCGCGCTCCAGGTCGGCGATGGTGTAGACGCCGAGCACGCCCGGCGCGGCGAGCGCCGGCGCCGCGTCCACCTTCACGATGCGCGCACGCGCGTGCGGCGAGCGCACATAGGCGAGGTGCGCCATGCCTTGCGCCACGATGTCATGGATGAAGCGGCCTTCGCCGCGCAGCAGGCGCGGATCCTCGAAACGCGGAACAGGCTGGCCGACGCCGTACTTTTCGTTCATGATGAAAAGATTATGACCTACAAAGCTTTTGACCTGACCGGCAAGACGGCCCTGATTACCGGGGGCAACAGCGGCATCGGCCTCGGTTTCGCAGAAGCGCTGGCGCAGGCGGGGGCGGCTGTCTGCATCTGGGGTACGAATGCGGAAAAAAATGAAATTGCCCTGAAAAAAATCCAATCCTACGGCGCCAAGGCGCTGGCGTTGCGCTGCGATGTGGGGGAGGAGAAGGAGGTCGAGGCCTGCTTTGCGGAGACTGTGGCGAAGCTGGGACCCGTCCATGCCTGCTTCGCCAACGCCGGCGTAAGCGGGCGGGCGAACGTCAAGTCCTTCGCCGAAATGGAGGCCGAGGAGTGGAAGCGCGTGACGCGCGTGAATCTCGACGGCGCCTTCTACACGCTGCGCGCCGCGGCCCGGCACATGGTCGGCCACGGCCAGGGCGGGGCGCTGGTCGGCACCGCCAGCCTGGCGGCGATTTCGGGCCAGCCGCGCGGCGAGCACTACGCGGCCACCAAGGGCGGCCTGATCTCGATGATCCGCGCGCTGGCGGTGGAATTCGCGCGCAACGGCATCCGCGCCAACGCGGTGCTGCCGGGCTGGATCGAGACCGCCATGACCGAGAAGGCGCTCAACTGGGACAAGTTCCGCGACAAGGTGCTGCCGCGCGTGCCGGTGCGCCGCTGGGGCAGGCCGGAGGATTTCGGCGCCATCGCGGTCTACCTCGTCAGCGACGCAAGCAGCTACCACACCGGCGACACTTTCCTCATCGATGGCGGATATTCCCTCTTCTAGGAAGGAGCAGATCGACGCCCTGCTGCTCAAGCTGGCGGGGGTCAGTGCGCGCAAGATCAACGGCCTGGACGCGTACTTCGTCAACGACAAGATGTTCGCCTGCATCAGCGGCAACGGCATCGGCCTGCGCCTGCCGGTGGCCACCGCCACCGAGCTGCAGTTTTCGCGCGACAACGTGGTGCCGTTCCAGCCCGGCGGCGTGTCCAGCACGCGCGAGTGGATCCAGATCGACCGCGCCGAGGCGGCCGACTACGAGAAGGACCTGGCGCTGTTCCAGGCCTCGCTCGATTTCGTGAAAGCGACCCGCAGCCGCTAGGAGGAGGGCCATGTACGAGCAGAGCAAGGCGGCCAAGCGGCGCTTCAACGACGGCGCCTTCCACGCGCGCTACTTCGTCGGCACCGGCCTGGACGTGGGCGCCGGCCCCGATCCGCTCTCGCAGTACGTCGCCGTGTTCCCGCTGCTCAAGGGCGTCGCGCACTGGGACCTTGAGCAGGGCGACGCGCAATACCTGCAGGGCGTGCGCGACAACGAGTTCGATTTCGTGCATGCCAGCCACACGCTGGAGCACATGGCGGACCCGCGCGTCGCGCTCGGGCACTGGCTGCGCGTGGTCAAGCCGGGCGGTTTTCTCATCCTCACCGTGCCCGACGAAGACCTGTACGAGCACGGCGCCTGGCCGAGCCCCTACAACCCCGACCACCTGTGGAGCTTCACCATCTGCAAGGCGAAGAGCGCGCTGCCGAAGTCGATCAACGTCGTCGACCTCGCGCGCGAGTTCGGCGACCGGCTGGAACTGGAGCGCCTGATCCTGGTGCGCGATTTCTTCCGCCAGGACATTCCCGCCGACACCGACCAGACCGCCACCTTCACCGCCGAATGCGCAATCGAGATCGTCTGGCGCAAGCGCGCGGGGCCGCACGGGTAACGGCGCGCGCCTGAAGTCTGCTATGTTTTCCCTCGCGATGCGCGCACCCATCCGGTACCTGCTGATCGTTCTTGCGGCCACGCTCGCCTGGGCGGGCGCGCAGGCGGCCGATGCGCCCGCGCCGGCGTCGGTGCGCGAGGGAGCCGCGCTCAAGGTCGCCAACCGCATGATCATCGTGCTGCGCGGCCCGATCGCCGGCTACAGCGGCGCCGAGCGCGCCCGGGGCGCCGCAGAGAGGATCGAGGAACTGCTGCGCGCCGATGCGGCGGCGCCGGTGCTTTCGCTGAAGGACCGCGACGACATCAAGGCGACCCAGGTGATGATCGGCGACAGGCTGGCATTCACCGTGACGCCCGTCGACATCGACCTGAGCGCCGGGGAGACCACGCAGGCCGTCGCGGGCGAGGCCCTCAAGCGCCTGGCGCTCGCGATTACCGAGTTCCGCGAACAGGGCAGGCCGCAATACCTTGCCTACGCGGCGGCCGCGGCACTTGCGGCCACCGGGGTGTTCGCGGTGCTGCTTTGGCTGATCGCCCGGTGCAACCGCTGGATCGGCGCGCGGCTCGCCGCCGCCGCCGCGGCGCGCTCGCAGGAACTGCATGTCGCCGGCGTGCGCCTGCTCGAACCCGCGCGCGTACTGCTGGTCACTCAGCGCGCCATTGCGCTGGCTGCCGCGGTGGTCGCGTTGATGCTCAGCAGCGCCTGGCTCAGCTACGTGCTGGAGCGGTTTCCCTTCACGCGTCCCTGGGGCGAGGAACTCCAGGGCAACCTGATCGGGCTGTTGAAGACCGCCGCGCTGGCGATCGCGCAGGCGATGCCGGGCCTGCTGCTGGTGATCGTCATCCTCTTCATCGCACGCGCCGTGGTGCGGATCGTGTCAGTGTTCTTCTCGCGCGTGGAGCAGGGCCGCGTCAGGATCGCCTGGCTGGACGCCGACACCGTGCCGCCTACCCGCCGCATCCTGCAGGCGGCAGTCTGGATTTTCGCGCTCGCCATGGCCTATCCCTACCTGCCGGGCGCCGATACGGACGCCTTCAAGGGGCTTTCGGTCCTGGTGGGCGTGATGGTGTCGCTGGGCGGCGCGAGCGTCATCGGCCAGGCGTTCAACGGGCTGATCCTCACGTACACGCGCGCCTACCGCCGCGGCGAATACGTGCGCATCGGCGAGCACGAGGGCACGGTGACGGCGCTGGGCCTGTTCACCACGCGCATCCGCACCGGCATGGGCGAGGAGATTACGCTGCCCAATTCCGCCGTCATGGCGGGCTCGGTGAAGAATTATTCGCGCGCGGTGGCGGGCACCGGCTACATCGTCGACACCATCGTGACCATCGGCTATTCGACGCCGTGGCGGCAGGTGGAGGCGATGCTGAAGGAGGCGGCAAGCCGCACGGACGACATCGTGCGCGAGCCGGCGCCGATCGTGCGCCAGACCGCGCTCTCCGACTACTACGTGGAGTACCGTATCGCCGCCTACACGCCGGTCGCATCGCCCGCGCGGCGCATCGACGTGCTCAACCGGCTGCACGGCCACATCCAGGACGTGTTCAACGAGTACGGCGTGCAAATCATGTCGCCGCACTACATGATGGATCCGGCCGCGCCGCTGGTGGTGCCGAAGAAGGACTGGTACGCCGCGCCGGCGCAGCCGCCCGAGGGAAAGCGCGACGCGTGAACGAGCTGGTTGCCAAGCTGGAAAGCCTGCTGCGGCTGCGCAGCATCCCGTTCGGCATGAAGCTGTTCGAGACGGTGGAGCAGATGGCGGCGATCCCGAAAATCCGCCGGCCGAAAGGCACGCAGCACACGCTGGACCAGATCGTCGCGCAGGCGGCGCGGCTGGGATGGACGGTGGGCATCACCACGGAGGATCTCGTCGGCGACCAGTGCCGCTCGGTGGTGGGCCTGGGCGGCCAGGACGAGAAATGGTTTTCCGGCCAGCACATGACGAAGGTGTGGTTCGCGACGCAGGCGGACGCCGCCGCGCACCAGAAGGCGATGAACCTGGTGCCGGCGGGAAAGTACCGGGCGCTGGCGGTGGCGCCGCTCGCGTCGGGGCGCCTGGACCCGCCCGACATCGCGCTCTTCTACGCCACGCCCGGGGCGATGATCTATTTCATCAACGGCCTGCAGTGGTCGGGCTACAAGCGCTTCGACTGGAGCGTGGTCGGCGAATCGGCCTGCGCCGATTCCTGGGGCAGGGCGCTCGTCACGCGCGAACCCAGCCTGTCGATACCCTGCTTCGCCGAGCGCCGCTACGGCGGCGTGCTGGACGACGAGATGCTGATGGCGCTGCCGCCGGAGCAGCTGGAAAAGGCGGTCGCCGGCATGGAAGCGCTGGCGAAGAACGGCTTCCGCTACCCGTTCGCGCAATACGGCATCCAGCAGGACGTGCGCGCCGGCATGGCGGTCAGCTACCCCGACCGCAAATAGCCATGGCGATCCGGCTACGCAAGCCGCGTCCCGGCGACTTCGGGCGCGTCGTCGCGCTGCACGGCGAGCTCTACGCCCGCGAGTTCGGCTACGACGCCAGCTTCGAGGCGCTGGTGGCGGAGATCGTGGCCGGCTTCGTGCGCGGCTTCGACGCCCGGCGCGAGCGCTGCTGGATCGCCGAGATGGGCGGCGAGGTGGTGGGCTCGGTGTTCCTCGTCAGGCAATCGCCCGCCGTCGCCAAGCTGCGGCTGCTCATCATCCATCCGAAGGCGCGCGGGCAGGGGCTGGGGCGCCGGCTGACGCAGGCCTGCATCCGGTTCGCGAGGAAAAGGAAGTATCGAAAGATTGTCCTCTGGACGCAGAGCCACCTGGGCGCGGCGCGGGCGATTTACGAGCGCGAGAACTTCAAATTGAAGTCAAGCGAGAGACATTTCAGCTTCGGCAAGCGCCTCGTGGCCGAGACCTGGGAACTGAAGCTTTAGCCCTGGACCGAGTAGCCGCCGTCCACCGGGATCGCGGTGCCGGTGAGGAAGTCCGACGCCGAACTCGCGAGGAATACCGCGATGCCGGCGAAATCCTTCGGGTCGCCCCAGCGGCCGGCGGGCGTGCGCGCGAGCACGCGCTCGTGCAACCCGTCTACCTGCTGGCGCGCGCCGCGCGTGAGGTCGGTGTCGATCCAGCCCGGCAGCACGCAGTTCACCTGGATGTTGTCCTTCGCCCAGGCGCAGGCCATGGCGCGGCTCATCTGCACGATGCCGCCCTTGGAAGTGGCGTAGGGCGTGGTGAAGGACGCGCCGAA
>Ga0315910_10003214_pt1 | contig 14011 bp, 15 predicted proteins | sample EdamamesoilMG_FD_204470 | JGI IMG/M metagenome (GOLD analysis project Ga0315910, IMG submission 204470) | Garden soil microbial communities collected in Santa Monica, California, United States - Edamame soil | ecosystem: Environmental > Terrestrial > Soil > Garden | place: USA: California...
CAGCCTCGCCGGATTCACCGAAGCCGCCGCTGCAAATCAATGCGCCTCCTACGCCTGCAGCGGCAGCATCCGCCAGTGCGGCAGGACAAGCTGGTGCAGGAATCGCGAGGATGGCCAGGTCGGGTGCTTCGGGCAGCGCTTGCAGTGAGGGATAGGCGCGATGTCCGGCAATTTCGGATGCTTTGGGATTGATTGGGTACACACGACCCGTGAATTTGCGAAGCGAACTCACTAGTTGGTATCCGACTTTCTCCTCTGCAGTGGATGCGCCTATGATCGCGACCGATTGCGGTGCGAACAAGCGCGCAAGTCCACGCTGTGTAGTACTCGTCATGAAATCACTTTGCGACAGTGGTGATTAACGTTTCCAAACCATCGATACCGCCTTCCATGCGATCCCCGGGTTTGACTGCGTTCACGCCGGCGGGCGTGCCCGTGTAAATGAGATCGCCCGGTGCAAGCTCGAATAGCGTAGAAAGTTCGGCAATGGTTTCGGGTACGTTCCAGATCAGGTCGGCCACGTCGGCTTCTTGCCGCGTTTCGCCATTAACCTTGAGCCAAATACGGCCCTTGCTGAAATGACCCTTGCCGGCGGGGCGAATCGCAGCGATGGGTGCGGAATTATCGAACCCCTTGCCGGTGTCCCACGGGCGGCCCTTATCGCGCGCTTCGAATTGCAGGTCGCGGCGAGTGAGATCGTTGCCGACGGCGTAACCGAATACGTGGTCGAGCGCTTTATCAACGCTGATATTGCGTCCGCCCTTGCCGATTGCAACCACTAGCTCGATTTCATGATGGCAGTTGTTGGTACGCGACGGATAAGGGATTGTGGCGTTATTCGTTACGACGGCATCGGCGGGCTTGGTAAAAAAGAACGGCGGCTCGCGATCCGGGTCTTTTCCCATCTCCCGCGCATGCGCGGCGTAATTGCGGCCTACGCAGTAAATGCGGTGCACCGGAAATTTGTCTTGTGTTCCTTCAATGGCAACCGATGGAGTAGTAGAGGGTGGAAATACAAACGACATGAAAGTTCTCCAACGAAGTCAAAAGATATAGAAGATGCTGTCGTTAATGCTGAGCGGCCAGCGCCCGGCGAGGAACAACCGAAACTTGATCGCGAAGAAATGTTCGCTGGACTGTTCCGTAAGCATTGTCAGCCCGAACTGATGCAAGCTTTGCGACGCTGCGCCTGCTGCCGAACGCGCCAGCGCAGAATCGGCCACACCCGCGCGAGTACTTGCAACGGCCGCAGGTCCCAGAAATAAGTCGGCGCTCTTTTCCATGATTTCCGTCATGCGATGCATTACCGCATTGTTGCCATTGCGCTGCGCGGCGAGACCAAACAGTCGACGCTCTTCAGCGTGTTCCGTTTGCCACCACGCGCGACTCCAGTTTGATGCACCGGTTGTCCGTTTGGCGTCTTGCCAACTCGCAACGCTTTCTACCTCGATCTCGCCCAATCCCAGTGCTTGAACATAGCCCCTGGTTTCGTCGATTTCACTCTGAGTAAGCGTTTCGCCGACCGCGCTGAACCAAACGCCGCGGGGCAGCGTAGGGAGCAGGGTGTCGGGTGGCAGTGGAGCGTAGGCCGGCGCGGCGCTCATTCTATTCCCGCCATTCTCGCCACAAGCCTAATTGCTCTTGCACCACGCGATCGGAGTAGCTGAACAGAACAGCTCCGCTATTCGTTATGTGACGCACCGGATACCAGCTTGGAGCGACGAAAATATCGTTATGCGTCCAATCAAAGCGTTTCTCGCCCACGTAAGTGCTGCCGCTGCCCTCTACGCAGACATATACGGTGGCATCGGTGCTGCGGAATGCTTTACCGTTAAAACTACGTGGCAACAATTGCATAAACGTGGCAATTGTCGGCATGGCGTGGCCGCCGGTGACAGGATTGATGTACTTCATGCGCACGCCCTGGTGCGCATCGACGGGCGAGGACTTGCTTAGGCGCTCAAGTGCTTCGCGTGTGCGTGAATACGGATAGTGGAACACCGGTGAGGTGAGATTGCGTGGCTTGTAATCCACCGGCAGCATGTTTGCGCCGTAACGCGATTGTGCATCGCCCATATCGCGCGTCGTGGGGTGCTGATCGGCCGGGTAGTTCTCGCTGAATCCCGCATCCAATAATTGCATTATGGGTATGTCGAGTCCGTCCAACCAAATCATCGGTTCTTTCGATTCGCTGCCATGGTCGTGCCAGGTCCACGATGGAGTCAAAATCAAATCGCCTGGCTCCATCCACGCGCGTTCGCCGTCCACGGAGGTGAAAGCATTACGCCCCTCCAATATAAATCGTAAAGCGGACTGAGTATGGCGATGGCTTGGTGCAACTTCGCCCGGATTGAGCAATTGCACGCCTGCATATAACGAATTGGTAATGCGCGCTTCATTCGGGAACGCAGGGTTCTCCAGCATTAATACGCGGCGTGTTGCCTCTTTAGCTGAGATAAGAGTGCCGGCCTCAAGCAGTGGCGGGCGCAAATCCGCAAACGTCCACATTACCGGTTGGCATTTTGGTTGCGGGTGCTCGGGCACAAGCACATCCAGCACTTCCCACAGCGGTTTTAAGTGGCTAGATGCGATGCGCCGGTAATACGCTTCGCGCTGTTGACGAATGTCGGATGCAGGTGCTCCCATCGCTGTTCTCCTACAAGTGCAATGCAGGTTGCCGTTACGCGGCCGATTGTTTTGGGTCGGGCAAAGTCAGGCCCAGCGACGCCGCCGCTTTTTGCGCGCGTCCCATGTAGTCTTCCAGCATTTCTTCGTTCTTGCGAATTTTAATCTTTAAGCGGCGATACATATCGTTGTTCGCGGAGTTGGCGGCGCCGAAGAAGGCGGGCAAGTACGGGAAGTACACGTTCACGGCTTGTTGCAATCGTGCTTTGCCTTCGGGGGTCTTCACCAGCTCTTGGCCGAACTGAATGCCGAAGTCGGCATGGAATCGCTCCTCCGGCATCGTGCTGCGTGCCAGATTGCGCAGTGGATGAAACGAGCAATGGAGCAAGTCTTCGACTTGCAGAATTTCCGCAAGATCGCCCAGCAATTTGATGGTGACGAATTCTTCCCAGGTCTTGAGCGGGTAGTTGAAGATCGATAATGGCTTCTTGTTTTTCGTGGACATGTCTTCGTCCGTTAGTCCTACTTGCAAACCGAGTTCGCGGAATCGCACATGGTGACCGTACTCTTCCATCGCGACACGACAAGTCAGCCATTTGGCGTAGGGCGTGGGCGCGAATTCAATTGCCGGCTCGTCGAATACCTGTGCGCCGTACAATTCGTTGATGGCATGGCTTCGAATGATCTTGCGTACCGCCATCTTGTATTCGTCGGGTGCCTTCTCGAAATCGGCAACGGTTTTGTATTCGGTTGTTTCGCTCATGGCTGTCTCCGTAAACTCAAACGAAAGGTTCGGTATTGAAGGCTTCTAGATCGGTGGTTGCGTCGGTAAAGCTGCCGGCTAGATCGCGTTGCAGCGAGGCGGCAAGGTTCGCAACCGCCCAATCGCACTCGGTATTTGCAATCCGCGCAATGGGTCGCGGCTGCGACAATAAAAATACTTCGCGACCGCGTACCGCAAGAAGTTGGCCGGTAATCGATTGAGCTGCATCTGTCGCAAGCGTTGCAACCAGCGTTGCGACGTGCTTTGGGGCAACTCGCAGCGCGCGTTCTTTATATTTGGCCTGCGAATCGTTGGCAGGTTGAATGATGTCGGTGACGCGCGTCGCCGCGAACGGCGCAACCGCGTTGCAGGTAACTCCAGAGCGCGCCATATCGAGCGCGACGACGCGCGTAAGCCCGAAGAGCCCGGCTTTTGCGCTGGCATAGGCGCTCTGCCCGAAGTTGCCATATAAGCCTGCGCTAGAGACGATGTTCACAACGCGGCCCCATTTGCCACCGCCACGTCCGGCTTTTGCTTGATCTCGCATAAAAGGAGTTGCGGCGGCAAGAAGGTAGTAGGGGACCGAAAGATTATTCCGAATCACCGTGTCCCAATTTTCGGTGTTGGGCTTGAAAATAAAGGCATCGCGCAGAATCGCGGCATTGTTGACGACAATATCGATGCCGCCGAAGGTCTCCACCGCAAGTTTTACGGCATTGCTGGCGCTATCGGGAGACGCCAGGGTTTCCGTATAAGCAACCGCATGGCCATTCAATTTGGCTACAAAGTGCTTTGCGACGGATGCATCGGTGCCCGTGCCGTCGATGCCGGTGCCGTTGTCGGCGACGACAACTTCCGCGCCCAGCGCGACTAAGGCTTCCGAAATGGCGGCGCCTATACCGCGCGCGCCACCCGTTACTAAGGCTACGCGACCCTGCAATGCCGGTTCTGTCATCGCGAACTCTCCTGCGCCTTCAGTTCTGCGTTGGTATAGAAAGCATCGGCGTGAATGTTTTCATTGAGTACACCCAGTTCCGGCAGCATGCGTTGTGCGGCTTCTACCATCGGCGGCGGGCCGCAGAGATAGGCCTTAAAACCTTCCAACGAAGGGAAATCCGAGCGCACTGCATCGGTCACGAATCCTGTGCGGCGTGCTGTCGTCCCACTGGGGTTCGATAACACCGGCGTAAATCTGAAATTGGAGTGTTGCGCCGCGAGAGTTTGGAAATGATGTTCCAAGTAAATGTCGCACTCGTCGCGTACCCCAAAGTAAAAATGAATGGGTTGCGTCAGTCGCTCGAAGAGTGCTGTTTCAACAATAGATTTGATGGGCGCTAGACCCGACCCGCCGGCGATCGCCAATATTGGACCTTGATGTTTGGTACGCAAATACGAAGTGCCGCCGGGGCCGTGTACCTCTACAGGCATACCTACTTGCAGCGCGGTGTGCACAAAACTGCTCACTTGTCCGCCGGGCACTGCACGAACGTGAAACTCCAATGTGCTTTGATCGGGGCGATTGGCCATCGAATATTGGCGCGATGACAGACCGGGAAACGATACATCGGCGAATTGACCGGCCGAGAAGTCGTACGGCCCGCCCGACAGTACATGCAACTTAACGATTGTGATGTCGTGCGTGGCGCGAGCGAGTTCGTGCACCCGGCACTTAAGCGCGCGCGTCGGATGCACAATGCGATCTTCCTCCGACAACCACGCAATTTCACAGTCACTCCACGGTACGGCTCGGCACGCCAAAATCAACCCGCTTTCCTTTTCTCCCTCGGTGAGCGCGAATTCGGAGTACGGCGACATTTCTACTTCGCCCGAGTACAGCCGGCTCTTGCAAGCACTGCAATTGCCCGCGCGACAATTGTGCGGATAGTCCAACCCTTGTTGCAGGGCCGCTTCTAGAATGGTTTGACCCAGTTGCACCTCAAGGGGTGTTTCGCACTGACGTATGGCAACTTTATATGTCATGACATATAGATAGTAAGGGGGCCTGACAATATGCTTTGCGACCGTTTCTGTCAATCGAACTCGGCCCTATTGTCGGTCGTGTCTATGTGGCTCGCCGGATATTTGGGGCTGCCCTTGCTATGATTTCGGGCAATGAGCACACGTAAGCATTCGCCTGTAGGCGCCCGAACGAAAAAGACCGTCAAGCGCGCCGATCCACCCGCCCGGAAAGGCATCTTAGATCAGTTGCTGGGCTATCAAATTCGCCGGGCGCAAATGCGTTTCTTTGCGCACTTCAACCAAAAGTTGCATCACCACCATACGACGCCGGGTCAGTTGGGGCTGCTGCTTTTGATTGCCGCCAATCCGGGTATAAGCCAAGTAGCGCTTGCGCGTGCGATCGGCATTGAGCGCGCTACGTTAGGTGAGTTTGTAGTGAAATTCGAAAGGCAACATTTGGTGGAGCGGCGCGGGGCGGTGTCGGATCGCCGCAGTTATGCGTTGCATTTAAGTCGTCAAGGTCAAGAATTTCTCGATCGTTGTATTCCTGAGGTGTTGGCGCACGAATCCGATTTCACCGCGCACATGACCGCAAGCGAGCGCGCGTCGCTGTTAAGTCTGGTCATTAAACTAGCCGACGGTCCGCAGCACGAAAAATAACGTCCATCACTGCGTAAGCTAAGTATCCTTTTGTTCTAAACGTTGGCGTGTCCATTACTGCGCGCGTTTCAATCGCTTGCGCTTTTTCCGTTCGTAACGTCAACGATTTTCCGCATTGCAGCGATGAATGGAATGCATCTGCAGCATTACCTCGTCAGTTGACAGAACGTCAGGCGCCCATACAATGCCGCCCCACATTGTCAGCGTCCCTTACGATGTTGGCGATATAGAACAATCAACAGAATTTGATGAGGGGGCTTTATGCTGGACGAAGCACGTTCTATTGGGCCGCGCGGTTTGGTCGTCGACGTAAAAACCACATTGCGCCGCGCTTGTGTTGCCACCGGTCTTGTCGCCATGGCAGGCACGACACAATTCATTTCGAGCGCGCATGCGCAAGACGTTCCCAATGCGGCGTTGGAAGAAGTTCTAGTTACCGCGCGTAAGCGCGAAGAGTCTTTGCAAGACACGCCCGTAGCAGTGTCGGCGTTTACCGCCGATGCATTGGAGACTCGTGCGGTGCAAAGTCTCGATGACGTTTCTCAATTCGTGCCGAACCTACAATTCGATGGTGCGGCTGCGTTAAGCGGCGGCGGTTTCAACGCAACGGTTTTCATTCGTGGTGTGGGTCAAAACGACTTTGCCATATTTAGTGATCCCGGCGTCGCCATGTATGTGGATGGTGTCTATCTTGGCCGAACGATCGGCGGAATCATGGATGTTGCCGATATTCAGCGTCTGGAAATTCTGCGCGGGCCGCAAGGCACTTTGTTCGGTCGTAATACTATCGGCGGTGCGATCAATATCATTACTGCGCAACCTGCGCAGGAATTTGGCGGTGAGTTGTCCGTGACCGGCGGTTCGTTCGATCGCGCCGACATTAAAGGCGTGTTGAATCTTCCACTGGGAGATTCGTTTGCAATGCGATTGTTGGTGGCAAGCGTTAACCGGGATGGCTATGCCACTCGCTTAGTCGACGGAAAAGATCTGGGTGATAAGAACAGCGACGTTGTGCGCTTACAGGCGCACTGGAATGCAACTGATGCCTTCGCAGCTTCGTTGGTGTTAGATGCGACACGGACGCGGCAAAACTCTGCGCCTTTGACGTTAGTGGACGTCACGCCTACCGGCACGCCTTTTCAGAATCTCTACAATGGTCTGGTCGCTCCGGGACTGAATATGCCGGCGCCAAACGGCGTCAGTACGATCAATTCTTCGTGGATCACCGGCGATATCGATACTACCTATGCCACGGGTCCTAGCATCAACGATCTCGACACCCGCGGTGCCGCTTTAACGCTGGATTGGGATTTGGGCGGAGCGGCGCTCAAATCAATTACTGCGTATCGCACGTTGGATGCTGTATTTGCGCGCGATGGCGACAACACGCCATTCACTTACCGCGAAACGATAAATGACGATGAGCAAGAGCAAGTCAGTCAGGAGTTTCAGCTTTCCGGCGAGGCATTCAGCAAGCGTTTGAACTGGTTGGTCGGCGCATATTACTTCGACGAGAAAGCCGAAGAATTCGGCAAGGCCAACTTGGCGATAGGCACGTTTGCGGCCTTGGAGGCGCTAGTGCTTCCGGGTGGTCAGACATGGTGCGGCACACCGGGGGCCAATCCAAGACCCATTGCGAATTGTCCACCGCCCTTGCGATTCGGCGGTGCCGGGAACCCGAATAATGTTGGCGTGGACGTTGGTGTTGATCTTTATACGAAAGTCGCGAATCAATCCGCAGCGGTATTTGGTCAAGGCACATACAGCTTCAACGATGTGTTCAGCGTGACGGCGGGATTGCGCTGGACACAGGACGACAAGGAGCTCAAGTTAATTCATCGTCGCGAAGCCAGCGGGGTATATGTCGTAGGCGCTCCTGGCACGCAAGACACATTTACGGAAAGTTGGTCGGAGGTCACGCCCAAGTTGGGATTCGAAATGAAGGCGACGCAGGATATGCTGTTCTATGTGTCGTATTCGAAAGGCTACAAGAGCGGTGGTTTCAACGCACGTCCCTTGGGAAGCATTGCGGAAGTACAAACCCCGTTCGACCCAGAGACCGTAGACAGCTATGAAATCGGCGCAAAAACTGCGTGGTGGGATAATAGAGTGACGGCAAATTTGGCGGTTTTTTACAACGAGTATCAGGATATGCAGCTCACAATCAACGCAACGCCGCAAAACTTTGTGCGGAATGCGGGTGAGGCGGAGATGAGCGGTGCCGAGCTGGAGATAGTGTCGCGCGTAGCAAAGGGTTTCGATGTCAATGCATCGGTCGGCTATCTGGATGCGAAGTACACCGAACTCGACCCGCAATTGGCCACTCTGAACCCGCCCCTTACCGTCAATAAGGAACTCGTTAAGGCGCCTGAGTGGACTGGGTCTGTTGGCGCTCAATACGGATTGGCAGTTGGATCGACCGGCGATATTTTATTGCGAGCCGACTGGTCATACAAATCCAAGGTTTTTCACGACGTATTCAACGACGCTCGGTTGGCGCAAGACGGGTTCGATTTGGTGAATGCCTATGCGGCTTTTTCGACGGCTGAAAAATCTTGGGAGTTTGCGGTATTCGGGACGAACCTAACCGACGAGCGCTATAAAGTGTCTGGCAATTCCAGCGTAGGGTTTGGCTTGGCCGAAGCAACCTATTCGGCACCACGCGAATGGGGTGCAACAGTAAAGTATCGTTTCTAAGATCGGGTAATCCGACAATGGCCACGGCTGAAGCTAGCGCTGTCCGTGGCCGCTTTCGCCCACAGGCTCGACGATACACGATACCAAAAAGCAGGCCGACTTAAGGTACGCTTGGTACGTCGTCTTCGTATTGATGATTTGCTACACGCTGTCGTTCGTGGATCGGCAAGTACTTGCGTTCTTGGCCGTACGCAAGCGCGATCTAGGCGTTCGCGAGGCGCAAATCGGATATTGATATCACTACATGCAAGCGCATGCAGTGACGTAACGGCGGCCTATCGCTTCCGAACTAGCGTAATTCCGTCAGCGAAAGGTAGAAGTACCATGTCGATGCGTTCGTCGCGGTGAATCTTCTTGTTGAGATCACGTAACGATTGAATCGTCGGTTCGCCCACGCGTGCGCGCATGGCGGGATCCATGACGTTCGAGTCGACGACAGAGCCAAAGAACAGCATGTTGTCCAAAGCCATTAGCCCATTGGGTTTGAGCAGCTGCAAGCTCAATTCGTAGTACGTGTCGTAATTACCTTTGTCTGCATCGACGAACGCGAAGTCGTATGTGCCGGCTTCGCCACGCTGTAACGCTGCATTGAGCGTTTCAGCGGCAGGCGCCAATCGCAAATCGATCTTGTGTGCCACTCCGGCTTCGGTCCAGTATTTCTTGCCGATGCGAGTCCACTTCTCCTCGACATCGCAGGCCAGTATGTAACCGTCGTGCGGCAGAGCTTGCGCGACCGACAACGTGCTGTAACCGGTATACACGCCGATTTCGATAGCCCGCTTTGCGCCTATAGCCTTCAACAGTAAGGCCATGAACTGACCCTGCTCCGGTGGAATTTGCATGATTGCCATCGGGTCGCGATTGGTTTCTTCGCGCAAGCGGCGTAATAGCTCGGTATCGCGTAACGAGTGCGCCAGAACGTATTCCGCTAGTCCGGGCACTGTGGTTAGTTGTCCCTTTTCCATGTCGCTCTCCCCGTGTCGAATCGTATTTGTAAGGGACCGTTACTATATTAGATATGCGCCGCCGACTAAAGAAAATGTAGGCGGATATCGAATAACGCCCCCTTCAGGCTGTACCGACATTTTGGAGGTTGCTTTGGGGTCGGCTGAAGGCTACGGCAAGGATGCTGCGGCTCGTTAGGTCGCGGCCTGCGGCATGCATTTGTCGCGCATTTGTCGCGCCTTCTATTAATAGCGAAGCAACAATCTGTTTGTAGCTTTGCGCGATAGCGCAAGCGTGCAGCGAACCTGTGTGTCAGGCGCTGCCTAACTGCTCGCGAGTAAGCGTGTGACGCATCTCAATCAACGTGCGCACGCGACGATTCGCGAAAACGGGTCTGATCGGCAAGATTCGCGAGACTGCGCAAACTCTGCGCGAGGTAGAGACGGATCGATCGCAGGCGAGGAGCGAGTTATCGGTCAAACAGCGCGAGCTCAATGTCTGCGTCGATCGCAACGCGGAGATGTACCTCCTAACGAACGAGACGCTGGACCGTCTGCCAGGGCGGGGCGCTTTTGCCACTTTTGCGGATCATGAGCCGTTTACACGGCTATCGAGGACGCGGCTCGACAACTTGATTGAAGACTATCGTTACCGCATCGAGAAACTGCGCGTCGAAAAAAGCACGGCAAAAACGTCAAAGTAATTGCGTTCGCTGCGCCGCCGGTTCGCGGCACTGTCGCAAATCCGTCATATTCGCTCATACTCCCTGCGCTGCAAGGTTTAATTGCCACATTGGTTTGAGTGACATTTGGCGATCAGTTGCTTGCGAGACGTGCCCGAAATGCAGCACGAGCGCATGCCAAGGGAATGCGAATCGAGTTACTTTAATGAAGTCTTAAACTGTCTGTCACGTCCGTAGTCGACCATTCTACTTAAGAGGGTGGGCGGGTCCGGAATAACGATGCCGTCCACCCGAACTCTACGTGCTGGGGGAGGGGCCGATGGAAAACAGAAAACAAGTCATTTCGATTCGGATGAACGCTCCGGACGTACGTAACGTCAAGCGGCTGGCTAAACGACTGGGCGTGTGCGATTCCGACGTCATTCGTTACGCTGTTAAAGCGATGCTGGCGCGGCTGTCGCCGTTGCATGATCCCAGCGCGCGCGGCCGCAGTTTGGTACCGGTGTTCGTCGAGGCCGGCGGCGATCTATGCCGGCACTTCGACCTCGACGCCATGCGCCTCGAAAGCATTATCAACGACGGTGTAAATACCGAAAGTCGCGTCGCGCATGAGGATATTCAGTTGCTGGCGATGAGCGGTGTGCACCGCTCCTACGTGCGTTTACGGCTCGCTAGCCTCAGCGGCAGTCATAACGGCATCGACGCCGATACCAACGAGGATAGCTCGGACAAGGAACTCGACGAATCGCTCCGCCGCTATCTCTACGAAAAGTACATGTTCCGTAAGCACAGTAACGGCGACAGTTACCCCGCCTTGGCTCGCGGCTTAGAAGAGTAGTTGCGTCGATCACTATCTTTGGCGGATGTGCGATCGAAGCGGTTGCCGGTGCTTACTCGGTGGGCATGGCTCCCATACCGACAAGCATCGACTTTATTTTCTCTGTGGTCTCTGTCAGAAGATTTGCTTCGGTGCCGCGCGCAACCAATGTGACGCCGATTCGCCCCTCTTTAAAAAATGGGTAGCTGCCGATCTCCACGTTCGGACAATTGGCTTGCAAGCGGCGAAGTGGTTCCGCGATAGCCGGCTCACTAACATAGGCGGTAACCGAACGGGACTGAACGACGGCACCGCCGGTTAACTTCGTCGCTAGAGAGCCAAGCATCGCGCGCATGACGGATGGGATGCCGGCCAGCACATAGACATTCCCCACGTAGAATCCGGGCGGCCCGCCGGCGAGATTTTCGATGAGTCCAGCCCCTTCCGGTACCAACGCCATCCTCAGCGCGACAGTTATCACTTCGGGTGGCGCTGGGTAGTTGCGAATCAACGCCGCGATCGTTGGATGCTCGATCAGGTTGACGCCAAACGCCTTGGCGATGCATTCGGCCGTAATGTCGTCATGCGTCGAGCCGATGCCGCCGGTTGTAAAGACATAGTTATGGCGCACGCGTAATTCGTTTACCGTGGCGACAATCGCCGGTTCCGTGTCCGGCACCACGCGTGCTTCCATCGCACGAATTCCCCAGGCCCCGATCGTATTCGCGATGTCGCGCAGATTGGTGTCCTGCGTTCGGCCGGACAGAATTTCATTGCCGATGATAACGACGGCGGCGGTGACGATTGGTGGAGGCATCGCGGTTTGCACAAGTAAGAGAGGTGACACTATTGTGTGCCGCGCGGATAGCCGGGGCAATCCAAGGAGGCGCTCAATACGAGTACTAAAGATCGATTACCTGGCCATATATTAAGGGGCTAAGATCGCGGTACCCATAATCGATAATGGACGTTAGCCGATGGACGAGAAATGCGCCGTTTGCGCAAGCGCGCTGACTTCTGTCAACGCCACGAAGGAAGGGGACTGCTTCGAGTGTCCCTCTTGCGGGCAATTTGTACTCCTTGGCATGGCGCAGGCTCTTGTGAAAGACGCAGTTGCCCAAAGTGCTCTCGCTAAAGCGAAGCTTAGGCATGCCTTGCACCAGATTACGAAGCGGGAGCCGTGGGCCAAGATCGACTCCAATCGAGTGAAAGACCTGCTGGCTCACACCGATCTGCCCAAGCCTGTAGAGCTGCTGGACAATTTCATTCTGTGGGTGGGCAATGCGCAAACCAGCTTAGGCGAAGCTGTGGAAGTGGGCGACGAGATCTTCGCCGCCGTCGGGGCAACCGATGACGACGACGTCGCTTTCTTGGTCGATCACTGCAAGGAAACAGGTTTATTGCGCGGCTCGGTCGAGCGGTTCGGAGGCGGCAATTTCATCATCATGCCGCTGACCCTTACGATCGAAGGATGGAAGCGATTCGAGGAACTACGTCGCGGCACATCCGCCATAAGGATGGCCTTCATGGCCATGCAGTTCGGCGATGCGCAATTGGACGCTTTCTATCGCGATCATTTGCGAGCCGCGGTTGCGGCAACCGGTTTTGAGCTGCGGCGTGTGGACGAAGAACAGCCCGCCGGTCTGATCGACGACCATCTGCGCGTCAAGATTCGACAATCACGGTTCTTGATTGCCGACTTAACGCATCAAAATCGTGGAGCGTATTGGGAAGCGGGTTACGCGGAAGGATTGGGAAAGCCGGTCATCTATATGTGTCGCAAGGACGTGTTCGAAGACAAAACGCTCGGTACGCATTTCGATACTAACCACCATCTGACGGTGGTGTGGGATCCGGCCGACGTCCCGCTCTCCATCAAGCGGCTAAAAGACACTATTCGAGCGACACTGCCGGCTGATGCTGTGCTGCAAGACTAGCCAAGTCGCTTCGCTAGCCACGCATCCAGTCGATTCGCGAATTGCTGTTTATCCTTTGCACTGAGCATAGGCGGTCCGCCGGTATTGATACCACCGCTGCGTAACTCTTCCATAAAGTTACGCATGGACAGGCGTTCGCGGATATTTTCTTTGGTGTAGAGCTCGCCTCGCGGGTTCAATGCAGCGCCGTTCTTTTCGATCACCGCTGCGGCTAACGGTATGTCGGCCGTGATCACCAAATCGCCGGCCTCCAGCAGTTCGACAATGCGCTTGTCCGCCACGTCCAATCCTGCCGGCACTTGCATGAATCGAATGTGCTGCGACGGGGGCAGCCGCAGCGGTTGATTTGCTACCAGTATCAGTTCTATGCGCACGCGCTCGGCGGCGCGAAACAAAATATCTTTGATAATGTTCGGACAGGCGTCGGCGTCGATCCATATTTTCATGCCGGCATTATCGCACCCGCGTTAGCGCAACTGGCTGTCTTTACTGCCGCGTCGGTTATAGCCGGCAAATTGCGCCGCATCGCGGTCGTGCGCCTCCTGGCAACGTACGCACAGCCGCACACCGGGAATCGCATTCTGGCGCGCCTCAGGGATGGCACCGCCGCATTCCGCGCAGTGGGTGAGGCTGGGGCCGGTCGGCAACTGGCTTTTTGCGCGGTTTACGCCGTCCTTCACTGTTGCGTCGATTTGGTCCTGCACCGCTCCGTCGTTGGCCCAGCCCGTTGCCATGACATGCCTCTAGAGTAAAAAGTTAAGTCGAGATACTGGGGTGTGCGGGTGGAAATGCAACCTGCGGACAATGCTAAACATCCCACTCGGCGGGTGCAAATCGAGCCTATATACTCATGTCATGACGATATCCGATTCGCCAGAGATGTTATTAGAAGCGGCCTTGCACTCCATTGTTATGCGGCGCTGTGA
>Ga0315910_10003215_pt1 | contig 14007 bp, 11 predicted proteins | sample EdamamesoilMG_FD_204470 | JGI IMG/M metagenome (GOLD analysis project Ga0315910, IMG submission 204470) | Garden soil microbial communities collected in Santa Monica, California, United States - Edamame soil | ecosystem: Environmental > Terrestrial > Soil > Garden | place: USA: California...
CCTTCCGCCGGAAAATCCGGCGCTCGCGCAATGCTCGCGGCGGTTTTCCGCGCCTCGTCGCTTCGCGACATCGTGTTGGCTTGCTCGCGGGGGTGATCGTTGGCTTGCTGAGTTTTCAGAGGGGCAGGGCCCCTCTCGTCGTCGCGAGTGAATCGCGCCTCCTCACTCCCACCTTCCGCCGGAAAATCCGGCGCTCGCGCAATGCTCGCGGCGGTTTTCCGCGTCTCGTCGCTTCGCGACATCGTGTTGGCTTGCTCGCCGGCGTTCCGTCAGCTTGCTTGCCAGCGTAGTGTCGGCGGCGGTGCCGCAGGCGAGCGAAGCGAGCCGAGGACCTAGCACGGGGCTTCGGGGCCCCGTGCTCAACAAGAAACAACGGACAGAAGCGGACGTCTGGCAATTGAGCGCAGTCACCCACCCTCACTGCGTGATGGGGTGGGTGACGCAGCGAGCGAAGAACGGGCGAGCGAAGTGGACCGGAAGGCATAGAGCAGCGCCAAGGCTCCAGTTGAAATGGACAGCCCCACGGCCACGAACAAGGGAGTGTAGCCGTAGGTGTCCACGACCGGACCGAGCGTCAGCACCGTGAGCGCGTACCCCACGTTGAACGTGAAGGTGTACCAACTCATGAATTGGTTGCGCCCGGCCTTGCCTACGGTATTGAACCCCGCGGCGGTGAGTGCCGGATAGCCAAAGCCATGGCTGGTGCCCAAACCAATGCCGTACACCACGAGCAGGCTCGGGTCCAAGTAGCCGGTGAGCGCCACGGTGAGCGCGTACAGGCCAAATGCAGCCACCGCCACGCGCACCGCGCCCACCCGATCGGGCAAGCCAGAGAGCGCCGTGCGGACAAAGATGGCGGAGGCCACGTAGCCAAAGAAAAATGGCCCCACAAGCTGCGTGCCCCGCTCGATCGCAAACGGTTGGACGTACGTGAACATCGACCCGATACCGGCGCCGAGCAGCAGCGAACAGTAGAGCACCGCCACGACCCGACCGCCAAGAAATGGCCCCGTGATGCCAGGCTGATCGTCTTGGGTTGCCTGCACAACTCTGGGCTCCTTCAAACTCAGCAGCATCAAACTCGATGCTGCCACGAGCAGCCCGGCTCCCGCGAACACGGGCGGGTAGCCAAAACGATGGGCTAGTGGCTCGGCCACACCGGGCGCGATGGCGTTGGTGATGAGCATGGCGCCGCCCAGGTAGCCAATGGATTGGGCCATGCGTCCCTCGGGCGCCAAATCGGCCGCCCACGTGGCGGTGACGTTGAAGACCATGACCCACGCCGCGCCTTGCAGCCCGCGGTACACGTACAAGAGCGGGCCTGTCTGATGGACGGTGCACATGGCAAACGCGCCCAGCGCCTCAGCAGCCAACGCAACCGCCAACACCTTGCGGCGCGCCATCCGCCGCACCAAGCCACCGACGAACGGCGCAAAAGCGGCTGCTACGATGGTCCCGGAGGCCGAGACACGACCAATCTCGCTGGCGCTCGCGTGCAGCTCCAAGCGCAGGAACTTGGGCAGCAGCAAGAAGGTAGAGAACGACAAGCCGAACAAGAACTGCACCAGCAAAAGCCGCACAAATTCTGGGCTAAAGAGTGATTTAGTCTCTGGGGCGCTGTCGCTGGATGGGCTTGGCCGAAGCAAGCGGCTCACCACCGAGCGTGAAGCAGAGGAACTCATCTTTGACTCCAATCGGTCCGAAGGGGGAATCGAGGGGAGCTCTGAACCGAACCAAGCACCCCTTTTTCATCTGGGGTGCTTGTCAGAACGTTGAATCAATCCGTTCCTACCAGGCGCACCCAAGCCTGTGACGCACGACGAGCGCGCGCACATTGAGCTTCAGCCAGCTAATAGGACGAATTGCCATTGACGGACCTCATAGCGCGCTCACAGCAGGGCGTCAATCCAGTCACTGCGTGCTGCACATGGGGCGGGGCGATGCAGCGTGGGCCGAGGCCGAGCGCCATTGCACGCACGGTCCGGCGTCCAACTCAACGCAAGCGCAAGGGACGCAAACGCGGGGCGCATGAAAACAACATGGCTGGGCTGTTGCTGATCAGCGGTATGCTGCGCCCATGCTCCTTCGCACTGCGCACGTGCTGGTTGGTCTCAGCATCATGGCCATGCCGGCTCTAGCACTCGCCGCGCCCCCAGCGAGTGGTCCGTCCAGCAAGCCTGCTTCACCAGCGCACTCTGACTCCAGTGCGTCCACCGAAGGTCAAGCTGATCCGGCGCTCGAACAGCAGAAGGACCACAGCCTGGGCTCCCAGCAGGACGACCGCGGGCCCATCAAAGAAGGGTTTGGTAAGCGCTGGATTGCGACACCGACCGTGAGTTCGAACCCCAAACTTTCCACGTCATTCGGTGCTACCGCCATTGTGTTCTTGCGCATTGATGATTCGGTCGCCTCCACCGTAGCCATGGGCGGCGCCTACTCAATCACCAACAGTTGGACAGCGTTTGGTTTTGGGCGTTTCAACTTTCTCCACGACACCCAGCGCGTGACCTTGGGCGCATTTCGTGGTCATGCCGTCAACAGCTACGACAACTTCATGGATCAGGGCATTGGGCTCGAGTCCACCTCGAACATCCTGGCGACGCCGCTGGTGTACTCGCACCGCTTGGGGGACCGCACCAACACCGACTGGTGGTCAGGAGCCCAATTCTTTTTCGTCAAGTTGGACCAGAAGGGCGAAGATCCTACGTCCAGTGACCTTATTTCGAGCCTCGGGCTGGAGAACTCTTACGCCTTCGCGTTTGGCCCTAATGTGTCTTTTGACAGCCGCGACAACACCAACGCGCCCACGCGCGGACAGTATTTGCAGTTGCGGGTGGACTTGTGGGTACAGCCCAAGGCCGACGACAACACACCGTTCTTTGGCGCGTACAATGCCAGCTACAGCTACTTCCACCCGTTCAAGTATGCGGTGCTGGCCGCCCGCGCGACGGCCAGGTTTTCCTTTTCCGCCCCACTGATATTTCAGAGTTCACTCAGCGATTTCCGCGGTTACACCGTGGGTGAGCAGATCGCGGAGAACACGGCCTCGGTTCAGGCCGAGCTGCGTATTCCGTTTGGAAAGTCGCGCTTTGGCGCTGCGGCCTTCGGCGGAGTGGCGACCTTGTTCGATGATTTCGCGGACTGGGGAGACTCAAACACCTATCACCCCATGGGTGGCGGCGGTTTGCGGTTTACGATGAGCAAACAACAACGCACCATCATTCGCCTCGAGTACGCGCAGGGGATAAACGGTGCGCGCGGCATTTATCTGGCCATGGGACAGGCGTTTTAAGCTAGGAGCGCCTCTCTCGCGTTCAAAGTACCAGCCACTGAGCCAAGCTGAGGAACATGCCCATGCTCACCACATCGGTGGCCGTGGTGAGGAAGATGCTGGAGGCGGTGGCCGGGTCGGCGCCAGCTTTGCGCAGCGCCATGGGTATGGTGGATCCGGCGATGCCACTCACGGTGCACGAGGCGATCATCGCCAGCATCACGGTCAGCGCCAAAAGGTGTGGTGTGGCGCTGCCCTGCATGCGCGCGTAGACGTACATGCCCAGCCCCGCCGTGATGCCCACCAGGATGCCGTTGAGGAAGCCGAGCAGGGCCTCTTTGGCGACGACACGCCCCGCGCCGCCGCCTTCAAATTCTCCCAAAGTGATGCCTCGGAGCGAGACGGCCAGCGCCTGGCAACCGGTGTTGCCCGATTGCCCCGCCAGCACTGGAAGAAACACGGCGAGCACCACCAGTTGGTCGAGCGTGTCCTCGAACATCCCCACCACGGCCGCTGCAATGAACGCCGTGAGCAAGTTGAGTTGCAACCAAGGATGACGAAAACGCAAGCTGCGCAACCACGGGGTGGCGAGGCGCTCCTCTTTTTCTACACCCACCATCGTACCCGCTTGCGCGCTCAGTTCGAAGGCTTGTTGCTCGAACAGCGTCTGTCCGCGCACGACCCCAAGCAGTCGGCCCTGGTCGTCACACACTGGGTAGGCCGGAAAGTGCCGCTTGAGGGCCTCTCGCATCGCATCCGTGAGAGAAAGCTGCGGGGTGAGAGAAAACGGATTGGTGAGCATCAGCTCGGAGATTTTCTGCTCCGGGCGAGCAAACAACAGCTCGCGAAACACAATCACGCCCACTAATTTGCCTTGGGCATCGACCACCCAGGCGTAGGTGACCAGGGCCTTTTTTACCACTTGTCGCAAGCGTTCGACGGTTTCACTGACGCTGAGTTCGGGCGTCACCACGGCGATGGGCGCGTGCATCAATCTGCCGACGCTGTCTTCGGGGTAGGTGTGGTTCTTGGACCACTGATCGCGCTGATTCTGCGGGGCAGCGGCCAAAATGGCCGCGCGTCGCTCTGGTCCAAACGTCCACAAGATCTCGTCGGCCAGGGCTGGGTTGGCGCGACCCAGTGCTTCGACGATGACTGCATCAGGCTCAGCGCTGAGTACGGTGACCGCTTCATCTGGTCCCTGGTGATGCAAGACCTCGACGAGCTGTTCGATGTGAGCAGGATCGAAGAAAGACTGAGGGAGGGAGGCACTCATGAGTGCAGGCATAGCGAGTTGTCGCGGCCGACGGAAACCTGTAACGCGCGCGGCGCGTGGGGACTATATTGCCCTGCGCCGAAGCCGCGCACGGCTTCAAGGAGACAGCTGGTCCCACACGGACATGTAGGGTGTGCATCCCGGTGCATAGTGTCAGTTGCACGTTACATTATGTAACGTAAACATTGCGTTGGGCGCAGGCGTACTGGCTGTTGGTCCGTGACGATCGCGGCGCTACGGCCGCCCGCTGGGGCCTCGTGCACGCGAGATGAGGTTTTCGGCGCGCTACGGATCCGTCGTGCAAGATTCGTTGATCATCTTCGCGGTGCAGGCGGAAATGTTGCGCAACGAGGGGGAGTGGAGTGGAGCTTTGCCCGCTCCCTGATTGATCTCGAAACGATAGTCTTGATCCTTCATCTGCTTCCACACCTCAGCGCTGGGGCTGAACAAGGTGGACCATCGCCAGGAGCCTTGCCGACGGAACAGCACCTGAGTCAGAAAAGCGGTGCCACGATCGTCGACCGGGCTGCGCGCAAGAGGGTCGGGTTTGCGTGGTTCTGGCCCTTGGAAGGGTGTGGTGTCGACCACCAACGTTTCAAAATCCGTGCTGGCGTCGAGCGCCTTGGCCTGGACGCGCACCAGCCAGTCACGCAGCGACACCGAATACGGGCCCTCATCCTCCCAACGGAAGCACAACACTGGCGGGTCGGTGTTCTCCAGCCGACAGGCGGAGATGTCGTTCAGTTCGGGGGCAACGCTGGTGTGTCGGTCCCACTTTTCTCGCCAAAAACGCTCGCGCTCCGGGCCAGTCGTGTAGCTAAACTCGGTGGCTTCGCCGATCACGCCGGGGATCTGGCAATCCGCGTCATCTTGGCTGAGGTGCTGCGCCAAACACTCAAAACTGTAGGTGAGGAAATGGGCCGATTGAACGCCATACACCGTGGAGGAGCCGTGGTAGGCCTGCAGAGCGTACTCTTGTGGTGTGGTGACGTAGTTCATGTAGCCGTTGGCCAACCCGACGATCACGGCATCGCTGGGGGTGTCACTCTTCTTCTGCCCAGGCTCCTTCGGTTTGGCCTTCGACTCCACGCTCTGGAGCACGGCTTGATTGATCATTTGTCCGACCGTGAGGGTGATCTCACCTGGAACGAACGAAAGGAAGGTGTGATCCAGCTGGAGCAGGGCCAATGGCACAGTCTTGGCCACTCCCTTGGCGAAGGGCATGAATTGCTTGGGTGTTTGCAGCGGACGTTTGCGCTTGCGATCGTAGTTGAAGGTCTCAATCGTTTGCGGCATCAAAAACAGCATCGCCGATGGATTGGCTAGAGATCCTCGAGTGGACGCGATGCCGAGCTGTCCTGCCTTGTCCATGGTCGCGCGACTTTCTGAGCTCGGAGACTTCACCGTTTTCCCTGGCAGATGCACATCCGCGTAGCGACTGTTGATGACCGGCGTCTTGGTCCACGCGGTGCGGTATTGCTCGTGGACGATCACTCCGCCGTCTGGGACGCTGGGCACGGAGGCTTGGGTCACGCTGTCTGTGCCCATCGCGAAGTTGGCGCCAGGGTCTTGCATACTGGCCGCGGGAGGCGGCGTACTGTCCGGAGCGGCAGGTTGCGTATTGTCTGTGGGAGGTTGCGTAGGGTGTGCGGGAGGTTGCGCCGCAGCCTCGGCGGTGGGGTTGGCGGGGGGAGGGTTTCCTTCTTGGCACAACTTGCTTTGAGATGGGTCGTCAGGGCTGGAGCAATGCGCCTTCCACACGGCCTCGGAGAGCAGGGAGCCATTGTAAATGACCTCCGCTTCCGTTCCCGAGACGCGCCGCGCTTGCGCGTCCGCCTGGTTGGTATTGTAGAGCCCAAAGACGGGACGGACTTTACTGCACTCTTCAGCATCGGCCCGGCCGACGCATTCACGCGCCACCTCGCGCCGCAGCTCCTGCTCCATGTTGCGGGTGACGATGCCGAAGATGTCGCTGCCATAGTGGCGATTGCGGTTGCCGATGATGGTGGGATGCAGGGCGTAAAACCCAATGGCTCCGATCATCAACTTGGTCTCGGCATTGCGAAATTCAAGCAGGCGCAAGTGAGGGTCGATGTTGAGGTCCTCCGGACCGAGTTGATCGCAGCGCACGAGTTGGCTGCCATTGTCCACGCACTTTGGAATGTTGGGCGGCGGAACATTGAGCAAAAATTGGCGCAAGGCCGAGTTGCGCGAAAAGGAAAAGGCAGTGGAGCGCAGCCAACGGAGCTCAGCAGGTTGCTTGGCCTTGTACGCGTCGACCAGAGCATCAGCGATTTTCCTGGCCAAGAACTCCACCATCGCGTCGTCGTAACCGGGAAACTGCGAACTGGCGAAGCCACCGAGCGTGCGGACGTCGAAGTAGTGGGCCGGGCCAGCGTGGGTGTGGATGGCAGCGATCAGCAATCGTGTCGCGTCCAGATGCTTGAGATCCGTTGGGAAGTCGTCGTGGGTCCGGCGCTTGTCCAATTCCGCCATCGTGCGTCTCACCAACAAAGTGCTCACGTAGGGCAAATCACAGACCACCAGCGCTAGGGGGCTTTCGTCTTTGGCGAGGAAGGTCTTTTTCGGTTCGAGATAGAACGCGCGGCAATACAGCCGCGTCCAGTGGCCCATGGAGACACGCCCGCCGGGCCCATGGCCAGCAAGGGAAGCCCCCGCAGGTGGGGTAACGTCCCGGGACGCGGCCCCCACCGAAAACTCAGTTCCGGCGCTCACCTCGCTGGGGGGAAGGTACAGATCCGTGCTGGGTCGGGGCATGTGATGTCGGTTGCAACCGAGGCTTGCGCAAAAGGCCAGGAGTAGCAGTGCCCAGATGGCGGTTCGAAGGGTCACTGCAGCGCCGGAAATGACTGCAGCGCGATGAGTCACGGCGGTGCGAGGGATCACGGCGGTGCGAGGGATCACGGCGGTGCGAAGGATCACGGCGGTGCGGTGAGTCATGGTGCCAGCGCCGTCCAAATGTGAAACCGCAGCCAAATACCCCCACCCAGTTGGGGAACGACGTGCTTGTCCGAGCCCGTCGTGGGGATGAGTGCGGTGGCCTTGAGGTAGGGGACGATGAAGATGTCTGGCCACAAGATGCGCTCGGATTTCCAGAGCGCATCCCCACCGTAGGGGCGGATGGGCATCTCGATGCGCGCCATGGGCCGGAGTACCGGGGCGTAGCGGCCGTGCACGTGGGCGCGCCCCGCCCCAAATCCCCCGTCGATTTCAAACCCGACGTTGGACAGATAACGCAGCGGCGTGTGCACTGCGTACCCCAGGAACCCACTATAATAGTAGTCATTCTTGGGTTGGGGGTCGTCGCTGCTCTTGAGGAGCCAATCCAGGGATGAATCCGTTCCGATCACGATACCCTCGTCGCGCCCGAGATGCATGGCCAGCTCCAGGGGTGCACTCATGGTGGTCTTGCCGTGGGGCTCAACCACGTGTTGGGCAGAAACGCCGGAAGACAGCTGAAATCCGCCGCAGGACCACAGACACGATACCCCTACGAGCTGGAGCCACCCCCAGTTTCTGATTTTGGCGTTGACCATGAGCTGTCCCCCGCCACCATATCTCATCTTTTTCTACAAACCAAGCACTAACAGACAGCCCGCATCGACCGCATGGCCGGGGCGGCTGTTAGCTGGTGGTTGTGAGCTGGCGGCTGAGTGGAGCTGCTGGCTGAGTGGAGCTGCTGGCTGAGTGGAACCTGGGTTCCAGACGGCCATGGGATGGGCCGCTAATGCATGGGTCCAACCAGGAGGACATGCATGACTAAAATGAAACTGTACGTAGACACTCACGACTGCCAAAATGGAACGTTTCCGGCTGGGCTCAGCGCCGAGCAGTTTCGCGACTTTTACCAGGAGTTCTTGCGCGCCTGCGACGCGCAGGGGGTGGTCCAGATGCGGGCGCACATCGGACTTGAGGACGGTCGGGCGTATTGTTTCTGTTTGGCGCCGAGTATCGAGGCCGTGCAGCGCGCGCACCAGGCAGTCCATTTGCCTTACGATGCGATCACCCAGGTGGACGTGGTAACACCGGGTGACATGTTTCTGACTAGGACCCCGTCGACTTGAACGCTGACGAGGCCCTTGCACGGTTCTCGTTCTGGCCTTCACTTTCTGAAGGGGCCAAGCAAGAGCTGCGCGTGCGCGGCGTCGTGGCCATGGTCGCCCCTCACACCACCCTGCTTCACAAGGGGGATGAAGTGGGGGGCGTCTTTTTGGTGACGCAGGGCGTCGTCCGCGTTTTTTACATCGACCGGAGGGGCCGCCAAGGGACCTTGTATCGCGTGGACGCCGAGCAGGCGTGCTTTCTGTCCATCGAATGCACGATGCGCGGTGGCCCGTATCCAGCCTGGGCGGAGAGTGAGGCGCACCTGACACAACTCGTGAAGGTCCCGCAAGTACTCTTCAGGAGCTTGTATTCGAGTGAGCCTGCCATCCGGGCTTTCACCTATGACGCACTCTCGTCGCGCGTTTTGCAACTGATGAGTGTGGTGGAGCAGTCGGCGAGCTTGGCCCTCGAACAACGCACAGCTGTTCTGCTCTTGAGTCTGGCCGATGACACTGGTCGCGTGACGTGCAGCCAGACACGGCTGGCGGAGCATCTAGGTTCTGTGCGTGAGGTGGTGGTGCGGACACTGCGCGCGTTCCGCGAGCTGGGACTTTTGACCACTGGGCGCAGCACAATTCAAATCGAGGACACTCGCCGTCTCAAGGAATTGGCGGGCCTGTCGCACCCGGGGCGCCCGCCGCTTCAGCAGCACAGTGAGTCCTCCCACGTCAGCACAAAAGGTCGTTGCTGAGCGCCACGTAGCAACAGGTGTTGTTCACCCGCCGCACGGCGTTTTCACACGTTGGGGTGACGCCCAGTCCGCAGCGGAAACGCCCGAAGTACAGCTCGTCCGCTCCTGGACAATCGTCGGTGTCCCCGACGTCATTCAACTGCTCATCAGCGAGGTCGGATGGAGCGGTCTCATCCGAGCTCGGATGAACCCTCAGCAAATGGACGACCGAGCATGGATCGGACAGTTCTTCCACCGTAAAGCACACGGTCGACTCAATCTCGTAGTCGTCGCACTTGATCTGATGAGATGGGACGACACAGTCATTCTCGGCGCCTCCGCTGCCCTCCTGCGTTTCGTCGCCGCCGTCGCCGCCCTCGCCACCCCTCGAATCATCTCCTCCGGATGCCGTGGCGTGTCCCCCCGTGGCCGATGTGCCGCCGCTGGATGAGCTGCGTCCACCGCTCGCTGGACTGTTTCCTCCGCTGGCAGCGGCCCCGCCCGTGGCGTGGGTGTCGGTGGGCTCGTTGTCCTTGGACTGACAGCCAAGCGGCATCAGCCACAAGCAGGTGATGAAGAGTCCGGGGAACACTAGACGAAGACGGAGCCCACGTGAGTTGTGCATGAGCAAGAGTCTGCCTCGTCTTGCCCGGCACCACCATTGGGCAATGGAGCGCTCAGCTGCGAGTAATCGAGTGACCGCCTGGGTCATCGAGCGCATAGGTTAGGAACGCTGGGGTCGCAGGCGGCGCTGCATCAAAGTGTCATACCCGTAATGGAGCCCACGTGGCTGGTCCGTATTTTCTGAGTTGCGCACGGTTGCGCACGAAAGGAATACGATATGAACAAGCGTAATTTAACCAACGGAGTATGTGCAAAATATGGGGTGCTTTTGGCCGTTTTCCTGGCAGGTTGTGCCAGCAGTCCTCCCCCATCGGCCAAGGCGCCCAGCGCCGGCTCTGAGCCGAGTGAAGAGGCAAACGTGGCCACCGCCGAGGCTGCTCACCGAGCGCCGCAAGCAGAGACCAACGAGTCCGACGCGCTGCTCTTGGGCGGGGGATGCCAGAGCGCGGACCTTTGCACGCCGCAAGTGTGCAGTCAGCGGCAGAGCAGGGTGCATCCAACCTGCGACGTGCAAAGGTCGTGCTCGGGTAATGTGAGCCAAGCGGAAGCGCAGCGACGACTGACCATCAACCAAAATTGCTTAGCGGCGCGCGAAGCTGTGGCAGCGTGCTACTCGGTGCAAGATAGCGGGCATCAGCAGCAGATCGAAAATGTGGAGCGAGCCATCGAAGTGTGTGAAGGCAAGATTTAGCTGCTTTCATCCACATTCTGTTGCTCGACCACGACGTTGGAACACCCCAGCCTCACGTGCCCATCGAAGCGCTCGATGATGCTGGGGGCGTCCAGCACACCCTGCCGTGCCAAGTGTTTGCGCAAACGGTAGACGTCGACGTTGAGGTGCTCCACCGAGCCGTAGTCGGGCAACATGCGCAACAAGTCCGTTACGGCCATCCAGCCCGGATCACGACCCGAGTTGTCCGCGTCCCCGAGCCTTTTGCGTGCCAGGACAAGGAGCAAGTAAAATCCGTGGCGCGTCCCTAAGTCGATGAGCCTATCGCGCGTCTCGAGGATCGCGGACACGTCTTCCTCATCGCGCGTGACACGAATGCGAAGTGTGCTTTTGCAGAGCCGCGCAGGCTCGTCCAGAGTGACCGTCTGGCTCGCGGCGTTGGCGAGGTGAAATCGATACAGACGACGGTCGAAAAGAAAGGTCTGTCCATCGGCCAGACCCAGCGTTGAATCGCCGCCTTCCAACTGCCAGCCGTCGCGTCTGTAAAAAATGCTCAGGCTCTCCGCGCTTGGGCTACACAGCATGAGCAGGCCGTCCTCGGCAAATGTGCGGACGCCCGTGGTCGTGTCTTCCACGTGTACAGCGGGTCGGCTGCAATCGCGCAATGACCAGGACTCCCGGAGATCACCGAACGCGACCACCGAGCCGCTGCTCAGGCGAACCGGCTGATTATGTCGGAGTTTCTTTTGATCGACGTAAGTACCGTTGCGACTACCCAGGTCGCGCACCGACCAAGCGTCGTGTTCCCAGCGGATCTCTGCGTGATGCGCTGACACGAACGAGCGAGGAATGAACAACGCACAAACTGGGCTGCGGCCCACGACCGTGGGCGTCACGAGATATTGTTCGTGCGCTCCGTCTTTGGAAATCAGAGTTGCCACGTGAAATGGGGTAGGGCGAGGTCGACAGGCAGTGATTCAATTGTTTGAACACCAAACGCGGCGAGGCTGAGCACCCTGGGCAGATGCTCGGTGCATCTCCAGGGGCACGAACCCCGCCGCGTGATTGGCGCGCTACTTCATCAGGTTGGCAAGCGAGTCTGTTGCGACCCCCAGCAATACGGGAACGCCCTTGGGACTCTGCGTCGTCATGGTGACGTGGCCGTTGCCGTCCTTCTCAACACTGGTGGTGCTGCCCCCGCTGGCCTTTGCCGTGAAAAAGGGCCACAGGCCCACCTTGGCCGCAGCTTCGATCTTGGTGATGTCGGAACTATTGAACTCGTACTCAGACGACATGGTGATGTTCACGTCGTCCGCCAGATAAATGGCCGTGATGGCCCGTTGAAAGCTGCCCCGACCGCCGAAATAGTTGTCCCAATCACCGCTGCGTTGCCACACCGTGGCGTCATTCTTGTTCTTGTACGCACCCTGGAGCGCGGACTTGTTCATCCATGCTTTGTACTGCGTTCCCGCTACGGAGAAGCCTTCCCCATTTTGCAGCGGCATGACCTGAGCCGTCACCGACCGACAACTGAAGCTCAGGTTGAACCCCTTGCTCAGGAAGTTGGTCGATGTGGTGTCGTAAGAAGCACTACCTCCCAAACTGAACAGATCATATTTGACGCCAAACGAACCTTTGGCCCAAGTGTTCTGCAGGTTGGTCTTGGTCTCCAGACTGTCGATGGAGAACGACAGCGAAGCGGGGTTGTTGAACAGCGTAGTGATGCCCTGACTTTGCGGAGAAAAGCCGTACGGGCCGCCGCCCGCCGCTGCCCACAGCGTGGTGGCGACGTTGACGGGGTTGTCTTGAATTTGCTGCAGAGCGGTTTGCCCATTTTGAACCACACCCGTAGGTATCCCAGCCATCACGCCCCATTGGGCCATCAGCGCGCGCTGGGATTGCAGCAACGTTGCCTGGGAAGTGAAGTCCAGTTTTGCGGCATTGGCCTTTTGAAAGTCGAGCCAACTGTTCAAGTACTGGGTTCCCAAAGCGACGCCCAGTTTGTCGGGTTGCACCAGACCATTGATGATGTTGCCATAGTTCCCGCTGTAGGAGTTCAAAGGATTGCCGGTGAAGGAAGCATCCAGATCCAGCGGAGGGACGCTGTCGGCCACCTGATTGAGGGTGGTTTGATCAGTGATCTGCATGGACCCGGTAGCAATCTGAAATCCCGTCGGGTTGCCCAGCTTGGTGCTGAGGTTTTGATAGTAAAGTGCCTGTAAATTGGTCGAGTAATCGTCTGCCATATCAAACTCCTTGTTGTGTGGGAGCAAGTCCCAAAGGAGTGATTACGGGGCAGACGCCCTGTGAACCATTACGCCCATAACACGACGCACCATGTCTGGATGCGAAGCGCCTTGAGCTCGGCTAGCCGGTCAAGTCAAAAACGCAGGAGCGCGCTCGCCGCAGGCTAGAGTTGACTCAATACAAAACTCGCCAGCTTGCGGATGGCGATGTCAGCCTCGGGATGCAAGCCAGCGAGAGCTGGTGGATTGTGAGTCATCTGTGGGGCGATATGAAGCTGCGTAGCCACCCCGGCCTCTTTTAGCTTGGTATGGAACGAAAGAATGTCGTCCTTGGGCAGTTCCAGCTCGCCCACGATGACCAAACACGGGCACAAGCCCGAAAGATCGGCGTGAGTGGGGGAAATGCGTGGGTCAGACAATACGTGCTGGCCCGCAAACGCGAGGGCATGTTTGAGCAGCACTTCCCTGGTGCCAAAATCGTAACGATCATATTCGCTGAAGGACTGGCCGGGCATGTCCAGGTCCACCCAAGGTGAGAGCAGGCCGAGCGCGCGCGGCAGTGGAACCCCTTGGTCGCGCAGCGCAAGGGCCAAGCTGATGGCCAAGTTCCCCCCCGAGGAGTCTCCCACGATCACCAGGCGATCCGGCGAGGTGCCGTCCTGCAACAGGGCGCTGTACACCGCGAGCGCGTCGTGCAGTTGTGCGGGGTAGGGGTGCTCGGGCGCGAGGCGAAAGTCGGGCGCCACGACCGGAAGGCCAGTCTCAAACGCGAGGCGGGCCATCATTTCACGGTGGGTCGTCGTGGATGAGCCAAACAAATAGGAGCCGCCGTGTAGGAAGAGAATGAGGCCGTCCTTCTCGGCTAAGCGCGGTGGCGAAAACCGGCTGCCCGGCACACTCGCCAGGTTGATGTCCGCCCGCGGCACCTTGCGCGCATAGTCCTTGGGAAACGGCCGGCGCGCCATATCCTCCCGTAACTGAACGAGGTCCCAAGTGGCGGTGTCGTCCCAGTCCAGGCGCATGTAGCGCACAATCCATTCGAACTTGAAGGGCCAGCTGGGGTGCCTGGGCCGGCCACTGAGACGAGCAACGAGGGTGGCCCAAAAAGCGACAAACAACAGGTGC
>Ga0315910_10003216_pt1 | contig 14007 bp, 9 predicted proteins | sample EdamamesoilMG_FD_204470 | JGI IMG/M metagenome (GOLD analysis project Ga0315910, IMG submission 204470) | Garden soil microbial communities collected in Santa Monica, California, United States - Edamame soil | ecosystem: Environmental > Terrestrial > Soil > Garden | place: USA: California...
CGCGCCCACCGAGCTCCAGAGCTCCGACCCCGTCGGAGCGGTGCCGCCGCCGTCCACTCCCCCGAGCGCCGAGGCGCCCGCGCCGCCGAGCCCGCCCGAGCCGCCGCCGGCGAATCCTCCACAGTCTGCGTCGCCGCCGCCGCCCGAGCCCGTACCGAGTATCGTCATGTCGCCGCCGTCGATCGCCGACGCTTGTTCGCCCGTCACCGTCCTGGACCCGGGCTGCGTGCGCGCGGCGCTCGTACCGTTCGAGCAACGCTGCGGGACTGGCGCTCTGACGCGCGCCGGAGCGCAGGCGCTCGTGCGTGTTCCGTATCTGCAGCGGCTCGGCAAGAGCTCCGTCGATATCCTGTACAAGCGCCGGAGCGGCGGCACATCCGACGTGGTCGAGATCACCTTGCCGGATGGCAGCCCGGTGGCGCAGGCGCCGACCGTGGCCGATCCGGGGTCACTCGGCGGCTTGCAGCGCGCAGCGCGCGTCGAGGGACTCTCACCCGACACCTACTATTGCTACAGCGTCGCGAGCTTGACCGAGCGCGCTGGTTTTCGCACGGCGCCCGCACCTGACAGCGGCACGCCCGTGCGGTTTGCCGTGTTCGGTGACTCGGGAGATGGCGGCATCGGGCAAGCCGCGGTGCGCGATCGGTTGCTCGCGCTGCCCATGGACCTGATGCTGCACACGGGCGACGTGGCCTACGGCTCGGGCACGCTCGAGCAGTTCGAGCAGTTCTTCTTTCGGCCCTATGAAGCCCTGTTGAAGAGCGTCCCCATCTTCCCGATCCCGGGCAACCACGAGTACTACTCGCAGGACGCGGCGCCGTTTATCGAGGTCTTCGACCTGCCGGAGAACGGCGGCGTGGCGGGGCGCGAGCGCTGGTACTCGTTCGACTATGGCGACGTGCATTTCGTCGGCCTCGACACCGAGCAGCTCGGCACCGAGCAGGTGGACTGGCTCGACCGAGATCTGTCCGACAACCAGCGGCCCTGGACCGTCGTCTATTTCCACCGCCCGCCGTTCTCGTCGGGCGCGCACGGCAACGCATCCGACGTGGAGCAGGCCTTCGTGCCCGTGTTTCAGCGCCACGCCGTGCCGATCGTGTTCTCAGGGCACGAGCACAACTACGAGCGGACGCGACCGATCGGCGGCGTGACGTATGTCATCACCGGTGGGGGCGGCAAGCAGATACGCGCCGTGGGCAGCAGCGACTTCACGGTCGAGAGCGAGGCCGTGCTGCACGTCATGGAGGTCGAGGTGCGCGGGCGCAGCATGGCCGTCCGCGCGATCGATGTCGCCGGCGCCACGGTCGATGCGTTCGAGCTGACCCTGCCGGGTTAGTCCTCGGTCGAATTCCAGGCGTCGTCGGGGTTCACGCCGCCGTCTGGCTCGCAGCTGTTGCACGCCAGGAAGGTGCCGCAACCGTGCACGGTGCTCTCGCAGTAGCCGTTGATGAAGTCGGCGGTGCACACTCCCTGGCCGACGCCGAAGTTCTCGGCGTCGAACTCGCAGCCCAGGATCAGATCCGCCTCGCCGTTCGCCAGTGTCACCCACACTTCGTGGTCGTTGGCGACGGCCGGCGAACAGTAGGCGAGCAGATAAGCCCGGTTCGGGTACTCCGCGACCCGCTGCGCGACCCGCTCGAAGATGGTGACGCGATCCTGGCTCGTCGGAGCGAGGAACGAGCCGTGCGGTCCGATACGCTCCAGCTCCGCGTCGTCGATGTCATTGCTCACGCCCACCGAGATCAGGTTCCAGCGGTCGTCGATTTCTTCCAGGTCTTCACCCGAGGTATCGACGCCGTCCGTGATGGTGATCAACGTCCCCGTCGACAGCGCCGAGCCGTAGCTCGAGATGAATCGGTCCGCCCAGATGGTGTCGAGCGCTGCCAGACCACGGTTGATGACCCCGTTCAAGTTGGTGCCGACCGGATCGACCACGGCGTTGTCGAGATCCGCTTCGAGCTCATCCAGCTTCTGCTTGACGAGCTGCATGTCGTCGGTGAATGCCAGCGCCAGGTCCACGCTGCGGCCGAACACGATCAGCTGGACGTAGACCTTGGACTCGCCAGGCTCCGGTGTCAGGTCGTCGATCAGCACGTCGAGCGCTTCGAACAGCGACTGCGCCAGGCCCGGGTCGGTCGCGACCGACGTCGACAGGTCGATGGCGATGACGACGTCATTCTCGACGTTACGCCGGAACACCGCGGCGTAGCTCTCGTCGCCGAGATCGTTGTCGTCCTCCAGCACCTTGAAGGCCCGGCTCAGGTCCCCCAGCACGTCGGGGCGGACCGTGGTGCCGGCGCAGGTCTCCAGGTTGAAGGCCACGGCCAGCGCGGGCTCGCTGTTCACGAGTTGCCGGCAACCGGGCTCGAGCGGTCGGATCCGGATGCAGGTCTCATCGACGATACACACGTCGTTCTGCAGCGTGTAGCCCTTGTCGCATACACAGCGGGCCTCGCCGTCTTCCTCGATGCACTTACCGGCGCCCCGGCACAACACGTCGCCGCAGTTGGTCGCGACCTGGCCCGCGCCGGCGCTGCCGCCCCCCGTGCCCGCCGTGGACGAGCCACCCGAGCCACCCGTGCCGCCCACGCCCGACGGGGGATCGGGGATGATCCCGGGATCCTCGAGCGTCTTGGCTCGCTCTTCGCTCTTGCACGTCAGAAATAGCGCGGTGGCGAGCAACGCGCTGCCACCCAGGCGGCGTGTGTAGTTCATGCGGTGACCTGTGCCCTCTCCGCCCGAACAGACGGTAAGCAACACGGGAGACGGCCAGCCGCGCTGGGGGAGTAAGTGTGCGCGCTCGCGCGCGACCCCGGCCTGCGCGCGCGAGCCGCGTCAGGGCGTGCTGGCGAGGCCGCTCGCCAGCGTCAGGCCGCGCACGGGGCTGCCGCCCCCGATGGTCGGGTCGGCGACCCCGGTTGGGGCGGTGACGGCGCCCGTCGCCAGATCGACGCTGAACAGGCTGGAGCTGGTGCCGGGAGCGAGCGTCAACGCGAGCCAGCCGGCGCTGGTGTTCGCGCCGCCGTCGATGTCGAAGCCACCCACGTCGTTCATGCCCGCCATACCCAGGTTGCCGACGTCGCTGACCACGCCGCAGTTGGGGTTCCCCGTGTCGTCCGGGCAAGCGCCGGTCGTGGCCGGGTCGGCGCCGATGCGCGCCAGGGCGCCGCGCGCCGAGTCGATCGCGTACAAGGTGGTGCTGGTCGCGCCGGCGACCGCGTTCGTGTAGGCGACGGCGGGCACCGCCATGTTCGCCGGCGACAGCGCCGAGTCCGTGTTCGTGACACCGGTGTCCACGTTGACGCGCAGGTTCACGCCGCGGCTGATCACCCGCAGGCGGTCGGGGACCGGGTTGAACGCGATCCCATAACTGGCGCGCGGATCGAGGCTCCGGAACGGATCCGTCGTGTCGCTGCCGTCCGCCCGCAGCGCCGAGCGCCGCGTCGCGGCGGCGCTGGCCGTGTCCAGCGCGTAGATGTTGCCCAGGCTGCCGAGCGCGTACAGTCCTCCGTCTGCCGGCCGCACGTCGATGCCGAGCACGCTCTCGTTCGGCTCGAGCCCGTCGATCGGCGCGCGCGTGCAGAGCTTGCCAGGCGCTCCGCGATTGAAGCTGACGAGCTCGTTGTCCGCGTTGACCGCCAGCAGCTCGCCCCGCGCTTGCTGCGGCGGAGCGGCGGGGGGAGTCATTTCCAGGGCCACGACCCGCTCGCCGGAGTCGAGGCGCAGCGTGCGTCCGTTCGAGAGCTCACCCGTGCGGATGTCCAGGTCGAACACGCTGGCGCCGTCGTCGGACGGAAAATAGGCGACCGCGCCCGCCCTGCCGCCCTGGGCCGCGGCGAGCTCGATCCCCGCGCCGTCGTCCTCGATGCCCGGCACCGTCGCGATCGGCGACAGCGCGCCGTCGTTGGGCGGATCTTGCAGGAAGAGCTCGCCGCCGTTGCGGTCGAGCACGAACAGCTGGGTGCGGCACGCCTCGGCGAACGGGTTCGAGTAGGTGGCTGCCGGCAAGAAGCTGGCGTCCCGCTGCAGCTTCGTGTCCGTGGTCACCGCGCCGGTGTCCACGTTGACGCGCAGGTTCTGCCCGCCGCTGCCGATGATGCGCAGGCGGTCGGCGACCGGGTTGAAGCTCACCCCGAACGCTTCGCCCTCGAGCTCACTGAACGGCTCGGTCGCATCGTTGGGGTCGGCCTGCAGCGTCGCGCGCACGACGAGCCCGGCGCGGCGCAGATCGAAAGCGTACAGCTTGCCGCTGCGCGCGAGCGCGTAGAGCTTCGCATCCGCCGGGCGAAAATCGGCGCCGACGATCCAGTCGTCCTCGCCGAGCCCGACGATGTCCATCGAGTCGACGATCTCGCCCGTCGCCCCCTCGAACGAGACGAGCCGATTCGACGACGTGATCGCGTAGGCGTCGCCCACCGCCGCTTCGGCGCTCGCGCCTGACATCATGGACTCACCGGCGTCGTCGATGCCGCCGACACAGCCGCCCAGCAGTGAAACGCTGGCCAGGAACAGACCGCAGTAAGCGGGCGAGAAGACACTGCCGTGGGCCCTCTGAAGCGTCATGCTCATAACCTCTCGGTGGAGAGCACGAGTCTAGAATCGCTCTGGTGCAACACGGGTGACTTTCACCGAGCCCGAACACTCCTGCACAGGCCACGCACATTCCGGCGGGGTCACGCGCGCCGCTGGTGGAACAATCGGCTCGTGGTCGACGGGCGCTGGCTGCGCCGATCGGCTGCCGCTCGGTTGCGCGCCGGGGCAGATGCAGATGAGGCACGGTGCCCCGTGGCGCCGGTTCGCCCACATCGGGCGCGCGAATGGCACGTCGGGCTAGCCTTTTGTGACCCTGGAGGGTAGGGCGAGGGCTGACACGGCTTTCGGGGAGCGCGGCATTGGGAGGCGGACAGGGTATCGGTCGTTGGCTCGTGTTACTGCTCGCCGGCAGCGCGTGTCGCCAGGACGTGCTCGAGGCCAGCCCGGCGCTGGCGAGCGCGCCGTCGGGCGCGAACGCCGCAGCGGCGGCGCCGGTCGCCCAGGCGCTCGCTTCGGTAACGGCGCCCTCGCAGCTCGACTTCATCGACGACTTCAACCCGCCCCGCCCGTCACCCGAGGCGAGCGCCGCGGGCGCGCCCAGCGCCGCCTGGGACGGCGCGCTCGGCGGCCTCTCGGGCTTGTTTTACAGCGCCCCGGAGGGCCTCCTGTACGCGATCACCGACGATCGCGGCCGCTTCCCGCCCCGCTTGTACACGTTCACGGTCGAGCTCGCCGAGCGCTCGCTGCGCGTCGAGCCGCGCGCCGTCGTGTTGCTGCACGAGCCCACGCCGACGAGCTGGTTGCTCTCCATGGACGGCGAGGGCATCACGGGCACTGCCGCCACGGTCGATGGCGGCGCCCTGTTCATCTCGCTCGAGGGCAACGACGAGCCGCCGCACCAGCGCGAGACACGCATCCTTCGCGCTCAGCGCGACGGGCTGGTGACGGGCCAGCTGAACGTCCCGCCGTCGTTCCGCCCGGCGCCGAGCGGAGACCCGCCGCGCGGCGCGCGCCCGAACCGGGGCCTCGAGGGCCTGAGCGTCTCGCCCAGCGGGCGTTACTTGTTCGCCAGCGCCGAGGAGGCGCTGTTTCAGGACGGCGAGCTCTCCACGTTCGACGCGGGCACGCGCGTGCGCCTGGCGCGCTGGGACCTGGAACGCGGCGGCGAGCCGAGCGAGCACTTCTACCTCACGGATCCGGTCGTCCCGCGCCTCGCGGCTGCGACCGGCGCCAACAGCGGTGTGTCGGAGATCGTGGCGCTCGACGACACGCGCCTGCTGTTGCTCGAGCGCTCGTTCGTCCTGAACGCCGAGCGCGCCGCCAACACCATTCGCATCTTCGAGGCGGACCTGGGTGCTGTCGCGGGCAGCGCGCCCGTCCCGAGCGCGCCGCCCGTCGTTTCCAAGCGCCTCGTGCTCGACCTCGGTGACGTGGTCGGCCGCTTCGACGAGGGCCGGCGCGAGCTCGACAACTTCGAGGGCATGACGCTCGGCCCCCGGCTGCCGTCCGGCAACCCGAGCCTGCTGCTGGTCAGCGACGACAATTTCAGCGCCAAGCAGCGCACGGTGTTCGTGGCGCTCGAGCTGCGCGCCGGCGAACCGGCAGCGCCTCGGTCGTCTGAGCGCTGAGCGCAACACCTGGGCCGAGCGACCGCTTGCGCCCGAAGGGGAACCCTATACGCTTCATTTGAGAATGGGAATCATTTTTATGTTGCCCGAGTGCCGCACGCGGTGGCAACGAAGCAGTGGAACACGCCATGACCCAGAGCATCCCCTTGCAGAGAAAACTCGCCATCGCGTTCAACAACTACCGCATGTTCGGGTTGTGGCAGACGACCAAGGACGCGCTCGTCTACCTGCTCGATCGGCGGCCTGACGACTTCGACGAGAAATACGGCGTCCAGACCTCCGAGAACGTCGAGCCGTGGGAGGCGCAGATCGGCGACGGCGTCGCGCTCGCCAACGCCATCCGCTACAGCCCCACGCTCGAGGTCGTCTTGCGCCACATCCTGAGCTCGGTGCTCGAGAGCGAAGACGCGCGCGCGTTCTCGTTCGTCGATCTCGGGTGCGGCAAGGGGCGCACGCTCGTGATCGCCTCGCAGTTCGCCTTCCAGGAGGTGATCGGCGTGGAGATCTCGAGCCTGCACGCGAGCCACGCCGAGGAGAACGTTCAGCGTTATCTCGCGCATCCCCGCTCTGCCAGCGCGGCCTGCCGCCGCCTGCGCGTGATCTGCGACAACGCGGCCAACCTCGAGCTGCCCGACACCGACATCCTCATCTACATGTACCGCCCCTTCGTGGGCGAGGTGTTCGAGGCTGTCGCGGATCGGCTGGCCGAGATCCGCGCCCGCTCCAGGCGCCGCATCTGGATCGCGTTCTCCTGCCCCCACGAAGACTACATGTTCGCGCGGCGGCCCGATTTCCGGATCCTGCGCCAGTACAGCGTCATCTCCGGCGAGTACTCCTGGAGCCTCTGGGAGGTCCAGGGCGGCAACTAGAAAATGGGTAGCCCGCTCGCCGTCGTCAGGGGCACGTCGCGGCGGCCGTTCCAGTGTTCGACGATGAGCCCGTCTTCGACGCGGAACAGGTCATAGTGGGCGACGTCGGTGGGGCCGACGGCGCCTTCGGACATGACGAAGACGAAGTTGCCGTCGGCGATGTCGTGGTGGACCTGACGGTAGGTGATGGCGCGGTCTTGCAGGTTCTGCACGAAGGCGGCCGAGCCGTCCTGGCTCTCGGGATCGTGCTCGATGAGGTCGGAGCTCACGTAGTCGCCGACGGCGCCCGTGGCGCCGCCGATGAGGACGTCGTCGACGAAGCCGAGCACGAGGGCTTCGTTCTGGGGACCGAGCTCGATGTCTTCGACGCTGGTGGGGCCGTCGAGCGCCCCGTGGCCGCTGGCGTTGGGGCCTGCGCCGACGGCGAAGGCGTCCCAGTGCTCGATGATGCGGCCCTCGGCGACGCGGAACATGTCGAACGTGGGCCCGCCGAAGCTGGTGTAGTTGCCGTGGATGACGACGAGATCGCACTCGCCGAGGACGCGCGACAGGTCGTAGATGGAGTTGCCGGGGCTGACCAGGCCGCTGAAGAGGTTGCGGAAGGTGGCGACACCGCTGGCCGCGTCGGGGTTGTGTTGCAGGTAGGGCTCGCCCCAGTAGCGATCGGCGGCCGTGATGTCGCCCTGCACGAAGAGCTCGTCGATGGCGGTGCTGACGGTGGCTTTGTTTGCGTCGGTCAGCACGGGAGCGCAGCCGGGCGCCGGGGGTTCGCCGGGCGGGGCGGGGACGCCCGCGTCGGCGGAGGGCGCCGCCGCTGCGGTGTCGGGTGTCAAACCCGGTGCGGGCGGATCCCCAGCGACGGGGCCAGCGGGCGTCGGGTTGCCCTCGGAAGGCGTCTCCGTGCTGGTCGGCGCTGGCGTCGGCGCGCTCGGGGCGACGTTGCTCGTGCCCGCGGCGCCTGCCGGCGTTCCAGGCGAGGGTTGGTTGCTCGCGACGGCGGAGTCGGCGTCCCCGTCGTCCGAGCAGGCGGCGGCGAGGAGCAGGGCCACGAGCGGCAGCCAGCCGCCGGAGGACCTCGGAGCGGGCGCGTGATGTGTCGCTTTCGCGGTCATCGCACGACCATGAATCGAGCGCGGGGCGGGCGTAAAGCGGATTGTCGCTGTCGCGGACGGCTCGGCCGCTGCCTCGAGCAGCACGGCCGTTCAATTCCGAGGGCGCCGGACCCCACGCTGCTCGGGCGTCGTCACGCCGTGCCGCTCGCTTTCTTGCCGAGCGTGGTCGCGAGCACGGGCACGGCCGTGAACGTCAGCAGGCTCGCGACGACGAACAGGGCGCGGTAGCCGATCTGGCTGGCGAGGGCGCCGAGCCCGATGGTGGCGAGCACGAAGCCCAAGTTGAAGCAGCCGCTGAAGTACGCCATCAGCGCGCCGCGCGCCTCGGGCTCGGACCGCTCGAAGAGCAGCGCGCTGACGACGGGGTAAAGCGTGCCCTGGGCCAGGCCGAGCGCCGCTCCGAGCGGGAACAACCAACCGGGGCTGAGCCAGCCCGTCGCGAACACGACCAGCGGGTAGACGCTGGCCGCCAGCAGCGCCAGCAAGCGTCGATCGAAGCGGTCGAGCCAGGCGCCGAACACGACCCGGACGCCGAGCGCGGCGACGGTGTATCCGATGAACAGCGCGCGGACCTCGCCGATGCCCAGGGCGAGCGCGAAGGGCTGATAGAAGGTGATGACGACGCCGAAGCCGAGGCCCGCGACCAATGCAGAGTGCAACAGGGCCAGGCGCAGGGGCTGGGCCACCCGGGCGCTGGCGCGCACGCCGCCGCGAGCCACGCGGGTGTCGCCGAGCGCGAAGGTCCCGAGCCCGGCGAGCGCCGCCGCGAGCGCGGAGAGTAGAAACACCAGGCGCCAGCTCGACTCGGCAGCGATCGGCTCGGCCAGGCCGGGGCCGATGGCGTTGGTCACCAGGTTGGCGGCGCCCGACAAGCCGACGGCTTGCCCCAGCCGCTCCACGGGCGTGATCTCCGCGACCAGGGTGACGGCAGTGGCCATGAAGGAGGCGAAGGCTGCCCCTTGCATGAAGCGGAGCGCGTAGACCGCCCAGCCGAGATCGTGCAACAGCGTGAAGCCGAGCGCGGCGGACGTGAGGACGACGGCCGAGAGCAGCATCAGCCGGTGGCGGCGGAAGCGATCGATATACGCCGCCTGCAGCGGCACGCTGAGGACCGCGGCGAGCGGCCCGGCCGCCATGATGCGACCGATGGTCGTGGCGTCGGCGCCGTGCGCCTCCGTCAAGTACTTTGGCAGCAGCAGGAAGCTCGAATAGCCCAGGCCGAAGATGAACTGCAACGACAGGATCAGCAGCAAGCGTGGGGTGTAGAGCTTGGGAGGTTGCATCGCGAAAGCTTCCCAGATGTAGCGCAGATCCTTCGAGAATCGTGGCGCCGGAAACTCGCTGGCCAACGTTTCCGGCCGCAATCGGAGGCCAAATTGTTTCGAGGCTTGTCGCTCCTGCCACGAGGATGGCACTGTGCTGGGGCATTGAGCCATCCTCGGTGGTCGCGGCCTGCCCCGTCCGCGCCCTGCGATCTCACGGAGCACTCATGTTGAAGCGATTCGTGCGTCTCGTCGCGCTGGTTCTGGCCGGGGTGGGCTGCTGGACGAGCCTGCTGGGGGCGAGCCCCGCCAGCGCCTCGGACGAGGAGCGGCCGCTGCCGGACTATGCGGGGCGGGAGCCCCCGCCGCCCACGCTGGGCGAGGTGTTGCTCTGGGTGCCGCGCGTGGTGCTGTTCCCGGTTTACCTCGTCACCGAATACGTCATTCGCGCGCCGCTCGGCTTTCTGATCTCCGGAGCGGAGCGCAAGGGCGTGCCGGCCTGGCTGTATGATTTCTTCACGTTCGGGAGCGAGAACCAGGCGGGTGTCGTCCCGACCATCTACGCCGACTTCGACTTCTATCCGAGCATCGGCCTCTACGGCTTCTGGGACGATATGTTCGTCCCGCACCACGACCTGCGCCTGCGAGCAGCGTTCGGCGGCGGCGACTGGCTGGTCGCGTCGATCTCGGATCGCTATCACTTCGGCCCGGAGGAGCGCGATCGGATCGCCATCGAGGCGACGGGCGTGCGCCGGCCGGACTACACCTACTTCGGCATCGGGCCCGACACGCGCCAGAGCGCGTTGACCCGTTACGGCGCCAGCACGCTCGAGGCGCGAGCGCTGGTGGACGTGCGGCCTTGGCGCGAGAGCCTGCTGCACGCGCAGGTCACGCTGCGCAAGACGCGCTTCTTCGCGGGCGGCTACGGCGACGACCCGACGCTCGTCGAGTCGGTCGCGAGCGGAGAGCTGCCGCTGCCTCCGGGGTTTGTGGAGGGTTACTCGGCGGTGCTCGGGCAGGCGACGGCGTCCTTCGACACGCGGCACCCGCGCCCCGAGCCGGGCAGCGGCATACGTATCGCAGGAGAGGCAGTGACGGGGACGCTGCTCGGCGATGGCGGCGGCTTCGTGCGCTACGGCGCCACCGTGGGCGGCTTCTGGGACGTCAACGATCGGCGGCGTGTGCTGGCGCTGGTCGTCGGCGCTCGCTTGGTCGAGCCGATCGGCGGCGCGACGATCCCCTTCACCGAGCTGGTCACGCTCGGCGGTCCGGAGCCCATGCGCGGGCTCTACCCGGGGCGTCTGTACGATCGCAGCGCCGTCGTGGGCGGGCTCGCCTATCGCTGGCCGATCTGGATCTGGCTCGACGGCTCGCTGCGCATGGAGTTCGGCAACGTCTTCGGCGAGCACCTCGAGGGGTTTCGCTTCGAGCGGCTGCGCTGGTCGGGCTCGCTCGGCGTGGAGAGCAACGGCGCGCCGGACACGGCGTTTCAGTTCCTGATCGGCGCCGGCTCGGAGACGTTCGAGTCGGGCGGCAAGATCGACTCGTTCCGCTTCGCGGTGGGGGCGACCCATGGCTTCTGACGCGCGCGCTGCGATCGGCCTGGGCCTCGGCGTGCTGCTGAGCCTGGCGTGCGCCAGCGACGTGCGGCGTTTCCCGCTGCGCGATCCGCTCTGGCAAGACACCGATCGCCGGCCCGTGTCGGTCGACTGCGAGGAGCGCCCGACCGAGAAGGAGCCGACACACCAGAGCTGCGCGCCGGAGCCCTACGTATCGCCGCTGGCCTGGGATGGCGCCGATAACTCGATCTTTCGCCCGCTGTCGCGCGTCTTCGCGGTCGACCCCGCGGGCCCCGCGCCGAACGTGAACGCGTTCGACGAGGTGCCGGACAGCGCGTGGTTCCAGAACCGTCTCGGCGTTCGCAGGCCGAGCGAGCCCGAGCTGCTCGCCGGCGCCTGCGGCCCGACGGACCTGCTCGACGGCGAGACCGCCGCGCCGGGCAGCTGGGTCATCGATCAAGGCAAACCCAACGGAGCGTCGCCGGGCTTTCGCATCAAGATCGCCGACAAGCTCAAGTTCCTGCTCAAGACGGACAGCACCCTGCAGCCCGAGCGTCCGACGGCGGCCAGCGCCATCGGCGCGGCCATCTACCACGCGGTCGGCTTCAACACATCCTGCGAGCAGATCGTGTACTTCGATCCGAAGGTGTTCACGCTCTTGCCGGGGCTGATCGTCACGGACAACACCGGCGTGCCCAAGCCCTTCGACGACAAGGCGCTCGCCCAGGTGTTCGCACAGGCCGAGCGCCGCGGCAGCCTGCTGCGCATGCAAGCGAGCGCCTGGCTGCCGGGCTACTTGCTCGGCCCCTTCCGCTACGAAGGCACGCGCGGCGACGACCCCAACGACATCATCCCGCACGAAGAGCGGCGCGAGCTGCGCGGGGCGCGCTTGCTGGCCGCCTGGATCAATCACTTCGACGCGCGCGAGCAGAACACGATGGACACGTGGATCGCGAGCGATGAAAAGGTCCGAGACGGCTCACCCGGCTACGTGCGCCACTACTACCTCGACACGAGCGACTCGTTCGGCAGCGAGTGGGACTGGGACGAGATCTCGCGCCGGCTGGGCAACTCGTACCTGCTCGACTGGGGCGACATCGGCTCGGACTTCGTCACGCTCGGGGTCCGCACGCGCCCCTGGGAGAAGGCGCAACGGACACCCGGCTACGAGCTCTTCGGCTATTTCCACTATCGCGGCTTCGAGCCCGACGCCTGGAAGAACGAGTACCCCAACCCCGCCTTCAGCCGCGCCACCGAGCACGACAACGCCTGGATGGCCCGCATCCTCTCCAAGTTCGAGCGCGAGGACATCGAACGCCTCGTCGGCCTCGGCAAGCTCTCCCACCCCGAGCACGCCGTTTTCCTGACGGAGGTGCTCGAGCGACGGCTGCGCCGCATCCTCGAGCGCTACTTCTCGCGCCTCTCTCCCCTGGCCGAGCCGCGCCTCGACGGGCCCCGCACGCTCTGCCTGCTGGATCTCGCGCGGCGCCGCAGCGTTGCCCCGGCGTTCGAGTTCAAGTACGAGGCGCGCTTGCGTGCACCGAACGGCCAGCGGCTACGCCTCGACGTGCAAGACCGCGGCGGCGGCAACGTGTGCGCGGTGTTGCCGCCGATGGCTCCGGACGCTGGCGCACGCGATGACGATCCGTCTCGCTACGCCGTGGTCACGATCGCGAACCACTTCGCCCGGTATCCGCTCGAGGTTCACCTGTACGACCTGGGGCCGAGCCGAGGGGTGCGCGTGGTGGGGCTGGACCGGGTGGAGCGGACGCTCGCCGAGCTCGAGCAGTAGAAAACGACCGCTCTGATGCATGCTGGGTCGGAGCGACCCCGGACGCGCGTGCAGTAGGCACGGCGCGCCGGGCGCGTTACGTATCGAGCTGCGTCGGCTGGCGAGGTTCGGTCACACCATGATTCTCTACGCAGTACAGTGGCATAGCGCACCGCTGCCTCCGCACGCGGACGAGAACGATCTGGACTGGGCGACCTGGCGCGGGCACGACGACTATGTCGCCGAGCAAGAGGCGGAAGAGGCCGCGCGAGAGTTCGACGCGGCGTTCGACGGCGCGTATGTGCATCGCGTGGTCGCGCGGCGCGTGGAAGGACCGAGCGTCGCGCGAGCGCGCAGCTCCGATGTCGTGGCGAGGACGCAGGGCTCGGTCGAGCAGGCGGAAGCGCCATTGGCTCGACCGGGGGCCCGCGCCCAGCGCCGCTAGCTCAACCGCGACGCTTCACCGAGCGCCCGGCACGCGACGCGCGGGCGGCGAGCACCAGGCCCAGCACGCTCCAGCCGAGCCAGCCACGACGGGGGGTGCTCGCTGGCGAGGTGATGCTGCAGCCTCCAGCTACTGCTGCGTCGGGCGCGGCTGAACGCGCCAGGTCGGAGGCGCTCGCGCTCGCCGCCTGGAGCACGGCGTCGTCGTCGCAGGAGTAGGCCTGATCCCAGCCGGGGTTCCGAAGCGTCAGCCTTTCCACCTCGGTCCCGCAAAGCTCGGTCGTGGGTGACAGGTCACCCAGCAGGCCACGAAAGCGGATGTCGACACAGCCATCGTCGGGAAAATCGCAGTTGGCGAAGCGACGTACCGGAAACTCGCTGACACGCTGCACGAGCAGCAGCTCGTTGTCGACCTCGATCTGCATGACGTAGCCGCTCGGCGCCACGCCATCCACACACATGGCGTGAAGCGGGTCGCACGGACCGGGCCAGGTGAGCTCGCGCAGGGCGACGGTCGGAGCCGGCGGCGTCTCGCTCCGCACCTGTGGCCCGGCTCCGGTCGTGAACGCGAGGCGCTCGATCGGCGACTGGCTGTTCGTATCTTCGTAGCCGACGCGCAGCTCGTAGCGCTCTTGGGGCTCGAGCTCCGTGAGGGGACGTATGATGACGCCACGAGGCTCCGCCGCTGACACCTCGACCGAGACTTCCGTGCCAGCCTCGTCGGTCAACGTGAAATACTCGGGCTCGATGCCGAGGCTTCCATACAGAAAAAAGACGCCGTTCGTCGGCACGTCGATGGCTCCGTTCATGGGGAACGCCGCCTCGATGA
>Ga0315910_10003217_pt1 | contig 14006 bp, 13 predicted proteins | sample EdamamesoilMG_FD_204470 | JGI IMG/M metagenome (GOLD analysis project Ga0315910, IMG submission 204470) | Garden soil microbial communities collected in Santa Monica, California, United States - Edamame soil | ecosystem: Environmental > Terrestrial > Soil > Garden | place: USA: California...
AACCGCCGAACGTTTGCGGCGATTTATCGGAGTTGTTGTTACTTCGAGGCGGTCACCATGAAATCGACTGCGTTGGTGATCGACTTGTCTGAGTAATCCGCACGGCCGCCCTTCGCAGGCATAAAGCCCGTCTTGCCTTGGAAACCTGCAATTGCGTGTTTGTAAAGAGTTGGCAGACCTTGCGCTATGCGGGGAGCCCACGCTGCTTTGTCGCCCATCTTAGGCGCACCCGCAATGCCCGCACCATGGCATGCCGCGCATGCGGTGTTAAACACCTCTTCCCCGCTCAAATCCGCGGCGGCGGCTTGAGTAGCGGCCTTTGGAGGTTCCAGCGCGGAATTGTCTGCGCCGGCAACGGCTACTTTGCCCAGGGGTGCCAGGCGGTCGTTGGCCGCGGCAATAACTGCTTTATCTTCGGCGACCACAACATGCTGAGTGTTTGCGGCGATGGCTCGCGAGACAAAAATCAGCGCCACGGCAACGCCGATCAGCAGGCCCAGTACCAACATAAAAGTATCGAAAAAATGCTTATCGTGCGAAGTATCGTTGCTGCTCATATGAGTGGCGCTAGGCGTCTCCGGCTAGTTGCTGGTTAAAACTGGGATGGCGTAAAAAACGGCCGCAAGTATAGCCATATGGCAGTGCGGTATGAACCCGCAATGGCCCCCAATCGCCAACAATGTGCAGTTGGTGCGTGTCGCCAGGCTTCGGCTATCATTCGCCGCCCGGATTCAGGCCTGATTCAGGGTCCCGACTGTAGCTCAGCAGGGTGAGTGCGGTTGTCTTTGAACCCTACGAACGACCGGCCTGGATGGCCTGGATGGCCGGCGAACGCTCCATGCAACGCCGGCATTCCGTACATCGCCACACCCACGCTACATGGATGTATGTTGGCGATAGAAGTTGATTGCATGCGCCCGTAGCTCAGCTGGATAGAGTGTCGGTTTCCGAAACCGAAGGTCACAGGTTCGAATCCTGTCGGGCGCGCCACTTCGACACTGTGTGTCGTAGCGCCCTACGGCTTCGAAACTGCGGCCCTGTCGGGTTTACGGTTCGCCGCCCACGGCGGTCCGGCCGAGTTGTGAACAACTTGGCGTTCGCCCGGTTCAAAAGTACGTTAAGTGCTTTTGAAAAGACACCCGGGCTTACCCTGTCGGGCGCGCCACTTCGACACTGTGTGTCGTAGCGCCCTACGGCTTCGAAACTGCGGCCCTGTCGGGTTTACGGTTCGCCGCCCACGGCGGTCCGGCCGAGTTGTGAACAACTTGGCGTTCGCCCGGTTCAAAAGCACATCGAGTGCTCTTGAGAAGAGATCCAGGCTCGCTCTCTCGAGCGCGCCGGACGCCGATGAAATCTCAGGAATGGGATATGCGGCCGACTGCCTTCTGGTTTCGTTCAGCTTCGCTCGGGTAGTGTTACTGTGACCGACGGAGGCATCACAGAGCGACGACGCTACAAGCAAAGTCCATTGCCGGGCAAATCGCAACGAGGCGTGTTTGGTATTTCGCCGATGATCAGTTTAAGCACCACGGTCGCGACATTGGTTTGCCTCGCGCTGACCTTTGCGCTGACGCGCCGCGTCGTGACGTCGATTGCGGCGACAGCGTACTTATTACTTGCCGTACTGGTCAGTTCATTGGTGAAAGAAGCGCATTTGGGTGTGGCGTTGGCACTGGCCGACGTAAATTTCTTTTTGTTGCGCCCCGCCGAAAATTTCAAACTGTTTGTTAATTATCCAAAGCTGGGACTGGCGTTAATTTTCCTACTCGCGGGATGGATCGCCTTTCTTTGGATTGGCGCACGCAAGGAGCGAGTCAATGGTTGGATGAGTGCGCCTTTCGGCAAGTGGTTGCGGGTAGGGACGGCGTTTGCGGCATTGGTGCTTGCCGCGTCGGGTTCTTTCCTTGCTGCCGAGTCTTCACACGCGCGTGTGAATGACGGCGATGCCTATGCGGCATTTTTAGCGATGTACGAAATGCAGAACGTCAAGGGCCCCATTGCACGGCTGAATGTGTTTTTCAACAACCGCAGCATGGAGGCGAGCATTCCCGAGTTCCGAAAGCAGCACCGTTTTTTGATGACGGATGCGCCGCACGTTCTAGGAGCGACGTTACCCGACATCATGCTGGTACTGGAAGAAAGTACTTTCGATCCGCAATTGGTGCGCGCCTGTCCGCCGACGTTGTGCGACTACTCATTACTGCATCCGATAAAGTCTGCGAAGCGCAATCAACAAGGGCCGTTGCTTGTGCATACGACCGGCGGAGGAACCTGGCTTGCGGAGTTCGCAGTTCTATCCGGACTGGACTGGCGAGTGTTTGGTCGCGGCGGCGCGTATGCCCCGGTATCGCTGGCGCCGCGTCTAAAACATGCGTTGCCGCAGTATTTGCGGGCGCTTGGCTACCGTACTGTTGCGGTGTATCCCACCGACGGCAATTTTCTTAGCGCGACGCTTGCGTACCAACATTACGGCTTCGACGAATTTTACGATCGTCGGGACTTAGGCTTGCCCGACGACTGGCCGCAAACTCGTGATCGCATGGTGTTCGATAAGGCGCTGCGTTTGGCTGCGAAGTCGGGCGACGCCCGGCCCGTGTTTGTTTTCGTACTCACGATTCGCAATCATGGACCGCACGGCGCAAATCCGAAACAAATACCCCAAGAATTTGCTGCGCTCGGCAAACAGACGGACCCCAGCTTCACGGATTTCTTAGCGCGCATGCGCGACTCGTCGCAAGACTATGCGGCGCTGTCGAAGTCGTGGTTGTCGTCCGACCGGCCGCGTGTGCTCGCCTGGTTCGGCGATCATCAGCCCGAAGCCGCTTGGGACTTAACCGGCGACGTCAAACGTTTAAATTTTCAACGGGTCGCAACCAATACGAGGTCGGAGCACAGCAAGTACCTGACCTTTTATCAGTTTGCCGCCAACTTCGGCATGCCATCGCGGACGCACTTCGCCGCTGCCATTGATCTGTCTTACCTGGGTGCGGAATTGCTCAGCTTTGCGGATTTGCCGCTCGACGCCGGTTCGATCGCGGCCAGACAAACCGCAGCGGCCTGCAACGGTCTCTTGTTGGACTGCGCCGATCGAGCCTTGGTGGCCGACTATTTGAGCTACCGAATTCATGACTTGCGGTCGGTGCAGTGAACTCTCGAATGCGATAGATTTCACCGATGGGCGATGTCATTAAAATCAAAGCGTGGCGGCGTGAGCGCGCGGACGGCAAAACGTTGTGCGGTTCCGGCTTTCATAAATGGCAGACCGTCAACGAGCGGCGGTTCGACGTAAAGCAAGGCAAGCTCGTGAGTACGGAGCGCTGCGCGCGCTGCGGTGCGGAGCGTAACAAGCTCACTTAAATCTATTTGCGCGTCAGCAGCCCCACCGCGACCATGTTGGCGATCTCGCGGGCGATATTTTCTCGTTGCATTTTTTCTGTCGGCACGTCGTCTTTGACAAGCCAGCTCAGTAAACCCGGTAACATGAGCGCGCGCGCCTCGACGTCGACATCGTGAATGCTGCCCTCGCGAATGCCTTCGCGGATGAGGGTGTGATATCCCTCCCCGAGCTCGCCGCCATAACGATCGATCTTGGTCTGTCCTTCCGGCGTCAATGCGCTGTAGCCGGATAACGGCGTCAACGGCGACAATTCTTCGCTGGGATAGGCGAGCGACAACGCATGCATAGCCGCGGATAGCGCCTCGAGTCTCGAACCTTTGTATTCCAGCATGCGATCGCGAATAAAAAAGAAGATCCGATACGCGCGGTCGTAACAAGCGGTCACCAAATCTTGTTTGCTGCCCAAGTGATGATGCAACGTGCGCTTGGTCGCGCCGACTTGCGCGGCTATCTCATCAAGCGAGGTTGCATCGATGCCTTTTCGATTAAACAGCCGCGACGCTTCGCGCACCAATGCTTCGCGTTTGGCTTCGAGCGCTCCGGCGCGATCGAAAGCATTGATGATGCGCGGCGACAGAGCCGATAAATCCAGCGCTCTGAACGTCGGCAATGCCGTGTGCGTTGCGAGACCATCGAGGACCGTGGCAATTGCGGCGGCGGTGAGTCGCGAGTGACCCAGTGGCCCCGTCGCATGCGCCCAGGGGCGTGCTAGCGGCGCCCAAGTAACCAAGCTTAGAATCACCCGCGCGTTTACTTCGATATCGCAAGCTCGCATCGATCCTTCGCGTTGGCCGGTTTCGATTAGGTGCGCGAGCCGCGTCGTCAACGCATCGTGCAGACCTTGAATGGTGTCGCGCTGCGTCTGATTCATCATCGCCAATTCGGCGCGCGCTGCGATTTCAGGTTCGCTGGGATCCAGCGTGCGCGTGATAAAGGCCCGCAGCACCTCGACAGCGTCGCCGCCGTTGCGACCGGCTTCGAATAGATGGCGAGCGGTGATTTCCGCAGCGCGGCGATAGCACTGAAACACCAAATCTTCGCGATCCGCGACGTAGTAGTACATCGCGCCACGCGACACGCCGAGCTTGGTGGCGATTTCCTGCAGCGAAGTTAACAAAACACCCCGGGCGTTGAGTTGTCGCGCGGCTTCATCGAGCACCTGCTCGTGACGGCTGGTCAGCGGTCCGGGCGCGGACGGCGTTTCATCTTGCGGCATCATTCTATGCAATCCTGATTCTTATGCCTGAAGGATACGGGCTAGCGACCACGGCTCCAAGAGGCCCGATGTGCCGGTATGCACGGAGGCGGACACCGTCCCTGGAATAGACGGAACGATCGCCATTTGACGTACGATGTAGCCAAAGCCGATGACTATGATCATTGGTGTTGGTTGATGAGGGGGGAAGCATGGCCTTCGAGATCAATTGTGTACTCGGCGCATCGCTATGCGTCGCTCTGAGCTGCGCCGCAAGTTCCGACAGTATTGCCAAAGTAGCCAAAGAAAACCCGGGTCGGCCGGACTTAATGCCGGCAGCGGCTATGCTGGATGCGCCATTGGGAGAATGGCCTGTCGCCGAGGCCGTTGTATCTCGGCAACGTGCGGCAGGTTTCGGCGGCGGGACAATCTACTACCCGGCGATAGACGGGCGTTTTGCGACGATCGCCATCGCACCGGGCTATACCGGTTATCAGGCTTCACTGGCCTGGTTGGGGCCACGGCTCGCGTCGCATGGTTTTGTCGTAATTGTGATCGATACGTTCACTACCGCCGATATGCCGGAGCAACGCGCCAAGCAACTGACCGCAGCGCTGCGTCAAATGGCGGCGTTGAGTGCCGATAAACGAAGCCCGCTCTACCGCAAATCGGATCCCGATCGTCTCGGTGTGATTGGTCATTCGATGGGTGGCGGGGGTGCGCTGCTGGTTGCACGCGAAAATGCCGGATTGAAGGCCGCGCTGGCCTTGACGCCATGGAGTATGGATAAGCAATTTTCCGCGACTTCAGTACCTACGCTTATCCTGGCTTGTGAACTCGATGCGATTGCTCCAAACACGAATTATTCGCGGCCCTTGTACGCGAGCCTGCCGGACACCGTTCACAAAGCGTACGTGGAACTAAAAGGTCAAAGTCATTTTTGTCCGCAGGCTGCCGGTAATTACCCGTTGATGGGTCGCTATGCAATTGCGTGGATGAAGCGATTCTTGGATAACGACGCCCGGTACAGTGCGTTTTTATGCGGTCCGGAAGCCGAGCCAAACGTCGAAAAAGTGTCTGCGACGCGCAGCACCTGCCCGTTCTGAAGGCTGACTTAAGATGCGCCATCCTTAAATCGAATTTCGCCCGTCAGCTCGGGATGCTTACCTTGATGGCCGGCATACACGGCGCGAATACGGTTCAAGTCATCTTCTACGTTACCGCTTAACGTCAACCACTCGGCGATCGCGACCTCCCGTTTGGCATAGTCGAGGTATGCCAAACCGACGGGGACGTTCAACTCGCGCGCAAGATGATAGAAACCGGATTTCCAATATTCGGTGCGACGCCGCGTGCCTTCCGGTGTAATCACGATGTAAAACGTCGCGTTGCGCTCAAATTCGCGTCGTAGCTGCGCAACAGTGCCGTGTGTTTGCGACCGATCGACGGACGTACCGCCCAATGCTCGCATCAATCCGCCGAACGGCCAGCGAAATAAAGTGTGTTTGCCGACCCAGCCGATGCGCATTTCCAGTACAGCACGCGCCAGAACGCCGATCGGAAAATCCCAATTCGACGTGTGCGGGTATACGAGCACGACGGCTTTGGGTGGCGGTGGCGGTTTGGGTAATACACGCCAACCGAAGAGACGCAGACACGCAGCTGCCAGCTTGGCTGAGATACTCACGCGGTTCAGCGGCGCTTAGTCGAAGTCGGTGCGGGATTCGAAGGGCAATCGCGGCACGAATGACTCCCGTGCGAACTCTGAAACCAGCGCAGCGCGCGCAAACCGAAATGCCGGGTGGCGAAGCGCGTGTAGGCATCGCGAATGCGCTTAGGACCTAGGGCATAGACCAGATACGCAGCGCTTGCCAACACTGCGCCGATGACCACCATCCAATCTAGCCAGGTATTCATGGTGCTAGCTTAGCGCCGTCGCGATGCGATAGGTAAGGAAGGATGCCAAATACGCCAGGCCAAATAGGTAGCCCGCCATAATTAGAGGGTAGCGCCAAGAATTGGTTTCGCGTTTCACCGCCGCTAACGTCGCCAAACATTGCGGTGCAAACACATACCACGCAAGCAAGGAAAATGCGGTTGGCAATCCCCAGGTCGCTGCGATCAGCGGCGTGAGTGAACCGCTGGGATCGCCGTCGGTCGAGGACAGGGCGTACACGGTTCCGAGCGCAACGACGGCAACTTCGCGTGCCGCGAGTCCCGGCACTAACGCGATCGAAATTTGCCAATTAAAGCCAATCGGTGCGAACAGGGGCGCAAGCGCTGCGCCAATGCGGCCGGCGATGCTGTATTCGATTGGCGCGCCAGCGAAATCCGGCGGCGCGGCCGGAAACGAACTAAGCGCCCATAAGATAACTGTGATCGACAAAATCAGCGTGCCGACGCGGGCCAAGAAAATATGCGCCCGCTGCCACAACCCGATCAGCAAATTGCGAAGCGACGGCGAGTGATAGGTCGGCAGTTCCATCATCAACGGCTGAGCATGCAGTTTGTTCACCGTGCGCTTGAGCACGAAGGCAACCGCCATCGCGCTAACGATGCCCGCAACGTATAAGAAAAATAAAACCAGACCTTGAAGTTCGAACACTCCCCAGATTCGCTGCTGTGGAATGAAGGCGCCAATAAGCAAGGCGTATACGGGTAGTCGCGCGGAGCAGGTCATCAGCGGCGCAATCATGATCGTGGTTAAGCGGTCGCGCGCATCGGGAATGGTGCGTGTGGCCATGACGCCGGGAATGGCGCATGCAAAGCTGGACAATAGTGGAATGAACGCTCGTCCGGACAGACCCACGCTGCCCATGATGCGATCGAGCAGAAAGGCCGCGCGTGGCAAGTAGCCGGATTCTTCCAGCACGATAATGAAGAAGAACAGAATCAGGATCTGCGGCAGGAACACCAGCACGCTGCCGATGCCGGCGACGATGCCGTCAACCAGCAGGCTGCGCAGCAAGCCTTCACTGAGTGCACTGCCGAGTGCTTCGCCCAGCCATGCAACGCCGGTTTCGATGCCATCCATCAGTGGCGTCGCCCAAGCGAATACGGCTTGAAACACCAAGAACAGCGTTGCCAACAAGATCGCGGGCCCGGTGATCGGGTGCAGTACGACGCGATCGATTCGATCGGAGGTCGATTCGCCGGTATCGCGATCGGCGCCGATGATCCGGAGTAATCGCGTAACTTCGGCGTGATCGCGCTCCAATTGCTGCGCGGTCGACGACGTGTCGGTTTTTGCGTCGCCGATATTCGCCGGAAGCACGATGCTGTCGAGTTCTTTAAGCAGCGACTCCACGCCACTGCGCTTGAGACCCACGGTGCTGACCACGGGTAACTGCAGCTCGCGGGACAACGCTGCGGTGTCGATCTTTAAGCCGCGACGTTCAGCTAGGTCGCTCATGTTTAGCGCCAAAATCATCGGCAGTCCCAGGCGCTTAATCGCCAGCGCAAGGCGCAAGTTCATGCGCAAGTTGGTCGCGTCGGCGACGCATACCACCAGATCGGGACGCTGCTCGCCGGGCAGACGACCGAGCAGCGCGTCGACCATCACGCGTTCGTCAAGCGTTTGCGCTTCCAGGCCGTAAACACCGGGAAGATCGAGGACACGCACGCGCTTGCCTTGCGGTGTTTCGAACACACCTTCCTTGCGCTCGACAGTAACGCCCGCGTAGTTCGCTACTTTTTGATGGCTGCCGGTAAGTAGATTAAACAACGCGGTCTTGCCGCAGTTGGGATTGCCCACCAAAGCGATAAGTGGCGATGCGACTGATGTAACGGCGTTCACGAGAGGTAAGCGATGTATGTCGTTAAGGATGTTGCAGAGGTTCCGGCGTAACTTGCACGCTGCGCGCTTCGATCAAACGCAAGGCAAATGTCGATGTGCCGATGCGCACGGCCAATGGCGTGCCGCCCCAAACGCCGCGCGCAACAACACGCACGCGCTCGCCGGGAAGGAAACCCAATTCCGCTAAACGCCGCAGCAATTCCGGCGTCATCGCAGCATCGGCCCCCTGCACGGCGTTGACGACAGCCGGTTGATGCAAGGCGAGTTGATCGAGTGAAGTCATATAGGTGTATCAGATCAGTAGTCGCACACAGTGCTGTGTACTGCCGGATCGCGCTGTCGTTCGCCTGGCGCCGTGTGAATGGTGTGGCAATCGGCACACGTGCGTTTAGAATCGCCTTCGAGCACGGCGCGCGTTTTGGTGTAGCTGTGCGCGTCCGGCTTATTCAGCTCTTTGCTCGATTTGGCGAGCTTGACGTCGAAGTCGGCAAACAAATCGTCGCCTGCAACGAAGTTATTGGGATAGGGTTTGCCGCTGGAGCGCGACTTGCCGCCGCGTAAATGGCATTGCGCGCAAATGGCCTGCTTCAATTGCAGCGAGCCGGTATGTTTTTTTCCGAACCAAGCGAGCTCGGGTTGCGTAGTGTGTTCGGTCGGTACCGCACCGTGGCAGGTGAAGCAATCCAATCCGGTGCTGGAAAATACGCCGGTCGCCGGGTCGACGCCGGTAGTGTGGCAGCCCGCGCATCGTTGTTCGAATTCGCCGCTACGCCAAGTTTTAGCTTTGGCGTCGTACACCGCGAATCGTCCATAGCCGATCTGTTGTAATGCTCGATGCGCTTGTATTCCGCCGACGACGTGCGTGGCGCCTGCCGGCAACGCTGACGATGTCGGCGTTGCATCCGCGGGTCGCGTGGTCCAAGCATGCGAATTATCGAGCCACGTTGTACCCACTTCATTGCGGTGACAGAACAAGCATTCGTCGCCGGTCATGTATTCCGGCAATGGTGCTCCGACATGATCTTTGCGCGTCTCGGCCATTGCGAGTTGCACAATGACCGGTGCCGTAAGCAGCATTGCAAATCCAAGTTGGCGCGCCTGCATCCTCATGACTAAATTCGTGTCCGCTGTGCGCCCTGCAGTTTGATGTCGACGTTCGACCGCTTGCCGTCGCGTACAATGGTTAACCGCACGGTATCGCCGATTTCTTTTTCGTCGAGGCGTGACAGCAATTCGCCGGGCGTCTTCACCGGTTTGCCGTCAATTTCGATGATGATGTCGCCCACGATCACGTTGCCGCGGCGGTCTTGCTTCGCAACGCGCAGCCCAGCCATCTCGGCGCCGCTGCCGGGTGCAACTTGCAGCACGGCGATCCCTTCCAAGTCCAGATGTTGGGTAATGGTTTGATTCCAGTTCTCGTCCATGCCAATGCCTAACGTCGGGCGCTCGTAGCGGCCGGTCGCAATGAGCTTCGGCACGATGCGATTAACGGTGTCGACGGGTACTGCAAAACCCACTCCGGCATACGCACCGGAAGGCGAATAGATCGCTGTGGTGATGCCGATTAAGCGACCTGCGCTATCGAGCAACGGACCGCCGGAATTGCCGGGATTGATCGCAGCATCGGTTTGCACTAGATGCTCGATAGTCGCGCCTGTATCGGTGGACAACGATCGATCCAAGGCGGACACAATGCCGGTCGTTAATGTCCAGTCGAGACCGAACGGGTTGCCGATTGCGTAAACGCGTTGACCCACTCGCAAGTCCTTGCTGCTGCCCACGGGTACCGGCGGTGGGCGATTGGTCGGTACGTTGATACGCAACACCGCTAAATCGTGATCGGGGCTAGCGCCCACCAGCGTTGCTTCATAGTCGCGACCGTCGCTCAACCGCACCCATGCTTCGGAAGCGCCTGCAATTACGTGATAGTTAGTGACGACGTGATCGTCTGCATCCCACACGAATCCCGACCCGGTTCCTTTCGGTACGCTGAAGGTGTTCCGCGTCCAAAAGTCCGTGACTTGTTCGCGCGTGCGAATGTAAACCACGAACGATTTGGATCGCTCGAACAAATCGATCGTGGCCTGTTCATCGTTGCCGATGGGCGCACGCGAAGTTACCTCGCGGGGCTCGGCCGCAGGCCTGGCGATTAGCAATCGATTGGACGGCACGAGCAGCCATACCACTACCGGCAGCGCCACCAGTAACAGCACCCACAACGCATTGCTTCGCGAAAATGCAGATTGACGTTTTCTCATGAGAACATTTTAGCGTGCGTGCCGATGGTCATTGGTCGAAGAGGGTTAGACGGCATGTCGATGCCCCGGCAGCGGAAACCGCCCGCATAGATCCCGAACTGCTTTTGACAAAGTCTCGGTGTCCTGGCGCTGCGTAAGCGCTGCGATCAATAGCTCGCCGATCTTTTCCATATCCGGCTCGCGCATACCGCGAGTGGTCGCCGCCGGCGTGCCGATGCGAATACCGCTCGGGCGCATCGGTGGGCGTGGATCGTCGGGGATCACTTGCTTGTTCACGGTGATATCAACCGCATCTAAGCGCTCTTCGGCAATGCGGCCGTCGACATCGAAACTGGCTGCGGTATTAAGCACCATCAAATGATTTTCCGTTCCGCCGGTGATCAGCTTGCCACCGTTCGCAATCATGGTCTTCGCCAGAGCTTGTGCGTTACGTAGCGTTTGCGCAGCGTACTCTTTGAATTCTGGAGCAAGCGCCTTCTTCAAGGTGACGGCGATGCCGGCGATTACGTTCATGTGCGGGCCGCCTTGCAGGCCGGGAAAAACCGACTTATCGATTTTGCCCGCATACTCTTTGCCGCACAGAATCAATCCGCCGCGCGGCCCGCGCAGCGATTTGTGCGTGGTGGTCGTTATTACATCGAAGCCCACATCCAACGGATTCGCTAACACATTGCCGGCGATCAAGCCGCCCAAGTGCGATACATCGGCCATCGTCAGTGCGCCTATTTCGGTCGCAATAGTCTTAAATTGCGCGTAATTGAGTTCGCGCGGATACGAAGAGTGACCGCACAGAATCATCTTCGGCTTATGCCGTTGCGCGAGGCTGCGTACTTCATCGAAGTCGATGTGCCCGTCATCGCCATGCGTTTTATAGCGCACGAAATTAAATACGCGTCCCATGTGCGAGACCGGCGCGCCATGCGTGAGATGTCCGCCGTGACTTAGGTCCATCGCTAAAATAGTATCGCCCGGCTCTAAGAGCCCGAAGTACACCGCTTGATTCATCGGCGAGCCGCTGAGCGGTTGCACGTTGGCGTGTTCGGCGCGGAAGACTCGCTTGGCGCGCTCGATCGCGATCACTTCAATTTGATCGGTGAACTGCTGGCCGCCGTAGTAACGACGACCGGGATATCCCTCGCTGTATTTGTTGGTCAGCAAGCTCGCGTTGGTCGCGAGTACTTCGGGATAGGTATAGTTTTCGGACGGAATGAGCTCGATGCCGCGCGCCTGCCGATCTTCCTCGGCATTGAGCAGCGTTGCGATATCGGCGTCAAAAGTTTGCAGTTGCGCGAAGTGTGTAGACATGGCCGTTCTCGTAAGGTGTGCACATGGATTGCAGAATCCCAATTCCAACGTGCCCAGGCGAACGGCTAACCTTCCTTGGTGGCTGTCAGTTTCACGGTGGTATCACCTTGTATCGCCAGTCGCTGACAGCGCGGCATACTGTAAGCGAACCGGCTGTTTAACGCATAGCGAAGCTCGCTCCGCCTTACGGCAAGCAGCCTAGCAGTTACCTGCCCAAGATGCGAATGATTCGCATTGGCGGGCAGGGTGCCAAACAGGCGACTTGCATCCGGAATGGTGGATCTCTAGCGTATATCCATGAACGAACAAGTACTTACGTTGATGGGACGTACCATTGCCATTCCCGAAACTCGCGAATTAGACATATTTGCCGGTCTGCTCGAGCGTCGTGGCGCTACTGTCATTCGCTGCCCGCTGGTAGCTATTCATGATGCTCCAGACCCTGCACCCGTCTTGGCTTGGGTGAATCGCTTCAACGCCGGTGTATTTGACGATCTAGTCCTGTTGACGGGCGAAGGGTTGCGCCGGCTGCTGTCCTGCATTGATCGCCAAGCTCCTGAGTTGCGAGCGACCTTTGTGGCGCAGCTGGCACGCGTGCGAAAAATTACGCGCGGCCCCAAGCCCGCACGCGCGTTGCGCGAACTCGGTTTGCAATCGGACCTCGCTGCAATCGTGCCCACAACTGAAGGTGTTATCGAGTTGTTGGGTACTTATGAAATGCGCGGCCGACGTGTCGGCGTGCAGTTGTACGGCAGCGATCCGAACCAGCGCCTCGTTACTTTTTTGGAAAACGTAGGTGCAAGCGCAGACGTCGTTGCGCCGTACGTTTACGCGGATTCTTCCGAAGATCAATCCGTGCTCGATCTTGCGCGGCGCTTGCAGGCAGGCAAGGTGGATGCCATCGCGTTCACGAGCATGCAGCAAGTGCAGCGACTATTCGACGTGCTGGGTGCGGACGCGGCGCGCAATGCTCTCGGCAAAACGCTGGTCGCTGCAGTAGGACCGGTAGTGGCCGAAGCGCTGACTAAACGCGACGTACGCGTTGCGCTAATGCCCGAGGACGCTTTCTTTCTCAAACCGCTGACACAGGCGTTGGAGAAGGTTTTCCGTACGTGAATCTGAATGTCGGCGCGGTAGCTATGTCAAGCGGCGATGATCGCATCGTCATCCATCACCGCGCGACCCGCATTCGTCCTTAGAATTCGCCGATGCAAACTTCGCATCAGCCCGAATTTGTCTCGCGGCAATGGTCGGGCTTCTTAATGGCTGCCGCCGGTGCGATTGCGTTCAGCGGCAAAGCCATCATCGTCAAGCTCGCCTATCGATACGACGTCGATGCCGTGACGCTCATCATGTACCGCATGCTGTTCGCCTTGCCGCTATTCCTGGCGCTGGCGTGGTGGTCCGGCCGAGGCAAGCCCAAGCTGTCGATGCGCGATTGGGCCATGTTGGGTGGATTGGGTTTCTGCGGTTACTACTTGTCGAGCTTTCTCGATTTCGCAGGATTGCAATATGTCTCTGCCGGCCTTGAGCGGCTCATTCTTTACTTGAATCCAACTATTGTGCTGGCGGTAGGTGTGCTGTTCTTCAATGTGCATGCCGTGCGGCGGCAATGGTTGGCGTTGAGCGTCAGTTATGCCGGTGTGTTCGTGGTGTTCGGCCACGATGTCGCTTCGGGCGGCGACAATGTGGCGTTAGGCGCATTGCTCGTGTTCATGAGCGCGATTTTTTACGCGCTCTACTTGGCGTTTAGCGGGCAAGTCGTCAAGCGATTCGGCGCGTTGCGATTAACCGGTATCGCTACAAGCGTCGCCTGTGTGCTGTGCATTGCGCAGTTTTTTATTTTGCGCTCGCCGGACGCGATGTTCGTTGCGCCGGAAGTCATTTGGTTGTCGGTATTGAACGCCACGCTTTGCACGTTCTGCCCGGTGTTATTGGTGATGATGGCGGTCGAGCGAATCGGCGCCGCAGCAAGCGCGCAAATCGGCATGGTCGGACCTGTGTCCACTGTTTTATTAGGCGCGCTGCTGTTAAGCGAACCCTTTACCGCCTGGG
>Ga0315910_10003218_pt1 | contig 14001 bp, 16 predicted proteins | sample EdamamesoilMG_FD_204470 | JGI IMG/M metagenome (GOLD analysis project Ga0315910, IMG submission 204470) | Garden soil microbial communities collected in Santa Monica, California, United States - Edamame soil | ecosystem: Environmental > Terrestrial > Soil > Garden | place: USA: California...
TCCTGGATGCCCGGGGCTTCGATGGCGGGCATCATCTATTTCACGACCATCACCACGGCGACGGGGCGGAACAACCTGTTGAATGTCGGTCTGCTGTTGTTCGTTGCGTCGGCCCTGCACAACGCGCTCGGCTATGTGTTCGGCTACTGGCTGAGCCGCGCCACCGGGCTGGACAAAAACTCCGCGCGCTCGGTCGCCTTTGAGGTCGGTTTGCAGAACGGCGCGATGGCCTCGGGCCTGGCGGACGCGATGGGCAAGCTGGGCACGGTCGGTCTCGCGGCGGCGATCTTCAGTCCGTGGATGAACGTGAGCGGCTCGATCCTGGCCAACTACTGGCGGAAACGACCGGTGGAACCGGAGCAAAATTCTAACAGGAGTTAACGGAGGGAACGGAGAAAGAATCCCAATCGACTGGCGAAGGTGGATTAACCACCGCTGCCCGCGAGAGGGTTTGCGCCGTCTCTATTCCTCGCTTTCCGGCCGTTTGCCGCGGCCATGATCGAGGTTGACGAACTGATCTGTCACCGCGATGTGACCGACGATATTGAATTTACCAACGGTTTCCAGCTTGGCGAACCGGTACGCGATCGAGGAGGCCGGAAAGTGTTTTCCGTCGAGCGGGTTCTTCGTCCACTGTCCGGTTTCGGTCAGATATTCGAGCGATTCAGCGTTTTCGATGAGGATGTTCACGATGAGTTGGTCTAGCGGCGCGTACCGATCAGGCCCAGCAGCACCATCAGGATGCCGCCGAAGAAAATCCCCACCCCGACCGACCACAACAGGATGATCGTCTTGCGGCGTTGTTCCCACGGGGCTTGATGGTGGAAGAGAATTCTTCCCAGGAGATCGATTGGGGCAAAGTGCAGATTGATACCAGCTCAGCATGCGGTGGAATCCGGGAATGTCCATGACTAAACTGATAAATCGCGCATCGCAGTGAAACAAATTGTGCCCGCTGACGATGGCCGGAAAAATAAATCGAGATAAAGGTATCTATTGTCTGCGGGCGGCGTAGCGTGGTTCCTATGGACACTCCTTTCATCTCGCCCGCGCTCGCGCCCCCGTTGATCGCGAAAGCCACCTTGCTGCTCGCTGAGATCAGCCCCGTCAAAACTCCCGCTTTGCCCAACGACCTGAGCCCCCAAGACCTCGCCCAGCGCGCCAAGGTGATCACCTCCGTCCTCAGGGAAATCATCGCGCCGCGCGGCTGGGCGCACGGCGGCATCAATGACTGATGCGTGTGCAGCGCGGGCGAGCGACTGGCGGAAACGACCGGGGGAACTGGAGCAGACTTCTAACAGGAGTAAACAGAGGGAACGGAGGAGTTCATATCCCAAAGGGATTATGTCATTCAGCTCTGCGTTGACCGATGAAATCGGGCTACGCTGGGTAATGAAATAATATGACATCAACCCTGACAGGGGTTGCATCAACAGCGCGAACGACCATTCAACCCTTTCAGGGTTGGTTGTCACTGGGACGTGAACCTAGGGTAGCCGCTACGCGCCAACCCTAGGCTGAAAGATGGAATCCCGTCGGGATTCTCAAGGCATCCGCCGCACCTGACGGCTTCAACACTTCACCGATTGCTCGGCGGCGTAATCCAGGTCGGAGATCTCGATGGAGAAATCGCTCGCGTGCCGGGAGATCCGCTCCGCCAGCCCGCGCAACTGCTTGGCCTGCCAGTAAGTCTGCATGCCGGGATAAGCCTCTCGCGCGATGCGCCCGAGTTCTTTCTGCACCGCCTCGAACACCCGTTGGTTCAGACCAACCGCGCTTTGCACCTCATCGAACTCAGGCTTCAGGTCCCAATGGATTTGTTCGCTGGATTTCTTTTCGGGTGGGATGTCCTCGGGCATGCCGGCATCCTGCCACCGGCGAATATGAAGTCAACCCGAGGAACGGGTTTGAACAAGAAGACGTTTAACAGGAGGGAACGGAAGGAACGGAGGAAATCATATCCCGTTGGGATTCTCACGGCAGACGCCAGACGCCGCGCTCCACGTGAATCAACAATTTCATGTCCCGCAAAACTTGAAGCTGTTGGCGAATCTTGTCTTTCACGTGGCGATTGTCGGGATGCAACGCCTCCAGTTCGCGAGCAAATGAATAGGCATCTGCAGTTGTGAACTCGAGCTTGCTAAGACGGCGGACGGCATTCAATACATCCAAAGTCCAGCTACGTTGCTTAGCCTTGATTTCCCCGAGTGGTTTTATTTTCCGGAACAGCGACCGGACTTCGTTGGCTGGTGTGATGGCGCTTTCTGTCACCAATGAAATGCGTGCCTCCGTTGGGATTCGAGTTAGCGCAATGTTACAACCAACCCATCCGGCACGGCGCGCTTTCGGAGAAAGCGGTTTTCGTTTGATGATAGCCGAAGATGGAAACGCGAAGTGCGGAACGAGCAACAGATTCCTGACGCTCCATGTTGCCAAATCATAATGCAGGAAAAAGAAATTGGGCGTACGGTCGTTTCTGATTGCTTCCATCATTTTGCTGTAAGCGCCATCTGAAACGGAATTGCCAATCCGGGCCTTCTGTCCCTTCAACTGATACCAGAAGTCACAGTTCGGACAGCGATAGTCATTGACGGCTGTGTTCTTCCGGAGCCAATCCAGTTTTGGAGAGGGACAATTCGGACAGTAGAAATTGTCTGCTCCCCAAGCTTCAGTGACATTTCCGGCTTTCTGCGAACCGCTCTTGTAAGCGGCAGCCAATGAGCCGGTCATGGAAAGATTCATCCGCAGGAATTAGATCATTGCTCCACCGTCGCTTCAAACGATTTAAAACTCCAAGTTTTGTCTACGTTCCCTCCGTTCCCTCCTGTTGAATTGTCCCTGTTAAGCCTCCCGCCTTATTCCTTCTTTGCGCCAAGTTTGTCCAACGCCACGGCGGCGAGGATGACGAAGCCTTTGATGACTTGTTGCCAGAAGGGTGAGACTTCCAGGAGCACGAGGCCGTTGTTCAACCGCCGGGGCTGGCACCTGTTAAGCGCTACTCATTGAATTGGGGAATCCCCCGAGCGGCGTGCCATACCCGCAGGACTTCAATCAGCGTCAGTTCTTCGCGCACCCGATAAACAATCCGATAGGGCCCATGGATGATTTCCCGGATGTTTTCACTTTTGAATTCGGGCACGACGCGACCGAGTAAGGGGGACGCTACCAACGACTCAGCCTTCGCGATGATTTGATAGCCGAACTGTTCCGCCGCTTGTGGGTTGTCGCGAGCGATGTAGGCAACCAGCCCTTGGAGATCGCCGATGGCCGGCTGCGTGAAAACTATTTTGAAGCCCATTTGGGAATCATCTTTTTGACGTCTTCCAACGGTACGACTTCGCCCCGGTCAGCCGCCGTAATGCCTTCGCGCACCGCCGCCCGAAAGGCCAGTTCGTCCAAGATGAAATCCGCAAAAGTCTCCTGCTCTTTGCCCGGAAGCTTGGCGGCTTCCTGAAACGCTTTTTCGAGAGCTTGCGTCATGGCTGGAATCTAGTCCGACAAAATCTGAAAAACAACGCTCAATTAGGTCCTATTCCTTCTTCGCGCCGAGTTTGTCCAGTGCCACGGCGGCGAGGATGACGAAGCCTTTGATGACTTGTTGCCAGAAGGGCGAGACTTCCAGCAGCACGAGGCCGTTGTTCAGCACGCCGATGATGAGGCAGCCCAGCACCGTGCCGAGGATCGAGCCGCGCCCGCCGCTCAACGATGTGCCGCCGATGACGACCGCCGCAATGGAATCCAGTTCGTAACCGAGGCCGGCCTTGGGATCGGCGGCGTCGAGTCGCGCGGTTAGGATCAATCCGCCAACGGCGGCCAGGCCGCCGCCCAACGTATAGACCCACACTTTGACGCGATCGACGTTGAGGCCGGCAAACCCCGCGGCTTTCTCGCTCCCGCCCACGGCGTAGATGTAGCGCCCGAGCGTGGTGTGGATGGAGAGGAGATAGAACAGCACGACGAGCGCGGCGGAGATCCAGATGGCCATCGGCACGCCGAGCCAGAAGCCCGCGCCGATGAAGCCGAAGGTCGGCCCGAGCGCGGTGACGGGAAAGCCGTTGGTCCAAAGCATCGTCAGGCCGCGGCCGATGCTCAACATGCCGAGCGTGGCGACAAAGGGCGGCAGTTTGAAGCGGGTGATGGCAAGGCCGTTGAACCAGCCAAGCGCGAGTCCGGTGACGATGCCCGCGATCACCGCGCCGAAGGGGGTGAACTGCAATTGGACGTCGAAGAGTTTCAGCGTGAGTCCGTTTTTCAACAGTCCCGCGGCGACCGCGCCGGACAATCCTAGGATGGCGCCGACGGAGAGGTCGATGCCGCCGGTCAGGATGATGAGCGTCATGCCGATGGAGAGGCAGAGGTTGACGGAGATCTGCAGGAGGATATTGCGCAGGTTGGGCACGGTGAGGAACTGTTCCGAGGCGAGGCTCAGCCCCACGACCATCACGAGCAGCGCGAGGAGCGATTGGAAACGTTTGAGATCTTCGGGCTTTAACATGGGAATTTAACTTAACTTTCCCTCACCCTGACCCCCTCCCGTCGGACGGGAGAGGGGACAGCTATCGGTGTGTTCCAATTCTTCGGCTGTGCACCGGCCAAATCCAGCGCTTGGTTTCGCGTGAAGACGGCGAACGATCCTCCTTCTCCCTGAGGGAGAGGGCCGGGGTGAGGAGGAACGTAACGAGGGATTCATGTTCACGTGAAGCTGGCGAGTTCGGTCAAATGCTCGTCCTTGAAGCTGAAACCCCAGCCGTCGCCGTCGTTGGCATACGCGAAGCCGTCGCGCATGCGGATGGGATGCGTGATGAGTTTGTCCACCCAATCGAAGGACTCCGCACCGTAGGCGTTCGGGACGGTGAGCAGCAGCGGCACGTCGTATTCCTTGTAGTAATGCGGCAGCACGGGAATGTGATGCGCCTGCGCGAGCGCGGCGGAAGCACGCCAGGCTTCGACGCTGCCGAGGCGGAGCAGGTCCGGTTGCCAGAGATCAATCGCGTCCCGCCGGATCAATTCGCGCAAGGTGACGGTGTCGAACTCGCGCTCGCCGGTCGCGATGGACATGCTGGCCTGACGACGCAACTGCGCGTAGCCGTCGTAATCGGTGCGATGCAGTGGCTCTTCAAACCAGGTGATGCGCAGCGGTTGCGCGGCACGTGCGAGTTCGAGCGCAGCCGGGAGGATGCAGCCCTGGTTCGCATCCATCATGATGTTGATGTGCGGACCGACGGCCTCGCGCACTTTTGTGAGCCGCTCGATGTCGCGCTGGATCTCCGGCGAACCGACTTTGACTTTGACGGAGCGGAAGCCGCGCTTCACGTAGCGCCGGACTTCATCGAGCAGTTCGTCCATCGAATACGAAAGCCAGCCGCCGCTGCCGTAGAGCGGCACACGGTCGTGATAGGTGCCGAACAGTTTCCAGATCGGCGCGCGCAGGGTCTTGGCCCACGTATCCCACATGGCGACGTTGATCGAGCCGGCCGCCCAGCGATGCAGACCCACGTTGCCGAAGTATTCGCTTTCGCGTTCGTGCTTGGTGAGGAATCGTCCGGTGTCGCTGGCTTCCATACCGAGTGCCATCGGCGCCGCATCGCGCAATGCGCCAAGGATCGCCTGTGGCGAGTAATGAAACGCGAGCAGGTGGCCGTCGCCAGTGATGCCGTTGTCCAGTTCGATGCGCGTGACGGTGAACGCGATCTCCGGGATCTGATGCGTGCTGTCCGCGATGGACTGCGAGAGCGGCGATACGGCGCGGAAGAAGGAGATGCGTTTGATCTTGGGCATGGCGGGATGATTTAACAGGAGGAAACGGAGATAACGGAGAACTCTTTGAAACAAGCATCAAATTTGTCGTGGGCGTTTTGCATTCCTCTGTTTGCTCCTATTCAATTTGTTTCAGTCTGAATCGGCACGACTTTCAACGGCTTCAAGTCGGTGGATTCGTCGTTCACTTCCGCGCAGCCAACGAAGCGCACCATGGCTCCGACTTTGGCTTGTTCACGCAACTTCGGTTGCACGCGCGTCTCGACAAGTTGGTTCAAGGCTTCGGAGATGGCGTTGAAGTCCTGCGAGTTGGGGTAATCGCTGACGTTGAGCAGACCCGTGCCGTCGCGGATGGCATTGCTGAATAACAGACCAGTTTGCAACGAGACTTCAGCGTTGGTTGCGCCCGGTGTGATGGCGAGTGAGAGCTCGTCCTCGCTCACTGCGAGCACGCGCCCGGTGCCGGAGAGAAAATACGTGTAGCTCTCGCTCACGCCGACGGCGCGCGCATGCTTTTTCTTCGCTGCTGCGGTATCAGATCGGATGACAGAGAGCAGTTCTTCCGCTTTCGTTGCCTTGTCGAGTGATTTGAGAAGTTGTTCGCTCCAGAATTTTTCCGCGAACTCGGCGGGATTGAACTTTGCCGCAGCTTTTTCCTTCGTCGCCCGCTCCAACGACACGACATGGAAAAGCGGAAACCGCCAGCAGATGCCGGCGAAAAAGGCGGCAGCGATAACCCAGCCAGCTATACGTTTCATGCATTACCATTCGGTGTAAAGGACGTGGTGAAACCGAGCAGCACTTCAATTCGCTGTTGAACTCGAGGAACACGGTCCTTCATGGCGTAATCTGTCACTACTTTCTTGAATTGTTCTGGCTTGGGCGGGTGAGTCAATCGTGGCTTGTAAGCGCGAAGAAAGGGAGTTTGCGGATTTGCGATTGCCAGAAGAGCGTCAATGGCGACCAGACTCAATGGTCGCCCACTAGTAAACCATGATTCGATGCGAGCCCAGTCGATCTTTGAAGCGGCGGCCAGATAACCCCAAGATTCCGTGATCGGCTCGAAGATGTTCTGCTCCATCCAGTCCAGGACTTCCGTTGAGTGAAAATAGCTTAAACAGAATGCCGCATCACGTTTCCGCGCACCTTCTAAGGAACAGACCGCAGACAAAACACGATCGAAACCTTCGCGAAATGGCAGGCATGCGGCTGAAGCTTGAGCAAGCGACGCCAGGTTCGCTTTATCTGGATACTCACCCCAAGCGTAACGCACAAGTTCCTCGGCGCGTTCCCGAAGAGTTAACGCGCATATCTCTAGCACTGTTGCACGAATCCCAACGTTTGTCGTAGTTGCAAACCGCTCGGATAGGGCTACGGCCACATCGTCGGGAGGCAAAGTAAGCCAAGCAGCAAGGTTGTCTTCCTGCAAACGCCAGCGCGTGATCGAAAAATCGAGAAGCGCACGGGCATTACCTGTGACGTCGGCTAGCGACGGTGCAGGAAAGTCGTTCGGGCACTCTACAGCTTCCTCCGGTTGATCTGCAATCCCGTCCTCGTCGTAGAAGTCGTCGTGAAGTAGAAACTGATACCAGCCATGCCGTTTCGCCAAGTTATACCACTCTTTGGGTCTGAGCGCTCTAGCATGAAGTCTCCGGTGACATTCTGCACAAAGGTGATACGGCTCACTTGGGTCGTCACAAGACTCGACCGTTACAGCTTTCGCTGTCTCACACGCTTCGCACAAGTGGCCCATGATCACTCCAGAGTCGCTTAGTTCTTTTTGCCGTAGTCGCCGTACTTGCTCACGTTCTCCGGGGTCACGAGCTCCACCTTCACGGGAATCTTCTGCTGAAAGTCGCGCTTGCCCTTGATGTACTGGTCGGCGTATTCGGCGGCGTTGCGCGCCATCGTCTTCGGGAACTGCATGCCCGTGGCGGCGAGCTTGCCCTCGGCGATGAGCTTTACCACGTCGTCCGCGCCGTCAAAACCGAACACCTTCACCTTGTCCGCTTTGCCCGCGGTGACCAGCGCCTGATACGCGCCCATCGCCATCGCGTCGTTGCCGCAGAACACCGCGTTCAGGTCGGGATTCTTTTGCAAGATGGATTCAAAAACTTCCAAACCCTTCGCGCGGTCGAAGTCGGCGCTCTGTTGCGCCACCATCTTCAAGCCGGGAAACCGGTCCACGACACTGTGAAAGCCTTTCGAGCGGTTCCACGTGTTGTTGTCGCCAACCAGTCCGAGAAGTTCGGCATACTTGCCTTCCTTGCCGACCACCTTCACGAAGTGTTGCCCGAGCGCGACGCAGCCAGAGTAATTGTCGGAGAGCATCTGGGCGGTGGCAGCGTTGGTGGAATTGATCTCGCGATCGATGCAGAACACCGGGATGCCTGCCTGCTTCGCCTTGAGCACATTGGCCACTGAACCATCCGCATCGGTGGGATTGAACAGGATCGCCTTGTAGCCGCCGGCGATGACGTTCTCAAAGTGCGATGCTTCCTTGGCCGTGTCATTCTGCGAATCGAAAAGGGTGGCATCGTAACCAAGTTCGACCGCGCGCGCCTTGGCGGTTTCGCCGAGCACGACAAACCACGGATTGTTGAGCGTGGAGATGACGACGGCGATCTTTTGTTTGTCAGCGGCGTGACCGGCCACGAGTGAAGCGGCGAGTGCGAACGTGAGCAGGAGGTTTTTCATGGTTTGAGTTTAGGTTTTGACAGTTGAGAAATGCAATTTTCAATCTGGCTCTAACTTGAACTGTGCAAGTCAATCGAGCCACCCTGTTTACCGGCACTATTCTCCAGGGGGCGAAGTTCGAGCAGAAAGATTGGGGGACCTTGGGCGTCGGCCTTCTGATAGGCGTCGTTGACCAGTTTGTTGATACGCTGGTAGCGCTCGTCGTAGCGGAGGAAGATGCGTTCACGGATCAAGAACCAACCCACCACGACCACTACTGCGACGCCGGTTGCCAATTTCCATCCGATCAGAGGCCAGAGGATCGGCCACAAGAGCAACGTCAGATAGCCCAGGCATCCGTTTCTGATGCTTCGCTGGTGGTATTGGAAATCCTCTTCTCCAAGCAACTCCTTGAGTTCCTCCTTGGTCGGAGTGACAGGGATGTTCTCCTCCGGCCCTCTATGCGCTTTCACCAGATAGTTTCCGGCGGGAATTCGCATCAAGCTGCTGTCGCCCGTGATTCTTGGCCTGGTTGAACGGTAATCTTCAACCCCGCCGACAACCAGTGTTCCAGAGGGAACGCACAGGAGGAACTCGCCAGGCAGAAGCGTCATTTCCTTGCGGATCTCCGGTTCGATGTCTTCCTGGACCAAAACGTCGATCGGCCCGCCACAATCCGCTCCCGTCGCGATAAAGAACAGATGGCCCGCGTCCGCATCAGATTTGAGATTTGAATCATACTCCTTACCCCAGAGTTTTTTCAGCGGACTTGCATTGCGGGAGGCATCCCACGCGCCAAGCATGGCGATGTCTGTTCCGGTATCAATGCGAGCTTTCATCGCGAGATCACAATGTCCTTTTTACCGCTGCCAGCCAGCCGTTGTGAAGCCGCGTCGCATTCGCGCTGGCTATTTGCGGACGGAAAGCCTTTTGCGCGCGCGGCAACTTGACCAGATCATTAAGCGACTTGCAGATGCCGAATCCAAGCAGGCCATTCATAGCTGCGCCCCAGGCGGAACTTTCGGCGACTTCGGCGACCTTGATCTCGATGCGCGTCAGGTCGGCGGTGAATTGCATCAGGAATTTATTTCGCGTCGGACCGCCATCAGCGTGGAGGATTTTTAGTTTAACCTTTGCGTCACCTCGCATCATGTCCAGCACGTCGCGGATCTGATACGCGATGGCTTCTTGCGCAGCGCGAACGATGTGCGCTTTGTTCGTGTGCGCCGTCATACCGACGATGGCTGCTCGCGCTTCCGGCGACCAATACGGCGCGCTCAAACCAGCGAACGCTGGAACAAGATAAACCCCGCCATTGTCCTTCACACTCAAGGCCAGCTGTTCAACTTCGCCAGCATCTTGGATGAGATCGAGTTGATTTTTCAGCCACTCAATCGTCGCGGCCGAGAAGTTGATGATGCCCTCGAAGGCGTACGTGGGTTTGCCTTGATAGACCCACGCCAACGCGGTGACCGCGCCCTTTTCTGAAACACGCATTTTGTCGCCGATGTTGAGCAATACACTTGTGCCAGTGCCAAACGTGGCCTTGGCTGTGCCCGGCTGATGGCAACGCTGCGCAAAGAGCGATGCCTGCGAATCACCCATCACACCGACGATGGGAACACGTTTCGGCAAAATGCCACCCGCGTCCGTTTTGCCGAACTGCGCCGCACTCTCGCGCACTTCCGGCAAGGCATTCACCGGAACTTTGAAGAGTTTGCAGAGCTGCGCATCCCACTTCAGTTTGCCGATGTTGAACAGCAGCGTGCGGCTGGCATTGGTGTAATCGGTGGCGAAAACCTTTCCACCAGTGAGGCGATAAATCAGATAGGCATCAATGTTTCCGACCACAGCCTCACCACTCTTAAGCCTGGCCGCGATGGCTGGCTTATTCTCAACCAGCCAGCGAATCTTGGACGCGGAGAAATAGGTGTCAATCTTAAGCCCGGTCATTTTGAGAACGCTTGGCCCGTGGCCTTGTTTCGTGAGCTTGGCGCAGATGGCATCGCCACGACGATCCTGCCAGACGAGGGCGTTATGCAACGGCTTGCAGGTCCTGCGATCAAACACCAGCACCGTCTCGCGTTGGTTCGTGATGCTCAGCGCCGCTAATTTAGAGAGTTTGGCTCGATTGCGCCTGGCGATTTCGCCGATGACTGCGAGGACGTTTTTCCAGATTTCCTCGGCGTCATGTTCCACCCAACCGGGCTGCGGATAAATCTGGCGATGATTGCGCGAGGCTTTATCCAGCAGATTGCCACGCGCGTCGAAGAGGATGGCTTTCGTCGCGGACGTGCTTTGATCAAGAGCGAGGATGAAGCTCATGCTATTTCAACAGCTTGGTCGCGGTTGCGGTCAAACCCTCCATGCTGATGCCGTAGTGGCGGAAGATGTCCGCCTGCGCGCCGGGCACGGTTTCTTCGTCGGGGATGCCGACGATGCGGAACGGTTTGGCAACTCCGGCTTGCAACAGTGTCGAAGCCACCGCTTCGCCAAGACCGCCATGAACCATGTGTTCTTCCACGGTGATGACGGCTTTGCACTCGCGACCGGCTTTGAGGATCGCTTCGGTGTCGAGCGGCTTCACGGTGTGAACGGAGAGAACACGTGCTTGAATGCCTTTCTCTGTGAGTTGCGCGGCGGCAAGGACGGCATGAACCACCGTTTCCCCGTTCGCGATGAAAGCGACGTCGTTGCCATCGCGCAACGTGATGGCTTTGCCGACTTCAAACTTTGTTTCCGGTTTGTGTAAGCCATACATCGCGGCTTTGCCGAAGCGGACGAAGACGGGTTTCGTCGCCTTGGCAGCCGCGAGAATTGCCTGACGTGACTCAAAATTATCAGCCGGGACGATGATGCTGAGATTGTTGATGGCGCGCAGCACGGCGAGGTCGTGCAGCGAATGGTGCGTCGTGCCAAGCGCGCCGTAACTCGTGCCGGAGCTGATGCCGACCAGCACGGCGGGAACGTCCGAGTAACAGACGTCGTTCTTGATCTGCTCCAACGAACGCGCCGTCAGGAAGCAGCTCGGCGAAACGCCGAACGACTTTTTGCCGCACGCCGCGAGGCCGGCGGTGATGCCGACGAGGTTTTGCTCCGCGATGCCGACTTCGACGATCTGCTTGGGCAACGCCTTGCCGAACGGCGCAAGCTTGCCCGAGCCGCGTGAATCGCTGGTGACGGCAACGATGTTGGGATTTGCCTTTGCCAGTTCTTCGAGCGTAGCGGCGAATTCTTCAAGGTTCGCGCGGCCCATTTTCAGGCCGAGCTTTTCCGCCGTTGCTTTCGCGGCGGGCGTGAGCATGGAGGGTGCGGGTGCGCTCATTTGGCCTCCTTCAGTTTGGCTTCCGTCGCGTCGAGATCGGCCAGCGCTTGTTTCAATTCCGCTTCGCTCGGTACGCCGTGATGCCACTTGGCGACGTTTTCCATAAAACTTACGCCTTTGCCTTTCACCGTGTTGGCGATGACAAAGACTGGTTTGCCTGAACCTGACGGCTCAGTGAGCGCCTGGGTGAGCGCGGCGTAGTCGTGGCCGTTGATGTTGCGGACTTCCCAGCCGAACGAACGCCACTTCTCGTCGAGCGGTTCGTTGCTCATCACGTCACGCGTGTGGCCGGTGATCTGGAGCGTGTTGTGATCGAGGATGGCGGTGAGATTATCGAGCTGGTAATGCGCAGCAGCGAGGCCGGCTTCCCAATTCGAGCCTTCGGCGAGTTCGCCGTCGCCGAGCAGGGTGAACGCGCGGAACTTCGTGCCGTCCATCTTGGCGGCGAGGGCCATGCCGATGCAGATGGGCAGGCCGTGGCCGAGCGCGCCCGTGTTCATCTCGATGCCAGGAATATGCCGTGTGGGATGGCCAACGTAGTGCGATTGATAATGGCAGACTGTGTCCAGGTCCGACGCGGGGAAAAAGCCACGGTCGGCGAGCACGGCGTAGAGCGCTTCGACGCAATGGCCCTTGCTCTGCACATAGCGGTCACGTGTCGGGCTGGTGAAGGTCTGCGGCGAAACGTTGAGGACGCGGTTGTACAGGACGTTCAGGATGTCCATGCAGGACAACCCGCCACCCGTGTGGCCTGCGCCGGCGTTGTAGATGAGCTGCAACATCGCGCGGCGCAGCGCGATGGCTTTGAGTTGGAGTTCGTGGTCGGTCATGAAAGTAATTCTACTGCAAATACTGCTTAAGCTTGGCGATGCGATAACCCTCCGCCTCCTCGGTGATCCAAAAGAAAACTGATCGACCGCTCTTTCGCTTTTTGTCTGTTAGCCAAAACCCACCAACCAACGACCGCTTGTTTTGTTTCGGGGTTTCCTTTGGCCAATCACCATCTGAATTGCTTTTCTTTCGGGCGTCAACGTCGGCGTAAATCCAAGTGATATTTTCCACGATGAGGTCAACAGCTGGGCCTCCATATTTGGAATCAGCACTCTTTAGGAAGGTTGCAAACTGCTCGACGCTCATGATTGTCCGCAGCTCGTTAGCACAAAGCTTGTAGCCCGTTTCCAAGTCCTGCTTGAACACCGCTTTCGAGAATTTCCGGATGACATCCAAACTCTTCGTGGCAATCGCTTTCGCATCTTTAGGACCGCCAATCACGGTCGTGGACTTCTTGTTACCCACCAGCCCCACCACTTCGGTCTCAACAAATGCGGGCGGGAAAATCGCATCCGAGAACGCTTTGGCCGAGCGGTCAAACTCCTGATTGTGTCCCTTCATTCCAGGGCGGGGTTTGTCTTTGCCCATGTCATAAACCTTCTCGCGAATCGCCAGGAAAGCTTTGCTGAATGCGGCGTGAACCGGCCCTTGCAGGATTTTCAGCGTTGGTTTGGTGTTCTCAAACTCTGCAAGAAACTTTTCCAACGGAAGGACCACTTTTGGCAAACCAACGGCGTGGCCTAAAGCTATGAAGTCTTTGAGAGCTTTTTGAACAGCTTCTCTGTTGGCTGAAGGCATATAGGTTTGTGAGTTTTGTTGCGACGGTTAGATTAGTGCCGTTGCACTTCCCACCCGAAATAATTCTCAAACGCCTCGGCCAGGATTGCAGCTGAGTGCGATTGCGTCATGACGACGTGATGTTCGAAGCCTTGTTTGCAGACGTGGCGTAAAACTTTTTGCAGGTTCGGCACGTGGGCGACGGCGCGGTTGCCGAAGGTATCGAGCTTGTCGTTCGTGAGTTCACCTTCACCGACGTAGCAACGGATCTTGCCCTCGGCATCGGCTGTGGTGATTCGACCGTAGGTCAGCGGGCCGGCGGGCGTGCGGCCGTCGAGCGCGCCGTAGGTGTTTTCCACGCCGAGAATGCTGCCAAGAATCGGCGCATTGGAAATCTTGATGTCAGGCAGGAAGGATTTCGCCCAGTTGCCGCAATGGAACAGGACGCACTTGTTGTCGTCATCCGCGTAGTTGTTGTTCCAGTCCACGAGCGCGGCAGGGGTGCAGCCGGCGAGCTGCATCGCGTGCATGGTGAGCACGCCGGTGACGTCCACTTCGCAGGCGCTGGGCATGAACTTCTCGCTCATCATGCTCATCAGCGTGCAGACGTTGCAGCCGTAATTTTCCTGCACGCT